>JGI12273J12029_10030919_pt1 | contig 14270 bp, 15 predicted proteins | sample SoiCrureplicaC0C_FD_12029 | JGI IMG/M metagenome (IMG submission 12029) | reverse complement strand
CGGCAGAAGAAAGTTCCGACAGGAGTCGTCCGTTCAAGCGGCGAACACGCATTCTCTTTTTCTGGAAAACAGGCGTGGGACTCGCCTTTTCCATGCGAAGGGAACGCGCGTTTGGAGGCAGGGAAGGGGCGCGAAACGTCGAAGTAGGCGGGGGATATGTCGGAACTTTTCTCGCGCTTCGACACCTAGTGGTGGGTGCAGGGGCATAGAGATGAGAAGTTGGAGGAGGGATCGGGCAGTGCGCAAACCTTGGAACGAGTATTTTATGGAGCAAGCGCGGATGGTGGCCACCCGGGCGACCTGTGATCGGCTGCATGTTGGCGCGGTGGTGGTGCGGGACAAGCGGATTATCGCAACGGGCTACAACGGCAGCGTGTCGGGGGATGTGCATTGTCACGATGTCGGCTGCCATGTGGTGAACGGGCACTGTATGCGGACGATCCATGCAGAGTCGAATGCAATTCTACAATGTGCGAAATTCGGCGTGAGCACCGAGGGGGCGGCGATGTATGTGACGCACTTCCCCTGCCTGCTGTGCAGCAAACAGATCATCCAAGCGGGCATCCGGCAGCTCTATTACGCCGAGGAGTACCGGGTCGATGCCTATGCGGTTGACCTGCTGCGGACCGCCGGCGTGGAGACGACGCCGATCCGCTAAGTGGCGGCGCCTCGCTGTGACCATTCCCCCCGACCAGGCATAGCCTATGGGCAAACGCTGACGGAACGGGGGGGAAGGAGCGATGCCAACGTGGCTCATCACCCAGCTCACACGCGCATACCGCGAGCGAGACAAACGCGCGATCGTCATGCTGAACCGCGCTTTTTTCAAATACCGCAAACGCCTCGAAGCCAACAGCCGGGCTGAGTAACTCAACTCCACGTAACGTGTGTTCGTTTGAGCGGGGCTTCTGCGTATGCTAGAATGAAGAAAAGACCCTAGGTGCTGTGAACACCTAAGGTCAAGTACACAGTGGACAATTCCCTCAAGGGATCCGGCTCATCCCGGAACAACTGGAAATGTAGACCTCCCTGTTCCTTGGACTGGTTAAGGGAGGTCTATTTCTTTATGAGCAACAGACCGATGATCGTCAACGTGACGTTCAGGACTCCGAAAATGAGAGTGACGATCAGCGATGTGAATGCGATCGCCGTAGTCGTATCCTTTTTGTCAGCCATGCTCCTCACCTCCTTTTGGAGATGAGCCGACCTTCCCTTGAAAAAGCCGTTATCCAGTTGTGCAAGATTGATTATACCACAGCCAAATGAACTGTGATGATATTATTTGTTGTTAAAAAAGTTTTTCGTAACAGTTATACCAATTGTATGGCTGCGGCTTCGTGTCGAAGTAGACCGCTCCGACGCAGGCATAGCCCTGCGATTCGTAGAGATGGAGCGAGCCGGGGTTGCGACTGTAGGCGTCGAGGCGGACGCCCGTGTGGCCGTGCTCTTGCGCGAATGCTTCGGCGAAGCGGAGCAGTTGCTTGGCACAGCCTGTTCCTTGATGCGCGGGGTGCACGGCAAGGCTATGGATGAGCAGGTAGGTCGCATCCGGCACCTCGGACCACTGCACCCACTCGTACTCCTCTGGCTGCCACGTGTTCAACACCTGCACACCGAGCACAGTGCCCGCTCCGTCGACCAGCGCGTAGAGCGTGCCATGTTCGATGTGGTAGGCGCACGTTTCCACATTCGGATAATCAGGGCCCCACTGATGGATGCCTTGCTCCTGCATCGCCGCCCGGCACGCATCGTACAACGCGCCCAGCTGCGGCAACATCGCGGTCGTTCCCAGTATGATCTGTCGTGCTGTCATCGTCCCCACTCCTCTTCGATTCAAATAACCCTGCTGCGCATCGCAGCAGGGTTTTTTTCACTCGATCATGACTGCCACAATTTGCCCAGCATTTCGCTCGCCAGCGCGTACGGGTCGACTGTGCCTTGTTCGACTTCGGCGAGCTTCTGCTTCCAGTTGGCGTCGCCGGCGATCAAGGCTTTGACGCGGCGTTCGATCTGGCCTTCGACCATCGCCAGCACTTCTTCCTGGCGGCGCTTGATGCGGCGGTCGTCCCAGAGGCCGCTGGTTTCGAGGTAGGTGCGGTGGTCATGAACAGCCGCCCAGAGCTCGGCGTTGCCTTGGTTATCCCGCGAGATCGTGCGCACGACGGGCGGTCGCCACGGGATGTGGCCCATCAGATCAAGCATGTACTGCACTTCGCGCTCCGTCTTGTCCGCGCCCGGCAGGTCGGCCTTGTTGATCGCGAACAGGTCGGCGATCTCCATGATGCCCGCCTTCATCGTCTGAATGTGGTCGCCCGCCGACGGGTTCAGCACCACGCAGGTCGTATCGGCCACCTTCATGATGTCCAACTCCGACTGCCCCACGCCGACCGTCTCGATGATCACCACCTGACAGCCCCACGCATCGAGCACCCGCACCGCTTCATGCGTCGCCCGCGCCAAACCACCCAGCGATCCGCGCGTGCCCATCGAGCGAATGAAGATCTCCGGGTCCAACGCATGGCTGCCCATCCGCACCCGGTCGCCGAGGATCGCCCCCCCGGTGAACGGCGAGGTCGGGTCAACCGCGACGACACCAATGCGGTAGTTGAATGTCTTGCGCAAGTACGTCAACAGGCGGTCGGTGAGCGAGCTTTTGCCCGCTCCCGGCGCCCCAGTCAGTCCGATCAGATAGGCGCGCCCTGTGTACGGATGCAGGTCGCGCAGAATCTCCAGCTTGTCAAGCGCATCGTTCTCGATCTTGGTGATCGCACGAGCCACGGCACGCTTGTCGCCTGCGAGGACGCGCGTCACCAGCTCATGCATGACCGCTTAGTCCTTCAACAGGTGACGGGCGATGACCATGCGCTGGACTTCGCTCGTCCCTTCATAAATCTGCGTGATCTTCGCGTCGCGCATGAAGCGCTCCACCGGATACTCACGCGTGTAGCCATACCCGCCATAGATCTGCACCGCTTCGGTGGTCGTCTTCATCGCCACTTCAGACGCGAACACCTTGGCCATCGCCGACGCTTGGCTATACGGCAGCTTCTCGCTCTCCAGCCACGCCGCTTGGTAGGTCAGCAGGCGCGCCGCTTCGATCTCAGTCGCCATGTCCGCCAGCTTGAACTGGATCGCTTGGAAGTTGGAGAGCGGCTGCTTGAACTGCTCGCGCTGACGCGCGTAGTCGAGCGACAGGTCGAGCGCGCCTTGCGCGATCCCCAGCGCCTGTGCTGCGATGCCGTTGCGGCCGCCGTCGAGGGTCATCATCGCCACTTTGAAGCCATCGCCCAACTGCCCGAGCACATTTTCCTTCGGCACGATGCAGTTCTCGAACACGATCTCCGTCGTCGGCGACGACTTGATGCCCATCTTCTTCTCTTTCTTCCCTACGGAGAAGCCGGGGAAGCTGCTCTCGACGATGAACGCCGTCACGCCGCCACGGGTGCGCTTCTCCGGGTCGGTCACTGCGAACACCACGTAGATGTCCGCCACGCCGCCGTTGGTGATGAAGATCTTCGAGCCGTTCAGCACCCAGTGGTCGCCCTTGTCCACCGCCGTGGTGCGCATGCCGCCCGCATCGGTGCCGGAACCCGGCTCGGTCAAGCCATACGCGCCGATCTTCGTGCCTTCCGCCAGCGCACGCAGGTAGGTCTGCTTCTGCTCTTCCGTACCGAAGGCGTAGATCGGCCAGCCAGCCAGCGACGTCTGCACCGACAGCGTCACACCAACCGATGCATCAATGCGGGACAGCTCTTCTACGGCGATCACGTAGGAGACAAAATCCATCCCCGCACCGCCGTACTCTTCCGGCCACGGAATGCCGCAGAGGCCGATCTCGGCCATTTTATCGAAAATTTCCCGGGAAAACTCTTCGTTCTCATCGCGTTCCGCTGCGGTCGGCAGCACTTCGTTCAACGCAAAATCGCGCACCAATTTGCGGATATCGAGTTGGTCTTGGGTGAGTTGAAAATTCATCGCGGTGTCCTCCTTATCCCTTCAACAGATTCTTCGCCACAACGACGCGCTGAATCTGGTTGGTGCCTTCGTAGATCTGCGTGACTTTCGCATCGCGCATGAAGCGTTCCACCGGGTACTCCTTGGAGTAGCCATAGCCGCCAAACAGTTGCACCGCATCGGTGGTCACGCTCATCGCCGCATCGGACGCGTAGTATTTGGCCATCGACGCTTGCTTCGAGCAGGGCAGCCCCGCTTGGCGCATCGTCGCCGCTTGGTAGATCAGCAGGCGGGCCGCTTCGATCTTCGTCGCCATGTCGGCGAGCATGAACTGCACGCCTTGGAAGTCGGCGATCGGCCGGCCGAACTGCTGGCGCTGCTTCACATAGTCGCGCGCTGCATCATACGCCGCACGGGCGATGCCCAGCGCTTGCGCTCCGATCCCGATGCGGCCGCCGTCGAGGTTGCTCATCGCGATCTTGAAGCCTTCGCCTTCCTGTCCGAGCAGTTGAGTGGTGGGCACTTGGGCGTTATCGAAGACCAACTCGACGGTGCCGGAGCCGTTCATGCCCATCTTGTGCTCCTTCTTCCCAATCGAGAAGCCCGGGGTGTCGCGTTCGACGATGAACGCGCTGACGCCCTTCGCCCCCAGCTCCGGGTCGGTCACCGCGAACACGACGAAAATGTCCGCCACTTCGCCGTTGGTGATGAACACCTTCGACCCGTTCAGCACGTAGGTATCGCCCTGCTTCACCGCACGGGTGCGGATCGAGGAGGCGTCCGAACCAGCGCTCGGCTCAGTCAGGCCGAACGCGCCGATCAGCTCGCCCGTCGCCAGTTTCTCCACGTACTTCTCCTTCTGCGCGTCGGTGCCGAAGTTGAGAATCGGCATCGTGCCAACGGATGTATGCACCGCGAGGATGACGCCGACCGACGCGCTGGCATAGGACAGCTCTTCAATCGTCAGCGTGTAGGACACATAGTCAGCACCGACGCCGCCGTACTCCTCCGGAATGGGAATGCCGAGCAGGCCGAGGCCGCCCATCTTCTTCACGAGCGCCACCGGGAACTCATCGGTGCGGTCGATCTCCGCTGCGACAGGCGCAATCTCGTTTTTCGCAAAATCGCGCACCATCTGCAGCATGTCACGCTGGTCTTGTGTCAGCAGAAAATCCATGATGTCGTGCCCCCTCTTGCCTATTTGCCTTGGAAGTCGGCTGGGCGCTTCGCGAGGAAGGCCGCCATGCCTTCTTTTTGATCATCGGTCGAGAAGGAGAGCCCGAACAGTTCCGTCTCGTATTGCAGGGCGCGTGCGAGGTCCATGTTCAGCCCTTCGTTCACGCCTTGTTTGCTCATTCGCACGGCCAGCTGGCCTTTGGTGGCGATCTTGCGCGCCATCTCAAACGCCTTCTCCAGCAGCTCTTCCGGCTCGTAGACGTGGTTGACGAGGCCGATCTCCTGCGCGCGCGTCGCGTTGATCACATCGCCCGTGAACAGCAGCTCCTTCGCGATGCCAGCGCCGACGAGGCGCGGCAGGCGTTGGGTGCCGCCAAATCCCGGCGTGACGCCGAGGTTGACTTCCGGCTGGCCGAACTTCGCCTTGGTCGAAGCGAGGCGAATGTCGCACGCCAGCACCACTTCACAGCCGCCGCCCAGCGCGAAGCCGTTGATCGCGGCGATCGTCGGCTGCGGGATCGTCTCCAGCTTCGTGATCGACTCCATGCCGGCCGCGGAGAACTCGCGGCCTTGCATCGCCGTGAAGTTGGCCATCTCGGAGATGTCAGCACCTGCCGCAAACGCTTTTTCCCCAGCGCCGGTCAGGATGACCGCCTGGATCGTCGGGTCGGCTGCGATCGTGTCCAGCACGTCCCCCAGCTCGCGCAACAGCGCCGAGTTCAGCGCGTTCAGCGCGTGCGGTCGGTTCAACGTGATCAGTGCGATGTGGTCTTGCACGTCAAACAAGAGATTTTCGTAGGCCATGTGTGCGTCCCCCGCTCTTAGGTGTATTGGTAGAAGCCCCGGCCGGTCTTCTTGCCGAGCCAGCCTGCCTTCACGTATTTGCGCAGCAGCGGGCACGGACGATACTTGGAATCGCCGAACCCTTCATAGAGCACTTCCATGATCGCCAGGCAGGTGTCGAGGCCGATAAAATCGGCCAGCGTCAGCGGGCCCATCGGGTGGTTCATGCCCAGCTTCATCACTTCGTCAACCGCCTCCGGCGTCGCCACGCCTTCGAACACGCAGTAGATCGCTTCGTTGATCATCGGCATCAGCACGCGGTTGGAGACGAAGCCTGGGAAGTCGTTCACTTCGACCGGCACCTTGTTCAGCTTCTTGGTCAGGTCTTCGATCGCTGCGTACACCTCATCGGTGGTCGCGAGGCCGCGGATGATCTCGACGAGCTTCATCACCGGCACCGGGTTCATGAAGTGCATGCCGATCACCAGCTCCGGACGGCTCGTGACCGCTGCGATCTCGGTGATCGGCAGCGAGGACGTGTTGGTGGCGAGGATCGCGCCCGCAGGCAACACGCTGTCCATCTGCTTGAAGATCTGCTTCTTGATCTCCATGTTCTCCGTCGCCGCTTCAATCGCGAGGTCAGCGTCGCCGGCCTCCGCCATGTCGGTGGTCGGGTGGAGACGGCTCAGGATGGCTGCCACTTCCTCTTCCGTCTTGCGGCCCTTCTCGACGTCGCGGCTGAGGTTCTTGTTGATTGTCGTCAGCCCGCGCTCCAGAAACTCCGGCTTGATGTCGTTGAGGATGACGTCCACCCCTGCTGTGGCGATCACTTGGGCGATCCCGCTGCCCATCTGGCCAGCGCCGACGACGAGAACTTTGCGAATGGTCATGTGTTTACTTCCTCCTTGTGAGTCCCTACTTGTTCGTCATTAGAGTCCGTTTCTCTGGCAAAAACATCCCTGCCTAGTGTACCTGAATCAGCACCGCATCACCCTGTGCGGCACCCGAACAGATCGCCGCGATGCCGAGACCGCCGCCGCGACGGCGCAGCTCGTGCACCAGCGCGCCGATGATCCGCGCGCCAGATGCGCCGATCGGATGGCCCAGCGCAACCGCACCGCCGTTGACGTTGACCTTCTCCTCGTCCCAACCGACGATCTTGCCGGAAGTCAACGTGACGGCGGCGAACGCTTCGTTCACTTCGAACAGGTCGATCTGGTCGACCGTGTAGCCTGTTTTTTGCAGGAGCTTCTGAATCGCAAGGCCCGGGGTGGTGGCGATGTACGGAGCGTCCGCGCCCACTTGCGCATGGCCGAGGATGGTCGCCAACGGCTTGATCCCCGCCTCCTGCGCGCGTGCCTCCGACATCAGCACCAGCGCAGCTGCGCCGTCGTTGACGCCCGGCGCGTTGCCAGCGGTGATCGTGCCGTCCTTGGTGAAGACGGGCGACAGCGTCGCCAGTTTCTCCAATGTGGTATCCGGGCGCGGCGCTTCGTCAGTGTCGACGACCGTCACGGAGCCTTTGCGACCCGGCACTTCGACTGGCACGATCTCGTCGGCGAAGCGACCTGCTTCGATCGCGGCGACCGCTCGCTGGTGGGAGCGCAGGGCCCACGCGTCTTGGGCGTCGCGGGCGATCTCCCACTCCGCTGCCACGTTCGAGCCGTGCACCGCCATCGGCACGTTGTGGAACGCACAGCGGAGGCCGTCATGCTGCATCAGGTCGATCACTTGGTTGTCGCCCATGCGGAAACCAGTGCGGGCGTTCGGCAGAAGATACGGTGCGTTAGACATCGACTCCATGCCGCCCGCGACGATCACATCCGCATCGCCAGCGCGAATGATCTGGTCGCCGAGCGTGACGGCACGCATCCCGGACGCGCAGACCTTGTTGATCGTCTGGGTCGGAACATCCCACGGGAGCCCCGCCTTGCGGGCTGCTTGACGGGACGGAATCTGACCAGCTCCGCCCTGTAGCACCATGCCCATGATCACTTCGTCCACCTGCTCAGGAGCAACGCCAGCACGTGTAAGCGCTTCCTTGATAGCGGCAGCGCCAAGGTCGGTGGCAGCCAAAGGGGCCAGCGCACCGCCGAATTTGGCAAACGGGGTACGAGCTGTCGAGACAATGACCGTTTTGGACATCAGAACTCACTCCTTTATCATCGTAAAATGGCAAGGTAGCAAAAAATGCAAGCGAAAGACACCGAACGATTCCGGTGTCTTTCCCACTTGCAAGATACCAAACTGACAGGCGGCCGTTTAGTGCGCCAGATGCGAGCCGAGCACCGACATCTCCAGCAGTTCGGCGACATCATAGACTTTGATGTCCTCTTCGACGTTCTTCGCCTTCGTGCCATCGGTGATCATCGTCATGCAGTACGGGCAAGCGGTCGAGATCGCCGACGCGCCCGTCTCCAGCGCTTGTTCGGTGCGCATCACGTTGATGCGCTCCTTGCCGCTGTCTTCCTTGAACAGACCGCCGCCGCCAGCGCCGCAGCACATCGACTTGTTCTTGCTCCGCTCCATCTCGACGACCTTCACGCCCGGGATCAGCGAGAGGATGTAGCGCGGTGCGCTGTAGATGTCGTTGTAGCGGCCGAGGTAGCAGGAGTCATGATAGGTGATCAGCTGGTCGACATGGTGCGTCGGCTTCAGCACCCCTGCGTCGATCAAGCGCGCCAGCAGTTCGGTGTGGTGAATCACTTCGTCCGCGCGGTACCCGAAGTCCGGGTACTCGTTGAGGAACGTGTTGAACGCGTGCGGGCAGGTGGTGACGATCTTCTTCACACCGTAGGTGTTGAAGATCTCGATGTTCGCTTCCACCAGCGACTGGTAGAGGAACTCGTTGCCGAGGCGGCGAGCCGAATCGCCATCCGACTCTTCCTCTTCGCCGAGGATGGCGAAGTTGACGCCCGCTTCGGTCAGCAGTTTCGCAAACGCTTGGGCGATCTTCTGGTTGCGCACGTCAAACGAGGCAGAAGAACCGACGTAGAACAGCCATTCCACTTGCTCACCTTCCTCCAGCTCGCCGAAGGTGCGGACGTCGAGGTCCTTGGCCCAGTCGCCACGGGTGCGACGGTTTTGACCCCACTCGTTCGATTGGCGCTCCAAGTTCTGGAAGGCGCGGTTGACTTCTGCTTCCGCCTTGCCGTCGGTCAGAACGAGGTAGCGGCGCATGTCGATGATCTTGTCGACGTGCTCGTTGAAGACCGGGCAAGCTTCTTCACAAGCGCGGCAGGTGGTGCAGGCCCAGATCTCTTCTTCGGAGTAGACGTCGCCGATCAGCATCGGCAGTTCTGCTGTGGCCGCGACTTCGACGCCGGTGCCGTCTGCGCCCGAGACGGTGTTCTTCTGGGCGACGAGGGTGTCGCCCACATCGATCAGGTGATCCTTCATCTTCAGGATCAGGTATTTCGGGGACAGCGGGGTGCCGGACAAGGTCGCCGGGCAGTTCACGTGGCAGCGGCCACACTCGGTGCAGGCATAGCCGTCCAGCAGTTGACGCCAGGAGAACTGGTCGATGCGGCCGACGCCGAACTCTTCGATCGACTCGTCTTCGAGGTCGAGCTTCTTCAGGCGGCCCGGGTGGCGGGACTCGGTCTTGCGGAAGTAGGTATTGAACATCGCGCCGATCATGTGCAGATGCTTCGAGCGCGGGATATAGCAGGCGAAGTAGAACAGGACAGCCGTGTGGAACCAGAACATGATCTCCTTCAGCGCGAGGAGCAGCCCTTCAGACGCCCCTTGCAGTTGCAGCGCCAACCAACCGGCCACCGGAGCGACAAAGCCCGGGTCATGGCCTTCCAGCGCATCGGATACGCCCCAGAACACGAAGTCGGAGAGAATCAGCACCATGATCATGCCGACGATCAGACCTGCTTCGAGCGTCACGTCGAGACGCATCGGCTTCAGCACGTAGCGGCGCAGGAGCGCGATGGTCAGCGAGAGCAGCACGAGCACATTGGCCATCTCGTGGATGAACACGAACGCATCGGAGCCGAGGCCGGGGATGTGTGCGCCGATCAGGTGGTACGAGAAGAAGTCCAGCGCACCGATCGAGATGATGATGAAGCCGTAGAAGATGATGAAGTGGGCGATGCCCGCCGGTTCGGCCAAGACTTTGGCCTGACCCATGACGTATTTGAAGAAACCGCGGATGCGGTCCTCCGAATTGTCAAACCGGTCCTCCTGAGCGCCCAGCATCAGGTACTGGTAGCGGCGGTAGAACGCCGTCATGCTGATGTAGCCAGCCACGCCAGCGAGCGCCAGGAACAGCAGAATGCGTACGAGTTCCATTTGCGTTTCCTCTCCTTCTGATCTGCCTGTAAATTCTGACGAGTGAATGAATCATCATTCAATCTTCGACCAAACGGTCGGTTCTAAGTCACCATAAAGTCCTCTACTTATTGTTATACACTAACTCGTCGGAAAATTCGAGAGGGAAATCAAACAAATTCGACTGAACAGTCGAAAGGGTATCACTGCGCTTGGCCGAAAATAGATATAACTGGAGAGTTTATATTTTAACGATATGAATGACAGAATGGAGGACAACCATGACAAACGAACACCCCGCGTTTGAACCCGCATTTCCACGAGACACGCAATTGATGGGGAGTCGCAAGCCGTTGTTCTTGTTGGTGCTGTTGGTGCCCATCATTATGCCGTGGCTCGATGGCTTGTTGCGAGGGACGCTGGAGCGGACCGCACCGCTGCCGTTTTATTGGTGGGGGGTCGTGCTGTTTGCGCTCTTCTTGGTCGTGGAGTGGTTCCGCACACCGCAGCGGTATCTGCGCTACCACCTAGAGGCTGATGCGCTGGTGATCGAGTGGGAGAAGGGGCGGAAGCGCATTCTGTATGCAGACATTGCCAAGTATGCGATGCAGGCCTTTCCGCAGAAGCCGACGGCGATCGGTGGGAGCTTCAACCCGACGTATATGCGCGGTCTGTTCAAGTGGCGGCAGATGGAATTGTATCTGTATGCGACGCGGCGTGATCAGTTGCTCTTGCTCGATACACAGCAGGGGTTGATCGGGATCTCGCCGAAACCAGAGGAGGCGCAACGCTTCCTGCAGCTGTTGGCCGAGCGCACGGGCATCACTGTGGAAACCGGTGCGTTTCAGCCGCGCTATGTGCGCGAAGCTGTGGCGTATTGGAAACTGCTCGTCGTGTTCATCTGTTCGTCTGCGATCGGTATCACGTTGATGGATGCGTTTACGGAGAGGGGGACGTTGGAGCGCCACGCGTGGCAAATCGTGGGGGTAGGGGTGATTCCAGTGCTGCTCACATTGCTCGCTACGTTCGGCAAGCTGCGTGGGCGGCCGTTGGCGAATTGGATGGCATGGCCAGCACTGGCGATGCTGACTGTGCTGCTCATGTTGGGTTGGAGTGGTACATAGCGATTAAGGAGGAGACTGTTTCGATGAGAACTTTCTATGACATCACGATGGCGGTGTCGCCGGCGACGGCGCCTTTTCCCGGCGATACGCCGTATCAGGCAGAGTGGGTCTTGCGGATGAACGAGGGCGGGTCGTGCAACGTCTCGCGGGTGACGATGTCGCCGCATGTGGGGACGCATACCGATGCGCCCTATCATTACTCGGAGGCGGGCGAGACGATCGAGGCGTCCGATCTGGATGTCTACATCGGGGAAGCGCTGGTGGTCTCGGTGCCAGAGATGGCGCTGATCACGGAGGCGTTTGTCAGGGCGTTGGCGTTGGATGGTGTGAAGCGGGTGCTGTTTCAGACGCGCTCGTACCCTGACCCCCGCGTGTTCAACACAGACTTCACCGCGCTGGAGCCTGCCGCCGTCGACGTACTGGCGGCGGCTGGGGTAAAGCTCGTCGGCATCGACACCCCGAGCGTCGACCCGGCCACTAGCAAAACATTGCCTGCCCATGCGGCGTTTGCCCGGCACGGGCTGCGGATCTTGGAAAACCTGCGGCTCGACCACGTGCCCGCTGGGCGGTATGAGTTGATTGCGCTGCCCTTGTTATGGCAGGGAGCGGATGCGACGCCGGTACGGGCGGTGTTGCGGAGTTTGTAGGGGCTTGTAGACGTCCGCTAGTAGCGGACGTTTTTCGTAGCGGATCGGACGCACGTTGGCAGCCTGTCAGACATCGACGCGGCGGAGAGGAGGGGGGCGGAGTGCCGAGTGTGCGTGGCGGAGTGCGCCCGTATGTGCAGTTGGCGTTGGCGATGGTGATCGTGGGAAGCTACATCGTGATGAACAAGCGGATCACTGAGGTGTTCCCCGTCGCGCTGGCCTCGGAGCTACGGCTGTTGATCGGCGGCGTGCTGTTCCTGATCGTGTTGGCGGTGCGGGAACGGCGCTGGCCGCGCTTGTCCAAGCGCGATGCAGGCGTGCTGTTCGTTCAATCGCTGCTAGGCGTCGTGCTGTTCAGCTGGTTCCTGTTGCACGGCCTTCGCCACACCACCGCGATCGAGAGCGGCATCCTCACCAGTGCCACGCCCGCTGTGGTCGGACTGCTGGCGGTCGTCCTGTTTCGCGAAAAAATGCGTGCCTCCCGCGCGCTCGGTATTCTGCTCGCGCTGCTTGGCACGCTGACGATCAACCTGTTCAGCGTCACGAGCGGCACTTCGAATGGTGCGGCGGGGGAGGCGTCCGCTTGGTACGGCAACTGGCTGGTGCTGGCCGCTGTCGTGGGCGAGGCCGTGTTCCTGACGTTTGGCAAATTGGTGTCCGACCGCGTCAGTGCCCTGGCCCGCTCCACGCTGCTGGTTGTACTCGGCGCTGTGCTGTTCCTCCCGTTCGCGATCCCCGAAGCGCTGGCGTTCGACTGGCACAACGTCACCCTGCTCGACTGGGGGCTGATCCTCTACTCCGGCGTCATCGCCACCTTCGCCGCCGTCCCCCTCATGACCGCCAGCGTCGCCCACATCCCCAGCTCCTCCACGGCCATCCTCTCCGCCCTCATGCCTGTCAGCGCTGTCGCCTTCTCGACGCTGTTTCTACAGGAAGCGTTTCACTGGCATCACGGGCTGGGGATTGCACTGGTCTTGCTGGGCATTGTGACGCTGGCCAGACAAGACAAGTAAAGCCACTACTTCCCCTTCACCCACGCCTCGGCCTCGACCGCCTTCTCGATCAGTGCGAACGTCTCGCAGTATCGCTCCGTCAGGTCCCAATGTTTCGTTGGTTTGCGCAGGTAGAGCTCTTCGGCGGCGGTGGTGGAGGTACACCAGTCTCCCGGTTCGGCGGGATGGGGGGCCTTCACATCGGGCCAAGCGTCCACCAGCCGGGGGCTGTAAAAAGGACGAGCGCCGGGGGCCAGTTCGCAGCCCTGCACCCGGCCCTTCAGCAGGAAGAACCGCGTGGCTTCGCTCGTGAACAGATGCGGCCAGTAGTCGGCACGGGAGCCGGTGTGCGGCGTTCGCTCCGCCCAGCGGGTCACCGCCTCCAACACGCCCGGCGCGCGGAAGAGAATCGCGTATAACTCCCGACCCGTGTCGATCCGCTCGGGCAGCGAGGTGAACGTGTCCACCGTGACCCCCGCCAACCGCACGCGCCCCCCTGTAGCCGGCTGGTACGGGAACACCACCTGCGTCAAGTTCAGCAGCGTCTGCATCACAAACTCGAACGACTCCACCACCGGGCGGAATTGCTCGTGCTGCACCACGCGGCGCTCGATGTAGTTCTGCTCGTTCACCACGAGCCCCATCGTCAGCGTCGCCGAATCCCGCGTGACCCAGAATCGCTTCCACAACACGCTCATGAAGCAGGTCACGCCGAAGTACGGCAGCAGGTGAAACAGCGGCTCCCCTCTCCGCTTCGACTCCTCATACAGCAACAGCTGCGGATACGCATCCCCGAAGATCAAGTCATTCGCCCGCTCCAGAAAGTGAAAAAACCGCTCCGCCTCCCCACCCTCCATCGCCTTCGCCAACAGCTCCCCCCGCAAGTCGGTCATGTTGTACCCGCCATTGCGCGAGACCATGTGCGCGAGGAGCGCCCAGTGCACCTCAGGGCACCTCTTATAAAAGTCCCAGTACGCCTGCGTCCGCGTCACGTTGTTGCGGTTCTGCTCCTCGGTCGCCCGCCGAATCGTGCGCCAGATCGCCCGTTCCTCCCCCGTCAACAGATGCGGGTCGGCGCCCCCTGACGCCCCTTCCTTCAGCCGTTGCGCCAACAACGCCTGTACCTCCCGAATCTCCTTCGCATGCGAGAGCCCGAATGCTTTCGCCTGCGCCTGCTGCCAGAACGACACCCAGCTGTTTAGCAACTCCTGCAGCATTCCGTCTCCCCTCCTCCGCTCGTTTCACGTCCTATAGAGTATTCTGGTCGCCCGAAACGTGATCTAGCACATAGGGGAAAAAATGCGCCGTACTGGATG
>JGI12273J12029_10006484_pt1 | contig 14272 bp, 13 predicted proteins | sample SoiCrureplicaC0C_FD_12029 | JGI IMG/M metagenome (IMG submission 12029) | reverse complement strand
TGGGCCTTCATGTGCGAAGCTTGCAAGACAAGGACTTGAATAAATCAACTCCTTAAAAAACCGAGGCTCCCGGCGCCTCGGTTTTTTTACTCTCCTACTATTTAGACAAAATATGCCGAATCGCTTCCTCACTCGCCCGTTCAAACTCAAACAACACCTCATACGGGTTCCCCTCGATGCGCAGGTACGTCGCAAAGGCTTGCTCCGTTTTCAGGCCCTCGGCCTTCAGTTCGCGGATGCCTTTGCGCATTTGGTCGCCGCCGACGGCGAGAAGGCGGGACATGGCCAGCATATGGCGGTACGGGGTGGTCTGATGCACGGGCATCGGCTTCGCGACGATGTTGAAGGTGACCTTCTCGAAGCGGAACGTCACGATCAGCGTGTTCACCGAGTCCAGGATCAGCGATTCGATCGTCAACGGCACATGCTGCTGCAAGCTGCGGTACGCATGAAGCAGGAACTTGTCGAGATCGTACGCTTCCACCAGCACGTCGAGGTCGGTCGACTCCTCCTCCAGACCTAGCGGGATCAGCCCCGTCAGCACCGGCGAGAAGTCTTGAAGCAGGTCGAGAATGCGAGAATTCTGGATCGCGTGATAGGCCGCCTGCTGACGCGGCGTCCCAGTTTCCAAATTGGATAGGTCGTGGACGTTCAAAAGTTGCATGTGGAGTCGTCTCCCCTTTCCCTCTCACTATAACACAAAAACCTCAGTCTGATTAAGACTGAGGTTACCTGTGCGCCAAACGGCTTACAGAACGTCCTGAACCGCTGCGATCAGGTCGTTCTTGTTCTTGTAGCCAACGATCGTCTTCACGACTTCGCCGCCCTTGAACACGAGCATGGTCGGGATCGACATCACGCCGAACTTCTGCGCGGTCGCCGGGTTCTCATCTACGTTCAGCTTGCCGATGGTCAGCTTGCCGTCCAGCTCGCCCGCTACATCGTCCAGCACCGGTGCCAGCATTTTGCACGGGCCGCACCATGCAGCCCAGAAGTCGACGAGGATCGGGGTCTCTGCGCCTTTGGTGGTGTCTTCGAAGTTTGCGTCCGTTACGGTGAGAATTGCTTCAGATGCCATTGGTTGTCTGCCTCCTTCTTATACTGCGACTACTTCTTTGATTTCCGGCACATGGGCGCGGATGGTGCGTTCGATGCCCATCTTCAAGGTCATCGTGGACATCGGGCAACCGCCGCAAGCGCCGGTCATGCGGACCGATGCAATCCCGGTCTCTTCGTCTACTTCCACCAGCTCGGCGTCGCCGCCGTCCGATTGCAGACCCGGGCGGATTTTATCAAGTGCTTGTTGTACGCGTTCGCGAAGATCGCTCATCGTGTTAGCCTCCATTTCGTATGTCCTCATCATCAGTGGCAAAATCGGTGTCGGAGTCCACTGTTCCAAACAGAACTAGTATGACCCGCTCACACCTTATTTTATCTCTATTTGTAGCAGAAATGACGCCCCGCGGTCTGTGAGGGTAGTTACATCTTCCCATCCCACTCCGCATGGAAGCGGTCTAGAAACTCTTCCATATAGCGGTGGCGCTCCGCTGCGATCGACTTGGCAGCGTCGGTGTTCATCAGGTCTTGGAGCAGGAGCAATTTTTCATAAAAATGGTTGACGGCTGTGCTCTTGCCCTTGCGATACTCCTCCGCCGTCATGTCGGTGCGCGGCGGGAGCGTCGGGTCGTGCGGCAGCTGCCCCTTCGCCCCCGAATAGGCGAACGTGCGGGCGATGCCGACCGCGCCGATCGCATCGAGGCGATCCGCATCTTGCACCACACGACCTTCCAACGTGCGCATGCCCGAGCGGCCGCCGCCCTTGAACGACATGGTCGAGATGATCTCCATCACGTGCTCGACCGCTGCCTCCGCCACGTCATGAGCAGTAAGCCACGTGCGCACCTTCGCCAGCCCAGCCGCTTCACACTCGTTCAATTTCTCATCCGCGACATCGTGCAACAGCGCCGCCAACTCGACGATGAAGAGGTCGGCCCCCTCTGCTGTGCCGATGCGTTTGGCCATCTGCCAGACGCGGTGAATGTGCCACCAGTCATGGCCGGAGCTGTCCTTGCCCAGTTCGTCCTGAACGAACGCCACCGCCTGTTCGATCACCGTCTGTGTCATCAGTTGCCACGCCTCCGTTCTGTCATCTGTCTTCCATATGTACGTAGGTTGTCACCATCGTACCGAATTCAGACCCGGAGGACAACCCGGCGACCGACTTATTCGCCCGCCGGCTTGTTGAGATCAGGCAACTGAATCGGCGGCACCAGCGACGCATTGCCGGTGCCATTGCCCGTCAGCGACTCGCCCTTCGCGTTGAAGACCATCTGTGGCACATCACCCACCATCACGAGATAGGCGATCGGTGCCTTGGTCGTCACATCGACCTGCTTGGTCGAGAACGGGATGATCACCGACGCATCGACGTGGATCTCCAGATAGAGGATGTGCACCGTCTGGTTGATCCCCGCTTCGCGCACCTCCCAATCGACTTTTGACTGCACGTGCCCGACGGGAGTGATCGTGATCGGCACATCGGGGCCGACCGCGGCCAACAGCGAGTTGCCGAGCGCGACCCCCATCGGCAGCTTCAGCTCGGTCTGCTCCAGATTGTGCAGATCGTGCTGGATGCTCATCGTCGCTTTTTCCTGAATCTTGCCCGCTTCTTGCAAGTTGAAGAACCCGGCCTGTACCTTGCCGTCCTTGCCCTCGCGGAAATTGATCAGCTTCGCATAGTCAATGTCGCTGGAGAGGCGTTTCGCGATCGACTCGTTGATCGCCTTAGTCGCCACTTCCTTTGAATACGCCTCCGCTGCCTTCATCAATGTCGGTCGTAAGTTGCTGTCCAGATAGGAGAGGAACTGCATGGTGGACAGCACCAGCACCACCAGCACCGTGAAGAGCACGAAGCGCTTCGGCAACCGCCTGCGCCCTCCTGCACGAAACTTCATCGCCATGTCCGGCCGCCTCCTTCCTCGCGGTTCCACGCGTCTGTCCTCATCTTATGAAGGGAGGAGAGCTTGTTAGAAGGTCTGTTGACAGGTTTGCTGGGCGCGTGATACAGTTTCTCTGTAAAATCGAACAGTTCGAAATTCTCTTATCCAGAGAGGCGGAGGGATCTGGCCCTACGAAGCCTCGGCAACCGATCGTGATCGATCAGGTGCTACATCCAGCAAGGACTGCGTGCAGACCTTGGCAGATGAGAGAGGAACGCCATCGCTTGCGATGTTTGCAACCCTCTTCCCCTGCCTGCGGAAGAGGGTTTTTTGGCTTATAAACGGAGGGAAGCAGCATGACCAACCTGCACCAACAACTCGCGAAGAAGATCCTCGTCCTAGACGGTGCAATGGGCACCATGATTCAACAAGCGAACTTGACCGCTGCTGACTTCGGCGGCGAGGAGCTGGACGGCTGTAACGAACTGCTCTGCGTCACCCGCCCCGACGTGATCCGCGATATCCATGCAGAATACCTCGCAGCAGGCGCTGACATTATCGAAACCAACACGTTCGGCTCTACCTCGGTCGTGCTGGCCGAGTATGACATCGCCGACCGTGCCGTCGAGTTGAACCTCGCCGCCGTCCGCCTCGCCCGCGAAGCGTGCGACCGCTACTCCACGCCGGAGTGGCCCCGCTTCGTCGCCGGCGCGATCGGCCCGACGACCAAGACACTCTCGGTGACCGGCGGCATCCGCTTCGATGAACTGGAAGCGTCCTACTATGAACAAGCGCACGCCCTGCTCACAGGCGGCGTGGACGCGATCTTGCTGGAGACGATCCAAGACACGCTGAACGTCAAGGCGGCGGCCAACGCCGTGCGCCGCGCGATCGCGGAGACGGGCGTCGACGTGCCTGTGATGATCTCCGGCACCATCGAACCGATGGGCACGACGCTCGCCGGGCAGAATATCGAAGCGTTCTACATCTCGCTCGAACACCTGAAGCCGATCTCGATCGGCCTGAACTGCGCGACCGGCCCGGAGTTCATGCGCGACCACCTGCGCACGCTGTCCGAACTGGCACAATGCGCGATCTCCTGCTACCCGAATGCCGGCCTGCCCGATGAGAACGGCCACTACCACGAGACCCCGGAAGGGCTGGCCCGGAAGATGGCTGCCTTCGCCGAGAAGGGCTGGATCAACATCGCCGGCGGCTGCTGCGGCACCACCCCGGCGCACATCCGCGCCCTGCAGGAAGCGCTGCAACACATCCCCCCGCGCCGCCAGCCCGAGGAGCATCTGCCGGTGATCTCCGGCATCGAACCGGTCTACGTCGATCCGGCCAACCGCCCGCTGATCGTCGGCGAGCGCACCAACGTGCTCGGCTCGCGCAAGTTCCGCAACTTGATCGTCGAGGGCCGCTACGAGGAAGCATCGGAAGTCGCCCGTGCACAGGTAAAAAAAGGCGCGCAGATCATCGACATCTGCCTCCAAGACCCCGACCGCGACGAGCATCACGACATGGAAGAATTCCTCCAGTTCGTCACGAAAAAGGTCAAGGCCCCGCTGATGATCGACTCCACCGACATCACCGTCTTCGAACAGGCGCTCCGCCATTCGCAAGGCAAGGCGATCCTCAACTCAATCAACCTCGAAGATGGCGAAGCGAAGTTCGCCCACGTCGTGCCGTTGATCAAGACCTGGGGCGCTGCGGTGGTCGTCGGTTGCATCGACGAACAAGGCATGGCCGTCACCCGCGAACGCAAGCTCGAAGTCGCGAAACGCTCCTATGACCTGCTCGTCAACAAATACGGCCTCGACCCGCGCGACCTGATCTTCGACCCGCTGGTCTTCCCGGTCGGCACAGGCGATGAGCAATACATCGGCTCTGCACCGGAGACGATCGAAGGCATTCGTCTGATTAAGGAAGCGCTGCCGCACTGTCAGACGATCCTCGGCATCTCGAACATCTCCTTCGGCCTGCCCGGAGCGGGTCGCGAAGTGCTGAACGCCGTCTACCTCTACCATTGCACGAAGGCCGGCCTCGACTACGCGATCGTCAACTCGGAGAAGTTGGAGCGCTACGCCTCGATCCCGGAAGCAGAGCGCCAACTGGCCGAAAACCTGCTCTATCACACCAACGACGAGCACCTCGCCACCTTCACCGATTTCTATCGGGAGAAAAAAGTCGTGGTCAAGGCCCCGACCGAGCACCTCTCGCTCGAAGAGCGGCTGGCCCGCTCGGTCGTCGAAGGCAGCAAGGAAGGCCTGCCAGAAAACCTCAATGAAGCGCTGACCCGCTACCAGCCGCTGGAGATCATCAACGGCCCGCTGATGGCCGGGATGGAGGAAGTCGGCCGCCTCTTCAACGACAACGAGCTGATCGTCGCCGAGGTGCTTCAGTCCGCTGAAGTGATGAAGGCAGCGGTCGCCCACCTCGAACCGCACATGGAGAAGGTGGACACCCACCTGAAGGGCAAGATCTTGCTCGCCACCGTGAAGGGCGACGTGCACGACATCGGCAAAAACCTCGTCGAGATCATCCTCGGCAACAACGGCTTCGACGTGGTCAACCTCGGGATCAAGGTCACGCCGGAGCAACTGATCGCCGCCTGCCGTGCGGAGCAGCCGGACATGATCGGCCTCTCCGGCTTGCTGGTCAAATCGGCGCAGCAGATGGTGATCACCGCCCAAGACCTGCGCGCCTCGGGCATCGAAGTGCCGATGCTGGTCGGCGGTGCTGCTCTAACCCGCCGCTTCACCACCAAGCGCATCGCGCCCGAATATGACGGCCTCGTGCTCTACGCCCGCGACGCGATGGACGGCCTCGACATCGCCAACAAGCTCGGCAACCCGGACGAGCGGGCGAAACTGATCGAACGTCAGCAACAGGAGCTGCTCGCCGATGTGGAAGCCACCACCCCCGCCGTGGCCGTGGCGACCGAAGCACCGACCCGCTCGGCGATCACCCACGAGGAGCCCGTGTTGGTGCCGCCAGACCTCGACCGCCACATCCTGCGGGACTACCCGCTCTCCCACCTGCGCCCCTACCTGAACTTGCGGATGCTGCTCGGCAAACATCTCGGGCTCAAGGGCAACGTGGAAGCGCTGCTGGCTGCTGGTGATCCAAAGGCGACCGAGCTGCTAGCGACGGTCGAAGGGCTGCTCGCAGAGGCAAGCGAGCTCGGCTTGATCCGCCCGCAGGCGATGTACCGCTACTTCCCGGCCAACTCGTCTGGCAACCAAGTGCTGATCTACCACCCGGAGCGACCGGACGACGTGCTGGAGACGTTCGATTTCCCCCGCCAAGCCCAAGAGCCGTGGCTGTGCCTGAGCGACTTCCTGCGCCCGGTGGAAAGCGGCGAGCGCGACTATGTCGGCTTCCTCGTCGTCACAGCGGGCAGCGGCATCCACGAGCTCGCCGAGCAGTGGAAGCGCGACGGGCAGTACTTGCGCTCCCATGCCCTGCAATCGCTGGCGCTGGAGCTGGCCGAAGCGCTGGCCGAGCGCGTGCACCACATCATGCGCGACCAATGGGGCATCCCTGACCCGGCCGACCTGACGATGAACGAGCGCTTCGGCGCTCGCTACCGCGGCATCCGCGTCTCCTTCGGCTACCCGGCCTGCCCGAACCTCGAAGACCAAGCCCAGCTCTTCCGCCTGATGCAGCCAGCGGACATCGGCGTCCAGCTGACCGAAGGCTTCATGATGGACCCGGAAGCGAGCGTCTCGGCGATGGTGTTCGCCCATCGACAGGCGCGCTACTTCAACGCCTAGAAAATACCCCGGTTGGCAGAGTGCCAACCGGGGTATTTTTTATAACAAACGAACTTAGCGACCCATGCCCAGCGGGCTGAAGCCAGCGGTCATCGGCTGAACGCCTTCCATGATCGAGGACATGGTGTGGTTCGCCAGCTGCGGCACTTGGTAGTAGCCGTTGTAGTTCATATATTGGAAGATCTCGTACGCCATCTCTTGGCAGATGTTCGCGTGCGTAGCATGCAAGGTGCGCAGTTGCGAGTTCACGCACTCCAGCGCGTATTGCATGCCGGTGATTGCGCCAGCCTTGTGCAGGTTGAGCGCGAGGGTCGCGATTGCGCGATCGGTCATTTGCGTTGCACGCGGGTTCGGAGCCGGGAATTGCGGGTTGTTCAGGCCGATCTGGGTGCGTTCGTACACGCTCATGTGCGGGGTGTGCGGAGCGGCGTTGGTCACGCCAGTCAGTTGGCCTTGGGAAGCCATGAAGCTGGAGACCTGCTGATAGCCCATCACCATGCGGCGCTGTTGGTTCAGCAGGATGTCGCGCAGGTGCGGATCTTGTGCTTGGTCGATCAGCACGCCGTACAGTTCGATCTCAGCGGTCTTCTTCTGCAGCGCTTCTTGGGTCTCGAGGAACTCATGTGCACCGTACTTGCCGCCTTGGCCTTGGTGTTGCTGTTGGAATTGGTTCATCATGGATCAGCCTCCTAGGTAGTGAAGTTTTTTCACAACGCTACCTAGATTGCCTTTCCCACGTTGGGATTATACAGACGGCTCGGTCAGCTTCATGAATTCGGCACAATCAGCCAGCGCGAGGTCGATCGCCGCCTGCCAGAAGTCCGGCTGCTGCAGATCGACGCCGAGGTGCACCTGGGCCAGCTCTTCCACGCGCATGCGGCCGGTGTCGCGAAGCAGGGCGACGTACTTCTCTTGGAAGCTCGCTCCTTCCTGCAGCGCACGGGCATAGAGGCCAGCGGAGAACAGGTAGCCGAACGTGTAGGGCCAGTTGTAGAACGGAACGCCCGTCGAATAGAAGTGCAGCTTCGACGCCCAGAAGTGCGGGTGGTACGCGGAGAGCGACCCGCAGAACGCTTCCTGCTGCGCCTCTTCCATCAGCGCGTTGAGGCGTGCCACCGAGACCGGACCGCGCTTGCGCTCTTCATAGAAGCGGGTCTCGAACAGGAAGCGGCAGTGGATGTCCATGAAGAAGGCGATCGCGTTCTCCAGCTTGTTGTCGAGGAGGGCGATGCGCTCTTCCTGCGTCTTCGCCGCGCGCAACGCCGCATCGGCGACGATCATCTCCGCGAACGTCGAAGCGGTCTCCGCCACGTTCATCGCGTAGCTCTGCGACATCTGCGGCAAGTCGTTCATCACGTGCTGATGGTAGGCGTGGCCGAGCTCATGGGCGAGCGTGGCGACCGTGCCCGGCGAGCCGTCATAGGTCATGAAGATCCGCGACTCCTGCTGGATTGGGAACGAGGTACAGAAGCCACCGGGGCCTTTGCCAGGGCGATCTTCCGCTTCGATCCATGCGCCTTCGAACGCTTTGACCGCGAATTCGGCCATCGGCTCCGAGAACTTCGCGAATTGGTCGACAATGAACTGCGCGCCTTCTTGGTAGCTCATGCGCGACTCAGCGGAGCCGAGCGGTGCGTGATAGTCACACCAAGACAACTTCTCCAGCCCCAGCACGCGGGCCTTGCGCTCCAGATACGCTACAAACGGTGCCTTGTTCTGCGCGATCGTCTCCCACATCACGTCCAGCGTCTTGCGCTCCATGCGGCCGATGTCGAGCGGCTCCGCCAGCACTTCGTCCCAGCCGCGGTGCTTGTACAGCTGCAGTCGGTAGCCAGCCAACGAGTTCAGCGCATGGGCGAACAGGTCTTCGTCGCGGGTGAACGCCGCTTCCCACTCGTGGAAGACGCGTGCACGCACGTCGCGCTCCGGGTGGGAGAACATCACGTTCTGCGCTTGCCCGACCGACAGTTGCTTCACGTCCCCATCCACTTCGTGGGGGATCGTCACGCGACCGATGAGGGTCGAGTAGAGGCCCGACCACGCATGGTAGCCATCGACAGCCAAGTCGCCAGCCAGCATCTCCTGCTGGGACGGCAGCTTGCCCTTCGCGCGGGTGCGACGCTCGTCCAAGTTGAAGGCCACCTCGCGGAAACGCGCATCGGCTAGAATCGCCTGCCATGCCGCATCCTCGATCGCCAGCAAGCTCTGATCGAGCAGCGTGTTGGCCGAGTTGAAGGCGGCGTTCAGCTGTTGCACGCGGCCCAACTGTAACTTCGCCTCGCGGTCTTGCACATTCTGCGCCGTCAAGCAACGCACAAACGCATAGGCGTTGCGAATGCGCACAACGACCGCTTGCATCGCTTCGAACAGCGGGTACAACGCATCCGCGTCCGCTGCTTGTCCGTTCAATACCGCCACTTGTTGGGCAAAAGCAGCTACCTGCTCATTGGTTTCTTCCATAAACTTCGCATATTCGGGCGACGTGCTGCCACCCGGGAAAATCGTCTCCAGCTCCCATGCGTCACGCAACTGAGTCTTCATCTATGTACCCCATTTCTTTCCTATGGTACTTCCATTCTATGCCTATTCCGCGAATTGCTCAATATATTCTTTCGATTCCGACACATACACGGGTGAATAGTACCGATAGACAACTGCTATCGACAAATAGATGATCACATCGGATACGCCCGACAGCCAGATGTTCCACCATTGGAGATGCTGAATATAGCCCAATTTCAGCGTGACCACTTCAAACAAGAGCGAGGGGATCATCCACAGGATCGTGCGCCGCCAAATGCCCGGCCAGTGTTGCGGCAAATTCTGCACGAAGAGATAAGCAACCACTGGATAGATGCCAAAGTCAAGCGACAACGGCACGGTGAACAGCGGTTTTGGCAACCCGCAATAGGCCCACAGCTTATAATGCACCATGATGAGATCGGTTAATAATCCGAGGAAGCAGGTGAACACGACCGCCCCGTAGATCTCCGCGATGCGCGTCTTGTCCGCTTTCCACCAGAACCACAACCATACCAGAACGAACAGGATGACAAAATACACGGTGCTCCCCCACAGTCTGCGAAATCAATCTCATGAGTTGTCCTCCCGCCGGGCAGGCTACTGGATACAGGGAGGTTGATGTTAATGGAAGTATTCCTGTATGCTGGACTTGCCATTCTCCTGTTCCTGTTCCTCGGAGACAAGCGTCAACTTCGCCACCAGCTCCCGATCGTGATTACCGCGACGTTCGTGCGCTTCTTGGAACAGTTCTTCGTGATTGACCTCCTGAAGCTCTGGGAGATCAACGGCCCCCATTGGATGCAGCTCTGGTTGCCGATCATCGCCGACGTGACGATCTGGCCGATCGCTGCGTATTTCTACGTGCAGTACCTTCCGAACAGCAAGCGTTTCTGGTACACCTTGGGATGGGCGGTGGCACTGAGCTTGTATGTATACAGTTTGAATTTGTTCGGTGTGATTCGATACCGAGAGGATTGGTTCCGCTATTTTACGATCCTCTTGATCCTCGGTTTTTTTGCCATCGTCCATGTGGTCTGGGCGTGGTTGCTCGGCCCGTGGAGCAAGCCGCGCACCTTTGTGAATTCGCAATAACAAAGTCTCACCTCAGACCACCGAGTCTGAGGTGAGACTTTTTTGTTGAGGCGGGTTATGGTTTCAGCACGACCTTGATGCAGTTGTCGTCCTTCTCGTCAAAGATGGCGTAGGCGTGCTCCGCTTGGTCTAGCGGCAAGCGGTGGGTGATCACTTCGGTGGGATCGAACACGTTGTTTTTGACCATTTGGTAGAGCTCCGGCATGTAGTGAATGATGGGAGCTTGACCCATCTTCAACGTGATATTGCGGGCGAACAAGTCGCCGAGCGGGAACATGTTGTAGCGCGCGCCATACACGCCGATCAGTTGAATCGTGCCGCCCTTGCGCACGCATTGCGCGGCCATCACCACCGCACCGAGCGCCCCGCCCTGCAACTTCAGCGCGCTCTCGACCATCTCAAGTACGGTCATCTTGCCATCCATGCCCACGCAGTCGAGCACCACGTCCGCGCCCCCCTGTGTCATCTCCTTCAGATGCTCACCTGGGTGGTCGAGTTTGGTAAAATCGACCACTTCGATCTTGTTCATGCGGCGCGCATGTTCCAGCCGGTAGCCGATGTAATCGACGCCGATCACTCGCTTCGCGCCTTTGAGCAGCGCGAACTTCTGGGCGAGCAGACCGACAGGCCCACAGCCGAGTACGATGACGGTGTCGCCCGGCTTCACGTTCGCGTTGTCAACTCCCCAGTAGGCGGTGGGGATGATGTCGGAGAGGAAGAGCAACTTCTCATCGTCCAGTTCGCAATCATCCGGGACTTTGAATGGAACAAAATTCGCGTACGGCACGCGCAGGAGCTCCGCTTGGCCGCCCGAATAACCGCCGAACGTGTGCGAATAGCCGAGGAATCCACCCACATCACCGTTTTCGTTGGAGTTGTCACACTGCGACTCCAGATGGTTTTCGCAGAACCAGCAGCGTCCACAGGCCACGTTGAACGGCACCACGACCCGGTCGCCGCGCTTCAAATGCTGTACGCCGGGGCCTACCTCTTCCACAATGCCCATCGGTTCATGGCCGATGATGTAGCCGGTCGGGAAGTTCGGGATGAAGCCGTGAATCAAATGCAAGTCCGACCCGCAGATGGAGGTCGAGGTGATACGAACAAGTATATCGTCTGGCTTCTGAAGCTCGGGATCGGGCACATCGGTCACTTTGACGTCCTTGATGCCCTGATAGGTGACTGCTTTCACTTGGCTCACTCCTCGAAGTGGTTTACGAGAAGCGTTCCCTACCCCTCACCAATGCATCCCAGTTATGAGTTGCAAGCGCGCATCACACCCTAGCACCAAACAGCATGACCACGAGAAGGAGAGGATCGCATGACAAGTGCCAAGACCCGCTGGGCGGGGCTGTGCCTATCGCTCGCCGCTACCGCCACGCTGTTGTTTGCACCGCCTGCCCTCGCGCAGGACGAGCTCGATCTGTCCGAAGGAGTGTCTGTCCCGTCGGCGGAAGAGCTGGAGCTGGCGAAGTATTTCCCGCAGGATGTGGTCGGCCACTGGGCGGAAGAGACGATGCTCGACCTCGTCCACGCCGAGGTGATCAGCGGCTACGCCGAGAATTCGGGCGAAACGACGTTGCGCCCGAACAACCCGATCACGCGGGCGGAGTTTGTGACGTTGCTCGTCCGCGCGCTGCACTTGCAGGCCGGTGCGGCGACCAAGACGTTCACCGACGTGCGCCCGACCGACTGGCACCACCCCTATGTGACGACCGCCGCCTCGCTCGGTCTGGTCAGCGGCACGGGCGCGGCGTTTGAGCCGACGCGCAACATCACCCGCGATGAGATCGCGGCGATCATCGCGCGCGCCTTCGAAGCGACGTTGCCGACGGGTGGCACGCCGAAGACGTTTACCGACGTGCCGAACTACTGGGCCAAGCCGGCGATCGATCGCATGAGTGCGGTGGGGATCATCAACGGCTATGCCAACGGCACATTTGGCCCGCGCAACCAAGCGACGCGAGCCGAGTCGATGCTGATGATGCGCAATGCGTTGGCCGCGGAGCAAGGCCATCTGCCAGACAAGGCACTCCTGACCCAGTTGATCGTCCGCCAGCAGGAAGAATCGTTCGCTGCGATGAAGGGGGCGAACTGGCCGCGCTTCCACCAGTTGAACGAGCACTACAACATCGGCTATTACAGAACGCTGATCGGCTCGATGGCCACCGTGCTCAGCTCGATCCCGCCCGACCCGAACTTGCGCATCGACTACGAGCTCTCGGGCACGCCGACGGCGACGATCGTCGAGTCATCTGACCGCTTCGCCGTGGTCGACGCCCGCGGCGTCGGCCTGACGATGATCGTCTCCGGCCCCGAAGGCGAAATCTACCGCGATGAGCAGCCATCAGACGAGCGGCTCTATGTGCGGAAGCTGCCCGATGGGACGTGGAAGATCTACAGCATGCACGCGCTGAACGGACCAGAAGCTCCGTAAAAAAACACCCCCTGTTGGCTCAACAGGGGGTGTTTTGGGTACGGCGGACGTTCCGATCATCTAATTCTTACGCCCAGCGTACAGCGGGGACTTGACGACGAACGGGAAGAACAGCAGACCCGAGAGCAGCATGCCGATCCCGAGCAGGAAGGTCAGCATGTCGGCCGTGCCGGCCTTGACCACCCAGATCGAGTAGGCGGTTGCCAAGCCGGCGATCAGCAGGTCGGTCCAGCGGCCTCGTGCCTGTTGGCCGAGGTAGTTCTCACCGGTCAGCGTCAGTTTCAGCTGGTAGATCGATGCGACCAGATACGGCACCAGATACGCCAGCGTCGCCACCGTGATCACGAACTTAAACGCACCCGACACCGAGTGCGAGATCGTCGAGAAGATGAACAGCTGCGACATGATGTTGGTGATCACCAACGCGCCAACCGGTGCTCCGTGCTTGTTCTCCTTCAGGAACACCGCCGGGAACAAGCCTTGCTTCGCCGCCTGATACGGTACTTCCGAAGACAGCATCACCCAGCCCAGCGCCGAACCGAGCAGCGAGACCAGACCGAGGCCCGCCATGAGGTACGCACCCGACTCACCGACGATCACCGAGAGCGCATCGACCAGCGGTTTCTCCGACGCGATCAGCTGCTCTTGGGACAGCACGCCCATCACGAGCAGCGAGATCAAGATGTAGATCAACACCCCGAGCAACAGCCCGAGCATCGTCGACTTCTTCACATCGGACTGGCGACGGGCGCGCGAGGAGAAGACAACTGCCGACTCGATGCCCACGAACGCCCACAGCGTGGTGACCGCCGCGGCGTTGACTTGGCCGAGCAGATCGAGCGTCCCTTCTTCTGTGGCCTTGTCCGCGACAAACGGCACGAGGTTGCTCGATTGGAAGACGAACAGCGCCGCGATGATGAACAGCGCGAACCCGAGCACCTTCGCCGCCGTCGCCACGAAGTTGACCTTGCCTGCGCCCGACACGCCGCGCAACACGATCGTATGCATCGCCCAGAGCAGCGCCGAGCAGACGAAGAAGGTGGTCAGCGAGCCGACCGTGATCGTCTCCCCGAAGATCGTTGCCACTTCCGCGCCGTTGCTCAAGATCGGGAAGAACGTGGAGAGATAGGACGCGAACGTCGTGATGATCGCGACATTGCCCGCCCAGTTCGCCACCCAGTAGCCCCAAGCGACGAAGAAGCCGGTCAGCGCCGACCGATGTGTACCTTTGGCGAACAGCGCCTGCGCGTACATGTGCGGACCACCGTTCAGCTCCGGCTTGCGCACGGCGAGGTTGCCGAAGACGAGCGCTGTGAACAGCACACCGGCCCCAGTCAGAATCCAAGCGAGCAGCGCGCCGCCCGGGCTCGCCACTGCGGCGAGCTGGCTCGGGAGCATGAAGATCCCCGAGCCGACCATGTTGCCGACGACCAGCGCCGTCAGCACCCACAGTCCAAGTTTGTTTGTGTTCGTAGACATGTATGATGTCCTCCTTTGAGAGT
>JGI12273J12029_10000004_pt1 | contig 14393 bp, 12 predicted proteins | sample SoiCrureplicaC0C_FD_12029 | JGI IMG/M metagenome (IMG submission 12029) | reverse complement strand
TATCGGTTACGCAGACATAACAGATAGAACGGATTCACTGACTAAGCAGCGAACGCGAGTTGGTTGTGGCGAGGGGAGTCGAACCCCTGTCCGAAGACCTCGCCACGTGAGCTTCTACGAGTGTAGTCCTCTCATTTGGAGTTCGCCTGAGGACGCGGAGGGACACGCTTCCCTTTGGCTAGTTCGAGTTCAAGTTTCGCTGGTGGCCCTCGAACGCCTCCCCCAGCTAGTCTGCTATAGTTGACGTTCTATCGGTTACGCAGACATAACAGATAGAACGGATTCACTGACTAAGCAGCGAACGCGAGTTGGTTGTTTTGCTTGTTAGCGGTTAATTTACGCCCGCGTTTTTAACGTGGCCTCGCAGCCCCACGACTCGCTACTACACGCTCGAACAATCCCCGTCGAATCCAAAAACGCCCCCATGTAGGAAAAGGACTCTCGGTTGACTTAGTATATCACATCTCCTCCCCCGTTGGTCGAGGGAAGTTCTGTCACGCTATCCACGCGCGCGCAACGCACGCTCGATGTCGCGCTGGGCATCACGCTTGGCAATGTCCTGACGCTTGTCGTAGTTCTTCTTGCCCTTCGCCAGACCGATCAGCACTTTGCAATAGCCGTTCTTGATGTAGAGCTTCAGCGGGATCAGGGAGTAGCCCTTCTCCTTCACATGGCCCATCAGCTTGAAGATCTGGTGCTTGTGCAGCAACAGCTTCCGCGTGCGCGTCGGATCAACGTTGTGGCGGTTGCCCTGCTCAAACGGCGAGATGTGCATGTTCATCAGGAACGCTTCCCCATTCGCAACGCGAGCGAAGCTGTCCTTCAGGTTGGCTTTGCCCTGGCGAATCGACTTGATCTCAGTTCCTGTCAGCACGATGCCCGCTTCGACCGTGTCCTCGATGAAGTAGTCATGCGATGCCTTGCGGTTCTGCACCAATGCTTTTTCCAAGTCCGCCATACACGCGCCACCCTCCCTTGTTCACAGTATACTACCACCTGTTCCCAGCGATGTCAACCAACCCATTTCACGAACACGTATATGGAAAGAGAAAACCCGCTAGGATCAGCGGGCTTTCTTCTTTTTCTTCGCGCCAGCTTTGTGTGCCTTGGCGACTGTTTTCTTCAGCTCTTGCAGTTCTTTGGCTGTCTTGGCCGTCTTCTTGCGCTTTGGCTTGAACTTGCTGTCCTTGCCTGCGCCACCGCCGCTCCCCGTGCGGGACGGGCCGCTGTTGGCACCGCGCGGGCGGTCATGACGTCGGAACCCACGGTCGCGCGGAGCATCGACGCCGACCGGTTTGTCCTTGGCCATCTCCAGCAGCTGGAAGTCGATGGTGCGCTCTTGCTTGTTGGCGTTCATGACCTTGATCCGCACTTGGTCGCCGATGCGGAAGATGCGGCCGGTACGCTCGCCAATCAGGCAGTATTGCTTCTCGTTGAAGTTGTAGTAGTCATCGTCGAGGTACGAGATGTGGATCATACCCTCGATGGAGTTATCCAACTCGATGAACATGCCGAAGGACGTGACACCGGAGACGATGCCGTCGAACACTTCGCCAACCTTGTCCATCATGAACTCTACTTTTTTCAGATCGTCCGTTTCGCGTTCTGCATCCACCGCGACCCGCTCGCGCTCCGAGGTGTGGCGGCCGATCTCCGGCATGATCGCCGTCAAACGCTCCATGCGGTGCTCCGGCAGCTTGCCCCCGTTCTCGATCACTTCGCGCATGATGCGGTGAATCTGCAGGTCCGGGTAACGACGGATCGGCGAGGTGAAGTGGCTGTAGTACTTCGCGGCGAGGCCGAAGTGACCCAACGGCTCGTGCGCATAGCGCGCTTGTTTCATCGAGCGCAACAGCACGGTGCTGATGATGCGGTCTTCCGGCTGACCCTTGACCTTCTCCACCAACTCTTGCAGGGCACGCGGATGGATGTCCGAGTTGCCGCTACCGCCTGCACCCTTCAGGTGGAAGCCGAAGTTGTGGATGAACTCGTTGAACGCCTGAATTTTCTCGCCATCCGGCTCTTCGTGGACGCGGTAGAGGAACGGCACTTGCAACCAGTAGAAGTGCTCGGAGACGGTCTCGTTGGCGACGAGCATGAACTCCTCGATGATGCGCTCGGCGATCGAACGCTCGCGCTTCTTGATGTCGACCACATGGCCGTCTTCGCCGACGATCACCTTCGTCTCTTCAAAATCGAAGTCGATCGCGCCGCGGTCATAGCGACGGCGGTTGAGGCGCATCGCCAGCTCTTCCATTTCGCGGAACATCGGCACGAGCTCCGCATAGCGCTCCATCAGCTCCGGCTCGGCATCGACGAGGATTTTGCGCACGTTGGTGTAGGTCATGCGCTCCTTGGTCTTGATCACCGACGGATAGATGTCGTGGCGCACCAGTTCCATGCTCGGGGCGAACTCCATCTCACAGGTCATCGTCAGTCGATCGACCTGCGGGTTCAGCGAGCAGATGCCGTTGGAGAGGCGATGCGGGATCATCGGGATCACGCGGTCGACCAGGTAGACAGAAGTGCCGCGGTTGTACGCTTCTTGATCGAGTGGCGTACCTTCCCGCACGTAGTAGGTAACGTCGGCGATGTGGACGCCGAGCAGCCAGTTGCCGTTGTCCAGACGCTGGACGTTAACTGCGTCGTCGAGGTCCTTCGCATCTTCGCCATCGATGGTGACGATGTCGAGATGACGGAGGTCGCGACGGCCCACGAGGTCACGCTCGGTGATGATGTCCGGCACGTCGTTGGCCGCTTCCAGCACTTCCTCCGGGAAGGCTTCCGGCAGGCCGTATTTGCGGATCACCGAGAGGATGTCGACGCCCGGGTCATCCGGGTTGCCGAGGATCTCCAGCACGGTGCCTTGCGGGTTGCGCCAGCCTTCCGGGTAGGCGATGATCTCAACGACCACCTTCTGCCCTTCCTTCGCACCTTTGAAGTCTTCTTCGGCGAGGAAGATGTCTTGGCCGAGGCGCTTGTCATCTGGCGAGACGAACGCATAGCGGTTGGTCATGGTCGTGATCGTGCCGACGACCGTCTTCGTGGCGCGCTCCAAGATGCGGATAATCTCGCCTTCCTGGCGCGGGCCGTTGTTCTTCTTATTGATGCGCGCGATGACGCGGTCCCCATGCATGGCACCATTCATGTCACCGGCACTGATGAAGAGGTCCTTCTCCCACTTGGTGTTGTCTTCAGGTATGACAAACCCGAAGCCTTTGGCTTTGCCCTGGAGCTTGCCAACGACCAAGTTCATCTTCTCCGGGACACCGATCGTTCCAGTGCGGGTTGCGACCACTTTGCCTTCTTCTTCCATTACGCTGAGCAGTTGGGATAACGTCTCCGCATCGATGTCAAAATGAGCGACGAGTTCTTCGATGCTCATCGGTTTATACTCCAACCCTCGCATGAGTTCAAGGATATGTTGTTCGGTTAGCATTGGCGATAAGGTCCCCCCTTTGTGTTGTAGTATGCGCCTATCATCTATGGAGTAAACAAAGAAAGGAGGGCGGCTACAAGAACCGGCCTCCTCGGTTCAGGAAGGCGGCAATTTCCGCGAAGACCTGCTCGCGCTCCACATCGACTGTTAAGATGTGGCCCGATTGCGGGTATCGCTTCAAGGCTTTCTCAGCTGTGCCGAGTTTCTCGTAGATGAATTGGGCGCTGTGCGGCTGCACGGTCTCGTCCCGTTCGGACTGCAGCACCAGAGCCGGCACGTGGATCTTCGCCAAGTCTTTGCGCACGACGCGCAAGAAGCGCATCAGTTGGGTGACCGAGCGCAGGGGCGTGCGGTCATAGCCGATCAAGTAACGCTGGATGTGCTCCGGACGGCGGCGGGTCTTGTGCTGGAAGCGGCGGAAGTACTTTAAGAGCCACGTCCAACGCGCGCGCTTGTCGGTCACAAAGATTGGAGCGCACATGGAGAAGACCCCTTCTGTCTCGTGCCGCGCGGCCAGATGCAGCGCGATCGCGCCGCCCATCGAGAGCCCGCCTACGTACAAGCGGCGGCAGTTGGTGCTCAACTTCTCGAACCCCTCCTGCGCCGAGCGCACCCAGTCGCGGTACGTCGTCCGCTCCATCTCCTCCGGCGTGGTGCCATGTCCCGCCAACAGCGGCGCGTGCACCGTATACCCTAGTTGATGCAAGAAGCGGGTCAAGGGGTCCAGTTCATAGGGCGTCGACGTGAAGCCGTGCAGGAGCAGGACACCAGTGTCCCCGCCTTCCAGCCAGACCGGCTGTGCTTCATGTCGGATCGTGATGTTGTTCGTGTCGCGTATCGACATGTTCCCACCTCCCGTCGAGCTCGTGGACGAAGTCGATGACCAGGTCGACCACATGATGGGCCTCACAATCATGACAGATCATATGTGCCGACTCCGGGAAATAATGTATGTCCTTGCGCTCGCTACGCGCCGTCTGGTGGATGTAATCGGCGCTGCGCGCTTCTACCAGCTCGTCCAACTGGCCTTGGATAACCAACAGCGGCACTTCCACCTCCGAGATCATCGGTTTGACCGTCTGCACGAGCCGGCGGAAATGGGCCAACGAGCGCGGCGGTGTTGCTTTCATTTTCGTGAGATAGCGGGTGATGTCTTCGTGTGGGCTGCGGTGACGCATGGTCAATTGAATCGCTTCGGCGATCTTCTTGAACAATTGCTTGGGATTGAGCGTGTAGATCGGTGCGGACAGCATCGTAAGCGACGTGACCCGCCCTGCGTATTTGACCGAGAGGTAGGCGGCGATCAAGCCGCCCATGGAGAACCCGACGAGATGGACGCGTTCGTTCCGGCGCAACAGCTCGTTCAATGCGGCATCTGCACTATGTATCCAATCCAGCCAGGTGACGCGCTCCATCTCCCCACGGCCACCCCCATGACCAGCGAGCGTAGGCAACAGCACATCATGTCCTTCTTCACGCAGACGAGCGGCCAGCGGTTCCAGCTCAAACGGCGAGCCTGTGAACCCGTGAATCAAGAGACAAGCCCCCATCCCCATTTCCCTCCCTCTTATGCAAAAAGTACCGCCTCATTTCCACGAGAACGGTACTCCGTTGTCACATCTATTAAGCGTTCGCAATCAGCCATGCCACCCACATCGTGGTGGCGATGAACAGGAATGCCAACCCTGCCGTAATCCGGGCCAATACGAGGTCAAACCCACGCGCCTTGCGACCCATCATCTGTTCAGCACCGCCGGTAATCGCACCGGAGAGGCCTGCGCTTTTGCCAGATTGCAGCAACACCACGAGGATCAGTGCGACCGATACGATCACGAGAAGAATCTTTGCAAATGTCAACATCTATATCTCACCTCCAGGCGCGGTTGTCCATACAGAACAGTACGGCTTCTATTGTACCATAGGCAGGAAGCATGTGACAAGAAATGCAAACGGAGTGCTACTAGTATGCCCGTTTGGCAAAAAAGACATCCGCGCACAGGCGGATGTCTTTTGGGATCGAGCAGCCTTTATTTCTTGATGTTGTAGAAGGCGTCGCGACCACCGAACTTCGCGGTGTAGTCGAGCATGTCTTCGATGCGCAGCAGTTGGTTGTACTTCGCCACGCGGTCGGTGCGGGACGGAGCGCCCGTCTTGATCTGACCTGCGTTGGTCGCCACTGCGATGTCAGCGATGGTCACGTCTTCGGTCTCGCCGGAACGGTGCGAGATGACAGCGGTGTAACCCGCGCGCTTCGCCATTTCGATCGCGTCAAACGTTTCGGTCAAGGTGCCGATCTGGTTGACCTTCACGAGGATGGAGTTGCCGACGCCCTTCTCGATGCCGTCCTTCAGGCGGGTGGTGTTGGTGACGAACAGGTCGTCGCCGACGAGCTGAACTTTCTCACCGAGGCGTTCGGTCAGCAGCTTCCAGCCATCCCAGTCGTCTTCGGAGAGGCCGTCTTCGATCGAGATGATCGGGTACTTGGACGCGAGCTCCGCGTACATGGTGACCATCTCTTCGGAGGTCTTGGTCACGCCTTCGCCTTCGAGGATGTACTTGCCGTCGCGGTACATTTCGGTCGCTGCGACGTCCAGTGCGAGGGCGATCTGTTCGCCCGGCTTGAAGCCAGCCTTCTCAATCGCCGACATGATCAGCTGCAGCGCTTCTTCGTTGGACGCGAGGTTCGGTGCGAAGCCGCCTTCGTCGCCAACGGCGGTGTTGAGGCCTTTTTCCTTCAGGACGCTCTTCAGCGCGTGGAAAACTTCAGTGCCCATGCGCAGCGCTTCGCGGAAGGTCTCAGCGCCCACCGGCATGACCATGAACTCTTGGAAGTCGACCGTGTTGTCCGCATGCTGGCCGCCGTTGAGGATGTTCATCATCGGCACCGGCAGGGTCTTCGCGTTGAAGCCGCCGAGGTAGGTGTAGAGCGGCAGGCCAAGGTAGTTCGCTGCGGCGTGAGCGACAGCCATCGAGATGCCGAGGATCGCGTTCGCGCCGAACTTGCCCTTGTTGTCGGTACCGTCGAGCTGGATCATGTAGTTGTCGATGCCAACTTGGTCCAGCGCGTCCATGCCGACGATCTCCGGGCCGATCTGTTCGTTGACGTTCTCGACTGCTTTCAGCACGCCTTTGCCGCCGTAGCGGGCTTTGTCGCCGTCGCGGAGTTCTACCGCTTCATAGGCGCCCGTCGATGCGCCAGACGGAACCATTGCGCGGCCGATGATGCCAGATTCGAGTTCGATCTCCACTTCTACAGTCGGGTTACCACGGGAATCGAGGACTTCACGTGCACGTACGTCATAGATGATGCTCACGGTGAACACTCCTTCACAATATGTCAATGGTGGTTGGTGCCTATGGGTGGGTGGTTCCAGTGTTGTTGCCCTACTGCTTACGTTGCCCAATCGCTTACACGTTGATCAGGCCCTTGCCCGTCATCTCGACCGGTTGCGGCAGTTCGAGCAGTTGTAACACGGTCGGCGCGAGGTCGGCGAGGATGCCGCCGTCGCGCAGGGTGACGCCAGGCTTCGTGACGACCAGCGGCACCGGGTTGGTCGTGTGCGTGGTGCACGGACGGCCGTCCGCCAGCGTCATGATGTCGGCGTTGCCGTGGTCGGCGGTGATCAGGCAGACGCCACCGCGCGCGTGAACCGCTTCGACGACCTTGCCGAGGTTCTCGTCCACCGCTTCGATCGCCCGGATCGTCGCTTCGAGCGAGCCGGTGTGGCCGACCATGTCCGGGTTGGCGAAGTTGAGGGCGATGAAGTCGAACTCGCCCGACTGTACCTTCTCCACGACAGCGTCGCCCAGTTCATAGGCGCTCATCTCCGGTTGCAGGTCATAGGTGGCGACCTTCGGCGATTGGACCAGCAGGCGCGTTTCGCCTGCAAACTCCGCTTCGCGGCCACCGGAGAAGAACGAGGTCACATGCGGGAACTTCTCCGTCTCCGCAGCGCGCAACTGCTTCAGGCCGTTCTGGGTCAGCACTTCGCCCAGCGTGTTGTCGAGGTTGGTTGGCGTGTACGCCACATACCCACCGACCGTCTCCGAGAACTTGGTCAAGGTCACGTAGTACAGGTCTTTCGGGAAGTGCGGGTCACGGTCGAAGCCGCGGAAGTCCTCGTTGGTGAAGACCTGCGAGATCTGAATGGCGCGGTCCGGGCGGAAGTTGAACACGATGATCGCGTCATTGTCGCGGATCAGGCCGACTGGCGAGCCGTCTTCCTTCGTGATCACCGTCGGCAGTACGAACTCGTCGGTGACAGAGGCGCGGTAGGACTCTTCCAGCGCTTGGAGCGGGTCGTTGCTGGTCGGGCCATCGCCGTAGACCATCGCCCGGTAGGCTTTTTCCGTCCGCTCCCACCGCTTGTCGCGGTCCATCGCATAGTAGCGGCCTTGGACCGTGGCGATCTCGCCGAGGCCGAGCTCCTGACATTTGTTGTTCAGCGTCTCGATGTACTGGGTGGCCGTGCCCGGCACGACGTCGCGGCCATCGAGGAAGGCGTGGATGTACAGCCGCTCCACCCCTTGTTGCTTCGCCAGCTCCAACAGTGCCAGCAGATGGGAGATGTGGCTGTGCACACCGCCATCGGAGACGAGGCCGTAGAGATGCAGGGCGGTGCCCTTCTCCTTCACGTGCGCCATCGCGTTGAGGAACGCGGGGTTCTGGATGAACTCGCCTTCGCGGATCGACTTCGAGACGCGGGTCAGGTCCTGGTACACGACGCGGCCTGCGCCGATGTTCAAGTGACCGACTTCGGAGTTGCCCATCTGCCCTTCCGGCAGGCCCACCGCTTCGCCAGAGGCGATCAGTTGGGTGGTCGGGTAGTTGTTCCAGTAGCGATCAAAATTCGGCTTGTTCGCTTGTTTCACCGCATTGCCGACCACTTCGTCGCGCAGGCCGAAGCCGTCGAGGATGATCAGAGCGACCGGTTTCGGACGTGTCATGACAGGTTCCTCCTCTTGCTCACAGTTGTTGAGTTACTTGGTGCCTTCTACGAGCTTCGCAAAGGAACCCGGGTCGAGGCTGGCACCGCCGACCAGCGCGCCATCGATGTCCGGCTGCGCCATCAGTTCGGCGATGTTGTCCGGCTTCACCGAACCGCCGTACTGGATGCGCACGAGGTCCGCCTTCTCTTGGCCGTACATGTTGCAGAGCACTTGGCGGATGTGTGCGCAGACTGCGTTGGCGTCCTCTGCAGTCGCTGTCTTGCCCGTGCCGATCGCCCAGATCGGTTCGTAAGCGACGACGAGACGGGTGATGTCGTCAGCGCTCACGCCAGCCAGACCGGCGCGCACTTGCGCCTCGACGAGCTGGTTGGTGATACCTTGTTCGCGCTGGGTGAGGTCCTCCCCCACGCAGACGATCGGCAGCAGGCCGTGCTTGAACGAAGCATGGACTTTCTGGTTCACGGTCTCGTCCGTCTCGCCGAAGTATTGACGGCGTTCGGAGTGGCCGATGATCACGTAGTCACAGCCGATGTCCTTGAGCATCAGGGCCGATACTTCGCCTGTGAACGCGCCTTCTTCCGCTTGATGGACGTTCTGAGCGCCCAGCTTGAACGGGGTGTCGGCGATCTGCTGCTGCAGGGCCGCCAGCGAGGTGAACGGTGCGCAGAGCACGAGCTCTGCGTTCGTCTCCCCTTGCAGCAGACCTTGCAGGTGTTCGACGAACGATTCCGCTTGACGTACGGTTTTGTGCATCTTCCAGTTGCCAGCGAGGATGGGCTTGCGCATGAGATCCACTCCTATTCGAAGATTGTGCGTTTATTTGTCGTTCAGAGCGACGACGCCCGGCAATTGCTTGCCTTCGAGGAACTCCAGCGATGCGCCACCGCCGGTGGAGATGTGGCTCATCTGCTCCGCGACGCCTGCCTTCTCGACCGCTGCGACCGAGTCGCCGCCGCCGATGATCGTGGTGCCGGTGCATTTGGCACACGCTTCCGCTACGGCAAACGTGCCTTTGGAGAAGGCCTCCATCTCAAACACGCCCATCGGACCATTCCAGAGGACGGTGTTGGAGCGTTGCACGACGAGGTTGAACGTCTTGATCGACTTCGGACCGATGTCGAGGGCCATCCAACCGGCCGGCACGCCTTCCAGTTCAGCATCGACGACCTTGTGCTCTGCATCCGCCTTGAACTCCGCTGCGACCACGAGGTCTTCCGGCAGGAACACCATTACGCCGAGGCTTTCCGCCCGGCCGAGCAGGGCGGAAGCCAGCTCGATTTTGTCCTGTTCGACCAGCGAGTTGCCGAGCTTGTACCCCATCGCGGCGAGGAAGGTGTTGGCCATGCCGCCACCGATGATCAGTTGGTCGACCTTCTGGAGCAAGTTCTCCAGCACGGTGATCTTGTCCGAGACCTTCGCTCCGCCGATGATCGCAGTGAACGGACGGTTCGGGTCTTCCAAGGCGCGGCCCATGATGTCGATTTCCTTCTCCATCAGGAAGCCAGCCACTGCGGGCAGGTGCTTCGCAATGCCTGCGGTCGAGGCGTGCGCACGGTGCGCAGTGCCGAACGCGTCGTTGACGAACACGTCAGCCAGAGCCGCAAATGCCTGCGCCAACTCCGGGTCGTTCTGCTCTTCGCCCTTATGGAAGCGGACGTTCTCCAGCAGCAACACGTCGCCGTCCTGCAGCAAGGAGACGCGCTCCTGCACGGCCGGGCCGATCGAGTCTTGGGTCTTCTCCACGTTCTGGCCGAGCAACTCCGACAAGCGCTTCGCCACTGGCTCCAGCGAGTATTTCGGGTTGACTTCCCCCTTCGGACGGCCGAAGTGGGAGGCGAGAATGACGCGAGCACCGTTCTCCATCAGGTAGCGGATCGTCGGCAGCGCTGCCACGATGCGGGTGTCATCGGTGATCACGTCGCCATCGAGCGGCACGTTAAAGTCACAGCGGACGAAGACGCGCTTGCCCTTGACGTCGATGTCCTTGACCGTTTGCTTGTTCATTTGGGGTCCCTCCGAATCTTATGTAGGTCTTCCGATCCGTCTCTCCGATCATAGGAAAATGAGGAGAATGTGTCAGCATTCCCCTCATGCGATTCGTTATGATTTTACCAAAAGTTGCCCCAATCTGTCATACGTTTTGCAGAGTTTACAGGCCCTTCGTTCCCATGAACGCGATCAGGTCGATCACGCGGTTGGAGTAGCCCCACTCGTTGTCGTACCAGGAGACGACCTTCACCATCGTGCCGTCGATCACCATCGTGGACAGCGCGTCGATGGTTGAGGAGTTCGGGTTGCCGTTGTAGTCGATGGAAACGAGCGGCTCATCGGAGTAGCCGAGGATGCCTGCGAGCGCGCCGTTCGCTGCGTCGCGGAGCATCGCGTTGACTTCTTCTGCGGTGGTCGCTTGTTCCACTTCCACGTTCAGGTCAACGACCGATACGTTCGGGGTCGGGACGCGCATCGCGAAGCCGTTGAGCTTGCCCTTCAGTTCCGGCAGCACGAGCGAGACGGCCTTCGCAGCGCCGGTCGAGGTCGGGATGATCGACATCCCAGCTGCGCGCGCACGGCGGAGGTCCTTGTGCGGCAGGTCGAGGATCATCTGGTCATTCGTATAGGCGTGAACGGTCGTCATGAGGCCGTGCTTGATGCCCAGCTTCTCATGCAGCACTTTCGCGAACGGCGCGAGGCAGTTCGTGGTGCAGGACGCGTTGGAGATGACATGGTGGTTGGCCGCATCGTACTTGTCTTCGTTGACACCCATCACGATGGTGATGTCTTCGTTGGAAGCCGGAGCGGAGATGATGACTTTCTTCGCGCCGCCGCCGTCGATGTGTGCCACAGCTTGCGCCTTGTCGGTGAAACGGCCGGTCGATTCGACGACCACTTCCACGCCCAGCTCGCCCCACGGCAGTTTCGCCGGGTCGCGCTCGGCCAGGACTTTGATCTCCTTGCCGTTGACGATCAGGGAGTTGCCTTCTGCTTGTACGTCGCCTTCGAAGATGCCGTGTACGGAGTCGTACTTCAGCAGTGCGGCGAGAGTCTTCGCATCGGTGAGGTCGTTGACTGCGACGATCTCAACGTCGTTGTTCTTGAATGCTGCGCGGAATACGTTACGGCCGATGCGGCCAAATCCGTTGATACCTACTTTGATAGCCATGTTCTGTAGTCTCCTCCTTGGTCTCTCCACCAAATGTGCTGTTTGATTGCCAGCTCTACGTATTTTGTAATATGACATCCGCCACCGCTTCGTCTGTCACCAGCATCTGCAAGGGACAGCCGCGCGCGACGGCAGAGATGGCTTCTGCCTTGCTCGCACCGCCTGCTACGGCCACGATCCGACCTACATGCTTCAGGTCGCTCAGGCGCAGGCCGACGGTGTTCATCGCGTGCACGATGTTTCCATCGCGGTCAAAATAATAGCCGAACGCTTCGGCGATCGCGCCCTGTCCGGCCAGCTGTTCGATCTTGCTGGCTGGCAAGTTTCGCCGTTCCGCCATAGGAATAGCTTGCCCGATCCCATGAACGACAATCCGAGCGCTTTTGATCCGGCGCAGGGTCTCCTGCACCGACGGTTCGCTCATCAGCGAGGTCAGCGACTCGTCACTGAGCAGGTCGGGCGCGTGCAGCAACCGGTAGGTGCCGCCCAGTTGCTGGGCGAGCTTCGAGGCGATCGTGTTCGCCTGAAACTCCATGTTCTCGCCGAGGCCGCCGCGTGCAGGCAGCACTTCGACTTCGATGCTGGACTTCGGCATCGCTTCGGCGATCGACGCGATCGTCGTCCCGCCTGTCACCGCCAGCGTGTCGCCGGGGCTGAGCAAGCTGCGCACCAGTTCGGCGGCCGCGTGTCCCAGCTCCCGCTTCGCCAGCTCGTTCTGGTCGGCGTCGCCCTGTACGATGCGGACGAGCTGCAACCCGAGCACCTGCGCCAAGCGGCGTTCCTTCTCTGCTAGTCCGTCGATCTCGCGGATGATGTCGGCCAGTTCCTCGACCAGCGTCTTACCGGTCTCGGTTAACCGCATGCCCACCGTCTCGACGGCAAGCAAGCCTTGGTCCTTCAGCAAATCAACCTCGGCCCGTAGGATTCGCTCTGTCGTGTGAAGCTGCTGCGCGAGAGCCCGGCGACCGATCGGCTGGGTGAGCAGGAGATGATGCAGGATGCGGTACCGCTTCTTCATCTCCGCCAGCAGGTCCGGGACCAGCTTCTGTTGGAGCGCCAGCAGTTCATGCTTCGGCAAGCGAATCCCTCCTTTTTCCCTTTATAGGACATTATCTGTCCCGCTTATGCAAATTATGTCCCACTTGCGGGGAAAAAAGGGCAGACATCACGTCTGCTTGCATGTTTATCATATCCAACTTCGGTATTTTGTGCAACCTACTCATTCTTCATGCCGTTTGCGCTGTGAGGAGGAGGGCAACTGTTCCTCCTCGCGGTACTTGGCTACGGTGCGGCGGGCGATCTCGATGCCCCGCTCGCCGAGCAGGTCGGCGATCTTCTGGTCGCTGAGCGGCTTGCGCGGGTTTTCGTCGTGGATCAGTTGGCGAATGGCCGCCTTGATGCTCTCGGCCGCTGCGCCTTCGCCCGTCGTAGTCTGGACGCCCGAGTTGAAGAAATATTTGAGTTCATACACACCGCGCGGTGTCTGAGCGTACTTGCCGGTCGTCGCCCGTGAGACGGTCGATTCGTGCAGGCCGACTCGCTCGGCGACCTGCCGTAGGGTAAGCGGTTTCATGTTGTGGATCCCGTAGTCGAAGAACCCGCGCTGCAGCTCGACAATCGCCGTGGTGACTTGAAAAATCGTCTGCCGCCGCTGCTCCAGCGACTTGAACAGCCAGAGCGCGCCTTGGAGCTTGCCCGTCACGTAGTCGCGCGTTTCCTTCGCCTTCTCGTCCTTGTCCTTGGTCTGCAACAGCGTCCGGTAAAACTCGTTGATGCGCAGCCGTGGCACCGAGCGGTCGTTGACGAGCACCACATACTCGCCCCCCACCTTCTCCACCTGTACATCGGGGATGATGAACGCAGGTGACTCGGCAGAGAACGAACGGCCCGGCTTCGGATCGAGCGTCTTCAGCAGGTCAACCATGCGCTGGACGTCGGCCGGGGTGAGTTTCAGGAGCCCAGCCACGCGGGTGATCCGGCCTTGGGCGATGTCGGGCAGGTAGTGATCAATCAGCGCGTGCATGCCCTGCGGGATCGGACCGCGCTCGGCGAGCTGGAGCTTCAGGCACTCCGCGAGGTCGCGTGCACCGACACCGGTCGGCTCGAACGACTGCACGTGGTGGAGCATCTGTTCCACTGCGGTCACCGTCACGCCGAGAGCTGTGGCGCACTCCGCGACAGAGAGCGTCAGGTAGCCGTTGTCATCGAGGTTGCCGATCAGGTATTCGCCGATCTGGCGGTCGCTGGGTGTGAGATGCAAGTAGCGCAGCTGTTGCAACAGGTGCGAGTGGAGCGTTTCGGTCGCGCGCAGCATCGGTTCGCGGTCTTCGCTGGGGCTGGCGAGCGACGGCCCGAGTGGCGTCTGATCGCGTTGTTGGCGGGCGATCTCGGCCCAATCGAACGGTTCAACCAGCTCGATGACCGGGTTGACGGCCAGTTCGCCTTCGAGATATTCGAGCAGTTCGAGCGACGAGTATTGCAACAGCGTAATCGCTTGGCGGAGTTCTGGCGTCATGACCAGACGTTGCGATTGCTCCTGCCACAGCCCGTATCCCATCTGCATGTCATGCGCCTCCTTGGTTCCGAACCTATAGTCCTTCTCAGTGTAGCAGAAGGCCGCAGGTTTGGCGAAGGGGGTTAGGACTTAAGCACGTGAATCTGCCCGGTCGTATCGAGCAGAGCATAGCGGACTTCGCGAATATCATAAATTTGCAATTGAGAGAGCGCGTCGCGCAGCCACGGCTCGTTTTTGCCAATCTTCATCAAGTTGTCGTACAACAAGGAGCCGCCCTTCACGAGCGGAACGGGGTGTTCGTAGTGTGCCTCCATGCTGTTGAGCACCTC
>JGI12273J12029_10065236_pt1 | contig 14580 bp, 1 predicted proteins | sample SoiCrureplicaC0C_FD_12029 | JGI IMG/M metagenome (IMG submission 12029) | reverse complement strand
ACACTCCTGTAGCACTACTTCAACACTTTCCTTAGCCTCTATTATATTCCATTAGAACTGTCTAGTCAGTGACTTCTTCACAAGCAGTTAAAAAGCCGGTTCTTCGCAGCGAAGAACCGGCTTTTTTTATAGCGTGACCGTGCTGAGCGGCCTGCGCAGTTGCTCCCCGACCGCCCGGAGGCACTCGATGTACAGCGTGGCAAACTGCTGAAGGGTCTCTGCATCGAACAGATCGGTGTTGTATTCGAAGGACAAACGCAAGTGCTCATCGGTCAAATCCATCACATGCGCGTTGAGGTCGAGTTTGGCAGTCGTGATGTTCCACTCGTAAGCAGGAGCCCCTACGCGGATGCCCCCATGCTCCCGGCCCGCCTGTTCATGCAGCGCACCGAAATTGAAGAACGTGGCCAGCAACGGCACCCGCTGCGCGGACCAATCCAGTCCGAGCTTCTCGATCAGCCGATCCATCGGATAGGCTTGGTGCTCGATGCCGGCGAGCATCTGCTGCTTGACGAGCTGCAGGAGATCAGACGGAGTCTGCACCCCGGCCAAACGCAGGCGGATCGGCACCATATTGGCGAAGCAGCCGATCACCGGCTCCAGCTCCGCCAACGTGCGCCCGGCCACCGGCAACCCGATGATCACATCGTCCGTGTCTGTCAGTCGCTGCAGCAGCATCACATACGCCGCGAACACGACCATCACCCGCGACACATCATCGCGCATCGCCGACCGCCACGCCTGCCGCACCACATCTGCCGGTACGTCAAACGCATAGGAAGTGCCTGCAAATGTCTGCTGCGCCGCCCGCGGTCGGTCTGTCGGCAGGTCGAGCGTCGGCAGCGGCCCGGATAGCATCTGCAACCAGTAGTCCTCCTCCTCGACCAACCCCTCTCCTACATTCCACAGGGCATAGTCGAGGAACTCCACGCGCAGGGGAGCCAGCGTCGGCGACGTGCCGCGCACCAGCGCCTCATAGGTCTCCATCAGCTCGGTCATGAAGAGGTTTAAGCTCCACCCATCGGTGATCAGATGGTGCTGCGTGTATTGGAAATGGTGACGGTCGGGCGTTTCTTGGAGGAGGAGGGCCCACGCGAGGGGGCCTTTTTCCAGATCAAACGGGCGGTCGCGATCCGCTTGAATGCGTGTGGGAATGCCTGTTGGGCTGGCGCTCCAGTCCTCGTAGCTGAAGTGCGTGTCCACCGCGGGGTGCACCTGCTGCCGCGGCTCGCCGTCGACGAGGAGGAATGTGGTGCGCAACGACGCGTGACGGGCGAACAGCGAGTCGTACGCCGCGCGGAACACGTCCACATCCAGCGGGCCGTCGAGCGTGAAGTTGTTGTACGTGAGGTACGCAGGCGACGTCGGATCGAGCGCCTGAAGCTTCCACATGTACCGCTGTGGATGCGCCAACGGGTAGTGGGCCTGTTGCGGGGCCCGTGGGATCGTCGTTGTGGGGAGCTGTTGGACGGGCTCTGCACGGGGCAGTTCCTGCTCGGCCCCGCGCAGGGCATCCACGTAGGCTGCCTGTTCTTCCAGTGTCAGGAAGTGGAAGAGGTCGGCCATCTGCACGTTAAGTCCCCACTCCTTATTGATCCGCGACTGCACTTGGATCAAGTTCAACGAACCGCCGCCAATTTCGAAGAAGTGGTCGGTGGCAGCAATGTCCTCCGTCCCCGTCACCTCCTGCCAGAAGTCGCGGAGGATCGCTGCGGTGCTGCGACCCATTTGTTGAGCGGTCGGTGCGGGTGCTGGAGTCGGATGGTGTTCGGGTTGGCGTGCCACTTGTACCCAATAGGAGCGACGCTCAAACGGGTAGGTCGGGGCGTGCACCCGCTTCCGCTCGAAGTCAGCGTCATACGCGCTCCAGTCGATCGCAGCGCCGACAGCCCAGAGGTGGCCGAGCTGCTGGTGGAGGGCTGCCCATGTCGGGGGGCCGAGCACGATCCGGTAGTCATCGCGTGAGGCGACCGCTGCTTCCCGGCTCGGTGGAGGGGTCTGCTCGATGGCAGCCTGTAGTGCTTGTTCCAGCGAGAGGTGCCCGTTCAGATGCGCGGCGACCCAGTAGCCGATGCCATCGCCACTGGATGCTGTCGGATGAAGCCCCCAGGAGCGCCACAGGCTGGCCAGCGCATACGCCTCGGCGAATGCATGGGCGACAGGGTTTCTATCGGGGGCGGCCAGCACCTGGAGGCAATGGTCAACAGCATGACGGAACGGACGCGAAGTGGTGTACAGCGCGGACGAGTCCGCCCCCTCCCCTGCTGTCGCCGTCACATGGAGGCTTACCTGCACGTGCTCCTGTTGTTGTGTGCAGATGAATGCACCCGCGGCGACTTGCTGGCAGAGCTGTCGCAATTCGGTCGCATCGGCTGCCACCAACGGCAGTCGGTAGGCATGGTGCACCCGGCCGACGTGCAGCGTATAGGCCAGATCGCCGAGGTCGACGTCTGGCACCTGCTCCAGATGGGCGGCGAGACGGGCGGCCATTGTGCGCACCGCTGTTTCGCTGCGAGCGGCGAGGGTGAACAGGTGACAGTCGCGGTCTTGTTTGACCAGACGGGGACTGGCGGGGAACTGCTCGATTATCGCATGGGCGTTGGTGCCGCCGATGCCAAACGAGCTGACCCCGGCCCGGCGCAACGGGTGGTCGGTGGCCCAAGACTTCGCCTCCGTTGGGAAGTAGAACGGGCTGCCAATCACGTCCAGCTCCGGATTCGGAGCGGAGAAGTTGACCAGCGGTGGGATTTCGCCGTGATGTACCGCGAGCACCGTTTTGATCAAGCCAGCCACCCCGGAGGCAGCATTGGTGTGCCCGATCGCCGCCTTCACCGCGCCGAGGGCGCAATGCGGTTGCGCCTCCTCCTCCCGCGTCCCAAACACCTCGCGCAAGGCTGCGTGTTCGATCAGATCGCCGAGCGGGGTGCCCGACCCATGCGTTTCCACATAGCCGATCTGGGCCGGCTCAACACCTGCCACCTGTTGCGCTGCCCGGATGACCTCCGCTTGTCCCCGCTGGCTCGGTGCCGTGTAGCCGATCTTCAGATGGCCATCGTTGTTCGTCGCCGTCCCGGCGATCACCGCGTAGATCGGGTCGCCATCACGACGGGCATCGGACAGGCGCTTCAGCAGCACCACACCGGCGCCGTTGCCTGCAGCTGTCCCGCTGGCCCGGTGGTCGAAGGAGTAACAGTGACCATCGGGCGACATGATGTTGCCCGGTTCGTACAGATAGCCTGACTTGTGCGGGACGTTGATCGCCACCCCGCCTGCTAAGGCATAGTCGGCGCGGCCGCCGAGCAGTTCCTTGCAGGCATGATGGACGGCGACCAGCGAGGTAGAGCAGGCAGTGTCGAGCATCAAGCTCTCCCCTTGCAAGTTCAGCAGATAGGAGATTCGCGTGGCGAGGAAGCTCGGCTGGGACATCATCAGCGCTTGCATCTGGTCAGACTGGGTGGCAAACGGCGTGTGGCGCGGCAGGTAGTCGTTCGGCGACACGCCCGCATAGAGCGCAACGCGGCCCTCGATGGCGTGCACGTTGTAGCCCGCGTCCTCCACCGCTTCCCAGACGCATTCGAGGAACAGCCGGTGTTGCGGGTCCATCAGCTCCGCCTCGCGTTCCGAGATGCCAAAAAACCCCGGATCGAACTGGTCGATGTCCCGCAGATGCGCCCCGACGCGCACCAAGCGGCTCGGATCGGCCCATGGCTGCGTCCCTTCCAATTCGCTCAGCGGGAAGTCGCGGATCGAACGGTGACCTGTGCGGATGTTGTCCCAGAACGCCCCGGCCGTCTCCGCATCGGGATAGCGCAGGCCAATGCCAATTACCGCCACTGCTTCCTGTTCACGGACAGGCACGATCTGTGGCGCTGGTGCTTCTGCTGCGGCTGGCTGGGCCAAGCGCGCCGCCAGCGTGCGCACGGTGGGAAACTGGAACAGCTCGACCAACGAGCAATCGGCGCCCAGTTCCGCGACCAAGCGGACATGCACCTGATGCAGCAACAGCGAGTGCCCACCGATCTCGAAGAAGCTCTGATCCAGTCCGATCTGCGCCGGTGCCTGCCCCAACACATCAGCCCAGATGGCTGCAATGCGCTGTTGCACCGCTCCGACTTCCTGCGCCCCGACGGCCACCGTCTGTTCGCGGACGGCCCATTCCCGCAACGTGCGGCGGTCGAGCTTGCCCGTCACCGACAACGGCAGCTCGTCTACGCGGTGCAAGCGAGAGGGCATCATGAACAGCGGCACTTGCTCCCGCAGCACAGCCTCCAGCTCGCCAGGGGGGAGTGCCTCGGGTGTCACGTAGAAGCCGACGAGCAGATGGTTGCCATCTGGTGCGGTGATGTCAACAACGGCAGCTGCGTGTACGTGCGGATGTTGGCGCAGAGCAGTCTCCACTTCCCCGAGCTCCACGCGATGGCCGCGCACTTTCACTTGGTTGTCGCGGCGGGCCACATACTCCAATTCACCGCTTGGCAAGAGCCGCACGCGATCGCCTGTGTCATACAGCCGCCCATAGCGCGGATGCTCGATGAACGCGCTGGCTGTCCGTTCTGGCAAACGGACATACTCCTTCGCCAGACCGACGCCACCGATGTAGAGCGTGCCCGGCACCTGCACGGGGCAAGGCAGCATCTGCGGATCGAGCACATACGCTTGGTAGTTTGGCAGAGGGCGACCGATCGGTAACTGTGCGAGCTCAGCTGGCACTGGCCCGTCGATGGGGTGATACGTACTGAAGACGGTCGCCTCCGTCGGGCCATAGACGTGCACGACTTGTACCTGGAGGCCAACCTGCGCTTGCCACGTGCGCACCGCCTGGGTCGATAGGCGTTCCCCGCCGACGAACAGCGTCCGCATCCCCGCCCAGTGTGACACCTCCTCCGCTTGGAGGGTCGCGGTGATCAGGTGATAGAGCGCCGTCGGCAAGAAGGCGCGAGTGCCGCCATAGCGTACGACCGCCTCGGCCAAGCGCGCTGGGGATAGCCGCTCCGCTTCGGACAGCAGTTGCAAGGTGCCACCATGCAACCAACTGCCGCACACATCGCCGACGAACGCATCGAAGCTGGTCGCAGCCACCGAGAGCACCACATCTTGCTCGTGATAGCCAAACGCATCGCCCAGCCACTCCGCGAAGTTCACGAAGCCCGCGTGGCGCATCCATGCCCCTTTCGGGCGTCCGGTGGAACCAGAGGTGTAGAGCACGCACGCGAGATCGGTCGCGTCCTGCGTGTGGACAGGGTTGTCGCTACTTGTAGTCGTCAGCTCCTGTTCGGTGAGACACCACAGCGACAGCCCTGCCGTCGCGTCGCGGAGCTTCTCGGCGGCCGCTTCGTTCACGGCCAGCACGCCGACCGCTGCACAGTCGTTGAGCACATGCTGTGTGCGTGCCGGTGGATCCTGCGGGTGGAGCACGGTGAAGCCCGCCCCCGCCTTCCACACGGCCAACAGCGCGACCGTTAGGGCGACCTCGCGCTCGCCCGCCAGCGCCACCACGTGATGCGCCCCCACGCCCTGCGCGCGCAAGCCATGTGCCAAGCGGTTGGCCCGCTCGTTCAACTCGTGGTAGGTCAGCGCCGTCTGGTCATCGCGGACAGCAACCCGTTCGCTCCAGCGGGCCGCCATTGTCTCCACTCGCTGTGCGAGCGTGTCGTACACCCGCTCCTCCGCTGGCAGGTGCAGGTGCTCATGCAGCGCACGGTCTGCCGCTGACAGAAGGTCCACCTCTTGCAGCAGCTGTTCCCGGTCGCGGAGCAAAGTGGTCAACGCCGTCTCGTACATCGTCGCCCAACGCTCCACCGTCTCCGGGAGGAACAGGTCGGTGTTGTACTCCCAGGCAAACGTGTCATCGACAATCAGCAGCGAGAGGTCAACCTTGCTGGTCTGGTGCACGGTCGCTGCTGTCGTGCGTTCGCCGAACTGTCCAGCGCGATCCTCCTGTTGATAGGCGAACATCGTCGCCAGCAGCGGGGCCCGCGAGGTGTCGCGCACCGGGTTGAGCTTCTCCACGAGCAGGTCGAACGGATAGCTCTGATGCGACAAGGCTGCCAAACACTGCTGCTTCACCGCTTGCAACAGATCGCGCACCGTCCGCAACTCACCGAAGCGAATGCGCAGGACCAACGTGTTGACAAAAAATCCGATCAGTGGCTCCAGCGCTTCGGCCGTCCGCCCTGCTGTCGGTGTGCCCACGGCGAGATCGTCGCTCTGCGTGACCCGCTGGAGCATCCAGACATAGGCGGTGAAGAGCAGCATGAACGGCGAGACCTCTTCCTGCCGCGCCACCGCCTGCACGTCCGACCACTGCTCAGAAGCAATCGTGCGCAACAGCAAGTCGCCGTTATGCGTCATCACCTCTGGGCGCGGCTTGTCGGTCGGAAAATCAAGGACGGGCAACGAGGCCAACTGCTGCAACCAGTACGCCTCTTCCTCATCGGAGACCGCTTGCCACGCGGCATAGTCGACGTAGCGCACCTCCGTCTCAGGCAGCTGCAACTCCCCTGTATAACACGTCCACAGCTCTTGGAAAAAGACCTCCAGACTCCATCCGTCGGTCACGATGTGGTGCATGATCACGTGCAGCAGGTACTGATCGTCGCCAAGTTGCCCCAACACCACGCGCACCAACGGCCCCTGCGTCAGGTCAAACGGATCGGCATCGAGCTGACGTATCGCGGCGCGCAACGTCGTCAGATCACCCACGACCACTTCGACTGGCACCTGCATCTCAGCCACCACCTGCTGGCGCGGCTCGCCGTCAACGCTGACAAAAACGGTCCGCAGCGCCGCATGGCGGGCTACGACCGCTTGCACCGCTGCTTGGAAGCGCGCCACGTCGAGCGAGCCCTGATGCAGGCGTTGGCTGTGCACATGGTAGGCCGTGCTGTGCGGGGCCAGCTGCTGGAGGAACCACAGCCGCCGTTGAGCGAAGGAGAGCGCATAATCGGCTTGTGCAGGCAAGCGCGGGATCTGCATCGCTTGCTGCACCCGCATGCGTCCCGGCACTTGCGCGATGTAGGCGGCCATGTCGATCAGCTTCGGCCGATCGAACAGCTCCTTCATCTCCACCACGACGCCCAACCGCTCCTGCAAGCGCGTCTGCATACGCATCAAGAGCAGCGAATGTCCGCCCTTGGCAAAAAAGTCATCGCGGCGGCCGATGCCTTCTAATTGAAGGATGTCCTGCCAGATCGAAGCCACCAGCCGTTCCATCGTCGTCTGCGGGGCTTCCCACACCGCGACCGGCTGGGGCATGCTGCTCGCAGCGAGCGCCTGCAAGGCGGGGCGGTCAACCTTCCCCGTCGGCGAGAGCGGCATCTGGGCCAATTCGGTCACCCGCGCGGGCACCATGTGCGCCGGCAGGTACGCTTCCATGTGCGAGCGGAGCGACTCCAAGTCGCCGCCAACGTGGAAGGCGTGCAACAGCGCCGAACGGTCGACAGCACGCTCGATGATCACCGCCGCAGCGGTGACTAACGGGTGCTGGAGCATGACCGCTTCGATCTCGCCTAGCTCCACGCGATGCCCGCGAACTTTGACTTGATCGTCTGCGCGCCCAACGAACTCCAGCTGCCCATCGGGGCGCAGTTTAACGAGGTCGCCCGTGCGATACAGCCGCTCGCCTGCACGGAACGGATGCGGGACAAACGCCGCTGCCGTCTGCTCGGGGCGTTGCAGATAGCCTTGGGCCAGGCCGATGCCGCCGAGGTAGAGCTCGCCGACCGTCTGCAAGGGGCTGAGGCGACGCTCCGCGTTCAACACATAAGCTTCCACATTGGCAATCGGACGACCGATCGGCACCGCGCCAGCACGCAGGTAGGCCGGCACGCGATAGACGGTGCCACAGACGGTCGCTTCGGTCGGGCCGTAGGCGTTGACCACCTCGACATGCTCGCCGATATGCCCACGCCACGCCTGAACGACATGGCTGTGCAGCGCTTCCCCGGCGACGAAGACGGTACGCAGCGTCGCGAGCCTCTGCGGCTGCGGTGTCTCCAGCGCAACATGGTGGAAGAACCCGTTGGGCAACGTAGCGCGAGTTGCCCCCACTGCGGACACCGCGTGGGCAAACGCATCGGCCGACCAGCGCGCGTCCGCAGCCAACAGGTGTAGATGGGCACCGTTTAACAGCGCACCGAACAGCTCCCAGACAGAGGCATCGAACGAGAAGGACGCAAACTGTACGACCACATCGTCTGCACCGAAGCCAAACGCCTCGCGCTTCCAGCGGGCGAGATTGACGACGCCTGCTTGCTTGACTTGCACGCCCTTGGGCTTGCCCGTGGAGCCAGAGGTGTAGATCACGTAGGCCAGATCATCGGGCTGCACAGTGGAAATGGGTCGAGCAGCGGTTACCGCCGTGGTCGCGAGGTCTTCAAAGACGAGAAGCGGTGCCGCGACCTCGTCTTTTTCTCCCAACAGGGTTTGGTTGATCAGGACGACGTCCGCTGCGCTGTCGGTCAGCAGGTGCTGCACACGCTCGGTCGGATAGTCGGGGTCGATCGGCAGGTAGGCGGCACCTGCCTTCAGCACCCCGAGCAGCGCGACGACAAACGAAACGCTCCGCTCCATCAGGAGGCCAACCAGCTGCTGCCTGCCCACGCCGCGCGCACGCAGGTGTTGGGCGATCTGCTCTGCTTGCTGGTCGAGCTCTGAATAGGTTACCGACGTCCGCCCGTCAGACACGGCCACACGCGCGCCGCAGGTCGCGACTACGCCTGTGAACACCTCTGCAATCGACTGGGTGACAGGCGCGGTCTGCGTCTCGTTCAACTGCTGATACAGCGTCTGCTCCTCCGCGGTTAACAGCGGAAGGTCGTCCATCGGACGCGACGCTTCGGTCAGGCACGCGGACAGCACCTGCTGATAGCTCGCCATGAACCGCCGCACGGTGCGCTCCTCGTAGAGGTCGGTGTTGTACTCCACGCTGAGGTGCAGATGGCTGTCCAGATCGAGCACGATCCACGCCAAATCCACGATGCAGGTGATCTTGCGGCTGTCCAGCAGCTCTACGTCAAACCCTGACCAGGTCAGGTCGGGTGCGGTCGGCATGTTGAACAGCGTGCTGAAGAGCACGGGGCGGCTCGGGTCGCGCTCCGGGTTCAAACGCTCCACCAACAGCGGGAACGGCAACGTCTGATGAGCGAGCATTCCGTAGACCTGCCCGCGCACCTGCTCTACGACCTGCTCAAACGACTCCACATCCGCCATCTGCAACCGCACAGGCATCGTGTTGGCAAAATACCCGACGATCGACTGGGTCTGCTCCGTACGCGCTGCGAGCGGCACGCCGATCAGCAGATCATCCTGCCCCGTGCGGCTGCGCAACCAGATCGCATAGGCCGCGAGGAGCACCATGAACACCGACGCGCCCTGCACGTGCCCGAACTGCCGGACTTGGTCGCTCAACGCAGGCGCGAGCGGCAGGTGCAACGTCCGCCCGTTGAACGTCTGAATCGTCTGCCGAGGGCGGTCGGTCGGCACTTCCAGCATCGGCAACGGGTGGGCCAGCTGCTCCAGCCAGTACTGCATCGACTGCTCAAACTCCTCTCCACCGCGCCACGTCTGCTGCCACGTTGCAAAATCCACATAGTGCGATGGAGGAGCCAGCTCAGGCTTCCGTTGCTCCACCTCGGCCTCGTATAACTCGCTAAGCTCTGCATAGACGAGCGAGAACGACGTCACGTCGATGATGCTGTGATGGGCGACCAGTTGCAGACAATGCACGTCCTCCCCCAGCTGCATCAAACTCCAGCGCACCAACGGCCCGTTCTCAAAATCAAACGGGGTGCGCAACTCGGCCAAGAGCAACTGCTCCAGCCGCGCGACCTGCTCCTTTGGCGCACACCACGAAAGATCGCGGAACGGCAGGTCCACCGTGTCGCTCTCCGCATCTCGCACGCGTTGCACGAGATCGCCATCCCGCACCTCGTAGACGGTGCGCAGCGCACCATGCCGCGCCATCACGGCGGCGATCGCGCGCTGTAGCGCCACCACCTTCAGCGGGCCGCGCAGGAGCAAGCGGTAGTGTTCATGATAGGCGAGCATGCCGGGCGTCATCCGTTCGAGGAACAAGAGCGCCCGTTGCCCGACCGATGCTTCATATACCTCGCGAGGTTCCACCCGCGGCAGTGCTGCTGCTTCCTGCGTGGTCACAGCGGCGGTATGCAATGGTTCGAGCGCCAGCCCCTCCACATACTGCGCCATCGCTTCGATCGTCGGGCAGTCGGCCAACAGCGTGAACGGTACGTGGCCTTTGCCCACCCACTCCTCCAGCTCCCAGAGCAGCTCCATCTCCTTCAGCGAACTGCCCGCCAGCTCGGAGAACGGGATGTGGATGCCGAGCATGCTCGTCGGGACTTGCAGTGCTTTCGCCCAGATCTGCTGGACCCGCCGCTCTGTTGCGTTGCGCGGCATCACCAACTCCTCACCGTGCGTGCGCGCTTGCTGGGCGCTCAACAGGCGGTCAAACTCCCCCGCTTGCAGGCGTTGACGCAGCTTGTAGCGCTCCAGCTTGCCGCTCGATGTCTTCGGCAGCGCCGGCAACGGCACCACGCCCGCCAGCTCCACGCCCATGTGTTCCGCTGCAACGCGCTTGATGGCACGAACGGTCGGGAGTAGATCGTCCGCTTTTTTCTTTGATTTTAGGAACAGCACGACCACTTCGCGGCCGTTGGTCACCGCTGTGGTGCCGACCACGGCCACCGATTGGTGAGGCAGTTCCAACTTGCGCTGCACCAGCTCTTCGACATCGTGGGCGTAGAAGTTCTGACCGTTCTGGAACAGCACATCCTTCTGCCGCCCCGTGATCACGAGCCGTCCGTCCTGCAGCAAGCCGAGGTCGCCCGTGCGCAGGAAGCCCGCGCAGAACAGCGTCTCGTTCACGTCAGGCAGCTGGTAATAGCCTGCTGTCACGTTCGGCCCTTGGATCTGCACGTGGCCGACCTGCCCCTCCGGCACTATCTCATCGGCCTCGTTCACCACCCGCACCGTCATGCCCGGCAGCGGCTCGCCTTCATCGGCCAAGCGCAGGTGCGGGGTTGCGAGGGTGGCGGGCGTTTGCACGACCCCTTTTTTCACAAAAAGATCGAGGTCGGATGTATGCGTGCGCATCGGATCGGCGATCGGGATGCTGACGCCCACACAAGCCTCGGCCATGCCATATACGTACGACATCGCCTCGGGCCGCAATCCCGCGCTGGCAAAACGGTCGACGAACGCCTCCGCCGTCTCGACCGCGATCGGCTCCGCCCCGTTGAGCAAGCGTCGCAGCGAGGAGAGGTCGAGGTCCGCTCCGACCCTGACCTTCTGCAGCATCCAATCCAACCCGAAGTTCGGCGCGCCGGCGATGGTGCCGCGATGAGCTGTGATCGTGCGCAGGAACAGCTCTGGGCGGCGCACGAACGTCTCGTGCGTCAGCTTGACCTGCTGGGCCCCGAGGAAGGTCGGGACCAGATGGAACATGATCAGCCCCATGTCGTGGTAGTACGGCATCCAGTTGACGAACACGTCGTCGCTGTCCAGCTGGAGCCGCTGAATGAGGGCGGCGATGTTGTGGCGGAGGTTGTCGTGGGTCAACTGCACCCCTTTGGGCAACCCCGTGCTGCCCGAGGAGAACTGGAGAAAGGCCAGATCGTCCGGGTGCGCCGTATGGTGGTGCGCATCGGGTGCGTGTTGCAACAGCGCTTCGGCTGCCACCACCTGTATGTCTGGCAGCACAGCGAACTTGTCCACATAGAGGGCGTCTGTAACCAACAGCGGTTGACCGAGCAGGCGATGCACGTTGCGCGTCTTCGCCATCTCGTTCGCATCCCAGTCAAACGAAGCGGGCACCTGCAGCGGGGCGGGCACGTACCCGCCGAGCAGACAGCCCCAGAACACAGCCAACAGATGTGCCGGGTCTTGCACTTCCACCATCACCGGCGTACCGGGGGTCAGACCTCGTGCCCGCAATCCGCCCAGCACCTGCTCCGCCGCGGTCAACAGGTCGGCGTACGACTGGAACTCCTCCTCGCCCGTCCCTCTTACGTGCACCAGACCTTTATGATCGGTGTTCTGGCCTACCTGCTGCAGGGCCTCCTGTAAGGTCAGCGGCATTCGCGCCAGATCTTGCAACGGCTCGCCTTGTGCAATCGAACGTCTCATCTCCATGCCTCCTCGTCTTGTTCTCGTTCTGCTCCGCTAGACGGTCTGCCCGACACGCCCGCGCAGCGCGTCGAGCACCTGTTCCAACAGCTCGCGATCGGTGCAGGTGTCAAACGCATGGCGCAGACCCTGTCGCACCTCCTGCTGAGGTGCGAGCTGCTGCACGAACGCGCTCAGCGTATGCCCGGGCCCTGCTTCGACCCAGACCGCGCCTTCGATCGCCAGCAGCGTCCGCACGCCATCGGCGAACCGCACCGGTTGGCAGAGGTGCGCCGCCCAGTAGTCCGGGTCGGTAGCTTGCTCGTCTGTCAGCCACGTCCCGGTGACATTGGAGATCAGCGGCACGCGCGGCGCTTGCAGGGACAGGGCGCGCACCCGCTCGGCAAACGGCTCCCGCATGCCTTCGAGCAGCGGCGAATGGAAGCCGTGGGTGGTCTCCAACCGATGGCAGAGCACCTCCTGTCCGGCAAGCTGTTGCTGAAGCGCGGCAATCGCTTCGTGGGTGCCGGAGACCAAACAGTGCGCCGGTGCGTTGACGGTGGCCAGATACAGATCGGGGCCCAAGAGCGGTTGCAGTTCCTCCTCCCCCAGCCCGACGGCCAGCATCGCCCCCGGCGGCATCTGTTGCGACAGCAGAGCGCGCTCCGCCACCAACGTCAACGCCGTCTCCAGCGCAAAAACGCCTGCCAAGCAGGCGGCCACATACTCCCCGACACTGTGCCCGATCATCGCGCGCGGGCGAACGCCCGCTTCCAACAGCAGCGTGCTCCACGCGTACTCGGTCACAAACAGCGAGCAGTGCGCCAGCGGCGTCTCACAGAGCGGGTCTGGCGTGGACGTGCGCCGGAGCAGCGTGCGCAGGTCGGGCTTTTGAACTTCTGCTTGCTCGTTGTACAGCACATCGCGCAGGTCAAGGCCAAGCAGCGGCTGTAAGTGCTCGCAACAGCGATCCACCACGGCGCGGTAGGTCGGCACGTCGCGATACAGCTGACGGCCCATGTTGACCGCCTGCGACCCAAGGCCCGGGAAAAGCAACACGGCCTGCGCCGTCTGTTCGTGTGCAGGCGGAGTGGACAGCGCAGCTGGCTTCCGACTTTTTACTAAACAGTCGGCCACGGTGCGCTCGGCCTGTTCGGTCAACAGCTGGATCATCCCGATGATCTGCTGCACCATGCGCTCGGCCGTCGCCCGCTCGTGCAGGTCCGGGTTGTATTCGAGGAAACCGACGGTGCTTAACCCCGGCCGCTCTTCGAAGCAGACGGTCAGATCGTACTTGGACGTCTCGCCATCGTAGAGAAACGCCTCCATCCGCACGCCGCCGGCCAGCTCCATCTGCAGCTCCTCCGGGTGGTTCAGGTAGACAAACATCGCTTGGAAGATCGGGTTGCGGCTCGGATCATCTGGTGCCTGCAACTCCTCGATCAAGAGCGAGTATGGCGTGCCTTGGTGGTCGAACGCCCCGACCGTCACCTGCCGCACCTGCTCCAGCAAGTCGCGAAACGCATCGGTCGCCCGCACCTGTGCCCGCAGGATCGTCGAGGTCAGGAAATACCCCAGCGTGCGCTCGAACTCCGGTCGCGTCCGGTTGGCAAACGGCGTCGCCACCACCACGTCCTCCTGCCCGTCCGCCTCCTGATGGAGCAGCATGTAGTACACGGTGAACAAGAACATGAAGCTGGTCACGCCCACTTCCTTCGCCAGCCGTTTATAAGCAGCCGACAAGGCTTGCGGCACTTCGATCAGCACCCGTTCCCCGAAGAATGTCTGCTGCGCCGGGCGCGGCTTGTCGGTGCGCAGATGGAGCACCAGCTCGCTGCCTGCGAGATGGTCGCGCCAGTAGCGGAGCATCTGCTCCCGCACCTCGCCTTGGAACCACTGCCGCTGCCACTCGGCGTAGTCGCCGTATTGGCGCTCTGGCATCGCCAAGCGGGGAGCTCGTCCTTCCCGATACGAGCGGTAACACGCCAGCAGCTCTTGGAAGAGGATGGTGAACGACACCCGGTCGTGAGCCAGATGGTGGATCACGAAGGTCATGACATGTTCATCCGGGCGCAGGCGGAACAGCTTCACGCGGATCACCGGTCCGTTGACCAGATCGATCGGTGTGCGCGATTCGGCGATCACCCGCTCCATCGCCACCTGTTCGCGCTCCGCTTCCGGGACGTCCTGCAGGTCGAGGATCGGCACCTGCATGGTCAGAAATGGTGACACCACCTGCAGCGGTTGGCCGTCCTGTTCGCGGTACGTAGTCCGCCAAATCTCATGGCGCCGCGCGATGGCATTCCAAGCATCTTCAAACGCTTCCCCATCAAGCGGCCCCGTCAGTCTGGCTGACGAATACACGTTGTACGTTGGAAGGGTGGGATGTTGCTGATGCCGTCGCCACAGCATCTCTTGGTCAAACGACAGCCGTTTGGAATTTGACATATAAGTACC
>JGI12273J12029_10019240_pt1 | contig 14648 bp, 28 predicted proteins | sample SoiCrureplicaC0C_FD_12029 | JGI IMG/M metagenome (IMG submission 12029) | reverse complement strand
TTTTCGTTGTAAGCTTTGTGATTAACGCTTGGAGAACTGAGGAGCACGACGAGCAGCTTTCAAGCCGTACTTCTTCCGTTCCTTCATACGAGGGTCACGAGTCAGGAAGCCAGCGCGCTTAAGGGAGCCGCGAAGCTCTGGATCAGCCTTCAGAAGGGCACGGGAAATTCCGTGACGGATAGCTCCTGCTTGTCCGGACATGCCGCCGCCGGTAGCAATGACAACAACGTCATACTTGCCGAGGGTTTCTGTCAGGTTAAGAGGCTGCTTAACGATAAGCTTCAAAGTTTCCAGACCGAAATATTCATTAAGGTCGCGTTTATTGATGACGATTCGTCCTTCACCCGGAATGAGACGTACCCGTGCTACCGAGTGCTTACGACGACCCGTTCCATAGTATTGTACTTGAGCCATGAAATGGTCCTCCCTTTAATTATCCGCGAAGTTCCCAAACTTCGGGTTGTTGAGCCTGATGCGGATGTTCAGCACCGGCATACACTTTGAGCTTCGTCTTCATTGCATCACCAAGGCGGTTCTTCGGAAGCATGCCGTAAATAGCAAGCTCGATCATACGCTCAGGCTTGTTCTTCAGCATGTCGCCAGCGGAAGTTGCCTTGAGGCCACCCGGATATTGGGAATGGCGGTAGTACATCTTCTGTTGGAGCTTCTTGCCAGTCAACACGATCTTGTTTGCGTTCAGTACGATAACGAAATCGCCGGTGTCAACATGAGGCGTAAAGTCAGGCTTATGTTTACCGCGAATGATACTGGCAGCTTCGCTGGCCAGACGTCCGAGAGTTTTGCCTTCGGCGTCAATGATGTACCATTTGCGCTCGACTTCATTAGCTTTCGCCATATATGTGGTACGCATCTTAATCCTCCTTAAGGGCTTTCGAAAAGAATGCACATATGCATTAGTAGTAAGATCCGCTATTCGGACCAAGTTCGTCTAGTTGTGATACTGCAGGGTCGGTTGCTTCGTGACTCGGGGCAAGTGGGGTGCCAGTCATCGAACACCGTTTATTATGTTACTACAAATAACACCGAATAGCAAGGTAATCCTACAAAAAATCTTGACGATACTTAATATTCAACCCGCCATAGAGTCAACCCGTGGGCAACAGCCGTCGGCCCTGCCTTCCCCCGGTCTCTCGCTGCGAGTATGACGCCCATGTCGGAGGATTTTCGTTTCCCTTGACCTATATCGATCAGAGTGCCGACTATGATCCGCACCATGTTATATAGAAAACCGTTACCGGTTATATCGATATGAATGACCCCCGCCTGTTCGTCACCCGGCAACGGACAGCTCTCGAACACAAGACTCGTTTCGTAGATTCTACGAATCTTAGTCTCGATTACGGACCTAACCGTGCAGAAGGAGGTGAAGTCATGCTCCCCTTGCAGCATAGCCAAGGCCGTTCTCATAGCTTCCGTATCTAAAGATAAGGGATGATGGAACCGGGTGCGGGAATGAAAGACGTCGGGGAACCTGGAGCGTTGAATACTGTAGCGGTAGGTCTTGCGTTTGGCTGATTTGCGGGCATGAAATTCCATGGGTGCTTCCCAGGCTTGGTATACCATGATGTCGTGTGGCAAACGGGTGTTAACCGCCAAGCTCCATCTCTCGATAGGAATGCTGGATTCCGTATGAAAATGAATCACCTGGCCTCTCGAATGCACACCGGCATCGGTTCGGCCGGAACCGTGGATTTTCACATCCTCGCCCGTTAAGTGGCGTATTGCCTCTTCCAGCTTGTCTTGAATCGTATTTCCGCTGGGCTGGGTTTGAAAACCCGAATAGCCGGTTCCGTCATAGCCGATAACCATCGCAATGTTTCTCACGACTTCCTCCTGAAAACATGAGCGATTTGCCGTTAACTACAAAAAAAGGGCTTCATCAGAACATAGTTCTGTCCACCCTTTCTCATCAGTCTTAAGCTCGATCCACCAGTTCCAAATAAACCATAGGAGCAGCATCTCCACGACGAGGCCCCAGCTTAAGGATACGAGTGTATCCGCCCGGACGCTCAGAGTAACGAGTGGCCAATTCGGTGAAAAGCTTTTGGATTGCATCTTGCTCGTCGTTTGCTCTCTCCCGACGCACGAAAGCAGCCACTTGACGACGGGCATGCAGGTCTCCGCGCTTTGCCAAGGTGATCAGTTTTTCTGCGATGGAACGAACTTCTTTAGCCTTGGCTTCGGTAGTTTGGATGCGTTCTTGTATGAACAAGTCGGTCACCAAGTCGCGGAAAAGTGCTTTTCTCGCGCTGGAGTCACGACCCAGCTTTTGGTATGCCATGGTGTTCCCTCCTTCTCAAAAATTAATCTTCAGAGCGGAGGCCCAATCCCAACTCTTCCAGCTTCTCTTGTACTTCCTCCAAAGACTTGCGGCCGAGGTTCCGGACCTTCATCATGTCTTCTTCAGTCTTCGTGATCAGCTCTTGAACGGTGTTGATGCCTGCACGCTTCAAACAGTTGTAAGAACGAACGGACAGATCAAGCTCCTCGATAGTCATCTCGAGAACCTTCTCTTTCTTGTCCTCTTCCTTCTCCACCATAATTTCTGCATCTTTGGCTTCATCGGTGAGGCCAACGAACAGCATCAGGTGTTCAGTCAATATCTTTGCGCCGATGCTTACGGCTTCTTCCGGACGAATACTTCCGTCGGTCCAAACTTCGAGGGTTAGTTTATCATAGTTTGTAACTTGACCGACACGGGTGTTCTCAATGCTGTAATTCACGCGAGTGATCGGCGTGTAGATGGAATCAATCGGGATTACACCGATAGGATGATCTTCCCGTTTGTTCTTGTCAGCCGACACATAGCCGCGGCCCCGGTTAGCGTGGATACGCATATGGAGACGGGCATCGGAAGAAAGCGTAGCGATGAGAAGGTCGGGGTTCAGGATTTCTACGTCGCTATCCGTACGGATATCGCCCGCGAATACCTGGCCTTCGCCTTCCGCATCGATTTCGAGAACTTTTTCTTCGTCGGAATGAATTTTTAACGATAGTCCCTTGAGATTAAGGATAATCTCCGTGACATCTTCAACGACACCAGGAATGGTGGAGAACTCATGAAGAACCCCGTCAATTTGAACGGAAGTCACTGCTGCACCGGGTAAGGAAGACAGAAGGATCCGGCGCAGGGAGTTGCCGAGCGTCGTGCCATAGCCGCGCTCCAGCGGTTCTACAACGAATTTGCCATAGGTGCCGTCTTCATTGATGCTCACGGTCTCTATTTTCGGTTTTTCGATCTCTATCATTAAATTAACCCTCCTTCGAAACGTCGCTCCGTTCGGATTCGGAATTACACCATAAATCATGTAGTATGCCTATCCACCCAAACATTATTCACGTATTTGGTGGATTTATACTACATGATATATTTTAATTACACACGGCGACGTTTAGGCGGGCGGCATCCGTTATGCGGTACAGGCGTTACGTCCTTGATCAGGTTGACTTCCAGACCGGCAGCCTGCAAAGAACGGATTGCAGCTTCACGTCCGGCTCCTGGACCTTTAACCATTACCTCAACGGTTTTCATGCCGTGCTCCATAGCAGCTTTAGCTGCGGATTCAGCAGCCATCTGAGCTGCGAACGGAGTGCTCTTACGGGAGCCCTTGAAGCCAAGGTTACCGGAGCTTGCCCAGGAGATGGCGTTGCCGTGAGGGTCAGTGATCGTAACGATCGTATTGTTGAAAGTAGAACGGATATGAGCAACGCCGGATTCAATATTCTTCCGGTCGCGGCGCTTAGTACGAACGACTTTTTTTGGTTTAGCCATTGCTAGTTATCCCCCCTTATTACTTCTTCTTGTTAGCTACTGTACGACGAGGACCTTTACGCGTACGAGCGTTAGTTTTGGTGCGCTGTCCACGAACAGGCAATCCACGACGATGACGAACACCGCGGTAGCAGCCGATTTCGATCAGGCGCTTAATGTTGAGAGATACTTCACGACGAAGGTCACCTTCCACTTTGATGTTGCGGTCGATGTATTCGCGAAGCTTGCTTACTTCGTCTTCGGTCAGGTCACGGATACGGGTATCCGGGCTGATTCCGGTAGACTCAATGATTTTTTGGGCAGTAGCATTGCCAATGCCGAAAATGTAGGTTAATCCGATAACCACGCGCTTATCGCGGGGAAGGTCAACACCTGCTATACGAGCCATGTTTACAGCATACCTCCTTATCCTTGTTTTTGTTTGTGCTTCGGATTCTCGCAGATCACCATGACGTTGCCTTTACGCTTGATGACCTTGCACTTTTCGCAAATCGGCTTCACCGACGGTCTTACTTTCATGGTAAACCCTCCTGGTCGCTCCACGGATGGGAGCCAGCTTTCGTTTCTTGCCAATTCATTTATTTATAACGGTAAGTGATTCGGCCTCTGGTGAGGTCGTATGGGGACAATTCAACGGTCACCTTGTCTCCGGGCAGGATACGGATGAAGTGCATCCGGATTTTTCCGGACACATGGGCCAGAATCTTATGGCCGTTCTCCAGTTCCACCTTAAACATCGCATTCGGCAACGGCTCTATAACCGTACCTTCCACTTCAATAACGTCTTCTTTGGCCATAGTCATTCTCCCTTCTCATGTGGTTCAGTCTCGAGTTTGTCTGCGTGCTTGCTTAAAGCAAACCGCAGCTTTCCATTGGTTACTCGGCCGGTTTCATTTAAACTGTTGACAACGACTTCGCTGATTTCGTCTAGCAGCTGAAGATGGAGCAGGTTCTTCTTCTTGGGCTGGTCGAACTTACGTTTGTCACCGTCGGCGATCAGCACGAAGCGCTGATCCTGAATTCCGATAATTACGGCAAACTTGCCGTAATCCCTGCCGCGCAGGATTTTGACGATTTGACCTAGCTTAGGTATATGATCGTCTTCCACGCTGCATCACCTACACCCTTGGTAAGGTAAGGATTTCATAACCGTCCGTTGTAACCGCCACTGTATGCTCAAAATGAGCGCACAGGGAGTTGTCAACCGTAACGACTGTCCAATCGTCCGACAATGTACGGACATAACGTTCGCCTGCATTGACCATGGGCTCAATCGCTAGCACCATTCCTGGCTTCAAGCGGGGACCACGATCCGGAGGACCAAAGTTCGGAATTTGGGGTTCTTCGTGCAGCTTAGCCCCAATTCCGTGTCCGACATATTCCCGTACAACCGAGAACCCTTCATCTTCAATACATTTCTGTATAGCATGTGAAATCGTAAAGAGGCGTACGTCCGGTTTCACTTCGGCAAGCCCTTTGTACAAGGATCGCTCTGTTACTTCCAGCAGCTTCTGGGCAATCGGTGAGATGGTTCCGACCGGATAAGTCCAAGCCGAATCTCCGTGATAACCCTTATACTGAGCCCCTATATCAATGCTAATGATGTCGCCTTCGTTTAAGCTTCTGTTACCGGGTATGCCGTGTACCAATTCCTCGTTGACTGAAGCGCAGATACTACCGGGAAAACCATTATAGCCTTTAAAGGACGGTATTGCACCCTGGCTGCGAATGTAGTCTTCTGCTATCTGATCGAGCTGCTTGGTAGTAACGCCTGGTCGGATAGCCCCTGCCAGGATCTTATGCGTCTCCGCAACAATCCGGCCGGCCTCCCGCATCAAGCTTAATTCGCTCTCGGACTTACAGATGATCATCAGGACTGACCTCGCACAATGGAGCTGATTTCAGCGGCAACCTCGTGAATCTCCTGTTCCCCGTCAACCTCGCGCAAGATGCCCTTATTCCGATAGTAATCAAGCAAAGGCGCTGTTTTGTTCATGTACTCGTCAAGGCGTGTGCCAACCTTTTCCTCCGTGTCGTCGGAACGTTGGTACAGCTCTCCCGAGCACTTGTCGCAAACCCCTTCATGCTTCGGCGGATTGAACATCACATGGTAGGTCGCACCGCACGATTTGCAGATCCGGCGTCCGGTCAAGCGGGCTAACAGCAATCCCCGGTCAACGGTCAGGTTAATGACATTGTCGATCTTCTTACCCATTCCAGCCAGCATTTCATCCAGTGCTTCCGCCTGGGCTAATGTTCTCGGGAAACCGTCAAGCAAAAAGCCTTTGTCGCAATCCGGAGCGGCTAGCCGATCCCGAACGATACCATTGGTAATCTCATCGGGAACAAGCAATCCTTTATCCACATAGCTTTTGGCTTCGATACCTAGCGGAGTTCCTTGGCTCATAGCAGCTCGGAAGGCATCCCCTGTCGAAATATGCGGGATCTGAAATTCACTAACGATTCTTTCGGCCTGAGTACCCTTACCGGCCCCCGGAGGGCCCATAAAAAGAATATTCACTTTCCAACCTCCCCCGAAGGTGATCGACAAAAATCACAGCTTGATTTTCGTCGATCATGTCTCCCTTGATCTTTACTTGTTGATAAAGCCTTTGTAGTGGCGCTTGATCAACTGACTTTCGATGGTCTTCATCGTCTCCAGTGCGACACCGATAACGATGAGAAGCGAAGTGCCGCCGATTTGCACTTGTGCAGGCAGACCGGCCAAGCTCGTAAAGATAACGGGCAGAATGGAGATGGCTGCCAAGAAGATCGCGCCGGACAAGGTGATACGAGTCATGACACGAGTCAGGTAGACCGCAGTGGTCTTGCCTGGACGAATGCCAGGAATGTAACCGCCGTTCTTTTTCATCTGATCTGCCATCTGCATCGGATTCATCTGCACGAAGGTGTAGAAGTAAGTGAAACCGATGATCAGGAGAACATAGAGCACCATGCCTAATGCTGCCGTGTAGGTCAGGTTCCGTATGATCCAATCGGCAACGGTATTGCCGGCCCAGAACTGGGCAATGGTCGCAGGAAACATGAGCAAAGATAGGGCAAAAATGACCGGGATGACGCCAGCCGCATTAACTTTAAGCGGAATATGCGTCGATTGTCCGCCGTACATTTTACGACCTACCACACGTTTAGCGTATTGTACCGGAATCTTGCGGATCCCTTGTTGTACATAGATAACGCCTGCCACGATCAGAATGATCGCAAGCAAGATAACGACCACTTTAACAATGTTTAAAAACAACGCATCACCGGCATCCAAGAACATCGTTTGATAGATCTGTTGGATGCTTGTAGGGATGGCTGCGATAATTCCAGCAAAGATGATGATGGAAATACCGTTGCCGATTCCGTTCTCCGTGATTTGTTCGCCCAACCACATCAAGAAAGCAGTACCCGCAGTGAGCACGATGGCGATAAGCGCATAAGTTGTAAACTGCGGTTCAATCACAAGACCTCTGTACAGGTTGTTGAAGCCGATGGATAAACCGAAGGCTTGAATCAGACCAAGTACAATGGTTCCGTACCTTGTAATTTGCGCCAGTTTTCTTCGTCCGGCTTCCCCTTCCTTAGCCCACTGTGCGAACGCCGGAATGACATCCATGGACAGCAGCTGAACGATAATGGAAGAGGTGATATACGGCATGATCCCCATCGCGAAGATGGAAAACTGGAACAGTGCGCCTCCGGAGAAAACGTTCATGAGCCCGAATACACCGCCCGTGCTTTGATCCTGCATCTTCAGGATCTCGGTATCGATGTTAGGCACCGGAATGAAAGCACCTATCCGATAGACGATGAGGACGGCTAATGTAAACAGGATCCGTCTTCTCAGATCGTCTACTTTCATGATGTTGGATATGGTTTTAAACATTAAATCACCTCGGATTTACCGCCGGCAGCCTGGATTTTATCTACCGCAGATTGAGAGAACTTATTCGCTTTAACCGTCAGCTGGACGGTAAGTTCACCGTTTCCTAAGATCTTGATGCCGTCTTTAGGATTCTTGACAATACCGGTCTCGAGTAGAGTCTCCGGAGTCACTTCGGTACCTGCCGCGAACTGGTTCAAATCCTCCAGGTTCACAATTGCGTATTCCGTGCGATTGAAGTTCTTGAATCCACGCTTAGGCAAACGACGGTACAAAGGGTTCTGGCCGCCTTCGAAGCCGGGACGTACGCCGCCGCCGGAACGAGCCCATTGGCCTTTGTGACCACGGGTGGACGTTTTACCCATGCCGCTACCGGTACCGCGACCTACGCGCTTCTTCGCATGCTTGGATCCAGGAGCTGGAGCAAGTTCATGTAACTTCATCGTTGTGCACCTCCTTAATCAATGTTTGTTGCAGCATTATATAGGTTCTAGTTTACGCTTCTACTTCTACAACTTCAACCAAGTGCTTAACTTGATTGATCATTCCGCGAATCGCGGGATTGTCCTGATGGATAACGCTTTGTTGAAGCTTGCGTAAACCCAGTGTACGTACGGTTACACGTTGTGTTTCCGGACGTCCGATCAGGCTGCGTTTGAGGGTGATTTGCAATTGCTTTGCCATGATTGGTTTCCCCTCCTTAACCCAACAGCTCGGCTACAGTCTTGCCGCGCAGCTTAGCGACGTCTTCCGCCTTCTTCAAGCGCTGCAGGCCTTCGATCGTAGCGTTCACCATGTTGATGGAATTGGAAGAGCCCAAGGATTTGGTGAGGATATCACCGATACCCGCAAGCTCAAGAACTGCACGTACAGGGCCGCCGGCAATAACTCCGGTACCTTCGGATGCAGGCTTCATGAATACGCGGCCAGCGCCGAACTTACCAGTTACCTGGTGAGGAATGGATGTTCCTACGATCGGAACATAAACCAAGTTCTTCTTGGCATCTTCAATACCTTTGCGAATGGCATCGCCGACTTCGGATGCTTTGCCAATTCCGGCTCCTACATAGCCGTTGCCGTCACCGACGACAACCAGCGCGCTGAAGCTGAAACGGCGTCCGCCCTTAACGACTTTAGCAACACGGTTGATATGAACCGTTTTGTCTTTCAGATCTAACGTATTGGGATCTATGCGCAAGTCCTTTACCTCCTTTTAGAAATTTCTTCGATTAAAACTCGAGACCTGCTTCGCGGGCTGCATCGGCCAGTGCTTGAACACGTCCGTGATACAGATATCCGCTGCGGTCGAATACGACTTTATCGATGCCTTTCTCTTTCGCACGTTGTGCGATGAGGGTACCGATCTGACGAGCAGCTTCAATGTTTCCGCCGTTCTCAATCTTTGCAGCCTTATCGTTAGTAGACGCGGACACCAAGGTTACACCATTGGTATCGTCGATGATTTGGGCATACATATGCTTGGACGAACGGAATATATTTAAACGGGGACGCTCAGTAGTACCTACGATTTTCTTGCGGACACGCAGGTGTCTCTTCACGCGGGCTTGATTCTTATCGCCTTTGGTAATCATGGAAGGTTTCACTCCTTTCTGCTTGCGACAGGTTATACCAGGCTAAACTTACGTTAAGCCGCTTTATTTCTTCTTACCGGCTTTACCTTCTTTGCGAAGGATACGCTCGCCTTCGTACTTAATCCCTTTGCCTTTGTAAGGCTCAGGCAGACGAACTTCACGGATCTTGGCAGCAGTAGCGCCAACAAGCTCCTTATCAATACCGCGGATGATGATTTTGTTCTGAGCCGGAACTTCGAATTCGATGCCCTTCTCTGGAACAAATTCTACCGGGTGGGAGTAGCCTACGTTCAGAACCAGCTTTTCGCCAGTTTTGTTGGCACGGTATCCAACGCCGACGAGCTCCAGGTTCTTCGCGTAACCTTCCGTTACACCAGCTACCATGTTAGCTACTACACTGCGTGTAGTGCCGTGCAGAGAACGGTGCAGCTTGTTGTCGGAAGGACGCTCGACCGTAATTTCGTTGCTTTCAACATTTATCTTCATGTCCTTGTGGAGTTCACGGGACAAGGTTCCTTTCGGACCCTTCACGGTGATGACCGTGTTGTCCAGCGTGACGGTTACTCCGCTAGGAACAGTGATTGGTTTGCGACCAATACGGGACATGGTTACACCTCCATTCGTACTATTGCTGGATTACCAAACGTAGCAGAGTACTTCTCCGCCTGCTTTGGTCTGACGAGCTTCCTTGTCGGTCATTACACCTTTGGAAGTCGAGATGATCGCGATTCCCAAGCCTCCAAGAACGCGCGGCACTTCAGTGTTCTTAGTGTATACGCGCAGACCCGGTTTGCTGATTCGCTTCAGGCCGGAAATGACGCGCTCGTTGTTAGGACCATACTTAAGAAATACACGGATGATCCCTTGCTTGTTATCTTCTACATATTCAGCGTCACGGATGAAGCCTTCCTTTTTGAGGATTTCGGCGATTTCCTTCTTCAGCTTGGAAGCAGGAATTTCAACGGTCTCGTGACGGACAGTGTTTGCATTGCGTATGCGGGTAAGCATATCTGCAATCGGATCAGACATTACCATATTGCGAACCTCCTTCCCGAAGTATGGGTGATTACCAGCTTGCCTTTTTCACGCCAGGGATCTGGCCTTTGTATGCCAATTCACGGAAACAAATCCGACAGATCTTGAATTTGCGTAGAACCGAATGGGGACGGCCGCAGCGTTCGCAACGTGTATAAGCTTGAACCGCAAACTTGGGTTGACGCTGCTGCTTTACCTTCATCGAAGTTTTTGCCACTCTTTTTACACCTCCGATAATTTAGGCCCCGTTTACTTCACAAACGGCATGCCCAATTGAGTTAATAACTCGCGTGCTTCTTCATCAGACTTGGCCGTTGTAACGATGACAATGTCCATACCGCGGATCTTGTCAACTTTATCGTATTCGATTTCAGGGAAAATCAGCTGTTCCTTCAGACCGAGGGTATAGTTGCCGCGGCCGTCGAATGCTTTGCTGGATACGCCGCGGAAGTCGCGAACGCGGGGCAAAGATACGTTGAACAGCTTATCCAAGAAATGATACATGCGCTCGCCGCGAAGTGTTACTTTCGCACCGATAGGCATGCCTTCACGAAGTTTAAAACCTGCGATGGATTTCTTAGCACGGGTAACGACGGGCTTCTGACCGGCGATACGCTGCAGCTCATCCACAGCAACGTCCAGGATCTTGGAGTTGCCAACCGCTTCACCAACGCCCATGTTGATGACTACCTTCTCCACTTTCGGAACCTGCATCACGGTCGTATAGTTAAACTTCTGCATCAGAGCAGGAGTGATTTCGTTAAGATAACGATCCTTCATTCTTGCAGTCATGCTTCATGTACCTCCTTTCCGTCTTTCTCAATTAGTCGATGACTTCTCCGGATTTCTTAGCAACCCGAACCTTTTTGCCGTTCTCCAGCGTTTTGTAGCCGACGCGAGTCGCTTTACCTGTCTTAGGATCAACCAGCATCACGTTGGAAACGTGAATCGGTGCCTCCTGCTCCAGGATTCCGCCTTGCGGGTTCTGCTGGGAAGGCTTCGCATGCTTCTTCATCATGTTAACCCCTTCAACCAGAACGCGGTTCTCACGAGGGAAAGCTGCGATGATGCGACCCTTCTTACCTTTATCTTTACCTGTGATTACGATGACCGTGTCATCTTTCTTCACATGCAATTTGTTGTTATGAGACTCAAGAATCTTCTTCAACCTAGGCATTTGTTTTACACCTCCTGATGGGTGGAATGGTGCTCACCCGGCCTTGCCGGATTTCACAAGGGAGCCCCACAGGCATCTCCTTGAATTAGATAACCTCTGGAGCCAGAGAAACGATCTTCATGAAATCTCTGTCGCGAAGCTCGCGTGCAACTGGGCCAAAGATACGAGTGCCGCGCGGGCTCTTGTCATCCTTAACGATTACAGCTGCGTTCTCGTCAAAAGTGATATAGGAACCGTCCTTACGGCGTGTAGTTCTTCTCGTACGTACGATAACGGCCTTCACCACGTCACCCTTTTTGACAACGCCACCGGGTGTTGCTTCTTTGACGGAGCAGATGATGAGATCACCGATATGTCCAACGCGACGACCGGTACCACCAAGCACGCGGATACACATCAGCTGCTTAGCGCCGGAGTTGTCAGCCACTTTCAATCGTGTAAATGGTTGAATCATTCGTGTCCCCTCCTTTCGGGTTCATTCAAGCTTTTGGCTTAGATAATAACCGCTTTTTCGACGATTTCAACCAATCTCCAATTTTTATCCTTGGACAGCGGACGGGTTTCCATGATTTTCACCACGTCGCCGATTTTGGCTTCATTGTTCTCGTCGTGAGCTTTGAACTTCTTGGTGTACTTGATACGCTTGTGATACAGGTCGTGCTTTTTATAGGTCTCGACCGCTACCACGATCGTTTTCTCCATCTTGTCGCTTACAACCTTGCCGATCTGAACTTTACGCTCGTTGCGTTGTTCCATACTTTACGTCCTCCTTTCTTCATTCTGGAAGGGAATTAGCTAATGATCCCCAGTTCTCTTTCACGCAAAATGGTTTTGGCCCGAGCAATGTCTTTGCGTATTTTCTGAATCTGAGAAGGATTATCCAGTTGGCCGGTAGCCAGTTGAAAACGGAGGTTAAAGAGTTCTTCTTTAAATCCGGCAATTTTGTGTTCAATTTCAGCAGTGGTTAAGTTGCGAAAATCACTAGCTTTCATTTGCTTCACCACCCAATTCTTCACGTTTCACAAACTTCGTCTTGATCGGCAGCTTGTGAGAGGCGAGACGCATTGCTTCGCGTGCGATTTCTTCGCTGACACCCGCCAGTTCGAACAAAATCTTGCCTGGCTTCACGACAGCAACCCATTTCTCAACGTTACCTTTACCGCTACCCATCCGGACTTCAAGAGGCTTTTGAGTGATCGGCTTGGAAGGGAAAATCTTAATCCATACCTTACCACCCCGCTTGATGTAACGGGTCATTGCAATACGGGCAGCTTCGATTTGACGGTTGGTTACCCAAGCCGGCTCAAGAGCCTGCAAACCGTATTCGCCGAAGGCAACCTCAGTACCGCCTTTGGCACGGCCCTTCATGGTACCGCGATGCTCTTTACGGTGTTTGACGCGCTTTGGTACTAGCATGATTAGTTTCCTCCTTCCTCAGCAGCCTTCTTCTTCGCAGTGGGAAGAACTTCTCCGCGATAGATCCATACTTTAACGCCGATGCGGCCGTAGGTAGTATGAGCTTCAGCAGTACCGTAGTCGATGTCTGCACGAAGTGTGTGCAGCGGAACGGTTCCTTCGCTGTAGCCTTCCGAACGGGCAATCTCTGCTCCGCCAAGACGTCCGCTTACTGCGGTCTTGATACCTTTGGCGCCTGCGCGCATGGTTCTTTGAATGGCTTGCTTCATAGCGCGACGGAAAGATACGCGGCGCTCCAATTGTTGTGCAATGCTCTCAGCTACCAAGATAGCGTCCAGCTCAGGGTTCTTGATTTCAGAGATGTTGATGTGAACCTTCTTATTGGACAGCTTGGAAATGTACTGACGGATGTTCTCCACTTCCGAGCCGCCTTTACCGATAACCATACCCGGCTTAGCGGTGTGGATGGTTACGTTCACGCGGTTGGCTGCGCGTTCGATTTCAATATGGGAGACGGCGGAATCCTTCAGCTTTTGCTTCAGGTACTCACGGATCTTTACGTCTTCCATGAGCAGTGTGCCGTATTCTTTACCTGCATACCACTTGGATTCCCAATCACGGATGATCCCGATTCGAAGTCCAACAGGATTTACTTTTTGACCCACACGTTATCCCTCCTTATTTTTCGGATACCACGATAGTGATGTGGCTGGTACGTTTATTGATTCGGCTTGCGCGCCCCTGTGCGCGGGGACGGAACCGTTTCATGGTCGGACCTTGGTTTGCATACGCTTGGCTGATAACCAGAGTGTTCGGATCCATCGAGTAGTTGTTCTCAGCGTTAGCGATAGCGGAATTCAGAAGCTTCTCCACAACCGGGGAAGAAGACTTGGGAGTGTGTCGCAGGATTGCGATAGCATCACCAACTTTCTTGCCGCGGATCAAGTCGAGCACGAGCTGGACTTTGCGGGGTGCCAAACGAACATATCTGGCATGTGCAGTTGCTTGCATGTCTGTACCTCCTCTCGAACATTTCAGTTAAAGATCGTTAATTATCTCTTACCGGTTTTCTTGTCGTCGTCGGTATGACCTTTGTAGGTACGGGTCGGTGCGAACTCACCAAGCTTATGTCCTACCATGTCTTCCGTTACGTATACCGGAACGTGCTTTCTGCCGTCGTACACCGCGAAGGTGTGACCGATAAATTGCGGGAAAATGGTAGAGCGGCGAGACCAGGTCTTGATGACCACCTTCTTACCACCGGCGTTCATGTCTTCAACCTTCTTCAGCAGGTAACCATCAATAAAAGGCCCCTTCTTCAAACTGCGTCCCATTTGTTTTCCTCCCTTCATGCAACCTGAGCCGTTAGCAAGCTATTACTTGCGGCGGCGTACGATATATTTGTCCGAAGCGTTTTTCTTTTTGCGGGTTTTGTAACCAAGAGTCGGCTTGCCCCAAGGAGACAACGGGGATTTGCGGCCGATCGGAGCGCGACCTTCGCCACCACCGTGAGGGTGATCGTTCGGGTTCATGACGACACCGCGTACTTCCGGGCGCTTGCCCAGGTGACGGGAACGTCCAGCTTTACCGATGCTGATAAGCTCATGGTCTTCGTTACCTACGGAACCGATAGTTGCACGGCAAACCTTAAGGATCTTGCGAACCTCACCGGAAGCCAAACGAACGGTTACGTAACGATCTTCTTTACCGAGCAGCTGAGCTTCACCGCCTGCTGCACGAACCAGC
>JGI12273J12029_10000691_pt1 | contig 15048 bp, 13 predicted proteins | sample SoiCrureplicaC0C_FD_12029 | JGI IMG/M metagenome (IMG submission 12029) | reverse complement strand
CTTGCGCAGGAATCCTCGATGAACGAATCCAACTCACCGTCCATCACCGCGTGCACGTTGCCGATCTCCACACCGGTGCGATGATCCTTCACCAGCGAGTACGGATGGAACACATAGGAGCGTATCTGGCTCCCCCACGCGATGTCTTTGTGCTCACCGCGCAGCGCCGCCAGCTCCTCTTCCTGCTTCTGACGCTCCCGCTCGTACAGCTTCGCCGCCAACACCTTCATCGCTGCGGCCCGGTTCTTGATCTGCGAACGCTCCGACTGACAGGTGACCACCACGCCCGTCGGCATGTGCGTAATCCGCACCGCCGAGTCGGTCGTGTTGATATGCTGACCACCCGCCCCGGACGCCCGGTACGTGTCGATCTTCAGATCCACTTCGCGAATCTCGATGTTCACATCGTCATCCATCTCCGGCACCACGTCCACCGAAGTGAACGACGTATGCCGACGTCCCGACGCATCGAACGGCGAGATGCGCACGAGGCGATGCACGCCCCGCTCCGCCTTGAGATACCCAAACGCGTTGTAGCCCTTGACGAGCACCGTCACGCTCTTGATCCCCGCTTCCTCGCCCGGCAGATAGTCGAGCAGCTCGACCTTATAGCCGCGCTTCTCCGCCCACCGCGTATACATCCGATAGAGCATCGACGCCCAGTCCTGCGACTCCGTGCCGCCCGCGCCGGGGTGAATCTCCAAGATCGCGTTGTTCTTGTCATACGGGTCGCTCAGCAGCAACTCCAGCTCGAACTTCTCCAGCTCGCGTTGCAGCTTCACCACGCTCTTGTCGCATTCGAGGAACAACTCTTCGTCCTTCTCCTCCTGCGCAAGCTCGATCATCACTTCGATGTCATCCTGGTCGCTCTGGAACTTCTCCATCTGTTCCACCGAGCCCTTCAGCGCATTGTTCTCGCTGATCACCTTCTGCGCCGCCTCCTGATCATCCCAGAAGGCAGGCGATGACATCATCCCTTCCAGCTCGGCGATGCGGGCCTTCTTCGTAGGGAGGTCAAAGAGACCTCCCGATGTCCGCTAATCGCTTAGCTGTATTTGCCAGCTCTTGGCGCAGTTCGCCAAACGTTTGTGCTGCCACTCGCATTCACTCCTGAACTCGATTAGTCCTGACGCTCCGGACGGCCGGACTCACCCGGGCCGATCGTGACCGTCTGCAGCCCAGCGGTCGGTGCTGGCGGTGCCTGCACGCCCACGTACGACTTCAGCACATAGGTCACCACTTCTTCGCGGATGGCATGGATCATCTCTTCGAACATCTCGAAGCCTTCGAACTTGTAATCCATCAGCGGGTCGCGCTGGCCGTACGCACGCAGGTGAATCCCTTGGCGCAGTTGGTCCATCGCGTCGATGTGGTCGATCCATTTCGAGTCGACCGCGCGCAGCAGGATCACTTTTTCAAACTCGCGCATTTGCTCGCCCAGCAGCTCTTCGCGCTTCTTGTACTCTTCGGTCGTCTTCTCCAAGAGCAGTTCACGCACTTCCTCCTGCGTCGCGAAGCGTTGCAGGTCTTCCAGCGTGATCACGCCATCGGCCAGCATACGGCTCTCGATGTACTCGAGCAGCGCCGCCAGATCCCAGTCCTCCGGCACGACGTCCGTCGGGCAGTAGGAATCGACCGTCGAGTTGACCAGCTCAGTCAGCATGTCGCTCACCACGTGCGAGCAATCCTCCGATTCGAGGATCTCCCGACGCTGCTTGTACATGACCATCCGCTGCTGGTTCATGACATCATCATATTTCAGAACGTGCTTCCGAATGTCGAAGTTGTTGCCTTCGACCTTCTTCTGCGCTGATTCGATCGCACGAGTCACGATGCCGGCTTGGATCGGCTGGTCTTCTTCCAGGCCCAGACGCTCCATCACCGCCATGATGTTCTCCGAGCCGAACAGACGCATCAGGTCGTCTTCTAGCGACAGGAAGAACTGCGAGGAGCCCGGGTCGCCCTGACGGCCTGCACGGCCGCGCAGCTGGTTGTCGATCCGGCGCGACTCATGGCGCTCCGTACCGATCACGTGCAGACCGCCCATGCCTTCGACGCCTTCGCCGAGCATGATGTCTGTACCGCGGCCAGCCATGTTCGTCGCGATGGTCACTGCCTTCGCTTGGCCAGCCAGCGCGACGATCTCCGCCTCGCGCTCATGGTGCTTTGCATTCAAGACCTGATGCGGAACGTTCGCTTGGCGCAGCAGTTGGGACAGATACTCCGACTGCTCGATCGACGTAGTGCCGACCAGCACCGGCTGGCCCTTGCTATGGCTTTCCACGATCGCTTGGACGACCGCGTTGAACTTACCGCGCTTGTTCTTGTAGATCAAGTCCGGCTTATCATCGCGCTGGCTCGGACGGTTGGTCGGAATCGTGACGACCGGCATGCCGTAGATCGAACGGAATTCCTCTTCCTCCGTCTTCGCCGTACCGGTCATGCCCGCGATCTTTTTATAACCGCGGAAGTAGTTCTGCAGCGTGATTGTCGCCAGCGTCTTGGACTCATTCTGGACGCGCACGCCTTCCTTGGCTTCGATTGCTTGATGCAGACCTTCCGAATAGCGGCGGCCTTGCATCAGACGGCCAGTGAACTCGTCGACGATGACGATCTGGTCGTCTTGGACGACGTAGTCCTTGTCCTTGTGCATGGTGACATGCGCCTTCAGAGCTTGGGTGACGTGGTGGTTGACCAGCACGTGTTCCTGATCGAACAGGTTGCCCACGCCGAAGTAACGCTCCGCCTTGCGCACGCCGCTGTCGGTCAGGATGACCGACTTCGCTTTTTCATCATGGGTGTAATCCGCTTCGTTGCGCAGGCCCGCGACGAAGATGTTCGCCCGGAAGTACAGCTCGGTCGATTTCTCCGCTTGGCCCGAGATGATCAGCGGGGTCCGCGCTTCGTCGATGAGGATCGAGTCCACTTCGTCGATGATGCAGAAGTTCAGTTCGCGCTGCACCATCTGGTCCAAGGTCAGCGCCATGTTGTCGCGCAGGAAATCGAACCCGAACTCGTTGTTCGTGCCGTACGTAATGTCAGCTGCATAGGCGGCACGCTTCTGTTCGTGGTCGAGGCCATGAATGTTCAGGCCCACAGTCAAGCCGAGGAATTTGTGGAGCTGCCCCATCTCCTCATAGCCGACGCGTGCGAGGTAGTCGTTCACGGTGATGATGTGAACGCCCTTGCCGGTCAGCGCGTTGAGGTAAGACGGGAGCGTCGCGACGAGGGTTTTGCCTTCGCCGGTGCGCATCTCCGCAATTTTCCCGTGATGCAGCACCATGCCGCCCATCAACTGGACGTCAAAGTGACGCTTGTTCAGCACGCGCTTGCCCGCTTCACGCACCACTGCAAACGCTTCCGGGAGGATATTGTCAAGCGATTCCCCTTTGGAATAGCGCTCTTTGAACTCAAAGGTCTTGCCGCGCAGTTGATCGTCGCTAAGTGCCGAGATTTGCGACTCCAAGTGACCGACTTGTTCCACGACCTTCAAGAGCTTCTTGATTTCGCGTTCGTTGCCGTCTCCGACTAGCTTTTTCAGGAGGCCAAACATGGCTTCACTCCTCTCCATCCAATAAGACATCAAAGTAAGACAGTATGACTTCTGGTCTTAGTATAAAATTGTACCATTTTTGGAGAGACATGCACAACAAGTCCCTCAATTACGATTGTAACGCTATGTAAAAAACGGGCGAACCCAGCTATACTCCGGGGTCACCCGCCCGCGCGATGTCGTTCGTTGGCTCACAACAACTGCCGTCTGACCTCTTCGTCGCTCTCCTGATCGCCGCGGAGCAGGCCGGTGAGCAACCCGAGGGTGATCACGAGCCACCACGCGTTGCTGACCGTTCCGAGCACCAGCAGCACCAGTGCGCCAACGACGAGTTCCACGACCCACGGGTGCACGTAGAAATGTCGGCGCACGTTCCAGAAGAGAATCTGCGCCACTTTCAACGCCACGAAGAACACGAGCAGTTGCAACAGCCAAGTCAACACGGTCATGTGCGGTCACCTCCGTATAGGTTCCTCTACCGTAACCCTATGCGGAAGTGCTTGGGCGAGTGTCCCCTTTTGTTACCAAGCGCAAGCCACCGGCGACGAGCGACTGCCCGCCGAGCAGGATGGGGATGGGCGCTGCACAGGCGGCCTGTGTCATCTCGCGCAACCACGGGTCGTGCACAGCATCTGGAAGCAACAGGTCGGCCGCGAACCGATCTTGTTCGGAAAATGTGCGACCGAGGGCCGCCCACACAACGCGCGTGTCGAAGAGAGCCGCCTGACAGGAGCGCGCGAGGAGTTGGAAAAATTCCGCCCAGCCGACCTGTGCGACGAGATCGGCGACCAAGCTGCGCACGAGCCCCTGCTCCATCCGGCCCAATGCCTTCATCCCCCGCTCCTCCGCGTACAACCGCAGCCGGATGCCCGTCGCTTCGGCAAAACGCTCCGCTTCCACCGGATGCACGCGCCCGATCAGTGCCACATCGGGGTACGGCTGTGCCAAGACGCGCTGCAACCCGCGCAACGGCACCTGCCCAGGCAGCTGCTGCACAGCCATGCGCAACCGCGGTCCACAGGCTGGCGACGCCGACGCGAGGAGGGCGTCCAACGGCGTGTCCACATCAAACGTCCACGCCAGCTCCCGCGGCAACACCTGCATCGCCACGCCCGCTTGTGTCGCCAACGCGTACCCGAAGTCATTGTCGCTGACACACGCCTTCACCGCCAACGCCGCCCGCGCCGGCTGCCACAACACAAGGTCAGGCGACAACCGATTGTTCTGCCACCCACGTCCGTTGGCTGCCAGCAAAACCTGTGCCCCGCCGTCCCCCTCCACATTCGCAGGAAAATGCCCTTCCGCCGCAAGTGCGAACAAGCGTTCGACATCATCCTTCCCCAACAACGGAGCGGCACATCCGCCGAGCACCAGCACCGCTTCCTCCGGGTCGGCCTCCGCCCGTACCGCTTCCTGAATGGCTTGGAGCCAGTCGAAGCCGTGTGACACCGTCTGGCGGGCCCCACAGCCCAGTGCACGCGAGCTTGCGAGCAACGGAGGGTCATCCGATAGCACCACCACGCGCACGCCAGCCGCTGCGCGCAGGCGCTCGACCAAGTCCAACGTCGCGGCGATGCGAACCGCTGTCATCGCCCGTAGGATTCCCGAATCGTCTGAACCATATCCCCCGCTACACACCAACGCCAACATCCTACCCCCACGTCCCCTCTTCGCAAAAAAGACCAGCCCGCAGGCTGGCCTTCTATCACTTTCGTCTACCCAAACACACTACGCGAAGCTCGGCTCAATCAAGCCATACTGGCCGTCATGGCGCTTGTAGACCACGTTGACTTCATCCGTCTCCGCGTTGCTGAAGACAAAGAAATCGTGCCCCAGCAGGTCCATCTGCATGATCGCTTCGTCGATCGGCATCGGCTTGATCGCAAAGCGCTTCACGCGCACCACTTCCCCATCCGCTTCCTCATCGACCACCGCCGTCGCTTGGCTGCGCTCCGGCCCCGGCTCTTTGAAGAGCGAATGAATGCCATCTTGCTTCACTCGTTTCGCCAGCTTCGACTTCGTCTTCTCCAGCTGACGTTCCAATTTCTCAGACACCACATCAATGGAGGCATACATATCCTCTGACTTCTCCTCCGCCCGGAGGATCAAGTTGTTCAGCGGCATTGTCACTTCCACAGAATGCTGGTCTCTGACGACCGATAGGGTTACATGAACATCATGAATCGACGGAGTCGAGAAGAACTTCTCCAAACGGCCAATCTTCTTCTCCACATAGTCATGCAGTGCAGGAGTTACGTCGAGATCTTTACCGCGAATCTGGATCTTCATGTCTTACTCCTCCCTTCCCTTCGTGATTACTATATTCCGTTTCGGGAGGCTGTACTCCTGCATAAACTGACAAAATCTTTACCATTTCTTCATAAAAATCCCCAAGGCCCGGAAGCCTTGGGGAGGGTTTGTGCACCTGCTATCGTCTCACCACGTTCGCCGCTTGCGGCCCGCGGTTACCGTCTACCACGTCGAATTCTACCTCGTCACCTTCGTTCAGGCTCTTGAAGCCTTCCCCAGTGATTGCCGAGAAGTGCACAAATACGTCTTGACCGTCTTCCTGCGAGATGAACCCATAGCCTTTTTCGTTGTTAAACCATTTTACAGTTCCGAGCATAATAATGTCATTCCTCCTAATCAATCATCCTCACGCGGGGCGTGTGCCAAACATGAGGTTGTGCTGACTACTATACGCCGAGAACCGTCCACTTATACACGACCCTAGAGAACTTTCGACAAAAAAGCCCGCAACCGCTCGTTTTCTGGCTGCGCGAAAAACGTCTCCGGCGGCCCTTCTGCTACGATCACCCCTTGGTCGATAAACAGCACCCGATCGCCCACTTCGCGCGCGAAGCCCATCTCGTGCGTGACCACTACCATCGTCATCCCTTCCCGAGCCAGTGCCCGCATCACATCCAACACCTCGCCGACCATCTCCGGATCGAGCGCCGAAGTCGGCTCATCGAACAAGAGCACCTTCGGCTGCATCGCCAGCGCGCGGGCGATCGCCACCCGCTGCTGCTGACCACCGGAGAGCTGGTGCGGATAGGCGTTTGATTTGTCCCGCAACCCAACCTTGTCCAACAAAAGTAGCGCATGCTGTTCAGCTGCGGCCTTGTCCTGCTGCCGCACCTTGCGCGGTGCCAGCATGATGTTCGCCAGCACCGTCAGATGGGGGAACAGGTGAAACCGTTGGAACACCATCCCCACCTCGCGCCGGATGGCGTTGATGTCAGTCCGCTGGTCTGTCAGCGGCTGCCCGAGCACGACCACTTCGCCCGACGTCACATCTTCCAGCAAGTTCAAACAGCGCAGAAACGTCGACTTGCCCGAGCCAGACGGGCCGATCACACAGACGACCTCCCGCTCCTGAATCGTGCAGGTGATGCCCTTCAGCACGTCGAGCGCACCGAATGATTTGCACAAATTGCGCACCTGAATCACCTCGCTCATACGGTGCCATACCTCCTCTCCAAGAGCCGTACCAGCCGCTCACACAAGATCGTCAGCACGAGATAGAGCAGCGCCACCGACAGGAAGGACTCCCAGACCAGATAGGTGCTCCCCTGCATCGCTTTGGCGTAATAGGTGATCTCCGGCAGTGCAATCGCTGCGCACAGCGAGGAGTCTTTGAGCAACATGATCGCTTCATTGCCGAGCGGCGGGAGCATCCGACGAAACGCTTGTGGCAGGATGATGTGGCGCATCGTCTGCGCCTGCGTCAGCCCCAGCGAACGCCCTGCCTCCCGCTGTCCCGGGTCAATCGACTGAATGCCCGCGCGGACAATCTCCGCAATGTAGGCACCTGCATTCAACGACAGCGCGATGATCCCATTGACGATCGCCGAGTTCGAACCGAACAGCGCGGGCATCACTGCATAATGCATCAACAAGATCTGAACGAATAAGGGCGTGCCACGCATGAAGGTCACATAGAGATTCGGAACCAACCGCACCAGCGGGTGCCGTGCCAACCGGCCAAGTCCGGCGAACAGGCCGAGCAGCGTGCCGCAGACCACGGCGACGACGGTGATCTCCACGGTCGTCACCGCGCCCTGCAGAAACTGCGGCCACCACTCGGCGAGCGCATCCCAACGGATGTTATCAACCATGTGGGCCGCCCCCTTTAGTTTTGGAACCCGTACTTCTTGTTTATCTCCGCCAGCTTGCCGTTTTCCTTGATCTTCTTCAGGCCGGCGTTGATCTTATCGAGCAGTTCGGCGTTGCCCTTCTTGACCACGAAGCCATAGCTCTCTTTTGCAAACGATGTATCGACAACCGTCTCGAAGCTCCCTTGGCCATTGTTCTTCACATATTCCAGCACGACCCCGTTGTCGCCGACAGCAGCGTCTACGTTGCCGTTTTTCAATTCCAGCAGCGCGAGCGGCATCGACTCGAAGCGCTTGATGTTGGCGTTGTCCTTGCCGAACGCTTCGGAGACGACCGTGTCGCCCGTGGTGGAGATCTGCACGGCGATTTTTTTCCCCTTCAGGTCTTGAATCGAGCGGAACCCAGCGCCCTGCTTCGCCACGATCATCTGCGTTGCTTCAAAATACGGCGCGGAGAAATCGAACGTCTTCTGCCGCTCGGCGGTGATGGTGACGGCCGATGCGACAAGATCCCGCTCGCCGTTGTTCAGCGCGAGGAAGATGCCTTCCCACGAGGTGTTTTTATACGTGACTTGGAAGCCGCCCGCCTCGGCCGTGGCGTTGAGCACGTCGATGTCGAAGCCTTCGATCTGATCCCCCTTCATCGACTCAAACGGCGCATACGACGCATCGGTGCCCACCGTATACGTTGGCCCGCTCGTGCCCCCGGTCGTCTCGCTCGTCCCACACCCGAGCGCCGTCATGCAGAGCCCAGCGACCACCCAACCGGCCACCAGTCGCTTCGTCCTTTTCTTCATCGCGAGTCCCCCTTTGTCGTGCCTGTCTCTAGTAACACTCTATGAGAGTGGACTCGCATCTATGAAAAAAGACAGCCGGATGGGCCATCCGGCTGTCTGCTACGAGAGCGCTCGCTAGCGGCGGCCCGGCGTGGCCACCCACTGGCCCGTCCTCGCATCGAGGTAGCCTTCGAGCGTGTGCGGGTACGGGAGCCCATAGCTGAGTTGCGGGCCCGGTGCTGACTGGTTCAGGAGGGACGGCCAGACGTAGGCGAGCACAGGCGGGTGGAGCTTCAAGAACTGCTCCTTCGCCGCTTCTGGGCTCATCCCCGCCTGCGCGTCTGGCCAGACGGTGTCCGCAGCCAGCGGCGCTTCGGCCGACGAGTACAGCCCGACCAGCTGCCCGGTCGTGGCGTTGAGCTCCACAGACACGATCCCGTGCCGCACCGGGATGCCTTCATGCTGCGGCGTGAAGATGTAGCGGTACGTGTTGACCGCTTCGACAAGCCCACCACCGGGGGCTTTTTGCACATCGACCCATTTCGGGTAGGCGAGCGGGGTGCGGTTGTCACGGCCGCTCACCAGCAACTCCTGCTCGCCTGCATAGCGATCTTGGATGTATGCGATGGCCTTGGCCCGGCCTTCTGCCAGCGTGAAGCCCGGCTCCTTCGGAATCTCCATCAGATCTTCGGTCGTGCGGTGCATCGAGAGCAGCACCCCGGTGGTGCGATCGAACTGCGCCGATACGTGCTTCGGCAACCGCTCCGGCAGCGGCGGATTCTCGCCGTAGCCATCACCGTACCAGCTCACCGTCCAGTAGTTGTGGTGCGTCTGCTCCTCGACGTGGTGCTTGGAGAGGTCGACGCCGAGCTGCTCGGTGACCAGACGGGTCGCCTCGGCCAGCGTCTGGGCCGTGCGCGGCGCATGGGTGCCTGTCACCCGCACCGGTTGCCGCTGCGGCGTGCTCGCCAGGTACGGCAGCTGCGAATACTGGTGCAGGAACTGGCCCGTGATCGCGTCCATCACATAGAAATCGCGCACGCGGTAGGACAGCACCGGCTTGCCTTCAGAGAGCTCATACCAGCGATCCAAGACCAGCGGCTCGGCGAACATCTCCCGCGCCGGCTCGTCAGGGATCGCGAGAAAACGCGGAGGCAGCTCGCGGGTGTCGTGCGCGTACGTTTTGTACATCTCCGTCACGCGCCCCTGCTCGTCGACGCGCAGGCGCACTTGGTTGTTGAGGAAGGGCAGTCCTTGATACGACTGCGCCGCGCCGACCACCCGTGTGCTCCAGGTGCGCTCGTGGCCGATCGGCCCTTCGCTGATCGGCTCCATCGCCCCGACCTGCAGCGGTGCCAGCTCGAGGTCCGGCAGATACTGCGCGCGGAACCACTCGGCCGCCGCCAGCGCTTTTTGCTCGGTCAGCGGTTCCTTCGCCACGGTCCGCAGGTAGTGGCGCTGGTAGCTGGTCAACGCCCCGCTCACCACGTCGATCTGCGCGTGCAACCGCTCGCCTTCAGAGCCCCCATTGGTCAGATACAAGCTCCACACCCGCTCCTCCTCTTGCGCCAGCTCCACCTGCCACGCGCTGTCCAGCTCGAACATCGCGCGCACCTTCGCTTCCGCTTCCGCCTGCTTCAGCTTCGGGCCTGCCACCGCCTTCGTCGCCTCTGCCGTCGCCTGCGCTTCGAGTGGGGCCAGGGCGGGCACCCCGGCCAACAGGGACAAGCAGATCGCCGCCATCGCCGTGCCTTGCCATTTTGTCATCTCATCCACGCTCCTCTCCGCTATAACCAGTCTGACGGGGCCTTTTCCCATCCCGTTACGGGTAGAAAAAAAGCACCTGTCACAGATTTGTGAACAAGGTGCTCTTCATGAATTCTTCAAAAGCGGGTGCGGGGACCGGTCGCGAGAACAGGAAGCCCTGTAGCTCATCGCAGAGGTGCGCTTCCAGAAACTCACGCTGCGCTTCTGTCTCCACCCCTTCGGCCACCGTCTTCAGCTTCAGCTCCTGCGCCAAGTGGATCACCGTGGTGACGATCGCCGCGTTGTAGGAGTCGGGGGTCAGCTCGCGAACGAAGGACTGGTCAATTTTCAACGTATTCACCGGGAAATGTTTCAGGTAATTGAGCGACGAATAGCCAGTGCCGAAGTCATCGATGGAGATGTGCACGCCCATGCGGCTCAGCTCCTGCAACGTGGCAATCGTGAAGTCGACATCCTGCATGGTGATGCTCTCCGTGATCTCCAGCTCCAAGTGCTGCGGGTCAAGCCCGGTGTCGGCGAGGATCTGCTGGATGCGCTCGACGAGGCCAGAGCTCTGGAACTGGCGGGCGGAGAGGTTGACTGCGATCTGCATCGGCGGGTAGCCGGCCATCTGCCACGCCTTGTTCTGGCGGCAGGCCGTCTCCAGCACCCACTCACCGATCGGCACGATCAAACCCGTCTCCTCGGCCAGCGGGATGAACTTGCCGGGCGGTACGAGGCCGAGCGTCGGATGGTTCCAGCGGATCAACGCTTCCATCCCGGCGATGCCGCCTTCGGTCTTCATCCGCGGCTGGTAGTAGACGACGAGCTCGCCGCGCTGCAAGGCATACCGCAGGCCATTTTCCAACTCCAGCCGCTCCACGCCGAGCTGGTTCATCGCTGGCGAGTAGAAGCTGTAGTTGTTGCGGCCTTGGTCTTTGGCTCGGTACATCGCCGTGTCGGCGTTTTTCATCAGCATCTGCACGTCATCGCCGTCCTGTGGGTAGATGGTGATGCCGATCGAGGTCGTCGTGTGCAGTTCATACTCGTCGATCAGGAAGGGCTGGCGGAGCGTTTCGATGATCGTCTCCGAGACGCGCACCGCTTCCCGCTCGCTCTCGATGTTGCGCAGCAACACGGTGAACTCGTCGCCGCCCATCCGCGCCACGAGATCTTCCTCGCGCACGCAGCAGCTGAGCCGCTCGGCCACTTCCTTCAGCAGCTTGTCGCCCATCGCGTGGCCGAGGGTGTCGTTGACCAGCTTGAAACGGTCGAGATCGAGGAAGAGGATCGCCGCTTGCTTGTGATGAAACGACGCTTGGCGAAGGGCCAGCTCGACCCGATCGTGGAACAGCAGGCGATTGGGCAGCCCTGTGAGCGTGTCATGGTAGGCCATGCGGTTGATCGTCTCTTCGGAGCGCTTGCGCTCGGTGATATCGCGAACGGCGATCACGCGGGCGGAGCGGCCTTGGTATTGACAGTGCGTGCCGACCACTTCGGTGGCGAACAACGTGCCGTCCTTGCGTATGCCAACCGCCTCGTAGGACGTATCGTGCTCGGAGATCATGTTCTCGCGAATCTCCTCCCGAGACGTGTCGTCGGCGACCAGATCGAGCACATTCAGCCCGAGCATCTCCCACTGCTTGTACCCGAACATCGTCGCGAACGTCTGGTTGACCTCGCGGATGATGCCCTGCTCAGCGATGATGATGCCTTCAAACGTCGCATGGGAGAGCTTGCGGAAGCGATCTTCACTCTCTGACAGCTCCAGCTGATGGAGTCGCATGCGGAACTTTTCCATCCGGTTGTGATAGACCACCCAGTACATCGCGATCACCGGGATGAACAGCACGAACAGGAAGACCATCACATAGGTGCGGGCCAGATAGATCTTCGCCTGCCACTTCGCCGCGTCAAAATCGATGCCGAGCACGCCGTCGGTGCGGCCCGAAGGGTCGTAGATCGGCACGTAGGAGGACAGAATGCGCTTGCCGTTATCCTCCTCCGGGTTCTCCGTGAACGTCTCCGTGCCGTCAAACGCCTCCTCCAAGTCATGCCCCCCGCGCAGGTAGGGCTCGCCGATCGGCAGCGTTGCTTGGGCGGACCGCGCCATCGGACCACTCTGCCGCGTCTTCGGTGCGATCACGTAGACGTGCGTGCCGCTCGGAAGCTTGCGCAGCGTGTAGATGCGCTCGATGTCCGGGTTGATCGCCATCCACTTCTCGACGGTGGTCAACATGTCGAGGTACATGCCGTCCTCATGCGACGTGGCGATCCGAATGCGATTGTGGCCCATCTTCTGCAGCTCGTACGAGAATGTTGGCGCGATCCCCTCGATCAACTTCTTGTTCTTCACCCACTGGTCGTTCCCGGCCTTGTCGACGATGAACCACCCGATGATAAAAATCGCCGCGACCAGCACGGCGGTCACTTGCGGCAAGCGGCCGATGTGAAAATGCATCCCGGACACCGGCTTGTCCAGCCCATGCGCCAGCAGCCGGCGCTTTAAGACCCAGGAGGCGCCGGCGAACAGTGCACCCACCATGCACATGAAGATCAGATAGTCGAGATTCTCTTTCAGCAAGTCCGCCATGCGACGCCAACCCCCTTCCCCCTGTTTAATCCCCTCATCCGAACCTACAAGAGATATTTTTATTTTATCAGAATTGCCTTTACTCCGATAGAGTTAACGCCCAACAAACGTTTCCAGCAATAACGGGGTCAGTGTGCCTTCGATTACGGCAGCCAGTGCGATGAGCAGGAACAGGAGCAGCAGCGCGTCGCGAATTTCGCGCAGCACGTGCAGGAAGCTCTGTAAGCGGGTCATGCCCTTCAGCGGGACGAACCAAATGTAGCCGATCTTCATGCCGAGCGTGGCGGCGAGGAACAGCGCGAACAGTTCGAAGAGGCCGTGCGGGAGTATGCCGAACAGCAGCGTCTTGCCATACAGTGCGGCGGGGAAAGTACCGAGCAACATGCCGACGCCCAACCCGTTGAAGAGCAGCATCAGGAACGGCAGGAAGGCAAACGCCACGCCGTAGAGGATCATTTTCCCCATCGCCAACAGGTTGTTCAGGAAGATCACCCACGCGGTGGCCAGTGGGGTGCCACCGTTTGCTTGGATCTTCTCCGCTGCTTCGCGCAGCTGGTCGAGATAGACCTTCAGCACGTCCAGCAGCTCCTGCGCGTACAAGCTGCCGATCACCCAAGCAGTGAGGAACAGCAGGGCCGAGACGAGCAGTCCCTTGCGGTTGTTGCGAATGACGTGTAAGCCGAGCCATTTCATCGGGATCACCTCGTGTGAGAGAGTGGCCCGTCCGCATAAACGGACGGGCATTGCATAGAGTAAGAGAGACATCAACTACGAGTACTCGAACTGTCTGGAGGTGCAAGACGTGCGTACCCAACACCCGTCAAGACGACCTGCCGCGCGCAAGTGGAAGCAGCTGGGCGTCTTGTGCATGTCGGCCGCGCTGTTCGTCGGCCTGCTGTATAGCCAAGCGCCGAGCACGAACACCGTGCCGACCGATGCACCGGTCGTGGAGACCGCTGGCAAGAAACCCACCCCGCCGCCGCAGGGCGTCATCTTCAAGGTTAACACCGAGAAGAAGATCGTCTCGCTCACCTTCGATATCTCGTGGGGGGAGAAGGCGCCCGGCCCGATCCTCGACATTCTCGAGCAGAAGGGTGTGAAGAAGGCCACCTTCTTCCTCTCCGGCCCATGGACGACCACCCACCCGGAGATCGCCAAGCGGATCAAGACGCTCGGCTACGAGATCGGCAACCACGGTCATAAACATGACGACTTCAACAAGTACCCGAACGAATGGATTCAAGAGCAGGTCAGCAAAGCCGAGACGGCGATCTTCGACACCACCGGCGTGAAGACCAAGCTGATCCGCACACCAAACGGCGCGTGGGACAAGCGCGTGGTACAGAAGCTGAACCAAATGGGCTACGCGGTGATCCAGTGGAACACCGACTCCCGCGACTGGATGCGTCCCGGCCCAGACAAGATCGTCGAGCGCGTCTTGACCAAGGCGATCCCCGGCGACATCATCCTGATGCACGCCAGCGATTCGGCCCTGCAGACGGTCGACGCGCTGCCCCGGATCATCGACGGGTTGAAGCAAAAAGGCTACGAGTTCGCCACCGTCAGCGAGTTGATCGCCGGCGTGGACGTGAAGTCCAAACAAGAATAGTCTCTGGTAGAACAAGAGCCCTCGACCGCAACACGGAGAGGGCTCTTTTTGCTTAGTGCGAGTTCGCTTCGCGCTCCTGTTTGCGCGTCATCGACGGCTGGCGGAGCAAGCGGGTGTACATCAGCAGAATGTAAGAGTTACAAGCGAGCAGAATAATCAAGATCTGCGTCATCTTCAAGCCGCTGTTCGACGTCATGTAGAAATCGATGACGGTGAACGCATAGAGGAAGAACAGCGACGGCAGGAAGGTCTTCCAGCCGGACATCTGCGCTTTCACCGCCGCCCCGAGCAAGGCGATGCCCAGCGGCCAAGCGGCATACAGCGACGCTTCCAGCCACGTAGACGCCGTGTCGGCCTGGTGGAAGTCGGCGAGATAGTAGAAAGCCCCTGCGGTCAACAGCGTCTGTAGGCCCACCCACATGTTGAACGAGGTGATGTTGCTCATCATGAAGTTGAGCGTCAGATAGAACCAGAACCCGGTCAAGCTGGCCGCCGCCATCGCCCCCCCTGTCAGCAGCGCCGCTGTCAACGACAGGTCGCCGAACCAACCGGTGAGCGCGAACAGCCCGCCCAGTGCGAGGCCGATCAGCACGGTGCTCAGGAAGAGTTGAGCAAATTTACGCAAATTCATGAGGGTTGTGTGCCTCCTTGAC
>JGI12273J12029_10000190_pt1 | contig 15363 bp, 12 predicted proteins | sample SoiCrureplicaC0C_FD_12029 | JGI IMG/M metagenome (IMG submission 12029) | reverse complement strand
GTCAACTTATCCTATGTGCTGTGTCGTTTGATTGGTGCGGGCTCGGGTTGAATTGGGCGGGGTGACTATCTCCTAGTGCCTCGGGTCATGACGTGTGATGCTCCGTCTCCTCCCATCGTATGGAGCGAGTACCCGGATGGTGAACGTCCCACCCCATTCCCAACGCGCAAAAAAGGGCCTCCTGCGGGAGCCCCTCCTGTTGTCTCTATCCCATCAGCAACTTGATCTCCAAGATGCCCATCTCCTGTAGTTCCAGCGGTACTGCATACGCCACTTCCTGCGCGAGCGGCTGGATGAGCGAGTCACCCACCTGTACCTGCGGCGGGGTGATGTCGAAGTGCATGCCGTTGTTAGACAACGCCACACAGGCACCACCGCTGATCATGTTCGCCAGTTCGGCGATCGCGCTCCGGCTCATCTCGTCAAGATCGCTGAGCTCAAATCCACCCATCATCGCCCCTGCGATCTTCAACGCCATCTCCGGCGCCAGTCCGAAGGCTACCTGCCCTTCGAGGTCGCCCTTGAGGTCAATTCGAATCCAGACGTGGTGTTCATGCAGGTCTGGTGCTGCCGTTTCCACCGTGCCCGGTTGCATCGCAAACGGGGTCATCATCTGCAAAACCTGTTGCGCAGATTCCAGGAACGGTACAATAATTTGTGTATGCACGAGCTCATATCCCCTTTGCGATGAAACTCTCCTCTGATTTTTTTCATTATACGCGCATTTCCCCCTGTTCGACAAGGGATGACGGGAAGAATGCAAAAAGACCTGTTTCCGCACAGAGCGGAACAGGTCTTTTTTCCTACTTAACGCTTCAGCCAGGAAGCGATCGCGTGGCGGTTGACAGCACGGTTCATCGCTGCGATCGACGTGGTCAGCGGAATGCCCTTCGGGCAGACCTGCACGCAGTTCTGCGAGTTGCCGCACTCGTGGATGCCGCCTTCGCCCATCAGCGCTTCGAGGCGATCTTCCTTGTGCATCTCGCCCGTCGGATGGGTGTTGAAGAGACGAACTTGGGAGATCGCGAACGGACCGATGAACTTGGTGCGCTCGTTGACGTTCGGGCACGCTTCGACGCAAGCGCCGCAGGTGAAGCACTTGGAGAGCTCATACGCCCACTGACGGTCGCGCTCCGCCATGCGCGGGCCCGGGCCGAGGTCGTAGGTGCCGTCGATCGGCACCCAAGCCTTGACTTGTTGGAGGGCCTTGAACATGCGGCTGCGATCGACGACGAGGTCGCGCAGCACCGGGAAGGTGCGCGCCGGCTTCAGGCGGATCGGTTGCTCCAGTTGGTCAACCAGCGCCGAGCACGCTTGGCGCGGCTTGCCGTTGATGACCATCAGGCAGGCGCCGCAGATTTCCTCGAGGCAGTTGGACTCCCAGGAAACCGGTGCTACGTCCTTGCCTTGCTGGGTCTTCGGGTTGCGCTGAATTTCCATCAGGCAGGCGATCACGTTCATGTTCGGGCGGTACGGAATGCGGAACTCTTCGGTGTAGGCGTTGCCGTCCGGACGATCCTGACGCTCGATGATCAGATGGATCTCTTTCTTCGACATGCTGTTTTCCTCCCTTCTCGGAACCTTACTTCTTCTTCGAATAGTCGCGCTTACGCGGCTCGATCAGGGACACGTCGATCTCTTCGTACGTGATCTCCGGACCGTCCGGCGTCCAAGTCGCGATGGTGGTCTTCATGAACTTGTCGTCGTCGCGTTCCGGGAAGTCCGGCTTGAAGTGTGCACCGCGGGACTCGTCGCGCAGCAGCGCGCCCTTGGTCATCGCCGCTGCCAGCTCCAGCATGTTCCAGAGCTGACGGGTGAACGGAGCCATCATGTTCTCGAAGCGCGATTTGTCGCTCATGTTGATGTTGTGCCAACGTTCCTTGAGCTCGCTGATCTTGTCGAGGGTCTTGACCAGTCGGTCGTTGTAGCGCACGACGGTCATGTTGTCGGTCATGATCTGACCCAGTTCGCGGTGCAGCTGGTACGGGTTCTCCGAACCTTCCATCTTCAGGATGGATTCGTACTTCTGCTCGTGCTTCTTGCGCTCGGTCTCGAACACCGACTTGTCGATGTCGCTCGCGGTCTTCTGGAGACCTTTGATGTAACGAGCAGCCGACGGGCCAGCCACCATCCCACCGAAGATCGCGGAGAGCAGCGAGTTCGCGCCGAGGCGGTTCGCACCGTGATACTGGTACTCACACTCGCCCGCTGCGAACAGGCCCGGGATGTTGGTCATCTGGTCGTAGTCCACCCACATGCCGCCCATCGAGTAGTGGACAGCCGGGAAGATCTTCATCGGAACTTTGCGCGGGTCATCGCCGGCAAACTTCTCGTAGATCTCCATGATGCCGCCGAGTTTGACGTCGAGCACTTCCTTCGGGATGTGCGACACGTCGAGATAGACCATGTTCTCGCCGTTGATGCCGAGGCCGAGGTCCACGCAGACGTGGAAGATCTCACGGGTTGCGATGTCGCGCGGTACGAGGTTGCCGTACGCCGGGTATTTTTCCTCCAGGAAGTACCACGGCTTGCCATCCTTGTACGTCCAGACGCGACCGCCTTCGCCGCGTGCCGACTCGGACATCAGGCGGAGCTTGTCGTCGCCCGGGATCGCGGTCGGGTGGATCTGGATGAACTCGCCGTTTGCGTATTTGACACCTTGTTGGTAGGCAGACGCTGCTGCGGTACCGGTGTTGATGATCGAGTTGGTAGAACGGCCGAACACGAGGCCCGGGCCGCCCGTCGCGAGGATCACCGCGTCGCCGACAAAGGAATGCACCTCCATCGAGCGCAGGTCCTGTGCCACGATGCCACGGCAGATGCCTTCGTCATCGAGGATCGCGCCGACGTATTCCCAGCCTTCGTACTTCTGGACGAGGCCGGCCGACTCGAAGCGGCGCACTTGCTCATCGAGCGCGTACAGCAGCTGCTGGCCGGTGGTCGCACCTGCGAATGCGGTGCGGTGATGCTGGGTGCCGCCGAAGCGACGGAAGTCGAGCAGACCTTCCGGGGTCCGGTTGAACATGACGCCCATGCGGTCCATCAGGTGGATGACGCCCGGCGCTGCTTCACACATCGCCAGCACCGGCGGTTGGTTCGCCAGGAAGTCACCGCCATAGACGGTGTCGTCGAAGTGCTCCCACGGGGAGTCGCCTTCGCCCTTGGTGTTCACCGCCCCGTTGATGCCGCCTTGGGCACAAACGGAGTGCGAACGTTTGACTGGAACGAGAGAGAACAAGTCGACCGGAATGCCAGCTTCACAGGCTTTGATGGTCGCCATCAGGCCCGCAAGACCGCCACCGACGACGATAATGCGTTGGTTGCTCATGATTTGCGTTTCCTCCTCTAGGCTACGTCAGAAGCCAAGATGTTACGCGCCTGCCGCGAATGCGTTCAGGGCGGCGATGCCGACGGCGGACAGGACAACGAAGAGACCCATCATCGCGAAGGCCGAAACTTTCTGCGCGCGCGGGCCAACGGTTACGCCCCAGTGAATGAAGAAGCCCCACAGGCCGTTCGCCAGATGGAAGACAGCAGCCACGGTGCCGATCAGCATGGCCCAGTATGCGACATTGCTCTCGACGATCGCAGCCATCATATCGAAGCTCGGGGTGTCACCGCTGAAGCGGGTCGTCCAGAGATGGTAGATGACGAAGACAAAGGTGATGATGCCGGTGCTGCGCTGCAGGGTGAACATGATGTTGCGCCCCCACGAGTATTTCGTGCCGTTATACCCGGACGTGTAGGCGACATAGAGGCCGTAGACGCCATGGTAAAGCAGCGGCAGGAAGATGAAAACGAATTCAATAACGATGAGGAAAGGCAGCGATTCAAGCGTTGCAACCTTTTCGTTGAAAGCGTCCGCGCCTCGCGTTGCGAACGAGTTCGTAAACAGGTGAATGAACAAGAACAGGGTGACCGGAATGACGCCGAGCAAACTGTGCATCCGTCTGAACAGGAACTCTCGGCTTACTTGCTTGTTAGCCACAATCTTACCTCCTTCCAAAATTCGCGCGGTTTCGTGGCTCCTCGGCCCAACCGGCGTGTCCACGCATGTGCATTCAGTCACATGCCGGGGATCATGCTTGCAGACGATCGTGCAGTGCGCGCGTGCGATGCGCCCCCTTTGTCGTGAGCGTTTTTCATGCCTTATAAATTGTACTGTTTTGTCAGAATGCAGTCAAGAAACCTGCTTGACAGTTGCACAATCTATGTAAGGACAGCAGAAGGTCATGCCGCGCATCCGCAACATGACCCCTCCGTTCGTTCCGCGAGCTACAGGGCCCGCGGGTAGGACTCTACGTCCCATTCTACACCCGTCGCCACAGGGCCTTCAACAGGTAAAAGTAGCGCATTCGCGGCAAAATTCCCCGTCTGCGCGGCCTGAGCAAGCGCTGCGTGCACCCCTTGCTCACGCGCGCCCAGCAGAAGCCACGCTTGACGACGACCCCCGCCATCGACAGCCAACTGCCGCTCCACCACGCGAATCCCCGCCTGCCGGAACGCCGCCTCCACCCCATCCACCAACGGGACGAGCTCCGCCTCGGACGCTGCGGTCAGCGCTAGATAGAGCGCGTCGCCAGCGCTGCCAGCGGCAACGCTCGCACCGCCAGTGGCGAGACCTGCGCCGCCAGTAGCAACGCTCGCACTGCCAGAGGTGAGACCTGCACCGCCGGTAGTGCCGTCGTCTTCGAGGGCCAACTGGAGGGTACGGGTCCAGGAGGGGCGGCGGAGGGCATCGGCGCCGGCGAGCAGGGCCGTGAGGTCTTCTGTCACGGCGCTGGCCGTGGGCAGTTCGCCAGCGCCGCGACCGATGAACGTGAGCTCGCCGACCACATCGGCATGGATCGTCACCGCGTTGAACACGTCGTCCACGCCCGCGAGCGGGTGGTGCTTCGGCAGCAGGCGCGGGCGCACCGACAAGTGCACGCCCGTCGCAGCCTCGCGGACTGCGCCGATCAGCTTCACCGCGTAGCCGAGCTGATCGGCCAGCCGCAGGTCGGCAGCGCGCAACTGCGTGATGCCTTGGCGTTCGATGCGCGTGACATCGACGTGCGCTTCATAGGCGAGGTTGGTCAAGATCGCCAGCTTGCTCGCCGCATCGAAGCCTTCCACATCGGCAGTCGGGTCCGCTTCCGCATAGCCGAGCTGCTGTGCTTCAATCACGATCTCCTCATACTCGCGGCCCGTCTCCCGCATCTGGGTCAGAATGTAATTACACGTCCCATTCAGGATGCCCTGAATCTCACTCACTCGATTCGCCGTCAAATACCCCTGCAACAACCGAATCACCGGGATGCCTCCCGCAACACTTGCTTCAAATAAGAGATGCACATCATGCTCCGCCGCCAAAGCCAGCAGCTCCGCTCCATGTCGCGCCATCAATTCCTTGTTGGCGGTGATCACATGCCGCCCGCTGCACAGCGCTTGCTCGATCAAGCTCCGCGCAGGCTCGATGCCGCCCATCACCTCCACACAGACGGAGATGCGCGCATCGTCGAGCACGTCGGACGCGTCGAGCGTCAGCAGCGCACAATCGGCCTGACAGTCGCGCTCCTTCTCCAGATCGCGAACGAGAATCCGAGCCACCTGCACGTCATGACCGGTGCGCACGCGGATCGTCTCGCGGTTGCGCTCGATCGTCTTGTAGACGCCGCCGCCGACCGTCCCTAACCCGAGCAACCCGATGAACACCGTCTGAGCTGTCTGATGTTTGTTCGTCATGCCTGCTCCTCCTCTTCGTTCGCGACCCATTCGCGCACCATCGTATCCAACTGCTCATCCTCGATCAGAAACGCATCATGCCCATAGGGCGAGACGATCTCCCGGTAGGTCACGCGCTTGCCAGCTGCCTGGAGCTGCTCGACCCAACGCCGCTGCTCTTCCGCCGGGTAGAGGCGGTCCGAATCGATGCCGATCCACAGCACCTCCGCCGTCAGTCGTTGCAGCGCCGCTGCCACCCCACCACGCCCCCGCCCGATATCATGGAGGTCCATCGCCTGCAACAAGCGCAGGTAACTCCCGGCATCGAAGCGGTCAACCAACTTGCGCCCGTGGTGCGCCAGATACGCGTTCATCTGGAACTGCGTCTGAGCCAACGCCGCCCCCTCCTCCGTCGTCGTGCGCCCGAAGCGCCGCTCGAACAGCGCAAACGAGCGATACGTGATCATGCCGATCTTGCGCGCGAGGCTCAATCCGCGCACCGGGCCGTCGCTATCGTAATAGTCGCCTCCACGCCACTCCGGGTCGTTGAGGATCGCCGTGCGCATCGCATCGTTGTACGCCAAGGCCAGTGCAGACAGGCCCGCAGATGTGGCGATCGGAATGCAACGGCGCACCATGTCCGGATAGAGCATCGCCCACTCAATCGCTTGCATCCCGCCCATCGAACCGCCAACCACTGCGGACAGCATCCGGATGCCCAAGTGTGTTACCAGTTCGTGCTGCACATGTACCATGTCGCGGATTGTCACCACCGGGAACGCGCTGCCATACGGTCGACCCGTCCGGGGGTCGAGCGAGTGCGGGCCTGTGCTGCCGCTGCAGCCGCCCAACACGTTCGCACAGAGGATAAAGTGATGCGCAGGGTCGAACGCTTTGCCCGCCCCGATCAAGCCCTCCCACCAGCCCGCGCCTTCCGCCGTCGCCCCTGCACGAGCATCGCCAGTCAAGGCGTGGCAGATCAGCACGGCGTTCGTCCCGGTGCGATTCAAGGAGCCCCACGTGCGGTAGTCGATCGCCACCTCCGGCAACACGCCGCCCCCTTCGAGCGACACCTGCTGGAGCTGGAGCACCGTCTGCTGCCACGCTGTTGTATCGGTCTGATTCAATGCAAAAAGACCCCCTCTGTTCATCTGAAAGAGGGGGTCCACGTAGAAGACTACTCGGGCCACACCTCTCATCTCTCAGACTTTTCATGCCATCAAAAGTCTGCTGGAATTGGCACCTCTTCGCTTGTGAATGCGTCACAAACGAGGTTGCCGGGCTTCATCGGGCCAGTCCCTCCGCCGCTCTGGATAAGAGTTGTACTTCATATTTGGTTGGATATCAATTGATCGAAAATTAGATCATTGCCAATCTGTGTAAAATCGTATCATGAAAAAAATGGATCGTCAACACCCGAAAATTTATTCGTTCAGCCCCGCGACAATCGCTTCATCGCTCGCATCGAGCCCGAAGCTCGCATGCAGCACGTGCACGGCACGATGCGCTTCTGCCTTGTCGATGACGCAGGAGACTTTGATCTCTGAGGTCGAAACCATCTTGATCGAGATGTTCGCATCGGCCAGCGCGGCAAACATCTGCGCGGCCACACCGGGGTTGGAGATCATCCCGGCGCCGACGATCGAGACTTTGGCCAACTGCTCCTCTGTCTGTACGGCCGGGGAGCCGAGCAATTCTTTGACCTCTTCCAGCACGGCGGTCGCCCGCGCCAGATCGCCCGATTCGACGGTGAAGGAGATGTCAGACGAGTTGCCCTGCACGATCGAGGTCACGATGATGTCGACGTTGACGTTCGCATCGGCCAACGCTTGAAACACGCGCTTCAAGTTGCCGATGCGGCTCATGACGCCCACCAAGCCCACCTTCACCACGTCCATATCGTGGGCGATCCCTCGTACAATCTGTCCTTGTTCCATCGTTGCTTCCTCCTCAACCAATGTTCCCGTGTTGGTAGTGAAGCTGGAGCGGACCATCAGCTTCACGTTGTGATGTTTGGCAAACTCCACCGCCCGTGGGTGCAGCACCCCAGCGCCGAGGTTGGCCAGCTCCAGCATCTCATCATAGGAGATGCGCTCCAGCTTGCGCGCCGTCTTCACCACGCGCGGGTCGGTCGTATACACGCCTTCCACGTCGGTGTAGATCTCGCAGAGATCGGCCTTGATCGCCGCCGCCAACGCCACCGCCGTGGTGTCGGAGCCGCCGCGGCCGAGCGTGGTGATCGCCCGGTCTTCTGTCACGCCTTGGAACCCTGCCACAATTGTAACACGGCCTGCCGCCAATTGGTCGAGCAGCGGTTTCGGGTTGATGTCGACGATCCGCGCCTTGCCGTGCACCGGCTCGGTCAAGATGCCCGCCTGACCGCCTGTGAACGACACGCTAGGCACGCCTTCCGTTTGTACAGCCATCGCCAACAGCGCGATCGAGACCTGCTCGCCCGTCGTCAAGAGCATATCCAGCTCCCGGGCCGCCGGTTGGCCACCATGCAGCTGTTCAGCCAGCGCGATCAGGTCGTCTGTCGTATCGCCCATCGCCGAGACAACCACCACCACCTGATGACCTGCCTGTGCTGTTGCTGCCACACGTCGTGCGACCCGTTGCATGCGTTCCACATTGGCGACCGAAGAGCCACCGAATTTTTGCACAATCACTGCCACGCGCAACCACTCCCTTGTCTTCTCGTCTCTAGTTTGCTCTCCACTCCCACGATGCACAAATAAAAAACAGCCAATAGAAGGTTTCCCTTCTACGGCTGTTCGCAGTCGTAGGTCAGAACCTCGCTCTCCCCCACATGTGAATAGTCCTCCACGTCAGGTCGGGGTACCTGACGTGACAGTCCTGCACCTGTTCGATGCAGACCCAGCGCGAAAACAATCCGGTTCGTTTTCCGCTTCGGCGATGATCCCTTTTCCCTTCGATTCTGCGAGTCCGGACTCTCCCCGGGGTACTCATGATCGATCGCGCCTCTACTCACCTCGTTTTGAGATGAGGTCTTGCGTATGCAATTTGGAAGTAGTATAGCATGTGTTGTCAGAACTGTCTACTGATTCAGATGCTGTAAAATATCGCGAGCCAGCTTGTCGCCAATGCCGACTTGGCGGTAGTCTTCGACGCGGGCTGTCTTCATCGCTTCAATAGAACCAAAGTGTTTCAACAATGCTTTGCGTCGCTTTTCCCCGACGCCGGGGATGTCGTCGAGCACCGAGCGGAACGCTTCCTTGCCTTTGGTCTGGCGGTGGAAGGTGATCGCGAAGCGGTGCACTTCCTCCTGCACCCGCGTCAGCAGATAGAACGCCTGCGAGGTGCGGTCGATGGCGATCGGGTTGGGATCATCGCCGAGGAACAGCTGCGAGGTGCGGTGGCGGTCGTCCTTCGCCAGTCCGCAGACGGGCAGGTCGAGGCCGAGCTCGTTCTCCAGCACATCGAGCGCGGCGGAGATGTGGCCTTTGCCGCCGTCGACGACGATCAAGTCGGGCAGCGGCGCTTGTTCGCGGAGCAGGCGCGAGTAGCGGCGGCGGATGACTTCCTTCATCGAAGCATAGTCGTCCGGCCCTTGTACCGTCTTGATCTTGTACTTGCGGTACTCCTTCTTGTTCGGCACACCGTCAGTGAAGACGATCATCGCCGCTACGGCGTCCGTGCCTTGGATGTTCGAGTTATCGAACGCTTCGATGCGGCGCGGGGTGGGGATCAACAGCGTTTCGCCGAGCTGCTCGACCGCCTTGGTCGTGCGGTTTTCATCGCGCTCCATCAGCTTGAACTTCTCGTCCAGCGCGATTTTGGCATTTTCGTTCGCCATTAGCACGAGGTCTTTTTTCTGCCCGCGTTGGGGGAACTTGACCTTGATGCCCGCTTGCATCGTCGCCAGCCAGTCCTCCAGCACTTGCACGTCCTCACCTTCATAGGGCAGCAGGATTTCCCTCGGCAGGTCGGGGTTGTCGTAGTAATATTGGGCGACGTAGGACAGGAAATCCTCCCGCTCCTCGTTGTGGTAGTGGAAGATCTGCACGTCGCGTTCGATCAATTTGCCTTGGCGCATATAGAAGACTTGTACGCACATGTATTCTTTGTCGCAATAGTAGCCGAATACGTCGCGATCGACCGTGTCGGTCATCGAGACTTTTTGCTTCTCCATCACCCGCTCGATGTGGGCGATCTGGTCGCGCAGTTCCTTGGCGCGCTCGAAGTTCAGCTCTTCCGCTGCTTGCATCATCTGCGCTTCGAGGTGCTTGGCGATCTCCTGGTGGCCGCCGTTGAGGAAGCGCGTGATCTCGCGCACCATGCGCTGATAGTCTTCCTGCGCCACCTCATATTCGCACGGGGCGACACATTGGTTGATGTGGTAGTAGAGGCAGACCTTCGGCTTCAGCGTTTTGCACTTGCGGAGCGGATAGAGCCGATCGAGCAGCTTTTTCGTCTCCGAAGCCGCCTGTGAATTCGGATACGGTCCGAAGTATTTGGCCTTGTCCTTCGCGATGCGGCGGACGATCTCCAAGCGCGGATGCTCTTCGTTGGTGATCTTGATGTACGGATAGGTCTTGTCATCGCGCAGCGAGATGTTGTAGTACGGCTTGTGCTCCTTGATCAAGTTGCACTCCAGCACCAGCGCTTCCACGACCGTGTTGGTGACGATATATTCAAAATCAGCGATGTTCGAGACCAAGAGCTGCGTCTTGCCGTCCTTCGCCCCGGTAAAATAAGAGCGGACGCGGTTCTTCAGCACCTTGGCCTTGCCGACGTAGATCACTTGCCCGCTGTCGTCCTTGTACAGATACACGCCCGGCTTATCGGGCAACAACTTCAACTTCTCGCGCACGTTGTCGCGCACATAGGTCATGGTCTCTCACCCGCTTTCCCCAGCTTCTTCAATATCTCATCATAGCACAAAACGCACATAAAAAAGGAGCTCCGCCCCTCTTGGGCGGAACTCCCTGTCACGCTTGCTGTTGCAGAAACGGTTCGATAGCGCCAGCAGCGCTTTTTTCGATTGATAACCGACGATCTTCTCCTGCGCGACGCCTGCGTGGAACAGAAGCATGGTCGGGATGCTCATTACTTCGTAGCGGCTGGCCAGCTCGCCGTAGTCGTCCACGTTGCATTTCACGATCTGCAGCTGGTCGCCCAGCTCCTGTTCGAGGTCTTCCAGCACCGGTGCCAACATGCGGCAGGGGCCGCACCATGCAGCCCAGAAGTCGACCAACACCGTGCCCGACCCGATGAGCTCTTCAAAATTCGCATCGGTGGCCGTATGGATCGCCATCGTCCGCCCTCCTTTACGTCGTTCACTACCCTCCCTACTATATGCAAGAAACACCCCAGCATCAACCGATGACGGGGTGTTTCTTCTGCTCCGCGCGCTCGCGGATGCGTGCAATGTCGGCCAGATCAAGCGGCCGCTCAAACGAGCGGAACCCCGCCAGTTGGAAGCCATGCTTTTGCGCCAGACGGTCGATCTCCCGCACTTGCTCGATCGCAATCGAGCGACCGAGTGTGAAGCATTCATAGCGGCGCTCCAGCGCGAGGAGCATCGTCTCCGCCATGCAGGCATAGACGATCCCATGCGGCAGTCCGAAGGAGAAGTCCCCTTCCCAGCCGCCCGGCACCTGTACCAATCCGCCCTCGATCACCAGCACATCGTCGCGCTGCTCGGCCACTGCCCGCGCCACATCGCGGGGGCGGGCCACATCGCAGATCACCGCGCCGCTCTTCACATCTTCCGGGTGCAGCAGCACATCAACGCTGCCGGAGACGGAGATCACGAGGTCGGCGTCGCGCACGGCAGCGCGTGGGTCGAGCGCGATGTCGCAGAGCACGGAAGACTCGGAGAAGATCGTGTGCGCCACCCCTTCGAGCTTCGCCGGGTCGCGGGCGACCAGCGTCAATTTCCCCACGCTCGGCGCCAGCATCCGCGCACAGATCTGGCCGATCGACCCGGTCGCACCGATCACACACAGCTGCGAGCTGCGCAGGTCATGCCCCATCAGCGACGCCGCTTGGCACGTCGCTTGGATCGCCGTCGCCACCGTGTACGAGTTGCCAGTGGTCACAGGGATCGACAGCTGACGGGCCACGGAGATGCCGGCGTCTCCCACGACCGAAGTGAGCGCGCCCAGCCCGAGCACGCGCGCGCCGAGCTTCTCAGCGCGGCGACCGGCGGCGACAATTTTGCGCAAGACCTGTGGCACGGGCAACTCCAACATCTGGCGGGAAGTTAGCGGCGTGGCGACCAGCCAGCCTTCGGCCTGTGCATCCTGCCCGCGAATGCCGCGCATGTGCTCGGCGAGCAACGGCGGGGAATGTTTTAAAAACCGTTCGATCCAGCCCTCGCCGAAGCGGCTGACGAACGGGAATTTGCGCGCCACATCGCTCGCATCCAACGGATGAATGACAAACGCGAACCGTTCCATCTCACACCGTCTCCGTTTCGCAGCGCGACTTGATCGCCGCCAGCATCATCTCGCCATTCTGGCGGAGCTTCAGCGACGCGACAGGGTTGAGCAGTGTGGAGAGCATTGGCACGCCGAAGTCGAACTCCACGCGAAACGTCACGTGCACGTCGCCTTCCTGCTCCTCGACGAGCCACTCGCCTTCAAAACGCTTCAGGTCACCAGTGACCTGCTTGTAGGTAATGCGATAATTGACCGGGTCAAACTCATCGCGCTCCGCCCAGCGAAACGGCATCCCGTTTACCGATGTATCCCAGGCGGTGACCGTGTAGCCGTCACCGCGCTCCAACACTTCGACCGATTTCAAGGACGGCATGAAGCGCGGATACGCCTCCATGTCGGAGATCAGCTCGTAGACCCGGGCCCGGTCGCCACGGATGGTTTTGGTCACTTCAACGCTCGGCAATCTCCCTCACTCCTTCACTTGCGCTACGAGATCTGTACCTGTTGCAAGCCGCTCTGCAAGGCCGTCTCCAGCACGGCGACCACCTCATCCAGTTCGGCGCGTTCGATGGTCAGCGGTGGTTCGAGGCGGGTCACGCTCATGTTGTTCAGCGCAAATGCGGTCAGCACGCCGCCTGCGATCAGCTCGCCGAGCACCAGCCCGCCCAGCTCATCGGACGCGAACTCCAGCCCGATCATCAAACCGCGCCCCCGCACCTCGTGGATCGTACCGGGATATCTTGCCTGTAAATCAAACAGTTTAGTCATCAGATACTCGCCCTTCCACGCCGCTTGCGCTGCCAGATCCTCCTCGACCACCACCTGCAGCGTGGCCAAGGCGGCCGCACAAGCCAGCGGGTTGCCGCCGAACGTCGAGGTGTGGAGCAGCGGGGCCGTCTCGTAGGACTGGATCAGCTCCGGACGGGCGACCACCGCGCCGATCGGCATCACGCCGCCGCCCAGCGCCTTGGCCAAGCACAGAATGTCGGGCACAACGCCTTCGTGCTCGCAGGCGAACAGCTTGCCTGTGCGCCCGAGGCCCGTCTGCACTTCGTCGAGGATCAGCAGCGCCCCGACGCGGTCGCAGAGCGCCCGCACCTCGCGGAGATAGCCATCTGGCGGGACGATGATGCCGCCTTCGCCTTGGATCGGCTCCAGAATGACAGCGGCTGTCTCCTCATCGAGGTACTCCTCCAGCAGCTCGAGGTGGCCAAACGGCACGTGGACGAACCCGTCGAGCAGCGGCAGGAACGGATCGCGATACATGTCCTTGCCCGAGGCGGAGAGCGCACCGAGCGATTTGCCGTGGAAGGCGTTCCACGTCGCGATCACCTTCGTCCGTCCGGTGGCGATGCGGGCCAGCTTCAACGCCCCTTCTACCGCTTCGGTGCCAGAGTTGCAGAAGAACGAATACTGGAGATCGCCCGGCGTCAGGTCGGCCAGCCGTTCGGCCAGCTCGGCCATCGGCGGGTTGAGCAGCAGTTTGCTCGACATCGGCATCCGATAGAGCTGGGCGACCACCGCTTCCACCACGCGCGGGTGGCGATGGCCGAGCGAGAAGGTGCCGTAGCCGCCGATGCAATCGATATAGGTCTTGCCATCTGTATCGCGGACGCGAGCGCCGCGCGCTTCGTCCTCCGCATGATCGAGCCCCATGAAGCGCATCAAACGCGCCATGCCGGGGTTGAGAAACTGTTCATACTGCGCGAGAACTTCATCGGATCGGTTCATCGTGGCACACTCCTTCTGAGCGCTTAATTCCGCTTCTTATCAAGCGGATGCAAGATGCGCGGGCGACGGCTGTTCCATTCCACAGGCGAGCGGAACAGCACGTGCAGCAGCGCGCCCCCGTTGAACGGCAACAGCGGCCAGAAGTACGGGGTGTCCAGCGAGCGCGTACGCGCCAGCAGGAAGATGCCGATCACGACGGCGGCGATCAACCCGATCCCACCGAAGATGCCGGTCACTGCCAGCAAGCCGAGCCGCACGAGCTGGTTGGCCAGCGACAGTTCGTAAGATGGCGTGGCGAACGTGCCGATCGCCGCGACCGAGACGATCAGCACTGCTTCGTTGGTGAAGAGGCCGATCTCGACGGCGACCGAGCCGATCATCAACGCAGAGACGAGCCCGAGCGCAGCGCCTAATGGCGAAGGCGTATGCACCGCTGCCATTCGCAGGATGCCCAATCCGAACTCAGCGGCTAACAACTGCCAGACCAGCGGCAGATCGACAATCTTATCAGGCAACAGGAAATGGAACACATCGGGCATCAGGGGCGGGTTCATCGCCAAAGCCAGCCAGAGCGGGGCCAGCAAGATCGACGCGATGATTGCCAGCATCCGCAGCAGGCGGACGTACGCCCCGATGATCGGCTTCTGACGAAACTCCTCAGCATGTTGCACATGATGGAAAAACGTCGTCGGCGTGATCATCACGCTCGGCGAGGTATCGACGTAGACGAGGACATGCCCTTCATAGAGATGCACAGCTGCCACATCGGGGCGTTCTGTGAAGCGCACCATCGGATAAGGGTTCCAGTAGCGTTTGAACATAAATTCCTCGATCGTCTTCTCCGCCATCGGCAAGCCGTCGATCTCGATCTCCTTGATCCGCTGCCGCACCGTTTCCACCAGCTCTGGGTTGGCGATGTCTTCGATATAGGCGATGCAGATGTCAGTCTGCGAGCGGGTGCCGATCTTGGCGTACTCCATCCGCAGCCCGTCATCGCGCACCCGGCGGCGGGTCAGGGCGGTGTTGAAGATCAGCGTCTCCGTGAACCCGTCGCGCGAGCCGCGCACCACGCGCTCCAGATCGGGCTCGGCCGGGCCGCGCGCCGGATAGGTGCGCGCATCGAGGGCGACCGCCTTGGTCTCCCCATCGATCAGGAACACCAGCGGGCCTGCCAGCACCGCGTTTTTGACATCTTCCAGCGTGTCGACCGTCTCGACTTCGAGGTAGGCGATCTCCTTGGTCAGCAGCTTCTGAATCACGTCGGCCGACAGAGCGGACGCATCGAGCGAAGCCAGATGGTCCATCACCCGGTTCATGATGTCGTCTTTTGCAAATCCGTCAATGAAATACAGGGCGAATTTCTTGCCGCCGTACTCCAACTCCCGGCAGAGTAGGTCAAAGCTCTTTTTGACACCGAGCTCCTCATTGAGCACGGTGATGTTCGCTTGTAAGTTCGCGTCAATCTTACGCTTCTGCTCCGTTCCCAACGCATCGGGCACGGGAATCACCTCCAGCCAGTTTG
>JGI12273J12029_10001929_pt1 | contig 15446 bp, 16 predicted proteins | sample SoiCrureplicaC0C_FD_12029 | JGI IMG/M metagenome (IMG submission 12029) | reverse complement strand
ATCACAGGTTAGCTGTTCTTGCGCTTCTTCCACCAGCGGAAACCGAAGTAGGACATAGCGCCGAAGAGCAACAGGCCGGCCACGCCTTGGACCGGGTCGACCGGTTCCTTCTCCGCTTGAACAGCAGGTGCGCTCGCCGCGACGGCTGTTTTTTCAGCGGGCTGGGTTTCTTCCTTCTTCGGCTCGGGCTTCTTCTCCGGCGTGGCAGAATCGGGAGCCGAGTGGCCGTAGAGATTGTCGTTGCTGATGGCCGAGACGGTGAACTGGTAGTACTTGCCCGCTTCCAGATTGGTCACGGTATACGTAGTCTCCTGGATCGGCTCCGGCGTGACTTGTTTGCCGTCCACGTTCACCAAGTAGCCCTTCACAGCATCGGTGCTCGGATTCCACGACACGGTCACCTGCTCGACGCCCGGCGTCGCCTTGACTTGCGTCGGCGCACTCGGCGCTTGCGGCTTCACCTCGGCCGGTTTCTGGGTCGGGTTGGTCAGCACGGCCTTGCCAGTGGCATCATGGAAGTGGTATTGGCCATCCTGTAGGCCGTATTGCGCACAGTTGGTCTTGCATTTGTGCCCCCCGCTCTTGTCGGTGTTGCCCGGATGGGCCAGCGCTGGGCCCGCTGTCAACGCGAAGGCGGTGGTCACCGCCAATGTCATCGTCACGTGTTTCCAATTGTATTGGTTCATTCTGCTTGTTCCCCCTCAATCTGGCCTCCCTTCCATATTCTAGTTAATTGAGATAGTAAACTGCAAGTGCACCCGGTTATGATCTTCGTAACGTGTAAACTGACCTTTCGTATGAGCCGATATGACCGTATACCAGAAATGCTGGGCTGCCGTGTTGCGGATCTCCTGCGAGACCTGCCAGTGCCCGGGGTGACGGGCAAACAGCGCTTCGGCCACTTCCTTGCCGATGCCGAGCATGCGGTATTTGCGCACGATGAAGAACTCGGCCATCAAGTATTGCACCGGCTCCTCCGCCGTCCGCCGCACCATCGCAAACCCCGCCAACCGCCCATTAACGCGCACCAGATAGGGATAGCGGTTGCCTTCTGTCCAGTAGTGGTCGAGAAACTTGTAGCCATAGCAGCCATGCTCGTCCAAGTCGATGTCGATAAACTCACTGAGATCGTGTATATACAGCTCAAACATATTGCGCAGAATCGCTTTTTCTTGCAAGGTCGCCAGTCGTATCTCCATGTCCATCGTGACCAGCTCCTTCTCAGCTTGTTGTTTACTGAAAATTCTCTACTAAAATTCTATCATGACCGCTTGTCGAAAAAAAGAGCAGGTGCCGAAATGGCACCTGCTCGTAGCATACCCGTTTATTTCCTAATGCCGCGCTCGGTGGCCAGTTTGGTCAGCGCTTGCGTCTCTTGGTCGAGGAAGAGTTGGAAGTCGTGCGTGTTCAGGTAGCCAACCTCCATGTGCAGCGTTTTTAACGTAGCGAGGAAGGCAGGGTCCTGCGTCAATTTCGCGATCGTGTCGTTCCACTTCTCCACGATGGCCTGCGGGGTGCCAGCCGGTACGGTCATACCGGTCCACCAGCGGACTGTGACGCCAGTCACACCTTGTTCGGCGAGCGTCGGCACATCAGGCAGATAGGGGCTGCGCTGCTCGGCGGCGATGCCGAGGATGCGGATCTTGCCCGCCTGCGCCATGCTGTATAGCTCAGCGACCGTGTGGGCCGCCAACACAGCGTGGCCGCCTGCCACCTTCGGCACCGAATCGGCCGCCCCAGTCGTAGCGATCATCCGCGTCTTCGCGAAGTCAGCGCCGATCGCATTCAACCAGTCCGCCACGGCGAAGGCGGACGTGCCAGCCGGGCCGACCGAGGTCCACGTGAGCTGCTCCGGGTGCTGTTTGACCCACGCGGACAGCTCCTGCATCGTGCGAAACGGCGCATCGGCCGCCACCGCATAGCCGATCGGGTCGGAGACGGTGCGGGCGATAAACGTGCGATCAGCCAGCTTCACAGGCGGGTTGCGCATCCCGCTCTCCAGCATCGTCGTGCTGGAGACGTTGTCAGCCAACACCGTGTAGCCATCGGGCTTCGCTTGCTTCAGCGCATACTCGGCCCCCACCGCGCCGCCACCGCCCGTCTTGTTGACCACCACCACAGGTTGGCCCCATTCCTTGCTGACGTACTCGCTGACCGCGCGGGCGACGAGGTCGACGCCGCCGCCCGCTGCGAACGGGACGATGATCTCCACTTGCCGGGTCGGGTAGTTCTGCGCGGCGCTGTCATCGCGAGGCGTCGTGGCGCTACAGCCGGTGACCAGCGCCGCGACGGCCACCACAGGCGCGAGATAGGGGGCGAGGCGTTGGACGAGTCGGTTTGTCATGCGAGCATCCCTCCAGTTGTCAGTCCTGCAGGTCGGTCGGTTCGCCGACCGCCTCCTGCACACGCTGCTTCGTCCGGCGGATCAGCCAGAGCGAGAGCAGCAACAGCACGCCCGCCACCCCCATCAAGGTCAGCGCGAGCGGGCGCTGGAAGAAGATCCACGGCGACCCGGACGACATGGCGAGCGATTGCAACAGCGACTGTTCGAGCAGGGGGCCGAGGATGAAGCAGAGGATGAAGGGGATCACCGGCCAGCGCGTCCGATACAGCAGATAGCCGAGCACCCCAAACGCGAGCGTGGTCCAGACGTCGAACAGCGAGTTGCGCACCGAGTAGGAGCCGACGAAGCAGAGCAGCAGGATCAGCGGCGCGAGGATGCCATAGGGAATCCGCACCAGCCGCGCCCAGAGCCCCACGAGCGGCAGATTCAGCACGAGCAGCATCGCGTTGCCGACGAACATCGAGGCGATCACCGTCCAGACGAAGTCGGGCTGCTGCTGGAACAGCGTCGGGCCAGGGGCGACGCCATAGATCATCAGCGCCGCCACCAGCACGGCGAGCGGCGGGGAGGCGGGAATGCCGAGCGCGAGCAGCGGGATGAAGCCAGCGGACGAGGTGGCGTTGTTGGCCGCTTCCGGGGCGGCCACGCCTTCGATCTGACCCGTGCCGAACTTGTCGGGCGTGCGCGAGACTTTTTTTCTCCAGATCATAGGCGAGGAACGTGGAGACAGCGGCGGAGCAGCCGGGGAGCAACCCGAGGAAGAAGCCGAGCAGACCGCCGCGGGCGATCGGCTTCAAGCTGCGCTTCAAGTCGGTACCTGTGGGATAGACGTTGCGCACGGGCGGTGGCGCGCTGGCGGCGCGGCGTTCTTCGATGCCCTTGAACACTTCGGTGACGGCGAAGAGACCGATGATCACCGCCACCAGCTCGAAGCCGCCGACGAGCGTCGTGAACCCATAGTCGAAGCGCGGTACACCTGAGGTCGGTCCGATGCCGACCATCGCCAGCAGCAGACCGAACGCGCCCATCACCAGCGCGCGCAAGAGCGAAGCGCCTGCGAGGTTGACGATCACCGTCAAGGCCACAACCATCAGGGCAAAATATTCAGGCGGCCCGAACTTCAGCGCTTGATCGGCCAAGAGCGGGGCGAACAGCACCAGTCCGACCACCGCCAGCGTGCCGGCGAGAAACGAACCGATCGCGGCGATGCCGAGCGCCGCCCCACCGCGGCCTTGCTTGGCCAAGGGATAGCCGTCCAGACAGGTCGGCACGGAGGAGACCTCACCGGGGATATTGAGCAGGATGGCAGTCGTCGAACCGCCGTACATGGCGCCATAGTAGATGCCCGCCATGAGGATAATGCCTTGGATCGGCGGCAGCACAGTGGTCAAGGGCAGCAGGATGGCGATCGCAGAGGTCGGCCCGAGCCCCGGCAACACCCCAACCAGCGTGCCGACTAGCACGCCGATCGCAACCACGAGCAGATTCCAAGGCGTGAGAGCCTCCCCGAGCCCTTGGAGCAGAAACGAGAGCGTATCCAACCTCGCCGCACCCCCTTCTTAGGCAAAATCGAGCAGGCCGGGCGGAAAGACCATCTGCAGACCCAGCACGAAAATCGCGTAGAGACAGCCGGTCACCAACACCGCCAACAGCGCCGCACGCCACCACCGATCACGGCCGAGCACGCGAAACAGAAGCGTTGCGCTCAGCAGCGTGGACGCCACATAGCCGAGCCACGGCAGGAGCAGCCCATACGCGATCAGCACTCCCAACGTGAGGAGCAACATCTGCACGTCCTCACGCTCGACTGGCTCTGCCCCCGCAGGTGGCGCGTTGCGCCGTCGGCGCTGTTGGAGGAGCAGCAGCAGGCCCAGCATGAGGAGGATGCCGCCCATGAGGCCGATGATCATGTGATCACCACCATAGTCGCTCGTGCGCAGCGGTTCGAGTCGCACCGCCTCCGCGACGGCTGCCGCTCCGCCGAGCAGCGTGACCAACGCCCCGACCGGTACACCGCGTTTCAACAGCTCCCACCTCCCTCTGACGCCAAGTCCTTCCGAGATGGGAAATGTGTATGCAGGGCCGTTTTGAAAAAAACGTTGTCCGGTCACGCCACACATACGATAATGGGAGCAAGAAGGGAGTTGTGGACGAATGAAACAGATCATTGCAATGGGCGGCGGCGGCTTCTCGATGGAGCCGGACAATCTAGCGCTCGACCGTTACGTGCTGGCCCAGACGGGCAAGCAGCGCCCGAAGATATGCTTCGTGCCGACGGCGAGCGGCGATTCCCCCGTGTACATCGACTCGTTCTACGCCGCGTTCCGCACGCTGGATTGCGAACCGACGCACCTCTCGCTGTTTCGCGGCGAGACGCCGGAGATCGCTTCGTTCCTGCTCAGTCAGGACGCGATCTACGTCGGCGGCGGCAACACGCGCAACATGCTGGTCATCTGGAAGGAATGGGGCGTCGACCGCATCTTGCGGCAAGCATGGGAGCAAGGGATCGTGCTCGCTGGCATCTCGGCCGGCTCGCTGTGCTGGTTCGAGGAAGGCGTGACCGACTCGATCCCCGGCTCGCTGAACGCGCTCACCTGCATGGGCTTCCTCCCCGGCAGCAACTGCCCGCACTATGACGGCGAAGCAGACCGTCGCCCCTCCTACCACCGCCTGCTCGCCAACGGCGACCTGCGCGCCGGGTGGGCCTGTGATGACGGCGTCGCCCTGCACTACGTGGGCACCGAGCTCCACCAGATCATCTCCTCGCGACCGGAAGCGAAGGCGTACCAACTCTCCCTCGGCCCAGACGGCGTGCAAGAACATACCGTGACCCCGCGCTCTCTACTCTCGTAAAATACGGGCACTAAGCCTGACAAAAAACGCCTGTGCGCGGCACAGGCGTTTTTGCTATCTTCACTCACTTCTTCCGAAACACCACATGTTCAAGCAGCAGGCAGAACAGCAGCCCGACCAGCAACCCGTTGGCCAGCACGTTGCGCGCCCACGGGGCCAGCGAGGCGAACGCCTCGGGCGGCAGGAACATGATGCCAGCCCCGACCATGATCGTCAACCCGATCACCAGCAAGTTGCGCGGCGACGGTTCGAGCCCCATCAAGTCGCGGATACCGAAGCCGATCATCTGCGAGAAAGGCACGAACAACGCCGCATACGCCACTTCGGACGGCAGCGTCGCGAAGTACTGGCCCACGGCGGGGAACAGCCCGGCCAGCATGACCAACAGCGCCCCGAGCAGGAACGGTGCGCGCGTTCGGATGCCCGTGGTCATCATAAACCCAGCGGACACCGACAGCGGCACCAGCCCGACCGCGCCGAACGTTCCGGTCAAGAGCCCGGAGATGCCGTTGCCGAACACCCCGCGCTGGAAAGTCTTCGCATCGACCGGCTGCTCCAGCGTGTTGCCGACCACCACGATGGAGGCGACGAGGTTGGAGATCAAGATCACCGACGTCAACACAGACGTCAACACGATCCCGACGTCCCAGACAGGCACCCCCCACGCGAACAGCTCGGGCAACGCGAACCACTGATGGCCCGCCGCAACGGGGGGCGCGTCCAGCAGCCCGAACAGATCGAACAGGAACCAGCCCGTGCCGATCCCGATCAGCGGCCCCATGCTGCGCAGCAGACCCTTGCCCTTCAAGGCCAGCGTCAGGACGATCACCACGACCAGCAGAGACAAGCTGGTGACCACCCCGTCGAGCTGCCCATAGCGGGCAACGCCGAGCATACCCTTGAAGAACGAGCCGGCCAGTTGGATGCAGAGCAGAATGAGAAACACGCCCGTCGTGATCGGCGTGAACAGCTCGCGGATGCGCTGCATGAGCGGCAGTTGCGCGAGCACGACCAGCACGACGCCGGCGACGATCATCCCCATCTCCAACTGGCGGAGCACCAGCCCTTGTTGCCCGGACGGCGTCATCGCCGCCATCAGCACGAACAGCGCCCACCACATGCCGGCCGTGCCTTCGATCAAGATCATCCGATGCCCGATGAACGCCTGCAAGAGCGTCGCGCCGCCTGCGAGGAACAACATGCGCTGAACCAAGGTCGAGATCTCAGCAGCTGGCAGATCAAACGCGGCCCCGACCACGATCGGGGCCGCGATCACGTTGGCGAGGATGAAAACCATCCATTGCACCCCATGCAGGCCGAGCATCACCCGGTTCTGTGACGTGAGATTGGCCATCGTTCCCGTCCTCCTCTCCCCTTGCCTACAACCCTCATAGCAAACGCCCTGCTCTTCCCGGAAGAGCAGGGCGTTTTTTTACAGCTGCTTCATCGCGTCGCGGGAGGCTTCCAGCGTGCGATCGATGTCCCCGTCTGTGTGCGCCAGCGAGAGGAAGCCTGCTTCCAGCTGCGACGGGGCGAGGTACACACCGCGCTCCAGCATCAGGGAGAAGTACTTCGCATAGCGCTCCAAGTTGCACTGCTTCGCCGTGTCATAGTCCACCACGTCCTGCTCGGAGAAGAACGTGCCCATCATCCCACCCACATAGGAGCCGGTGACCGGGATGCCCAGTTCGCGACCCGTCGCGAGGAAGCCTTCGACGAGGCGTTGGCCCATCGCTTCGAGGCGCTCATAGGTGCCCGGTTGGCCGAGCTTCTTCAGCGTGGTATACCCGGCGATCATCGCCAGTGGGTTGCCCGACAGTGTGCCTGCTTGGTAGATGGGCCCTGCTGGGGCGATCATCTCCATGATCTCCCGCTTGCCGCCATACGCGCCGACCGGCAAGCCGCCGCCGATCACCTTGCCAAGCGTCGTCAGGTCCGGGTCGATCTGGTAGAGCTCCTGCACGCCGCCGTACGCCGCGCGGAAGCCGGTCATCACTTCGTCGAAGATCAGCAGCGCCCCGTATTGCGACGTCAGCGCGCGCAGCTCTTGCAGGTAGCCCGGCAGCGGCTTCACGAGACCCATGTTGCCAGCGATCGGTTCGAGGATCACCGCCGCGATGTCTTCGCCGTAGTTCTCAAACGCCAGCATCAGCGACTCCATGTCGTTGAACGGCACGGTCAGCGTGTTGGCAGCGATCGACTCCGGCACGCCCGGCGAATCGGGCAGGCCGAGCGTGGCGACACCCGAGCCGGCCTTGATCAGCAGCGAATCGGCATGTCCGTGGTAGTTGCCTTCGAACTTGACGATCTTGTTGCGCTTGGTGTAGCCGCGCGCGAGGCGCAACGCCGACATCGTCGCTTCGGTGCCGGAGTTGACCATCCGCACCACTTCAACAGACGGCATGATCTCCGTCACCAGCTGCGCCATCTCCGTCTCCAGCACAGTTGGCGCGCCGAACGACGTGCCCCGCTGTGCGTATTCGGTCACGGCCGCGATCACGTCCGGCTCCGCATGACCGAGGATCAGCGGCCCCCAGGAGAGGCAGTAATCAATATATTCATTGCCGTCGATGTCATACATCTTCGAACCAGCGCCGCGCTCGATGAAGATCGGCTCACCGCCGACCGCACGAAACGCGCGCACGGGCGAGTTCACGCCGCCTGGAATCAAGGTCTTCGCTGCTGCGAACGCTTGCTGTGAAGCACGGTATCCCTTGTGCATCCGTCTGTCCCCTCTCGCGTCTTAGTGGCTCTCGCGCAGGTAGCGCGCAACGTCCTTGGCATGGTAGGTCATGATGATATCGGCTCCTGCGCGCTTGAACGCCATCATCGTCTCCAACACGATCGCGCGCTCATCCACCCAGCCGTTCTGCGCGGCCGCCTTGACCATCGCATACTCGGCCGAGACGTTGTACGCCGCGATCGGCAGGTCGTAGCGGTCGCGCAGTTGGCGAATGATGTCCAGATAGGCGAGGCCCGGCTTCACCATGAGGATGTCTGCGCCTTCGTAAACGTCCGACTCCGCTTCGCGCATCGCTTCCCGGCCGTTGGCCGGGTCCATCTGGTAGGTCTTGCGGTCGCCGAACGACGGCGCAGAATGCGCTGCATCGCGGAACGGACCGTAATAGGCGGACGCATACTTCACCGCATAAGACATGATCGGAATGTCGGTGAAGCCGTGCTCGTCGAGCAGCTGGCGAATCGCCGCAATCCGACCATCCATCATGTCAGACGGAGCGACCATGTCCGCCCCCGCTTGGGCATGGGACAGCGCCGTCTTCGCGATCAATTCCAGCGAGGGATCGTTGAGGATCTGCTCCCCTTCGATCACACCGCAGTGGCCAGCCGGGTTGTACTGGCAGAGGCACACGTCGGTGACCACCGTCAACTGTGGAGCCAGCTCCTTCGCCACGCGCACCGCCTGTTGCACGATCCCGTGCTCGCAGTAAGCGGAGGAGGACTGCTCATCCTTGTGATTCGGTACGCCGAACAGGATGATCGAGGGAATGCCGAGGTCGACGATCTCGCGCAGCTCTTCCTTGAACAGGTCGAGCGAGAAGTGGTAGACGCCCGGCATCGACGGGATCTCATGCTTCACGCCGCTGCCTTCCACGACGAAGATCGGATACATCAGGTCGTTCACCGTCACCAAATTCTCGCGCACCATCGCGCGAATGCCCGCCGTGCGGCGCAGGCGACGATGGCGTTGGAAATCAAACAAGCTCATCTCTATGTACCTCCTTCTGCACAGTCGCGAGCAACGCCTCGACCATGTCAGCAATCGTATACTGCGCAGGCATCACATCAACATGCAGACCGTGGCGCTCCGCCTCTGCTGCCGTCACCGGGCCGATCGCCACCACCAGCACCCCTTGGAGCAGAGCGGTCACATCGTGCCCGGCCAAGGCCTGATAAAAATTCGTCACCGTCGATCCGCTTGTGAACGTAATCACATCGATTGCGCCCGCTTGGAGCATCGCGACCAGCTCATCCGCATGGTCAGCAGTCAACACGTTCTGGTAGGCGACCACATCGACGACAGCACAGCCGAGCTCCTGTAGCCGCTCCGGCAACTGCTTCCGCGCGAGGTTTGCGCGCGGCAACAGAATGCGGGTGCCTGGGGTGACTTGTTCCGCCAGTGCGTCTGCCAGCCCCTCGCCGACAAACTCCTTCGCCAGCAGTGCGACCTGCACGCCGCGCTCCTGCAGCGCTTGCGCAGTCTTCGGCCCCACAGCTGCCACCCGGAGACCAGCCGGCAACGTCATTTCCTTGTTATGGTGTGCCAAACGCTGATAAAACATCTCCACGCCGTTGACCGACGTGAAGGCGATCCAATCAAACGACTCCAACATATGTAAGGCGGCGTCCAGCGGCCCGAGGTCTTCGGGCCACGTGACGCCGATCACGGGAAACTCCACCGCCGTTCCGCCGTGCGCTTCGATCAGGCGAACCAGTTCGCTCGCCTGCGCCCGCGCGCGGGTGACGACGATGCGCGTCCCGGCGAGCGGTTGCGGCCGGGGCTGCATTACTTGGCGTTCTCCTCGCGCACCGCTTCCAGAATGCGCGCTGCACCCTTCTCGATCAGCACGTCTGCCACCGCGTGGCCGAGCGTGACCGGGTCGGTGCCCGTCGCCGTCTCCTTCAACAGCGTGGTGCCATCTGGCGTGCCCACGATGCCCGTCAGGCGAATCTCGCCATCATCGGCGCGCTCCGCATAGGCACCGATCGGAATCTGGCACCCACCGTTCAGCTTCGCCAGCACCGTGCGCTCCGCTGCGACGATCTGGCGCGTCGCCGGGTCATCGAGCACAGACAGCAGCTCGCGAATCTCCGTATCCTTCGAGCGGCACTGAATCGCCAGTGCGCCTTGGCCGACCGCCGGAATGCAGACATCGGTGGACAGGCGCTCGGAGATCTTGTCAGACCAGCCCATGCGCTCCAGGCCCGCAGCGGCCAACACGATCGCATCGAGCTCCATCTCTTCGAGCTTCGCCAGACGCGTGTTGATGTTGCCGCGCACCGAGACGATCTGCAGGTCTGGGCGCACATGGAGCAACTGTGCCGCGCGGCGCAGCGACGAGGTGCCGACCTTCGCCCCTTGCGGCAGCTCGGCGAACGGCACGTTGCCGCGCGAGATCAGCACATCGCGCGGATCTTCGCGGTGCGTGATCGCTACGATCATCAGCCCTTCTGGCATCTCGGTCGGCACATCCTTCAAACTGTGCACAGCGAAATCGACCACGCCGTCGTACATCGCCTGTTCAATTTCCTTCAGGAACAAGCCCTTGCCACCGACCTTGGAGAGCGTCACTTCCAGAATGCGATCACCCTTCGTGACGATCTTCTCCATGCCGATCTCCAGACCCGGGTGCGCTTGCTTCAGCTGTTCCAATACCCATTCTGTTTGCGTCAGAGCCAACGGGCTCTTGCGCGTCCCGACCACGATGCGTTTCATAGTTCTCCCCCCATGATGCGTGCGATAATGCGTGCGACCACCTGCTCCGCCGCCTCCTGCCGCCCTTCGCGATACAACTGCGGCAACTCGGACGCGGCCAGAGCTTGTAGAATCTGCGTGCGCATCTGTTCTTCACTGACTGTATGCGCCAAGGCTTGTCGCACCTGCGCAACGCGTTGTACAAATGTCTCGTACTCGGCCCCGAAGGCCTGCTCCAACTCGCGGCGGATGCGGCGCGCCACAGCGGGGGCCGCTCCGCCTGTGGAGATCGCGAACGTCAGCGGACCCCGGCGGACCAGCGCTGGAACGATCAGATTACCGACCGCCTGACCGCTGGCCGCATTGACCAATCGCCCCGCTTGCTCCGCATCGGCGGCCGCCTGTTGATCCACGTTCGCCACGCCTGTCGCGATGACGACCAACCGATAGTCCGCAGCTTCGCCCGACTGATAGGGGCGCTCCGCCCACTCCAAGTCCCCCGCCGCTGCGAGGGCCGCGATCGCGGGCGTCACTGCGGGGGCGACGACCGTCACCGCCGCTTGGCAGGCGAGAAGCCCGGTGATCTTGCGTTCCGCCACCGGGCCCCCTCCGACGATCAAACAAGGCCATCCTGCAATGTCTATAAACGCGCCATACGGCTGCACCGGCGTCCCGCTCATCGCTTACCAGCGGTGGAAGCCGGAGAAATACGCGCCGACGAACAGATAGTTGATGATGACGAGGCCGAAGGACACGATGTTCCACCAGGCCAACTTCCGCCCCGACCATCCGCTGCCGACCCGCAGGTACAGCCAGACGATGTAGCAACCGAGCAAGAAGACCGACACGACCGGCTTGGCATCCCAGACCAAGATCGAGTTGTTGACGGTGTAGTACCAGTTCACGCCGAGAATCATCGCGACGAGGAGCATCGGGAAACCGACGATGATCAGCTTAAACGTGAACGAATCGAGCTTGTCGAGCGCGGGCAGGCGGCGGAACATGTTGTTCCAGCGCTTTTCCTTCAGCAGCTTCGATTGCAACAGATACATCACTGAGAAAATACAAGAGAGCGAAAACGCGGCATAGCTGAGAAACGCCAGCGTGATGTGCAACACCAACAAATTGCCTTGCAAATTCGAGCCGACCGTCGCGGTCGCCCCTTCCCCAGTAAACAGGTCAAAGACGACCATCGTAAACCCGATCAAGTTCGTAAAGAACGCGAACAGATCGATTTTATAAAAATAATTGATAAACAACGAGAACGAGATCAACAGCCATGAGAAGAACAAAGTCGTCTCAAACGTGGTGTACAGCGGAACGGAGTTGTCCTCCAAGATCCGCGAGAGAAAAAACGACGTCTGCAAGCCCCACACAACGACGAGCAGCGTGAACGCAGTGCGGTTTAACACGCGCTTGTGCAGGATGAAGTCGAGAAAATACAACACGACCACGACTGCATACAGAAACGTCATGATGTCGTAGATGACGAGACTCCTAGGCATCTAGATGCGAACCTCCTTTCAACTCGTTCCTAAGACTTGCGTATCTGAACCTGCTTGGCGAGTCTAGCGTGTGCCGAGGCGGCCGAGGACACTGGACATGCGGGATTTGGCAGGTGCTTCTTCTTGGCGGGCCTGTTCGAGTTGCTTGGTCACCGCCACCGTGGCGACCGCCAGATTGCGCGCTGTCGCATCGGGCACCGTCTGCTGCTGGCGCACCGGAGTCGCCGCAGAAGCCGCCGCCTCTTGAGGACGACGCTCCGCTTCCAGTCCGAAGATCCGCGAGAACGCCTCCAGATAGAGCGCTGCTTCGTCTTCAGATGCCATCTCCTTCGCCTGTTTGATCGGCTCATGGATCAGCTGGTTGATCATCGTCATCGTCAGCTTGTTGACCGTGTGCACGTCCTTCTCCGTCAAGTGCGGCACCTTATTCACCAAGTTCTGCATCAGCGAGCTCTGCATATTCATCGCCTTCTTACGCAGCTTGAGAATCAGCGGAATCGCCTCCTGCTCATGCTGCCATTGGCGGAACGAGGCTAGCTCTTCGCCGATGATCTCGCCGACCTTCTCCGCTTCCTTGGCCCGCTCCTGCATGTTGACCTTGATCACGCCTTCGAGATCGTCAATATCGTAGAGGAACACATTATCCAGCCCTGCCATCTCCGGATCAAGATCGCGCGGCACGGCAATATCGATCAGGAACAGCGGGCGATGGCGGCGCTTTTTCATCGTCGCTTGCACGTGCGCCTTGGTCACCACATACCCGTCTGCCCCTGTGGACGAGACCACAATATCCGCTTCCTTCAGCGCGATATCGAGGGCGTTCATATCGAACGCCTTGCCGTGGAACTTGTCCGCCAGTTCTTTCGCCCGCTCATAGGTGCGGTTGACGACAATGACGCGCGTCGCACCGTTTGCGTTCAAATGCTTCGCCGTCAGTTCGCTCATCTTGCCCGCCCCGATGATCAGCACCGTCTTCTCATCCAGCGTTTCGAAAATCTTCTTGGCCAGCTCAACTGCCGCGTACGACACCGAGACGGCATTCTCGCCAATCTTCGTTTCATTGTGCGCCCGCTTCGCCACCGTGACGGCCCGTTTGAACAGCGTGTTAAACGTGGTGGCGGTATGTCCGTGCTCTTGGGCGAACAGGAAAGCGCTGCGCACTTGGCCGAGGATCTGCGTTTCGCCGATCACCATCGAATCCAGCCCCGACGTGACGCGGAACAGGTGGCGAATTGCCGCTTCTTGCTCGTAGATGTACAGATGCGGCGCGAACTGCGCGCGCGGCACGCCCGACAGACCGCCGAGGAAGCGCAGAATGGCCTGCTCGGCAATCTTGCGCTCATCGGCGATCGCGTAGATCTCCGTGCGGTTGCACGTCGACACGATGACGCACTCGTGCACGCCATCGCCTTTCACCTCCGCCAGCGCTTCTTCGAGACCTGACGCAGGCAATGCGAATCGTTCGCGTATCTCAACCGGGGCTGAGCGGTAGTTCAGTCCCACGACCATGATGTGCATTCCCTACTCACACTCCCAAATAGAGTCCGTAAACCTAACTAAACAGATTCTATTATACCATAGCAATTATCAAATCCATCGACGAAAAATGACATCTTTATGACGCTCCGTCGTCGACGGAGGCTGGTTCACCACTTTCTAGGCGGTTGCATAGAGTGCAAGCAAACACCAACAGCTTGCCGATAGGAGGGACTGCGATGAAGGGGAAACGCCTGTGGCTCGGCGGCTTGCTCGCCGTCGTGTTTGCGACCACAACCGCCTGCGCAGGAGGCGGAGGTGACAGCCAATCCAACGAGGTGGAGACCGTCCGCCTGACCGAAGTGATCCGCTCGATCTTCTATGCGCCGCAGTACATTGCCATCGAACAAGGCTATTTCAAGGAAGTCGGGCTCGACGTGCAGCTCGACACCGCTTGGGGCGGGGACAAAGCGATGACCCGCCTGCTCGCCGACCAAGCGGACATCGCGCTGATCGGTGCGGAGACCACCGTCTACGTCGAGCAGCAGGGCGCGGCCGACACCGTCGTCAATTTTGCCCAAGTCACCCAGCGCGACGGCACCTTCGTCGTCTCGCGCACCAAGATCGACAACTGGAACTGGCAGCTCTTGAAGGGCAAGTCGATCATCGGTTCACGCAAAGGTTCGATGCCGCAGATGGTCGGCGAATACGTCATGAAGAAAAACGGCCTCCAGCCGTTCACCGACAACGAGATCATCCAGAACATCGCCTTCGACAACCAAGCGACCGCCTTCGCCTCGGGCACGGGCGACTTCTTCCAAGCGTTCGAGCCGAACGCCTCGGTGCTGGAGCAGGCGGGTCAAGGTCATGTGGTCGCGTCGCTCGGTCAGGACAGCGGCACACTGCCCTACACCGTGTTCATGGCGCGTTCCAGTTATATCAAGTCTCACACCGATGCCGTCCAGAAATTCACTCGCGCGGTACAAAAAGCACACGACTTCGTCCACTCGTCCTCCCCGGAACAGATCGCCGCCGTGCTCACCCCCTATTTTGACGGCGTCGACCCCACCATCCTGACCACCGTCGTCAAACGCTACAAAGACGCCGACGTCTGGCCGACCGACGCTGTGATCGATCAGGAAGAGTTTGAACACATGAAGGCGATTATGAGGGAAGCAGGGGAACTGAAGCAGGACGTCCCGTATACCAAGCTTGTCACCACCGAGTTTGCAGAACAAGCGAAAACTCAATAACCTGCAATAAAAAAGGAGCCCCTTCCACGATGGAAGGGGCTCAAGTTAAAGGAGAGGAGAAATATGGGTTTCACCTATAGCTTTTCCGTATGGGAAGCATTTATACAGGTCGTGTAAATTAATTCGTACCTTTTGGATCATTGGGTCTGTTATTGGTACTGCACATCGAACACAACGGCGACGACTACTACCTCGCCTTTCAGTCCCCTGTTCATGGGGTCTGTCATTGGTACTGGCTCATTTTGATATCATCCAACTGTCCGTTCCGTCTTTCAGTCCCCTGTTCATCGGGTCTGTCATTGGTACTTGTGCATGAAGCGCATGATCGGCACCGAATCGACTCTTTCAGTCCCCTGTTCATCGGGTCTGTCATTGGTACTTCGAAACGTGGTTCGGCAAGTCCTACGGAGAGTCGTCTTTCAGTCCCCTGTTCATCGGGTCTGTCATTGGTACCGCCTTCGTTGAGCGTCTGAAAACCTAGATTTACTGCGGGTTCGCGGAGATCGTGGCTCCGTGGAGAGGGACTGTTTTTTCGAGGATCGACTTTTTGTATCAAAACCCAGAGGCATTCTCGAAAACCG
>JGI12273J12029_10016861_pt1 | contig 15854 bp, 12 predicted proteins | sample SoiCrureplicaC0C_FD_12029 | JGI IMG/M metagenome (IMG submission 12029) | reverse complement strand
CCCGGCAGCTTTTTATTCAATTGTCCTTACCCGGTGTTGCGCAATCCAGACGCGATGCCGTTGATGGTGAGCAGCACGTCCTTCAGATCGACGGTCGGCTCCCCTCGGCGCAGCTCTTCGAGCAGCAGCACTTGGAAGAACGACAGCGGGTCGACATACGGGTTGCGCAGGCGGATCGACTCCTGGATGACCGGGAATTGCGCGAGGATGTCCGCGTCGCCCGTGATCCGCAACACCGCTTCACGCGTGCGCCGATATTCCGCCTGAATCTGCCCGAACATACGGTCCGCCAGCGCTTCGTCCTCGACCAGCCGCACGTATTCGGCGGCGATCAACATATCGGCCTTCGCCAGCGCCATCTGGATGTTGTCGAGCAGCGCTTGGAAGAACGGCCACTTGCGGTACATGCGGCGGAACTCCGCCCACGCCTCCGGTTGCGCGTCGCCCAGTGCGGCAACGGCGGTGCCGAAGCCATACCAAGCAGGCAGCAGATGGCGATTCTGCGTCCACGAGAAGACCCAAGGGATGGCGCGCAGGTCTTGAATGCGCGACGTCGCCCGCCGCTTGGCCGGACGGGAGCCGAGGTTCATCTCGCCGACCACGTCGATCGGGGTGGCCTGCTGGAAGTATGGCAGGAAGTCTGCTTCGCCATAGACGAACGCCTGATAGGCGGCGAACGAATCCTGAGACAGTTGCTCCACCAGCTCCGACCAGCGGCGCTCCGTCTCCTTCATCTTCGCCGTCTGCACATTGCGCGAGCCGAGCAGCACAGCCGAGACGGCCGACTCCAGCGAGCGCATGGCGATGCCCTTGTGGCTGTAGCGCTGAGAGATCACTTCGCCTTGTTCCGTGATCTTGGTCTTGCCCTGTAGCGCTTCGGGCGGTTGGGCGAGGATCGAGCGCTCCACGGGACCGCCACCACGCCCGAGCGCTCCGCCGCGGCCGTGGAAGAACTTCAAGCGCACCGCCGCTTCTTCCGCCACTTGGTGGATGCGCTTCTGCGCCTTGTACAGCTCCCAGTTAGCGGTGAGATAGCCGCCGTCCTTGTTGCTGTCCGAATATCCGAGCATGATCTCCTGCAGGTCTCCGCGCGCCGCCAGATGCTGGCGGTAGACGGGGTTGGCGAACAGGGCCTGCATGATCACAGGCGCGTTGCGGAGGTCTTCGATCGTCTCGAACAGCGGCACGACGTGGAGGTGGGAGGTCACGGTGCCATCTGCTGCCCACGCGAACAGGCCGGCCTCCTTGCAGAGCAGGAGCACTTCGAGCAGGTCGCTCACGCCCTGCGACATCGAGATCAGGTAGTTCTGGATGCAGGCCGCGCCGAACAGCTGCTGGCTACGACGGACTGTGCGAAACACATCGAGCGTCTCCTGCGTCGCAGGTGTCAGCGTAACATAGGGCGACACCAGCGGGCGCGGGTCGAGCAGCGCCGTGGTCAACGCCATGATCTTCGCCGCTTCATCGAAACCTTGGTAGCTGCCGAGCTTGGCGAGCTGGAACAGCTCCTCCAGCGCAGCTTCATGCACGTCGCTGTGCTGGCGGATGTCGAGGGTGGCCATGTGGAAGCCGAACAGCTCGATCTGACGAATCAGGGGACGCACGTGCATCTCGGCGATCTCGCCACCACGATGGGCGAGCAGCGACTGCTCGACGAGGCGAATGTCGGCGAGAAACGCCTGTGGGCCGGCGTAAGCGAGCGGGTCCGGCTCACCATGATAGCGGTTCTGCGTCGCATGCAGGCGGTCGCGGATCTGCTCCATCTTCAGCCGGTAGGGCTCATCAGGCACAGGGCCTTCGCCTATCGAAGCGAGCAGCTCAGGGCTCGCCCCCACCAGCTCATAGGACTGGCTGAGGTTCTGGCCGAGGCGATGGATCGCCTCTACGTACTTGCGCATGGCGAGGTCGAAGTGCAAGATCAGCGTTTCGAACGTGAGCTGGGCGGTGACGAACGGGTTGCCGTCGCGGTCGCCGCCCATCCAGGAGCCGAAGCGCACGAAGCTCGGCACTTCCCACTGCTGGTCAGGGTAGGCTGCCTGCAGTTGCTCCTCCAGTTCCAGATGGAGCTGGGGCAGCACGTCGAAGAGAATCTCATCGAGAAAATACAGGCCGTTGCGCACTTCGTCGAGCACGGTCAGCCGCTCCTTGCGTACCGAGCGCGTCTGCCAGAGGGCGACGATCTCGGTGCGCAGGAGCTTCTCCACGCGCTTGCGCTCGCGCTCAGAGAGCAACGGGTCGTCGAAGCGCTCCAGACAGGCGGCGATCTGGTGATGTTTGTCGAGAACGGAGCGGCGCATCGCTTCGGTCGGATGAGCGGTCAGCACCAACTCGAGGCCGAGCTGTTCGAGCAACACCTGCGTCTCCTCCGCGGCGAGCCCCTGTTCGGCCAGCGTCTGGATGGCGCTCTTCAGGGAACCGCGCTGCGGACCTGCCCCGGTCGCGTGGGCGTATTCGCGCTTGCGGCGGATGCGATGCGTCTGCTCGGCGATGTTGACCAGCTGAAAATAGAGCGCAAACGCCTTGATCACCGGAGCGCGGTGCTCCTGCTTCAAGTTGGCGAGCACTTGGCGGAAAGCCGCCCGGCTCGCGTCCGTCCCATCGGCGCGCAGCACTTTCGCAGCTGCGCGCACCTCTTCCACGCGGTTGAGCACTTCTTGCCCGCATTGGGACACCAACACGTCACCGAGCAGTTGCCCGAGCACCCGGATGTCGCGACGCAGTTGCGATTCCGTTTTGATTTCCGTTCTCGTTGCTGTTCTCGTTTCCATCTGTGAGTCAGTTCTGGTTTCGGTCATGAGGCTCTCCTCCTCCTAGAGACGTGCTCTTGCTGTTTTTCTCTGTGTCTCTATCCTACCATATTCTGAACTCTCTGTTAGTTCTGTCTTATTTCGCGCCTTCGTTGATGGCGCGAATCGTCTCCAAGCTGACCTTCGGCTGGCGGTCATACGTCAGGAGGCCGTTGATCTCCTGCTCGACATCGGTCAGCTGGGTATAGCAGAAGCCCTGCACCAACGGCGACTCCAGCATCGCCGAGATCACCGCTTCGTAGCGGCTGATGAAGTCCTCGTCGCTGTTCGCGCCCGAATAGCCCCAACCTTCCCACTCGCTCTTCTTAAACGCGATGCCGCCAAACTCGGTGACCAAGAGCGGTTCGCCCTCATAGCGGAAGCCAGGCGCATGGAGCAGACGGTGGCCGGGCGTCGTCGGCAGGAAGCTCTCCGGCGAGGCGTACCGAGCCTTCAGCGACTCTTTGCGCGGGTCGTAGTCGTGAACGGTCAGCAGGTCCGACTTGGTATGCTCCCAGCCGTCGTTGGAGATGACGAGGCGGGTGGCATCGAGCGATTTGGTCAAATAGTACATCGCCAGCGTGTGTGCGCGCTGCTTCGGGTCGGACAGCAGGTGCGGCACGCCCCAGCTCTCGTTGATCGGCACCCACGCCACGATCGACGGATGGTTGTAGTCGCGCTCCATCGCCTCCTGCCACTCCTGCGTGATCCGACGCACCGCATCATCCGAATAGGTGTAGGCGTTGGCCATCTCGCCCCAGACCAGCAGGCCCAGCTTGTCGGCCCAGTACAGGTAGCGCGGGTCTTCGATCTTCTGGTGCTTGCGGGCCCCGTTGAAGCCCATCTCCTTCGTCAGCTCCACATCGCGGCGAATCGCCTCATCGGAGGGCGGCGTGAGGATGCCGTCCGGGAAATACCCTTGGTCGAGTACCAGCTTCATGTAGTAGGGGCGGTTGTTCAAGAAGATCTTGCCATCCTCGATGGCAATTTTCCGCATCCCGAAGTAGCCCTGTACTTCGTCGACGAACTGGCCCGTTGCCTTGCGCACTTGGAACTTGATGTCGTAGAGGTTCGGATATTCCGGCGACCAGAGGCGGCCCGGGTCGTGCACGTTAAAATCGCCCAGCTTCACCGTGCGCACCGAATGCCCGCCCTGCAGGAACACGATGTCGCGCGCGACCGGCTGGCCAGCGAAGGTGATCTCCATGTGCAGCTCATCGCCCGGCGTTGCGCCATCGACCCAATATTCCACCGCCAGCTCGTCGCGGTCGATGTCAGGCGTCATCTTGACCTTCTGCAGGTAGGTGTCTGCCACCGCTTCCAGCCAGACGGTCTGCCAGATGCCGGTGGTGCGGATGTAGAAGATCGAGGCCGACTTCTCCAGCCAGTACTGCTTGCCCCGCGGCTGGTCGAGCGCGTCCGACGAGTCTTCGACCTTGACCACCACCTCGTTCTCCCCGTCGATCAGCTGGTGAGTGATCTCCGCATGGAACGGCACATGGCCGCCTTCGTGGAAGGTGACCAGCTGCCCGTTGACGTACACCCAAGCGCGATAGTCGACGGCGCCGAAGTGGAGCAGGATGCGCTTGCCTTGCATCGAGTCCGGCACCGCAAACGTGCGGCGGTACCAGACGCGGTCGTGGAAGGAACTGTCTTCGATGCCGCTCAAGGCCGACTGGTACGCAAACGGGACGGTGATCGTCTGGTCGAGCGTCCGGCCGGACTGCCAGCCCTCCTTCGTGCCTCTGTTCTCATCGTCATAGGCAAACTGCCAAGCCCCGTTGAGGTTCAGCCATTCATCACGCTGGAACTGCGGGCGCGGATAATCAGAACGTGGAATCTTCATTGTAGTCAACACTCCTCGATACGATAATGGTTGAAGAGAAACGGTCGATCGTTTTATAATGACTTTATAAAACAATTTTATAAACTCTGCGGCGGTTTTTCAACCCCCCTGTGAGGAGGCCCTTATGAAACGAGCTCCCCTGCTAGCCTGTGTCCTGACGGCGAGCTTGCTCTTGCCCGGTTGCAGTTTGTTCGACCGCGAGTCAACGATCAAGACCTACCCTGCCGCTGGCACCGGCTATCTCCGCGTGGCCGATAGCAAGCGTTACCTGCAATTCGAGGACGGAACGCCGTTTGTCATGATCGGCGCGAACGAGAGCATGACCTGGCCGGACATGGACGGCGCGTACTTGAACGCCAACCCGGCGCGCACGGAGGCGTATTTTCAGATGCTCCGCGAACACGGCGTGAACACGATCCGCGTGATGGCCGAGTACAGCCAGGACGGCCAGCACAATCTGGAGCAGCCGCTCGGCACGTTCGATCCGCTGATGGTCGCCTACTGGGATCAGATCTTCCAACTGGCCGAGAAGTACGACATCTACGTGTTGCTGACACCGTGGGACACGTTCTGGATGAACGAGAACTGGGGCATCAACCCCTACAACGCCGCGAACGGCGGGCCGGCGCAGAGCAAGCATGACTTCCTGACCTCCCCGCAGGTGATGGAAGCGCAGAAGAACCGCTTCCGCTTCCTGATCGACCGCTGGGGCGGGCAGAAGAACTTGCTGGCTTGGGAGATCATGAACGAGATGGACATGTGGTGGGAAGCAACCCCGACAGAGATCAAGGCGTGGATCGACGAAATGAGCACGTTCGTCAAAACCTATGAGCAGCAAAAATGGGGCAAAACCCACATGATCACCGCCTCCACAGCCAAGGCAGTGCCCGACGGCGTGCTCGGCGAGGTGGTCTTCAACCACCCCAACCTCGACTTCGCCAACACGCACCTCTATGCAGAGCCCGCAGTCAACAACCCGACCAACGCGATCGATGCGGCGATCTCCTTCCAGCAGGACATCCTCGGCGCACAGACGATGATGAAGACGCCAAAGCCGTACACCGATACGGAGAGCGGGCCGATCACATCGTGGATCACCGACCGCGACCTCGACCACGAGTATTTTCACAACATGAGCTGGGCGCATCTGATGGCGGGCGGCGCAGGGTTCGGTATGCGCTGGCCCTATCTGGAGCCGCACACGCTGACCGAGACGATGCGCGACTACCAGCAGGCCATGGCGGCGTTCGCCCGAACAGTCGATTGGTCGAAGTTCGCCTCGCACAACTTGCATGAGGAGTTGCGCGTCGATCAAGCCAACGTCCTGCCCTTCGGCTCAGGCGATGGCAAGCAAGCGATCGTCTGGCTGCTCCAAGACACGCGCACGCGCGAAGCCAGCACCATTCAAAAAGCGCACGTGACGGTGCAAGGCATGACCAGCGGCTCCTACGAAGTGCGCTTCTGGGACACGTACAAGGGCGTCGTGCTCTCCGTCGCCACCCAGGAGACGGCTGACGATGGGACGCTGACGATCCCAGTGCCTGATTTTGGCAAGGACCTCGCGCTGCACATCCTGCCGCGCGAGTAGATACGGCTCAAACGAACAGCCACCTGTGCGGTGGCTGTTTTTTCGTTGTATGGAGCCGTCAGCGCCACGTCTTCCACATGCTGCGCCAGCTGACTTCCAAATTGACTGCGTAGCGGGTCGGTTCCTCCTGAGCCAGCAGGTGCAGGGCACCGTAGTACAGCGCCCACGCGATCCAGACCGGCCACGCGGTGATCAAGAGCAGTGGCACGAGGATGGAGAGGGCCGTCACGAAGAGCAGCAAGATCAGCAGCGCGACGCTGCGGCCTGGGTATTTGCTGGCCAGCAGGTAGGCGCGTTTGAAGTGGCGGCCGAGGCGTTGCTGCGGTTCGAGCACGAGCAACGGCCAGACCAACAGCTGGACGAGGCCCCACATCAGGAGCACGTAGATCAGCCCCCAAGTGAGGATCGTCGCCGGGATGCCCCACGTCTCGCGGTTGGCAGCCAGCACGAGCACATACAGCGCCCCCGGCCCCCAGACGAACAGGTTGAGCGCCAGCAGCAGGAGGCCGGAGCGGCCTTGTACCCGGAGGCCCTCTAGGAACAGCGGCCATGCCTCGCGCTCATCGCCTGTCGCACGGCGGCGGAGCGCATACAGCAGCGCGGCGAACGCCGCCCCAGCGGTGAGGAGCGGTAGACTCGCCACCCACCAGCAGACGGTCAAGAGCATCGTGAACCGCAGCTGTCGATACGCTTCGAACAGCGCCTTGTTGATCACGTGACAGGCATCGCGCATCTCCCTTCCTCCTTTCTTCTAGCCTTTGACGCCACCTGCGGACAGCCCTTTGACGAAGAAGCGCTGTGTGAACAGGAACATGATCAGAACGGGCACAGCGGACAGCACCGTGCCGGCCATCAACTTAGCATATTGGGTCGTGTACGCCCCCTGCAACATCGAGAGCCCGACGGGCAGCGTGCGCGTCTCCACATCGTTGGTGACGATCAGCGGCCAGAGGTAGTCGTTCCAGTTGGCGAGGAAGGTGAACAGAGCCAGCGTCACCAGCGCCGGTTTCGACAGCGGTAGCACGACCCGCGTGAACACTTGGAACGTGCTCGCGCCATCGATGCGCGCCGCTTCTTCCAAGTCCTTCGGAATCGTCTCGAAGAACTGGCGGAGCAGGAAGATCCCGAACACCCCGCCGAGGCCCGGCACGATCATCGCCCACGGCGTGTCGACCCAACCGATCGATTCGACGATCGAATAGAGCGGCACCAAGTTCATGACGGTCGGCACCATCATCGTGGCCATCAAGGCCCAGAACAGCACTTCCTTGCCACGGAACTGCAGACGCGCGTAGGCAAACGCAGCCAGCGCGTCGACGACCAACACCAGCGCCGTGTGGACGGTGGCGATGAACAGCGAGTTCCAGAACCAGAGCAGAATCGGCGACTCGTCGGTGCTTGACAGCACATTGATGTAGTTCTCAAACGTCAGCGTCTCAGGAATCCAGCGCAGCGGCCACGAGATCGCTTGGCTCTCCGGCTTCAGCGACGTGGAGATGATCCACAGCAGGGGCGCGATCCAGAGGATGGATACGACCGTCAGGAAGACGAACGCACCGAGTTTGGTCTTACGCGTTTCGGAACGCAATGTCATGGCAGCCTCATCCTTCCTTTCGCTTCATGATCACAAACTGCACCACGCTGACCACGACGAGGAAGGCGCCCATCACGATCGCCATCGCCGCCGCATCGCCCATGCGGTAGTTGCCAAACGCCGCTTCGCGGATGTACATGATCAGCGTCTTCGTCTCCGTGCCCGGACCACCTGCCGTCGCCACGTTCGGCTGTCCGAACACGTTGAACGACTCGATGGTGGTCATCACCAGCGCGAACAGCATCGGCCCGCGCAAGCTCGGCAGCACGATGTGCCAGAAGCGCTTCAGCCGGCCGGCCCCATCGATCTTGGCCGCTTCCAACAGCTCTTCGCGGATGTCCTGCAGGCCAGCGAGGAAGAGGATCATGTTCCGCCCGATCGTCCACCAGACGGTGATCGCGACCAGCGCGATCCACGCCCACGGCATGTCGGTCAACCACGGGATGTTGTCCACTCCGAACTTGCTGACGTAGAAGTTGACGAGGCCCGCGTTCGAATCGAGAATCCAGACCCAGATCAGCACCGCTGTAACGACCGACAGGAGCGAAGGCGCATAGAACAGCGCTCGGAAGAAGCTGCTCCCCCACGTCTTCGTATCGATCGCCAACGCGAGAATGAGCGGCACGATGATCAGGCAAGGGACAGCAAACACCACGAACTTGATCGTGTTCCAGAAGGCGTTCCAGAACTCGATATAGTCGATGCTCTCCGTGTTGAAGAAAATATCGGTATAGTTCTCAAAACCCACAAACTCAGCTGGACGGAGCAAGTCCCAATCATGCAGCGACAGGTAGATTCCGTACAGCGTCGGAAGCACGAGAAAGAGGATAAAGAAGAACAAGTGGGGCCCGATGTAAAACAGCGTCGTCCACCGGCTCTCTCCCGGCCGTTTGATCCGTAGAGGTTTCGCAGGTTTCACAAGGTTTGTTTTTGACTGCATGCGCGTTCCAACCCTCCTCGTTGCAGAAAAGGGAGGAGTCGCCTCCTCCCCCTGTCCTGCCTGTTATTTCGCCGCTTTGGCTGCTTTTTCACCCTTGTCCTTCGCTTCGTCCAGCGCTTGTTTCGGCTGCATCTGCCCGAGCAGCGCTTTGTTCACGCCTTGTTCAGCCGGTACCCAGACGTCCACATAGGTCGGCGAAGCCGGCGGGAAGACGAGGTACGGCACTTGCTCAGCGATAGCACTCTGCTCCTTCAGCGCTTTGAAATCAGCGCTGTCACGCACCGAGTTCTTCGCCGGGATCTGGCCTGCTTTGGCCCAAGCCAGCGAGTTGGAGGTCACGTAGTTGATGAACTCCGCTGCCGCTTTGACCTTGGCCGGGTCTTCCTTCTTCTGCTTCGGGACTACGAAGTTGTGCGAGCCCGCCCAGGTGGCTTTCGTGTCGCCAAACTGCGGGATCGGAGCGGCCGCAACGTTCAGGCCCTGCTGCTCCTTGAAGCCGTTGATCATCCAGATGCCGTTGATCGTCATGCCCAGCTTGCCTTGCTTGAACAGCGTGACTTCACCGTCCTGCTGGATTTTCTCCGGGGAGATTTTGTCCTTGTAGATCAGGTCGACCAGCGTCTGGAGTGCCTTGACGCCCTTGTCGTCGTTATAGAGCGCCGTCATGCCGTCCGCCGAGACCGACTCGCCGCCGTTCTGGCGGATCGCCGAGTAGTACATCAGCTGGCTCGGCCACAGGGTCGGCATCCCGAAGCCCCACTGGTCGATCTTGCCGTCGCCGTCCGTGTCCTTCGTCAGCTTCTTCGCTGTGCTGACGAACTCCTCCAGCGTCGTCGGCGGCTTCTCGATGCCTTCTTTCTTGAAGAGGTCGGCGTTGTAGTAGAGCGCGATCGGATGCACGTCGAGCGGCACCGAGTAGCGCTTACCATCCCACATGCCCGCTTCCCACACCTGCGGGATGAAGTCTTCCTTCTTCAGGCCCGCGTCCTTGATCAGTTCATCGAGCGGGGTGAGCAGCCCTTTGCTAGCCATGCGCGGCATCTGGTCGAGGTGCATGACGGCGACGTCCGGCGCGTTGCCCGAGTTGACGACCGTGCGGATCTTGTCGTAGAACTGATCCCACTTCATCGTCTGCGTCTTCACTTCCACCTTGCCCGCCTGGCTCTTGTTGAACTCGTCGACGATCTTCTTCATGTCGTTGCCGTCCGGACCGGTGAACCCGTTCCAGAATTCCAGTACGATCTTCGAGCCTTCCGTGGTCTTCGTCGTCGATTCGGAGCTGCTGCTGCAACCAGCCAGTACCAGCGAGGTAGCCAGCGCAGAGGTCATAGCGACCTGTACCCATTTTTGCGATTTCAAGTGAAACACACCCTTCCTATTTGGTTGTGAGTCGGAATGATTGCATCATGAGAACGCTTACATCTGGTCTTGATTCAGAAACTTAATTAAATAAATTATCTAAGAGTAGTATAGCAAGGTCTCTGCTCGGACGTCAAGAATTTTTTGTCAATTTTGTTACAGGAGGAAGCACTTATACTTCCCCCACTCCGGACGGCGTGAACAGCCGCTGCAAGAGCAGCGTGAAAGCACCGATGGCAATGCCGTATTTGCCCAGGTGCGAGCGCGTGATGTGCACCGCTTGCGCAGGAATTCGCAAGGCGCGCGTGCGCACCGTCTCCTGCAGCGGGCGCAGGACGAAGTCCCCCGCGCCCGCTACGCCACCGCTGATGATGATCGACGTAGGGTTGAGCGTGTTGATCAAGTTGGCGATGCCGATGCCGAGATAGCGACCTGTATCGGCCAATACTTCCACCGCCAGGGCGTCCCCTTGTTCAGCGGCCTGATAGATCAGATCCCCGGTCAAGTCGTCGAGCGAATCGGTCATCTGCTCCAACAGCGAAGGCTTGCCGAAGCGGATCGCGGACTGGGCGCGCTTGACCAAGGCTGGGCCAGCAGCCAACGCCTCCAGACAGCCGTAGTTGCCACAGGAGCAACGCGGACCATTGACGTCGATCGTCGTATGCCCCATCTCGCCGGCGGTAAACGACGGGCCGTGGTAGAGGGCGTGGTTGATGATGATGCCCGCCCCGACACCGGTGCCGACATTGACGCAGATAAAATCGGCGATGCCTTGCCCTTGGCCAAACCAGCTCTCCGCCAGCGCCAACGCCCGCACGTCATTTTCCACTTCCACGGGCAGGTGGAAATGCGCTTCGAGCACCTGCTTGATCGGCACATCGTGCAAGTTCAAGTTCGGTGCGAACACCGAGACGCCACGCTCCGGGTCGACGAGGCCGTGCATGCCGACGCCGATCCCGAGGAACGGCTGGCCGGCCGGAGTCGCGTCGATCACCTGTTGCACCGCCTGCTGCAGATGCTTCAGAAACTGCTCGGGCGACGGTTCTGACGGCAGCGAACGCTCCGCCTGCTGCTGGACCTTGCCGTCCAGCGTCGCCGTGACGGTGCGAATCTTCTTCGCCCCCGCGTAGACGCCGATCACATGGTAGGCGGACGCGTTGATCCGCAACATGATCGGCTTGCGGCCGCCGGTCGATTCACCCAATGCGCTCTCCACGACCAGCTGCGACTCCAGCAGCTCGCCCACGATGTTCGTGACGGTAGGCGGGGTCAGCTTGGTCTGCTTGGCGATCTCCGCGCGCGACACGGGACCCTGTGTGCGAATCACGTTCAGGATCGTCGATTTATTCAAACTCTTCATCCACTGAAAACTGCCGACTGGCATCGAATGTTGCATAGAAGCACCCCTCTAGCCGTCCGGCGCTGTGGCTTAGCGGACGAGCACGTCCGGACGCTTGTACGTTTTCCCCTCACGTTCGATCATAATATAAACCCAATCATCTGTGTGAGTGAGAAATTCATTTTCAGTCCGTCCGACTAGCAGCGTGTCCTCCGATTTGATGCCGCGAATCGCCGGATTCCAAGCGAATGCTTGGTTCTCCTGCACGAAACCGACCGCATCAGGCGTTGCGAGGAACTCGCGCGACGCATAGCCCGTCGGCCCGCCTTGGTGCAGATAGCGCCAGTCATCGCCGTGTCCCGCCGCTTGGTAGGCTTGTAGCCCGGTGGCAAACACATCGGCGATCGCCGTGCCCGGCCGGGTGGCCAGATTCATCGCGAGGTCGATCTCTGCCAGTTTTTGCTTGTTCGCGCGCACTTCCTCGCTCAGCGGGCCGAAGTGCACGAAGCGCGTCACGTTGCTGACCAGCCCGCCCTGCTCCGCGCAGAGCACGATCATGGCGTAGCGCTCCCAGACCTTCGCCGTCGGCAAAGGGTGGCGGTAGTTGTAGATCCGCTCGTCGGTCGCTACGAGCACCACCTGCGGGTTGATGCCTTCGCGCAACAGCTTCGGGGCGAGGTGGGCGTGAATTTCATGCTCGGTCATGCCCGTCTCGATCTCCCAGCAGGTCGATTCCACCGCCCGCGCTGCCGTCTGCGACAACCGGCGGTAGCGAACGATCTCCTCGTCAGACAGCACGTAGGACAGCTCGGCCAGCTGGCGGCTGACATCGCGGCCGTCGGCCAATCCAGCGACCGACTGCGGCAGCACGTCGGTGCCGATGCGCAACCCTTGGGTTAGATCGGCGATCGCGCGCTCATGCCCTTCCATCCACTCCGGCGTCACCATCTCCACTGGCAACCCGCGCAGCTCCTCATCGTGAATGCGCGCCGCTTCCATCTTGGTCGCGATGCAGACCAACCGATCGGGGAACACGATCAGATCGACCACGCCCGTCTCCATCGTGTTCACGATGTGATGTACACGACCGCCCGTCAGCCACGAGAAACTGCGGCGCTTGCGCAGCAGCACGCCATCGAGTTGCAGCTCCACCAAGAGCTGGCGTACCTTCGCAATCTGACGCTCCGCCATGAGCAAATCCTTCTCCATCGTCTCCACGGCTCCTACCTCCCATACCCGTTCGGATGTGCGCTGTGCCAGTTCCAAGCCGACTGGATGATCGCCCGCAGCGACTCCTGCTGCGGCTGCCAGCCCAGTTCACGGCGTGCCTTCTCCGAAGACGCGATCAACACCGCCGGGTCCCCTGCGCGGCGCGGGCCGACCTGCACGGGCAAGGGGTGCCCCGTCACGTCTCGCACCTGCTCGATCACTTGGCGCACCGAGTAGCCGCTGCCGCTGCCGAGGTTGTAGATGCCACTCTGCTCCGTCCGACGCAGCTTTTCCACAGCGAGCCAATGCGCGCTCGCCAAGTCCATCACGTGCACGTAGTCGCGCACGCAGGTGCCGTCCTCGGTCGGGTAGTCATCACCATAGAAGGTAAAAATCTCGCGTTGCCCCAGCGCCACCTGTAGCGCGATCGGGATCAGATGCGACTCCGGATCATGGTCTTCGCCGATCTGACCGTCTCCGTGCGCACCTGCTGCGTTGAAGTAGCGCAGGCAGACCGATTTGATGCCATACGCGCCGTCGCACCAGTGCAACATCCGCTCGATCGCCAGCTTGGTTTCACCATACGGCGACTGCGGCCGTGTAGCCATCTCCTCGGTGATCGGCACCGCCTCTGGCTCGCCGTAAGTGGCAGCGGTCGACGAGAAGACGATCTTCTTCACGCCATACTTCTGCATCTTCGTCAGCAAGCGATGCGCAGCCACAACGTTGTTGTCGTAGTACTTCAGCGGGTCTTGGACACTTTCCCCGACCAGCGAGTCGGCTGCGAAATGCACAACTGCTTCAATCTTATGTGTGGAAAAAATTCGCTCCAGCACTTCGTCGTCGCGAATATCCCCTTCGTAGAACGTGCCGCCGAGCACCGCTTGGCGGTGGCCTTTGTACAGGCTGTCGAGCACGATCACCTCTTCCTGTCGTGCGAGCAGTTCTGCAACCGTATGGCTACCAATGTAGCCAGCGCCACCTGTTACGAGAATCGCCATGCTTCTACCTCCTCGGTCACTTCACGTGCGCCATCGCCGATCGAGCACGTATAGAATGTCGGCACCAACCCGGTGCGAGCCTGATACGCAGCTGTCACCTGCTCTTGGAAGGCTGCCACATGATCGCGGTGGACGATGCTCACCGTACACCCGCCAAACCCAGCGCCCGTCATCCGCGTGCCCACGCACCCTTCCACATCGACAGCCGCCTCATAGAGCGCATCGAGCTCCGGGCCGGTCACTTCGTAGAGATCGCGGAGCGAAACATGCGACTCGCGCATCGCCCGGCCGAACGCCAGCAGGTCACCCTGCTCCAGCGCCACACGCGAGCGTAGCACGCGCGCATTCTCCCGCACCACATGCTCCACGCGGCGACGCAGGACATCTGTAGGCAGGCAATCCACATGAGCAGCGAACTGCTCCTCCGTCAACGCCCCGAGGCAAGCCAATTCCGGCATCCGCGCCTGTAGCAGTTGCAGCGCTTCGTCACACTCAGCACGCCGCTCGTTGTACTTCGAGTCGAGCAGCCCCCGCCGCTTGTTCGTATGCGTGACCACCAACAGGTGCTCACCCAGCGCCAGCGGCACATGCGCGTACTCCAACGTGTCACAGTGCAGGAGCATCGCATGATCCTCTCGACCCATGCCGACTGCGAACTGGTCCATGATGCCGCACTGCACGCCGATGAACTGGTTCTCCACCCGCTGAGCCAACTGCACCAGCTCCACGCGCGTCCGCTCACCGCCGAACAGCGTCTGTAGCGCCACCGCCGTCACCAGCTCAATCGACGCCGACGAGGACAGGCCCGCACCGTTCGGCAGATTACCATGATACAGCACATCGGCACCGCCCAGTACCACGCCTTGCTCATGCAGCGCGGCGATCACGCCCTTCGGGTAGTTCGCCCAGTCGTCCTCCTCCCGGTAGACGATGGCGTCCACCGCGACCTCCACCTGCTCGGTGAAGCTCGTCGAAGCCAACCGGAACCGGCCATCCTCGCGCGGGCGAACCAGCGCCCACGTGCCCATCGTCAGCGCAGCGGGGAACACATAGCCACCCGTGTAATCGGTGTGCTCGCCGATCAAGTTCACGCGCCCCGGAGCGAAGAAGAGACGCACCGCTTGCTCTCGCGCGCCGAACAGCTCTTCAAACGTGCGCAGCACATGCTCTTCCAGCTTCATCGTGCCACCTCGCTACCTGCACGCGCTTGCCAGCGTGCAAACGCTTCCCGCAGATGCACAGCCGTATCTTCCACCGCTTGCGGGTTGCAGCAGGCCCACGCGCCCATTTCCGAAGATGCGTAATATTTCAGACGATTGGCTTCACGCAGCGGTGTATAGAACTCGATATGGAAGTGGTAGAACTCCTCCACATCTTCACCGTTGACCGGTCGTTGGTGCATGACCATCATGTACGGGAACGGTTTATCAAACAGCGTATCCATCGCGCCCGTCATATCCTGCAACATGGCCGCCAAGTCGCGCTTCTCCGCAGCGGTCATGTCGGTCAGCGCAGTTTTATGGTTCTTGCTGACGATGAACAGGCCGTAGGGATAGTCGGTGAAATACGGCAGGTAAGCGAGGAACGAATCGTTCTCATGAATCACGCGATGCCCTTCTTCCACCTCGGCGTGGTTCATGTCACAGATCAAGCAGCGCCCCGTCTCCGCATGGTGCTGGCGGCAATTGTCAAGCTCGGTACGGATCTTGAGCGGCAGTTGCGAGTAGGCGTAGATCTGCCCGTGCGGATGCGGCATGGTCACCCCGCACTCCTCACCGCGGTTCTCGAAGATCATCACGTATTTGTTCTGCGGGTCTTGGCCCAATGCTTCGAAACGCTCTGTCCACAGATCGACCAACTGGGTCAGATGATCGACCGGCAGCTCCTTCAAGGTCGCCGTATGCGAAGACGAGTAGAGCACCACTTCGCATTTGCCATGCGCCTTCTCGTTGCGATACAGCGACGAGTGCAACGCATCCGGCTCCGGCGGCTCCGGCATCAGCGCTGGAAAATCGTTATCGTACTTATGCACCGTATACGAGTCCGGCACTTTCCCGGAGCCAGGACAGAACGGACAGTAGTCCTTCGGCATGCTCGGGCGGTGTTGCCGATTGGCCGCGACCATCGTCCAGTCGCCGAGCAGCGGGTTGTAGCGCAATTCCGGCACAATGACCCCTCCAATACTTAATAAA
>JGI12273J12029_10000489_pt1 | contig 16100 bp, 18 predicted proteins | sample SoiCrureplicaC0C_FD_12029 | JGI IMG/M metagenome (IMG submission 12029) | reverse complement strand
AGTTGGTGTCCGTGGATGCGTTGCAAGAGCCTGCCCCATGAGGTAAAATGTAACGTGCCACTCTTGTGGGACATTACCAAGGAAGAGGAGACGACACGGCATGCTCACATCCAGCATGGAAGATTACCTGGAGAAGATCTACGAGCTGATGAAGGAGAAGGGCTATGCTCGTGTCTCCGATATCGCCTCCTCGCTCTCGGTGCAACCTTCCTCGGTCACCAAGATGATTCAAAAGCTCGACGAGAAGCAATTGGTCACCTACGAGAAGTACCGCGGGATCGTGCTCACCCCGAAGGGCGAGCAGCTCGGCCGCCTGATGAAGCAGCGGCATAAGCGATTGGAAGAGTTTCTCCGCATGATCGGCGTCGGCGAAGCGACCATCCAGAAGGATGTGGAAGGCATCGAGCATCATGTCTCGCCTTCGACGATGAACGCCCTCAACAACTTGGTGCTGTTCTTCGACCAGAACAACGAGTGCCTGCAGGAATTCAAGGATTTCTGCTTAGACTTGCAAGACCTGAAGGGTCTCGATGATCAGAAACCCCCAAGCTCCGGGTAACTTCGGAGCTTTTTTTGCTACGAGACACATGCCCATCAGTTCTGCATACACTGTCGACTAGAGAGAGGAGTGAGCGGATGAATCGGAAAATTCGCGTAGGTGTCGTCTTCGGCGGACAGTCGGGCGAGCACGAAGTGTCCATCCAATCCGCACAGTCGGTCATCGAGAATCTCGACCCGGCGAAGTTTGAAGTGACGCCGATCGGCATTGACAAGGAAGGGACGTGGAAGGTCGGCCTCGGTGCATACAACGCGCTGCACGCCCCCGTTCCTCCGCGGCTGCTCGCCGTCAGCGGGCAAGATGCGGAGTCGGTGAAGGCGTTGGTGCCAGACGCCCAAGGTCAGGTGCTGCCGATGCATGCGGTCGCCGAGATCGACGTGATCATCCCCGTGCTGCACGGGCCACGCGGCGAGGACGGCACGGTCCAAGGTCTGTTCGAACTGCTGAACGTCCCCTATGTCGGGGCTGGCGTGCTCGGCTCCGCTGTCGGCATGGACAAAGCGATGATGAAAACAGCGTTCGCCCAAGCAGGGCTCGCGCAGTGCAAATATGAAGTGGTGCTCCGCTCGGCCTTCGAGCGCGACGCAGAAGCGGTGCTGGCACGGATCGAGACGACGCTGGGCTTCCCCTGCTTCGTGAAGCCGGCCAACATGGGCTCGAGCGTCGGCGTATCCAAGGCCAAAGACCGCGCTTCGCTGATCGAAGCGCTGACGATCGCGGCGAAGTACGACCGCCGCATCGTGGTGGAAGAAGCGGTCGACGGGCGCGAGATCGAGGTGGCGGTGCTCGGCAACGAAGATCCGCATGCCTCGGTGCCGGGCGAGATCGTGTCGAGCAACGAGGAGTTCTACGATTACCAAGCGAAGTACGTGGATGGCGCGTCGACGATGATCATCCCGGCCGAGCTGTCCGATGCGCAGGCGGAGGAAGTGCGGGAGTTGGCCTTGCGGGCGTTTCAGGCGATCGACGGGGCGGGGCTGTCGCGAGTGGACTTCTTCCTCTGCCGTCAGACGGGCCAGTTTCTGATCAACGAGATCAACACGTTCCCCGGTTTCACAATCTACAGCATGTACCCGAAGCTGTGGGAAGTGACCGGCCTCCCCTACGACAAGCTGCTGGAGACGTTGATTCACCTCGCGATGGAACGACATGAGGACAAGAACCGCACCCGGTAGTGCGATTCTTCCAAAAAAGCTGCTGGTTCGGCTTCGTCCGAACCAGCAGCTTTTTTATGGCCAAGGGGCTTGTGGTGGAGCGATCTTACGCCTATAGAGCTCCCAGACCCAGTAGAGGATGAGCAACAGCGTGGGATAGGCGATAAGTGAATACCAGAACTTCCAGCCGCGGTAGACCATCAGGCCGACCTTCAGCCAGATCCATTCGTTGAGTGCCAGCACCACGCAGACGCCGAGGATGTACAGCACTTTGCGCCCGAGGGTGCGGGGGAGAAAATTAAGGAACAGCACGGTGAGCGCACCGTTGACGAATAACACCTGTACGATGTCCTCGACGCCGACATGTCCGCTGCGGCCGTAGTCATAGAGGTTCAATGTCGCGCCGAAAAACAAGTCGAACAGTTCCGCAAACGCAGCGCCAAAGAAAAACATCGCAAATTTCTCATGCCGTTCCATCCGCTTGACGAGATAGAGGACGGCAGCTGTCGTCAGTGCCGCTTCTAGATAGATCAGGACGACCATGCATGACACGCTCCTCTCATCAGGGCTCGTGTCCTTACGATGCCACCGGGTTGCGGTGGATATGCGGTCGCAATGAGCGAAAAAACCCCCCGGTGGTTGCCGGGGGGGTTTTTGCTTACAGGCCGAGGAAGTGCTGGATGGTCTTGCCTTCCAGCGTGTAGAGGGTGCCGTCCACGCCGAGGACGTGGTGGCCTTGCTTGCCAGACAACTCGAACGCGAGGTACGGGTTCGGGAGCTTCGCATCGCGGTAGAAGGCCTTGGCTTCGGTCGGAGCTTGCACGGTCGCGTAGCGGCCTTCGAGCACGAGGCGCTCGACGAGCGCGATGACCTTCGCGTAGTTCGAAGCGGAAGCTGTGGCAGTCGCCGAGGTCGCAGCTGCTTCGTCTGCCGCTTGGTGGACCGCGTGACCCGACTGGGCCGATACGTATTCGGTGATGATGCGCTGTTGCTCGACCAGATCGCCCACGTTAAGCAGGGCGGACGGGAAGGAGCGGAATGTGTCGTTCTCGATGACAAAACGCAGCTCCGAGCGGGTCACCACCTGCTCGATCGCCTTGCGCAAGTTGGACATCAGCTTCGCCGATGCAGAAGCTGCCGGAGCTTCCACCTTGGCAGCCGGCTGCGCTTCAGCTACTGCCTTCGCTTCTGCCTTCGCTGCGACCGAAGTTGCCGCCTGCGGCTTTGCTTCGGTCGGTGCGCCGTTGCGCTCTTGGAGGAGGGCAGTTACTTGTTCATAGAAGGCTTCGGTCACTTCCCACAGGCCGCCCTTGGCTTGGGGAGCGAACTTTTGGCCACTGAGGTCTTGCAGTTCTTCGCGCGTGATGCCGTTCTTCTTGTCAGCCAATACGTATTCATAGGCGAACGGGACGTGGTACAGGTATTCACCATTCGGATACTCGACCGCTTCTTCCTGTACGACTGCTTCCGTCACGCGGCCCACCGCAAACACCGCACCGCATCCGCCATTCGTCTTGGTCTCCAACAACAGAACAGGACGAGTCGTCTGGGAGAGCTCCTGTGCCTTGTTCGCTTCCTTAAACGGAATACGGTCAAACGGCGCATCGCCCTTCTGACGCCAGACTTGTTTCATTAGGTAGAGATTGGTTTCACTCATCGCTGTTGCCTCCTGATTCTAGTTCCATGCTTTTACACATTCTCCATAGACAGCAAAAATCCTGCGAAACCCGCTTCGCAGGACTTTGCCTCATTTCTCCATTTTCAGCACCAAGCGTGACGAACTACCCGATCACGAGGTTGATCAACTTGCCCGGCACCACGATCACTTTCTTGATCGCCTTGCCTTCGAGCAGCACTTGCACCTTCTCGCTGTTCACCGCGACTTCCTCGATCTGCTCCTTCGTCGCATCTTTCGGGAAGACGAGGCGCTCGCGCACCTTGCCGTTGATCTGCACCACATACTCCAGCTCATCGAGCACCAGCGCCGCTTCATCATGCTCTGGCCACGAGAGATCATGCAGCGCCGACGTATAGCCCATCATCTCCCACAGCTCGGCCGTGATGTGCGGAGCCGCTGGCGAGAGCAGCACAACGGCCGTCTGGATCGCTTCTGCCTTGATGCTCGGCTCGGCCGTCTCCGGGTAGGCATAGATCGCGTTGACCAACTCCATGATCGCCGAGATCGCCGTGTTGAACTGGTAGCGCGACCCGATGTCCTCGGTGACCTTCTTGATCGCCGCATGGAGCGCCATGCGCAGCTTCTTCGCTTCCGCATCGTCGCCGATCGTCGACGTCGCGCCTTGCTTGCGGAACTTGTTGATCGTCGGCAGGTTGGTCTCCACCATCCGCCAGACGCGGTTCAGGAAGCGATGCGCCCCTTCCACGCCTTGGTCGCTCCACTCCAGATCGCGATCCGGCGGTGCGGCGAACAGGATGAACACGCGCGCCGTATCGGCACCGTACTTGCCGATGATGTCCTCCGGCGACACCACGTTGCCCTTCGACTTCGACATCTTCGCCCCGTTCAGCACGACCATGCCTTGGGTCAGCAAGCTCTGGAACGGCTCTTGGAAGTTGACCAGCCCGGCATCGTGCAGCACCTTCGTGAAGAAGCGGGAGTAGAGCAGATGCAGCACCGCATGCTCGATGCCGCCGACGTACTTATCGACGGGAAGCCATTTGTTGACCTGCTCCGTATCGAACACCTGCGACTCGTCTTGCGCCGAGATGAAGCGTAGGTAGTACCACGAGGAGTCGATAAACGTATCCATCGTATCGGTCTCGCGCGTCGCCGCGCCGCCGCAGCTTGGGCAGGTGCAGTTGACGAACTCGTCGTTCGTCGCCAACGGGGACTTGCCCTTCACGCCGAAGTCGACCGCTTCTGGCAGCAGCACTGGCAGTTGATCCTTCGGCACCGGCACCGTACCGCAAGCGTCGCAGTAGATCATCGGGATCGGCGAGCCCCAGTAGCGCTGGCGGGAGATCAGCCAGTCGCGCAGGCGGAACGACGTGGACGCGCGGCCGACGCCGAGCTCTTCTAGATGCTTCACGATCGCCATCAGCCCGTCGCGGTTGCCGAGGCCATCGAAGCCGGCCGAGTTGATCAGCTTGCCATCGGCGGTGAACGCCGCCGACAGCGGACCTTCATGCGGGCCTTCTGACGGTTCGATCACCACGCGGATCGGCAGGCCGTACTTGGTTGCGAACTCGAAGTCGCGCTCATCGTGCGCCGGCACGCCCATCACGGCGCCCGTACCATAGTCTGGCAGCACATAGTTGGCGATCCAGATCGGCAGCTTCTCACCGGTCAGCGGATGGATGACATGCGCACCGGTGAACAGGCCCACCTTCTCGGCGTCTGTCGAAGTGCGCTCGATCTCCGAAGCCTTGCGCACCGAATCGACGAATGCTTGTACCTCTGTTTCGCGTTCCGTGCCTGCGATCAGGCGGCTGACCAAGGCATGCTCCGGTGCGAGCACCACATACGACACGCCATAGACCGTGTCGGGGCGAGTGGTGAAGACGGTCATCGTCTCGTCCAGGCCATCGATCGGGAACGTGATGTCTGCGCCGACACTCTTGCCAATCCAGTTGCGCTGCATCGTCAGCACGCGCTCCGGCCAGCCTTCCTTCAGCGTGTCGAGATCGTCCAGCAGGCGGTCCGCATAGTCGGTGATCTTCAGGAACCACTGTGCCAGGTCTTTCTTCACCACTTCAGTGCCACAGCGCCAGCAACCGCCATCCTCGACTTGCTCGTTCGCGAGGACGGTCGAGCAATCCGGGCACCAGTTGACCGCTGCTTGTTTCTTATAGGCCAGCCCGCGCTCATAGAAGAGCTGGAACAGCCATTGCGTCCATTTGTAATAGTCGGGCGAGCAAGTCGCCACTTCGCGCGACCAGTCGTACGTGGTGCCGAGCTCCTTCTGCTGGTTCTTCATGAAGGAGATGTTGTCGTAGGTCGACACGTTCGGGTGCACCCCGTGCTGGATCGCATAGTTCTCCGCCGGCATGCCGAACGCGTCCCAGCCCATCGGATGGAGCACGTTGAAGCCCTGCATGCGCTTGAAGCGTGCAACCACATCGCCGATCGAGTACACGCGCACATGGCCCATATGCAAGCGGCCCGACGGGTACGGGAACTGCTCCAGGCAGTAGTAATACGGTTTGTTCGGATCGACCTTCGTCTCATGCGCACGGGTTTGATCCCAGTGGCCTTGCCATTTGCTTTCCACTTCTGCCGGTACATAACGGCGTTCTGTCATGGGAGACTCCTCCTTCAGCTCGTGACTGTCGCTTGGCGAATGAGAGCATATAAAAAACCTCCCACCCCCAGCGCTCGCTTCGCTAGGGACGAGAGGTTGTTGTGACCAATCCCGTGGTACCACCCTGATTCAGCATCGATGTCTTCGTTCGATGCCCTCATTAAGTCCGTAACGTGGACGAGTCGGCAAGGAGTACTGACTTTGCTTCCAAAATGTTCCCCTTTGCAGCTCGGAGGCCAGTTCCTTCTGCTTCATGCATTGGCTTGCACCATCCGCCAACTCTCTGCAGCACTCTCCAGAAGTACTCTTCCTCTTCGTCGCCGATATGCAGTTTCGACAAATTCTTCGTCTTGTTGTAAGTAGTATACGCATTTCATTTCCGGAATGTCAAGGAAAACGCATCCTCTTTTTCGGTCAAAAAAGCCCAGTGCCTTTGCGGATCTGGAACAGGTCTTGCAGCAGGCACCACTGCACGAGCATCGCGTCGCCCGGCACTTGGCAGGAGATCCCCGCCAGCTCCCACTCGTGCACCAGATGCAGCTTCGCGGCCAAACTGCGCGCATCTTCATACCACACTTCCCGCCGCTCGCCGAGATCATCGCGGTAGGTGAACATCGGCGACATCGCCACCTCATCCCAATGCACCTGCTTCGGGCGTTCGAACTCGCCTTCCTCCTCAGGTAGCGACATCGGCCCGTGGATCAAAAGCGCCGCCGCCCGTTCCGGGTCATACGGCACTGGCCAATCGTACCCGTAGCAGGGGAGCCCGAGCAACAGCTTCCGTTTCGGCACGAGCGTCACGGCGTGCGCCAACGTGCGCTTGATCTGATGCAAGGGCGCAAGCGAGGTCGGTGGCCCATCGGCCCGCCCGAACGCATCGTCCACATTCCAGACCACTCGGTCGCAGCAGCGGCTAAGCCACGCCAGATCATACGCCCCGTATACCGGATGATCCGGGTCGTCCGCTGCGTGCGGCGGCACGCCGACATAGAGCAGGCCGCGCAGATGGTGGACGCGCACGGCCAGCTCGCGCATGAAGCGGTTGAACGGCACGCGCATCTCAGGCGGCAGGCGAGGAAATTCCACGTGCACGCCCAGAAACTCATCGGCTGCGATCCACGCGCGCAAGTCGCGGTAGAAATTCCGCCGCGTCGCCGGGTGCACGAGCAATCGCCGCGCGGCCTGCTCATCATCGGGCGCGACCAACAAGAGCTGGCGTGCTTCGGCCGCTTGCGCCTGCGCTTGCAACGCCTGCGACCAATGGTCAGGCAGCCGCAAGCTGCCATCGCGGCCGATCCAAGCGGTGGCCACCGACAGTGAAGAGAGCGCGTGACGCGCCTCCTGCAGCGTCAACCGCTCTTCCGGGTCGCCCTGCACATCGAAGCGCACGTTGACCTCGATCGCCCGCTTCTGTGCGATCGGCACGGGCAAGGTCAGCACGCGACCTGCTGGCAGCGGCTCAGTCGGCAAACTGCCATTGGCTGCCCGCGCGATCCGCTCGGGGATGTGATGGAGGTTGGCGATCTTCTTCACCGTGTCGCCTTCCTGTGTCGCATAGGTCCTCAATGTCGTCGGCACCTGGGTGGGGATCAGCAGCGAACTGCCCGGCACTGGCCGCTCGTCGGCCAATCCGTTGACAATTGCCACCTCTTCCGCTTCCACGCCGACGGCATGTGCAATCTGCTGAATGTTCTCACCCTTCTTCACTACATGCACATACATCTCGCTCTCACGCCACCCTCCTGGCTGGGAGTACCCCTAAGGTATTCGCCCATGCGAGGAGTGGTGAGTGACAGAGGTCACCGATTACTTGTCGAAAAACGCCTGATGCTGCGGTTGGAGGCGAATGAGCGAGAACGCCCCCTTGCGCACCTCGTCCAGCACACGCCGCGCTTCCACCCAGGCCAAGTCGTATTGTGCCTGCGTGATCACGCCCTTTGCGAGCGCCTCCTCCAGCTCGTCCTCATCGAGCAGCAGGACGCGCCCGTCTGGCAACTCCGCCACATCGAGATAGAGATCGTCATACCACGGCACCCCGTGCGCATCCAGCCCGTGCTCGTGGATGATATCAATGTAGAACTCCACCAACTTCCCCTCGGCGTCGAGGATCGTCGTCATGCAGTGGTTCGCCCCATCAGGAAATTGCTGGAGCCAGCGAAACCCGGTGTCGATGACCACATAGGGCGCTCCTTTATCAGAAACCAAGACCGGCTCTGGCACTTCATCCATCCACACATGCGTCACCCAGCCTTGAAACTCTGGCGTGTCCACACGCATCCGGGCGAAGCGCTTCTTCGTAATCAAAGTCGTGTTGCCAAAATCAGCCGATTTGCGTTTCATCTGTTCGTCCCTCCGCTTCTGAATACTACCAGTTTACGGAAGTTGCCAAAAAAAACAAGACGAAGCCGTGCGATTTCTCGCAGGGCTCCGTCTCAGGACTGCACATTAGACGCATTGCGTCGTGGTGGTTTGCACCGGGTAGCAGTTCGGTACGAGCAGGATGAACAGCACGAAGATGATCAGAAAGACCACCGCCCAACGGGTATAGCCGCCGAAAACACCGTACATGTAAAGTCCCTCCCTTCCGGTCAGTTCTGCCATAACATATGTCTGGCAGCACCTGCTGGAAGCGGTATTCGCCTACGGGAGGGGCCCAAATCGGGCGGACAAGTTCTACAACCCGATAAATCGCGACAAGATCCGCGCTGCTTCAGCACGCGTCAACGTCCCGCTCGGGCGAAAATCGCCGTTGCCATAGCCGCTGACCCAGCCGGCTCCCGCGAGGGCGACCACCGAAGGACGGGCCCAGTTCGGCACGGCCTTCCAGTCGGTGAACGGCGGCGCGATCCCCGTGATGTCCAAGTTCGCCACCCGCTGCGAACGGCCGATGATCGCCGCCGCTTCCGCTCGCGTGATCGTGCGGCTCGGGCGGAAGTACGTCCGCCCCCCGACCGTCTCACCGGAGATCCAGCCGCGCTCGGCCATCGCTTGAATGGACGGGTCGGCCCAGAGCCCAGGGCTTACGTCTTCGAAGGCCACCCGCCGCTGACCGCTGCCCGAGACGCCGAGCGTCTTGGCCATCATGTGGGCAAACTCCTCGCGCGTCACCGCCGCGTCGGGCACGAACTGGCTGGCGGTGCGGCCGCTGACGATGCCCTTGTGGTTCAACGCTTCAATCGACTTATGCGCCCAATGGGCGCGCGGCACGTCGGCGAACTTGTCCACGCGGTCGACCATGAAGTGGCGCACGGCGATCCCCGCATTCGGCGACAGCTTGCTCTCCGCCACCGCTTGCAGCGAATACAGCCCGTCCGGCAGCCCCGCCGGGTCGAACGCGATGTCTTCCAACGTCCCGTCTTCACGCAGGATGTTCGACCGGACTTCTTCTTCATTTAAAAACACGCTGACCTTCTGCGCCGGCGCGTGCACGATGCTCGGCTCCAAGTGAGGTGCGATCGAGAACGGCGCGTGTACCGTCTCCCACTCCTGAAACGACCGCAGCTTGATGTTTGGCACCTTCAGGTCGCGCAGTTCAAAATCCATCCCCTCCCACGCCATCCGCAACGCCACCGCATCATTCGGCGTGCCATACGGGTCGGTGCCGTAGCGGGGCGCGAACGAGATGTCATACTCGCCATCGTGCGGGATTTCCATGGTCAGCGTTGGCAACTGGGCCGCATCGGCGGGCGCTGCCACTTCGCCATCGAACACGTCCATCCCATTCACAGCGTTGGAGAGCACGACCCGCAGCGACGCGCCCGGCTTCATGCCATAGAGTAGCAGCTTCAGCGGCCCTTGTTTGACCCGCGCCCGCAGGGCGAGCACATCGGGATACGCGGTCGCGCCGAGCCCGTTCATCTCAAAATGGCGCAGCTTCGGCGTGTCATCGGTGCGAAACTTGATCTGCACATCGTGCGGCAACGCCTCACCCAATCGGCTGCGCACGCCGTTCGGCCCACCCTTGATCGTCAGCCTCAGCTCTTCGCCTGCGGGCAACAGCGGGGTCGGGCGCAGGTCATAGCCATGCGACATCGGCACCGCCCGCTCCACTGGCAGCGGCCGCCCGTCGCGGTCGACCACCGCGATGTTCGCCGCCAGCGTCTTCGGGTCGACCTCCTTCGTGAAGAACACGTGCAGTTGATCGGGTGCCCGATCGATCACGCTGCCTTCCTGAATCGGCACGGCCCCTTGCTGCGTCGGCACCACCTGCAGGAACGCGCGAAACGCAAACGGCTCCTGAGCCCCGACGCGCGCAAACGGCAACACCAGCAACGACAGGATCATCCAGATCGCCACCAACACTCGTTTCCTCATGGTTGCGCTCTAGACCCCCTTTTTTTGCCATAGTGTGCCACTTTTGTCCATAAAAAAACCCGCTCGTTAGCGGGCGACAAAAAACAACCGTTCTGCCGTTGCGGTCGGCACGTCCCAGCTGAAGTCTGCATATACTTCTACGGTGTTGAAACCTGCGCCCCGCAACAGCTCCGTGACAACCTCCACCTCGTACGCCCGCTGGTGATGCACTTCCCGGAACCGGCGGTAGAGACCTTCCCGCTCCTTCTCCAAGGCGAAGAACGTCACATCGTACTCGACCGTATCGGTCGCCGCATCGAAGCGGCTCTGCCAGACGTAGGACACATCGTCACCGAGGTCGTAGAAGACCTGCTGGCCGAGCGTTTCCCGCAGCTTATAGAGGCTGTGCAGATCGAACAGGAACAGCCCGTCCGGCTTCAGACAAGCGCGGACCCGTTCGAATGTCTGCTTCAGGTCGGCCTCCGACAGCAGGTAGCTCATCGCATCGCAGAACGAGACCGCCACATCGCACAGCTCCGGCAAGCGCAGCTCGCGCAGATCTTGGCAGAGGAAGCGCAACCGCGGCGAGTGGGCGGTGACTTTGTCCTGTGCGGCGATCAGCATCTCTTCGGAGAGGTCGACGCCTGTTACCTTATACCCTTCGGCAAACAAGCGCACCGTCAGCGTTCCCGTGCCACAGCCCAAGTCCGCAACATGGCGCGGCATCTTCTGATACCGCGCCATCGCCTGTTGGAAAAATGTCATCCAGCGGTCGTAGGGAGCATCCTGCATCAGCCGGTCGTAGTACGCGGCAAATTCTCCATACGCGTTGTTTTCACTCACAGCGAAACTCTCCTTCTGGTAACCCTTACTTAGACAATGCTCAGTTGCGGCGCGTCCGCCCAGACGCGCTCCAAGTTATAGAAGTCGCGCTCCTCGGAACGGAAGATGTGTACGACCACATCGCCAAAGTCCAGCAGGCACCAGCGCGCTTCATCATAGCCTTCCATCGCTTTCAAGTGAATGCCCTGTTTCTCCATCTTCTCGCGCACGTGCTTCGCGATGGCCTGCACCTGAGTGTTGGAATTCCCGCTGCATATCACAAAATAATCGGCGATCACCGACAGATTCGCAATGTCGAGCATCACAATCTCGTTCGCCTTCTTATCCGCCGCAGCGTCTGCCGCATAACGCGCCAATTCCAATACCCGTTCTCTCATTTGCATGCCTCCTAAGAAAAGTGTAGACCTTCTGCTACATCGTATTCAGCTACCCCTCAGAACGTTTCCGCTTGTCCGAGACCTTGCGCCACAGATCGTTGCGCGCCAGCAGGGTCAAGGGAAAAACAGGCTTGTTCCGGTCGAGCAAATGTCGGATCGTACCATCAAAAGCGGTTGCGAGCGCTTCGTCCAGATCATGTTCAGCGATGCGGCGTAGGTCCTCAACCCCTGGGAAGTTCCGTCCTTCTTCAATATAGTCTGCCAAGCAAACGACTTTTTCAAGCGATGACATCTGCTCACGACCGGTCGTGTGGTAGCGGACGGCGTCGGCGATCGCCGGATCGGCGATGCCAAACTCCTCCTGCAGCAGAGTCGCGACGATCGGACCGTGCAGCGTCTCCGCCACTTCGAGAAACGCCGGGTCGATGCCGCGCGCACGCGCAACTTCATACCACTGGTCCACAGGCCACTCCCGCGCATAGTCATGCGTCCAAGCGGCGAGTCGCGCCTGTAGCGGGTCGACGCCGAAACGCACCGCCAACTGGTCGGCTGCTTTCACCACACCGGTCACATGTTGAAAACGACGTGCGCTGAGTGCATCTTGGACTTTTTGCTTGATTGACAATTCATTCATATAACTTGTTCCCCTCACTATACCGTATGACCGCTTCAGGAAGGAGATGTGTCACCGCACGATTCTTTACAAGCCGTTCACGGATCCACGTCGAGGAGATGTCCAGACCGGGCATCTCCACATACTGGACTCGTGCGGCCAGCGCGGGGCTCTCAGCCGTCAATCGCTCGCGGAGCGGTGCGACATCATAGCCCGGGCGGGTGACGGCGAGCAGTGTGGCGAGCTCGACGATGCGCTCCACGCTTCGCCACTTGGGCAGCAAGTGCAAGTTGTCTGCGCCCATCAGGAAGAACAGCTCATCCGCTGGATAGAGCGTCCGCATGTGTTCGAGCGTGTCGACGGTGAAGGACGGGCCGACGCGTTGGACCTCCCAGTCGCTGACGGCGAACTGGGGGTGTTCGGCGATGGCCAGGCGCACCATCTCCAGCCGATGCAGGCCGGGCGTGACAGTGCGGCCGACCTTGAGCGGGTTGACGCCTGCGGGGACGAACAGCACGCGGTCGAGCGCGGCCGCTTCGAGCGCGACTTGTGCGGAGACCAGATGGCCGATGTGGATCGGGTCGAACGTGCCGCCGAAGATTCCGAGCCGCATCGGCTCACCTCCTGACCACAGCCCTGCTTACGATTTCGGCAGGACGATCTGCTTGTTTTCGCTGGACTCCTTGTAGAGCACCACTTGTTTGCCGATCAGTTGGACGAGCTCCGCGCCGGAGCGCTCGGCCAGTTGGTCGGCGACTTCGTGCTTGTCTTCCTCGCAGTTTTGGAGAATCGAAACTTTGATCAGCTCGTGCGCTTCGAGCGCGAGGTTGATCTGGTCGATCATGTTATCGGAGACGCCGCCCTTCCCCACTTGGGTGACCGGTCTGGCGTGATGGGCCAGCGAGCGGAGGTAGCGTTTTTGTTTGCCTGTCAGCATGTCTGCATGACTCCTTTGTATGTAAGTAATGGCTATGCCTTGTACCAAAAGACAAGTATAGCAAACCTACAGACAGGATTCCACCGTTTCCCGCATCACATCCGTCGGCGCGTCGTGTCCGGTCCAGAGTCGGAACGCATGCGCCCCTTGGTGGATGAACATCCCGAGGCCACCGCTGGTCTGACAGCCTCGCGCTTCCGCTTCCCGCAAGAGCTGCGTCTCCCGGGGGTTATAGATCAAGTCGCTCACCAACTGCCCCGCGCGAAGGCACGAGGTCGCAAACGGCACCGCCTCCACGTTCGGATGCATGCCAATCGGCGTCGTGTTGATGATCAGATCGTACTCCGCGGCGACCCGCTCGACGTCGGAGAAATCAACCGCGTCTGCGCGGGGCTGCTCGCTTCTAGGCTGACTGCCGTGCTCAGTCGGAAGCGCCGCTCGGGGCGCTTTTTGCTCCAGATGCTGTGCTAGCTCCTGTGCCTTTTCAATCGAACGAGCGGCGACGGTTAGCTGCGAAGCGCCGTCGAGCACGATCTGGGCGGCGACAGCCCGTGCGGCGCCGCCGGCGCCGATCAGCAGCACGCGGCGGCCCCGCACGTCGAACCCCGTCTCTTCGCGCAGGGCGGTCAAATACCCGATGCCGTCGGTGTTGTACCCAATCAATCGCCCGCCCTCGTTGACGATCGTGTTCACCGCCCCGATCAGCTCCGCTTCCGGGGACAGCTCGTCCAGAAACGGCAGCACCGCGACCTTATGCGGAATCGTCACATTCACCCCGCGCAAACCGAGCGCCCGAATTGATTGCACCGCCGCCCCCACCTGCTCCGGAGCCACATCGAACGCCACATAAACGTACGGCAGACCCAACGCCGCAAACGCCGCATTGTGCATCTGCGGCGAGCGCGAATGCGCCACCGGATGTCCAAACAAACCTGTTACTTGGGTTGCACTGGTCACCATGCCCACCCCTCCTCTTGGTTCCAGTGTAGCACGAACGCCAGAAGGCCTGCGAGGATTTTTCCGCGCAGGCCGTTGTTGTTGTAACTCTCATTTACTTGCGAAACTCCATCTGCAACAGCAACCCGTTCTCCTGAAACGAGAAGGTCAGATCGTACAGCTGGAAATCCTGTAGATCGGGCTGTTCTGCCCGCGTGTGCTGCACTTCCAGACGCAGCCGATCCATCAGCGTCTCCACGCGCAGCCCTTCCTCGTCACGGTTCAACCGGTTGCTCACCACAAATTTCTGCACCATGCGACGACGCTCATTCGTCAACATTTCCGCTCTCCCCCTCCAACGCACTGTAAGGTGTGTATCTCCAAGGTATGGGGAGATCTGGCGAATTATGACGAATTTAGATCAGCGCCCGTCGCACCGAGACATGCACGCCTTCCGGTACGTGCACGCGCAGCTTCACCGGGTGCTGACCGCGCAACGTCAACCAACCGACGCCCGAGATCACCACGTCTTGCGGGTGCCCCGACTTGACGTGGATCGTCTGCGGCACCAGATGGCGCAGCTCGTCCGGGCACTTCCCACATGGCGGCTGCAACAGCGTGCCGAGGTGCTTCGCATACAGCTCATCAGCGTTCTCCAGCTTCGTGCGGTGCACGTTCAACTGGTTGGCCACATAGAACGTGAAGCCCTGCCGCTCACCTTCCAGATAGTCGATCCGGCAGAGCCCGCCGAGGAACAGCGTTTGCTGATCGTTCAACTGGTAGGTCTTCGGATCGATATAGGTCTCAGGCGTGATCAAGCGCAGGCACTTCGGACAGACGAGGTCGGTCAAGCGATGGGTCGTCATGATCCCCGGCGTGTCGATGAGCTGCCCGTCGCGGTTCGGGATGTCGAGGCGCACCGTCGAGAGCGTCGTGCCCGGATAGCGCGACGTGGTCAGGCCCGACCCTTCCTCGCCAAACAGCTGCATGAGGCCATTGATCAGCGTCGACTTGCCCACGTTGGCCGTGCCGACCACATAGACGTGCCCCTTGCCGATCCGCTGCTCGATCGCCGTCTTCACGTGCTCGATCTCCAGACGCTTCTTCGCCGAGATCAAGATCACCTCTTCGACCTGCACACCTTGCTTCTCGACTTCCTTCTTCAGCCACGCTTCGACCTTGTCAAAGTTCGTGCTGCGCGGGAGCAGGTCTGCCTTGTTCGCGACGAGAAGGATCGGGTTCTTGCCGACATACTTCTTAATATCAGACACCCACGACCCGGCAAAATCGAACAGGTCGACCACCTTCACCACCAGCGCACGCCGCTGGCCAATATCCTTCAAGATCTTCTGAAAATCAGCGTTGTTCAACGCTACAGGTGCCACATCGTTATAATGCGTGATGCGGTAGCAACGCTGGCAGACCGGGTTCTCCCGTTCGACGACCGAGTTCAGCGGGGCATACCCCGGCTCCTTCGGCTCCTCTGTCTGGATCGCAATGCCACAGCCACTGCATGAGAGGTCAAATTCGGACATATCGCTTCGTTCAACTCCTACCGTTTTTCCCACGGAATCAAGCCCCGCCGACGCAACATCGCCAGCGCGACGCGCTCCATCATGCGCAGGACTTTGGTGCCGATAAACTCCTTCTCGCCGATCGGCAACACGAGGATCGTATAGAGCCCCATGCGGTTGCCGCCCAGCACATCGGTGAACAGCTGATCGCCGATCACCACCGTCTCGTGCACCTCGGTGCCGAGCATCGTCAGCGCCCGCTCGAACGGCGTCCGGCTCGGCTTGCGCGCCGGGGCGATGTACGGGAGCGACAGCGGCTTCGTGAACTGCTCCACCCGGTGGTTGCTGTTGTTGGAGACGATGCAGACCTTGATGCCATATGTATCGCGAATATGATCGAGCCACGTGATCAGTTTCGGCGTCGCATCCGGCTCGTCCCAACGGACCAGCGTGTTATCGAGGTCGGTGATGACCCCTTTGATACCTCGTGCTTGTAGCTGTTCGAAGTTGATGTCGTATACCGTATCGACATGCAGACTTGGGATCAGCTTCTTCAACATCGGCTCTCCCCCTAGCATGATGAAAAAAATTCCGTTTCATCCATTCACCAGT
>JGI12273J12029_10013563_pt1 | contig 16381 bp, 14 predicted proteins | sample SoiCrureplicaC0C_FD_12029 | JGI IMG/M metagenome (IMG submission 12029) | reverse complement strand
GGAGAAAAAAAGAGTGTCCTCGCACGTCTCTCTCTACAGATGGGAGGAACACAATGGTCGATTCGTGGTGTCGCGGACCACCAGCTCTGGCGGCAAGATGATGCCGCGGCCCTTCTCGTTATCCGCCAGCATTCGCACGAGCGTCTCCGCTGCGGTGCGGCCCATCTCGTAGCGATTCTGGCGCACGGTCGTCAAGCTAGGTCGCATCATCGCCGCCAGCTCGATGTCGTCGAAGCCGACCACCGCGAGGTCGTCGGGCACCCGTTTGCCTTGCTCTTGCAGCCACGCGAGGCCGCCGAGCGCCATCAGGTCGGAGGCGTAGAAGATCGCCGTCAGATCGGGATGCAAGCGCAGCAGTTGCTCAGTGCCGATGGCCCCGCCCTGCTGCTCGAAGTCCCCGTAGTGCACGAGTGAAAAGTCGCGCGAGACGCCCGCCGTTTCGAGCGCCTGTAGATAGCCGCGCATCCGCTCCTGCGAGACGGCTGCCTGCGAGTGGCCGTTGACGAAGCCGATGCGGCGATGGCCGAGCGCGAGCAGATGCTCGACAGCCAGCTGGGCACCGCTGACGTTGTCGGTCGTGACGTAGGAGCAGGTCTCCGAGACCAGCGGCACGTCGATCAGCACGCTCGGCACGGAGCTCTCGACCACTTCCTGCGTGTATGGGTCATCGAGCCGGATGCCCATCAACAGCACGCCATCAACGCGGCGCTGTCGCACGAAGTCCATATACGGCGTCTTCTGCTGCATCAACGGCGACGTCGAGTAGAGCACGAGGTCATAGCCGAGCTCCTGAGCGCGGTCGTTGATGCCGCAGAGCACATCGAACATGAAGTGGTGGCCGTTGCGCGAGCGGGTCAACTCGTTGACGACCAACCCCAGCGTCTGCGTGCGGTTCATCACGAGGCTTCTGGCGACTGTGTTCGGCTTGTAGCCGAGCTCTTCAACGATCTTCAGCACCTTCAGACGGGTCTTCTGGTTGACATCTGTGTAGTCGTTCAACACGCGCGAGACGGTCGTGATCGACACGCCCGCTGCCTTGGCCACGTCTTTGATTGTGGGGCCCACATTCAATCTCCCTCCGAAAACGTTTTCGGTATAGAAAACGTTTTCATAATCTGCTTTCAGCATATCATGGAGCTAGACGCGTGACAATGATTTTTTTGCAAGAACTGGAATCGTTTTCGGTCGTGTACGGGAGGGAAAAGCGGTGGTTTTTGCGCAGTCTAGTTGAGGGGGCGGCTGGGGCGTGGGGGTTGTTGTTCGTGTGCATCGAGGCGACTTTGCAGCTCGGCTACCTGCTCGGTGACCACTTCGACTTGGCGCACGAGACGGTCCTGCATGTCGACCATGCGCTCCATCATCGCGATCACCTTCAGCAGTGTTTGCTGGTATTCTTTATCCGTCATGAGCATCACTCCTGTGGACTCCTGATACCTTCAGTGTACCAAAAAAGCTCCCAGTACCGGGAGCTTTTTTGCAGAACGTTTAGCCTTCTTCCACTTCGTGAATCTGGCTCTCGTCATAGTCGAACGTGTCGACGGCGAGATCGGTGTAGAGCACGCCGTTCAGGTGGTCGATCTCGTGCTGGAACACGCGCGCGAAATACCCTTCGGCGGTCAGCAGCTGGCTCTCGCCCTTGCGGTTCAAGTAGCGCAGCGTGATCTTGTCGAAGCGCTTCACGTTGCCGCGCAGGCCGGGGATCGAGAGGCAGCCTTCCACGTCGACCACTTCGCCGCTGGTTTCGAGGTACTCCGGGTTGATCAGCTCGTAGAGACCGCCGAAGTCATCGCCGTAGTCGACGAGGCAGATGCGTTTGGAAACGCCCACCTGCGGGGCGGCGAGGCCGATGCCGTTCGCTTCGTACATGGTGTCTGCCATATCATCGAGCAGCGTCAGGATCTCGGCGTCAATCGTTTGCACGGGCTCCGCGATTGCACGGAGCACCGGGTGCGGATCGAGTACGATGTCACGCAATGCCATCTTGCTTGACTCCCTTCTCTTGGTTCATGTCCCAGATGATGCGCAGGCCGTCGAGCGTCAAGTTGCTGTCCTTGATCTCGATCTCGAACGACTCCTGCGCGATCAGATTGGCGAGGCCGCCGGTGGCGACGACCTTGAATTCGAGGCCCGGATGCTCGCGCTTGATCCGTTGGACGATGCCGTCCACTTGGCCGGTGAACCCGTAGAGCACGCCCGATTGCATCGAGTTGACCGTGTTGCGGCCGACGACGCTCGGCGGGCGGGTGATCTCGATCCGCGGCAGCTTCGCGGCGCTGCGGAACAGCGCTTCGGTGGAGATGCCGATGCCCGGTGCCACCACGCCGCCGAGGTAGTCGCCCTTGTCGTTCAGCACGCAGAACGTGGTCGCCGTGCCGAAGTCGACGATGATCAGCGGTGCGCCATAGCGCTCCAGCGCCGCCACCGCGTTAACGATGCGGTCTGCGCCCACTTCGCGCGGGTTCTCGTACTTGATGTTCAAGCCGGTCTTGATGCCGGGGCCGACGACGATCGGCTTGTGGCCGAAGTACTTGACCGACATCCGCTCCAGCGCGAACATCAGCGGCGGCACGACGGAGGAGATGGCGATGCCGTCCACGTCGCCCGGCAGAATGCCCTTGTCTGCCATCAAGCTCTTGATCAAAATGCCGAGCTCGTCCTCGGTGCGCTCGCGCACGGTGGCGATCCGCCAGTGTTCGATCAGCTCTCGGTTCTTGTACACACCGAGGGTGATGTTGGTGTTGCCTACGTCCAATACGAGAATCATTCCCCGGTTCCCTCCTGCTCTAGCTGCCCCTCCACAGGCTCGCGATGCGCTTCGATGTCGAGCGAGATGTCGAGCGACTTGATCGCGTGCGTCAACGCTCCGATCGAGATGAAATCAACGCCTGTCTTCGCGATGTCCACGATCGTCTCTTCGGTCACGCCGCCTGACGCTTCGATCAGCGCGCGCCCCGCGATCTTCTCCACCGCGTCGCGCATCAGGTCAGGGGTCATGTTGTCGAGCATGATGATGTCCGCCTTCACTTCCAGCGCTTCATCGATCATCTCCAGCGTCTCCACTTCCACTTCGACCTTCATCGTGTGCGGGATCTGGTGGCGGGCCTTCATGATCGCTTGCTTGACGCCGCCAGCGATCTCGATGTGGTTGTCCTTGATCAGCACCGCATCGAACAGGCCGAAGCGGTGGTTGCGGCCGCCGCCGATCTGCACAGCGTACTTCTCCAGCGCGCGCAGGCCCGGCGTGGTCTTGCGCGTGTCGACGATCTTGGCGTTGTAGTAGCGGACGAGCTCGACGAACTTGGCCGTGCGGGTCGCGATGCCCGACATCCGCTGCAGGAAGTTGAGCGCTACGCGCTCCCCGGTCAAGATCGAACGGGCCGAGCCGACCACTTCCATCAGAATCTGCCCCTTGGCCACCACATCGCCATCCTTCACGAGGCGGGTGATCGTCAAATGCGGGTCGACCATGCGGAACGTCGCTTCCGCCACGTCAAGGCCGGCGATGATGCCCGGCTCCTTCGCTAACAGCTTGCCCGTGCCCGGTGTGCCCGGCGGCACGATCGAGTTGGTCGTGACGTCTCCGTTGCCGATGTCTTCCTGCAACGCCATGCGGACGACGTTCTCCAACACGCGTTGATCGATTTGCATAGCCATGCTCTAGCACCTCTCTTCGATTACGCCAACGCCCTTCTGGAAGACGATGTGTTTGAGCCACTGATCCCGCGCTTTGGGAAAATCGCTGCGGTAGTGGCCGCCTCGGCTCTCCTCACGCAACAGAGCAGCCTGAGTGGTCAGGAAGGCGGTGGTCAGCAAGTTGATGTATTCCCATTCGCTCTGCTCCGCATAGGCGTGAGACAGCATCGGCGTAAGTTTGCCGAGCTCCGACAACGCCCGCTGGAGCGAGTCGCTGGTGCGTTTGACGCCGACGTGGCGCACCATCACCTTCTGCATGTGCAGGCGGCGTTCATCGATCCGCTGCACCGGGCTCGGGAAGCGGGTCGGCACGTCTGGCAGTTCGAGATACTGGTTCGGCTCTTCCAACAGCTCACGCACACGCCCGGCGATGCGCGCCCCGAACACGATCGCCTCTGACAGCGAGTTGGAAGCGAGGCGGTTCGCACCGTGCACGCCCGTGCAGGACACTTCGCCGCAAGCGAACAAGCGCCGCACATTGGTTTCGCCGTTCAGGTCGGTCTTCACCCCGCCCATCACATAGTGGCAAGCTGGAGCGACCGGAATCCAGTCGGTGGTCATGTCGAGCCCGATGCTCAGACAGAACTCATAGATCGTCGGGAAGCGGCGTTTGATCAGCTCCGGCGGCTGGTGGGTGATGTCGAGGAAGACATGGGTGGCCTTGGTCTTCTCGATCTCCGATACGATCGCCCGCGCCACGATGTCGCGCGGTGCCAGCTCTTCCAGCTCATGGTAGGCCGGCATGAAGCGCTCGCCTGCCAAGTTGCGCAGGAACGCCCCTTCCCCGCGCACCGCCTCGGAAATCAGGAAGCGCGGGGCACCCGGATAGGTCAGCACGGTCGGGTGGAACTGCACGAACTCCAAGTCCTGCAGCTGCGCCCCCGCCCGATAGGCCATGCCGTAGCCGTCAGCTGTCGTCACGCTCGGGTTGGTGGTGTAGCGATACATGTTGCCTGCACCACCGGTGGCGAGGACCGTCGCTTTGCAGCGTATGTAGATCATCTGCCCGTCCTGCTGGTACAGGACCCCCTTGCACGAGCCGTTGTCCGCTGTGATCAAATCGATCGCGAAAGCGTTTTCCACCACCCGGATGTTCGAGTGCTTGGCCACCTGCTCGGCCAGTGCGCGCACGATCTCTGCCCCGGTCGCATCGCCGTTGGCATGCAGGATGCGGCGGCGGCTGTGCGCCCCCTCCTGCGTCAAGGCGAGGTGCCCGCCCTCTGTATCGAAGTGGGTGCCGAGCTGGATCAGGTCGTTGACAAGCGCCGGCCCTTCGTGCACCAGCACGTCGACCGCCTCGACATCGTTGACGCCAGCGCCGGCCATCAGCGTGTCCGCTCGATGCAAGTCAGGGGAATCGCCTTCGGCGATGGCCGCCGCGATTCCCCCCTGTGCCCAGTTGGTATTGCTCTCGGTCAGACCTTTCTTGCAGAGCAGCGTGACATTGGCATATTCGCTGATCTTCAGCGCAGTATAGAGACCGGCAATCCCGGTGCCGACAACGACGACGTCGGTGTCAGCCAGGGTGACGGTCTCACGGTTAAAATTGGCGATAAAACGAGCGAACATCGGCGTGTCTCCTTACCGAACTGCGATGTTGTTGGGCGACGTTATTTCGGAACGACTTCCAGCATGCGGTCGAGCGAGCGGCGCGCCTTCTCCGCCACTTCCGGGTCGACTTCGATCTGCGGCTGCATCGTTTCCAGCGCGCGGACCATCTTCTTCACGTTGTGCACCTTCATGTTCGGGCAGACCATGAAGCGGGACGCGAAGTGGAAGTTCTTCTCCGGGCTTTCCTTCTCCAGCATGTAGCGGACGCCTTCTTCGGTCGCGATGATATAGTCTTGGAAGTTCGATTCGCGGCAGTACTTGAGGATGCCTGTCGTCGAACCAACATAGTCGGCCAGCGCCACCACGTCCGGACGGCATTCCGGATGCACCACGATCGGCGCGTTCGGGTATTGGCGTTTCGCTTCGAGCACTTCTTCTGGCGTCAGCAGGTCATGCGTGTTGCAGTAGCCTTGCCAGATGATCATCTTCTTGTCGGTGTACTGGGAGACCCAGTGGCCGAGGTTCTTGTCCGGCACCCAGATGATCTCATCGGTCGGAACGGACTCGATCACCTTCAGCGCGTTCGACGAGGTGCAGCAGATGTCGGTCTCCGCCTTGACTTCCGCCGAGGTGTTGACGTACGCCACCACCCACGCGTTCGGGTGCTGGGCCTTGAGCTTGCGCAGCCCTTCGCCGTTGACCATGTCGGCCATCGGACAGCCGGAACGCTCGTCCGGCATCAGGACGATTTTATCGGGATTGAGAATTTTTGCACTTTCGGCCATGAAATGAACGCCGCAGAAGAGGATGACGTCCGCATCGGTCGACTTGGCTTTCTCCGCCAGACCGAACGAGTCGCCGATGTAATCGGCCACTTCCTGTACTTCTGGGCGCATGTAGTAGTGTGCCAGAATGATCGCGTTGCGCTCCTTCTTCAGTTGCAACAGGCGTTCTTTATAGAATTCGTTCTGTTCACGATTCGGTGCAGCCATCAATTGTGCCATCGCGGACAGCGCCCCCTTAATTCAAAAGGTGAGGTAGATATCTATCTGATCATACCGCCGTTCGCCGAACCTGTCAATTTGTCGAACATTTGTCACAGAACGTGAAAAGGGAATCTAGCGGGAAGCACCTGCATCTCTCAGTATGCCCCACGCTGGATTCCCTCATGAGAGTGAACGATTGCCTAAAACAAGCCGACGATCCGCCCGTCTTCTTGCAGGTCGATCCGCAGGGCGGCCGGTTCTTTCGGCAGGCCCGGCATCGTCATGATCTCGCCTGTGATCGCCACGATGAATCCGGCACCGGCCGAGATGCGTAGATCACGGATTGTGATCGTGAAGCCTTCCGGACGGCCGCGACGGTTCGGGTCATCCGAGAAGGAGTACGGCGTCTTCGCCATGCAGACGGGCAGATGCGCGAGGCCGAGTTCCTGCACGCGCTTCAGCATTGTGTGCGCCTTCGGGGCGTACTGCACGCCAGCACCGCCGTAGATGTCGCGGACGATCGTCTCGATCTTCTGCTCGATGCTGTCCTCCAGATTGTAGAGGTGCATCAGGCTGCCGGGGCGGTTGTCGACGAGGTCGAGCACCCGCTCTGCCAGTTCGAGCCCGCCAGCGCCGCCCTGTGCGAACACGTCAGACAGCGCCACAGGCACGCCATAGGACTGGCACCAGTCGGTGATCACCGCCATCTCCTCCTCCGTATCGGTCGGGAAGCGGTTGATCGCGACCACAGCGGGCACGTTGAACTGCTGCACGTTCTCCACGTGCTTGGCGAGGTTCTCCAAGCCGCGCTGTACCGCTTCAGGATCGGGTGTGCCCAGCTCTGTTTTCGCCACACCGCCGTGCATCTTCAAAGCCCGCACCGTGGCGACGACAACGGCTGCGGCAGGCTGTAGCCCGGCTTGGCGGCACTTGATGTGGAAGAACTTCTCCGCCCCGAGGTCGGCACCGAAGCCCGCCTCGGTCACCACATAGTCGGCCAGCTTCAACGCGGTCTTCGTGGCGATAACCGAGTTGCACCCGTGGGCGATGTTCGCAAACGGGCCGCCATGCACCAGCGCCGGCGTGTGCTCCAACGTCTGGACGAGGTTCGGCAGGATCGCATCCTTCAACAACACCGCCATCGACCCTTCCGCGCCGAGATCAGCGACGGTGACGGGCTGTTTGTCGACGTTGTAGCCGATGATGATGCGGCGCAGACGCGCCTTCAGATCGGCTTCATCCTCCGCCAGACAGAGCACCGCCATCACTTCAGATGCCACCGTGATGTCAAACGAAGTCTCGCGCGGCACGCCGTTGCTGACGCCGCCGAGACCGACGATCACTTGACGCAGGGCGCGGTCGTTGCAGTCGAGCACCCGCTGCCACGTGATACGCCGTACATCGAGGCGCAACGCATTGCCTTGGTGGATGTGGTTGTCGATGAGGGCAGCGAGCAAGTTGTGCGCCGCTGTGATCGCGTGGAAGTCACCGGTGAAATGCAAGTTGATGTCCTCCATCGGCACCACTTGCGCATAGCCGCCGCCAGCAGCGCCGCCCTTCATGCCAAACGATGGGCCCAACGATGGCTCGCGCAGGCAGATCATCGCCTGCTTGCCCGTGCCTGCGAGCTTACGGCCCAACGCTTGCCCGAGGCCGACGGTCGTCGTTGATTTGCCTTCGCCTGCTGGCGTCGGCGAGATCGCCGTCACGAGGATCAGCTGCCCCGTCGGTCGCTCTTGTAAGCGACGGTAGGCGGCCAGCGAGATTTTCGCCTTGTACTTGCCATACGGCTCGATGTCCGCCTCTTGCAGGCCGATCGAAGCGGCGATGTCGCGGATGTGCTTCAGCTCGGCCTCCTGTGCGATTTCAATGTCTGGCTTGCTCGTGGTCCGTTCGGTGCGTGTCGACGTCATGAATGGCCTCCTGGAATGGGGATGCTAGCGCTTGCTTCCATGCCACAATGGGTGATCATGGTGGTCAATTCGGTCATCAGATCGATCTCATAGGGCGACGCCACCTCTTCGCCGTTCGGGTGCTTCAGCACGCGCACCGTCGGGCGCTGGGGGTGGCTGCGGTGGACGGCGGAGATCACGCCTTCCTCCCCGCTGTTCAGCGTGACGGTCATCCCCATCGGGTAGATCGCCACCGTCTGCAGGAACAAATTGACCATCTCCGTATCGAACTGCGTGCCACAGGAGCCGAGCAGCAGCTCCAGCGCCTCATGGGGCAGATGCCCGCGGCGGTAGACGCGGTTGGCGGTCAGCGCTTCGAACACATCGGCCACAGCGGTCATCTTCGCATACGGATGCATCTGTGCCCCCGTCAAGCCGCGCGGATAGCCGGTGCCGTCGACGCGCTCATGGTGCTGAAGGGCGATGTGTGCCGATACGGCCGAGATGTCGTCTTGCAGACGCAGGATGTCGTAGCCGTAAGTCGTGTGTTTCTTGATCATCGTAAACTCGTCATCTGTCAGCCGGCCTGGTTTGTTCAACACTTCGGTCGGCAGTTGGAGCTTGCCGACATCATGGAGCATCGTGCCCACTCCGAGGTCGAGCAGCTGTTTGTCCGTCAGCCCGTGCGCAATGCCGATCGCCAACGTCATCACCGAGACGTTGACCGAATGGTGGTAGAGCATGCCGTCCTGTGCGTAGATGTTGTTCACATTGAGCAACAAGTTGCGATTGGAGCGCATTTCGCCGAGGATCTGATCGAACAGGTCGCGAATCTTCCGCCCGATTGCCGCCTGTTGGAAAGCGCGCGGAAACGACTCGTGCGTCGTCAGCGTGGCCAGCGACTGATGCACTGTGTGGAGCGCTTCTTGCCGCGTCTGGTCGGAGATCACATCTGCGACCACGATATCATCCGTTCTACCATCTTCTATATAGAGCGTCGTAATGCCCATGCGTTGCAAACGGTTGATCAGATAGGAGGTCAACTCCACCCCTGCGTTGACCAGCACAACGCCCTTTTCATCATAGAGAGGTCGAGCCAGTCGAGCCCCCTCACGCAAGGTCTGGATCGAGGCCAGTCTCACGAGGTAACCACCCTTCATAAACTGAATCTTACTTTTAATATATTAAGAACGATCTCGCCACTGTTTATTATTCTATTCGTTCCGCCCTCACATACGCAAGTTTTTCATAAAAAAAGGAGCTCCCTCTTCTGCGAGGGGGAGCTCCTTCCGACTTACGCGTCTTTGTTGCCGTCCTTGCTGTCGTCCTTGGTTTCTTCGTTCTTCGCTTCTTCCTTCGTAACATCGGCTTGGATGTTGACTTTGACGAGCGACGCATCCGGCAGTTTGCCGTGCTCCATGAGGGAGTCGATCTCCGCCTTGTCGAGCGTCTCCTTCTCCAGCAGCGTGTTGGCCAGCAGGTCCAGCTCGGTGCGGCGTTCGATCAGCAAGTTCTTCGTGCGGTCGTACGCTTCGTCGACGATCGCCCGCATTTCCTTGTCGATCTCCAGCGCGACCGCGTCGGAGTAGTTCTGCTCGTGCCCGATGTCGCGGCCGAGGAAGACTTGGCCTTGACGGTGGCCGTACTGCAAGTTGCCGAGACGATCAGTCATCCCGAACTCGGTGACCATGCGGCGGGCGATCTCGGTAACACGCTCCAAGTCGTTCGAAGCGCCCGTCGAGATCTCGTTCAGCACGATCTCCTCGGCGACGCGGCCGCCGAGCAAGCCGCAGATCTTGTCTTTCATCTCTTGACGGCTCATGAAGAAGCGGTCTTCCTTCGGCAGCATCACGGTGTAACCACCAGCCATGCCGCGCGGTACAATCGTGACTTTGTGCACTTCGTCCGCACCGCGGAGGAAGTAGCCGATGATCGCGTGGCCAGCTTCATGGAACGCGACCAGCTTGCGCTCGTGCTCGGTCATGACGCGGGACTTCTTCGCCGGACCGGCGATCACGCGGTCAATCGCTTCGTCGATGTCATCCGTCTCGATCGTGCGCTTGTTGCGACGTGCAGCGAGCAGCGCCGCTTCGTTCAGCACGTTCTCCAGATCGGCACCGGTGAAGCCTGGGGTGCGTTTCGCGATCGCTTCGATCGGCACACCTTCAGACAGCGGCTTGTTGCGCGCATGTACCTTCAAGATCTCTTCGCGGCCCTTCACATCCGGGCGGTTGACGATGATCTGACGGTCGAAGCGGCCCGGGCGCAGCAGCGCCGGGTCGAGGATGTCCGGACGGTTGGTCGCGGCGACGATGATGATGCCTTCGTTCGCGCCGAAGCCGTCCATCTCGACGAGCAACTGGTTGAGCGTCTGCTCACGCTCGTCATGTCCGCCGCCCAGACCTGCGCCACGGTGACGACCGACGGCGTCGATCTCGTCGATGAAGATGATGCACGGCGCGTTTTTCTTCGCCGTTTCGAACAGGTCGCGGACGCGGGAGGCCCCGACGCCGACGAACATCTCCACGAAGTCCGAACCGGAGATCGAGAAGAAGGGCACGCCAGCTTCGCCTGCGACAGCGCGAGCGAGCAGCGTTTTACCGGTGCCGGGCGGCCCGTTGAGCAACACGCCCTTCGGAATGCGCGCGCCGAGCGCGGCGAACTTGCGCGGGTCTTTCAAGAACTCGACCACTTCGACGAGCTCGTTCTTTTCTTCGTCGGCACCTGCGACGTCTTCGAAGGTGACCTTTTTCTTTTCTTCGTTATAGAGCTTGGCGCGGCTCTTGCCAAAGTTCATCACTTTGCTGCCGCCACCCTGCGCTTGGTTGAAGAGGAAGAAGAACAGGATGAACATCACGATGAACGGCACGATAGAGGTCAGGAACGTCAGCCAGACCGATTCCTTCGGCGGTTCGTTGATCTTGACCTTCGATTCGTCAAGCTTCTGGTTGAGCTCCTTCGAGAACTCTTCGCTGAACAGCGCACGGGAGATGAACTCCTTGTCGTTCTTCAGCTTGCCGGTCAGCTTCAAGGTCAGGCCTTCGCTGGTAACGCTAAGCTCCTTCACCTGCTCTTGCTGCAGGTTCTGGATGAACTCGCTATAGGTGATCTCGCTCTTCTCGTTCTTCTCGCCCGTGATGAAGTTCACGATGCCCACGGTGATCAGGAAGATCAACAGGTAAAACCCGGCGTTGCGGAAAAATCTGTTCATACCTTGCCTCCTCTCGGCACCCTAGTACGTACCCTTTACGTTTGGTAAACCTCCGGCTTCAACACACCAACATACGGGAGGTTGCGGTATTTTTCCGCGTAGTCGAGCCCGTAGCCGACGATGAAATGGTCTGGCACCGAGAACCCGAGATAGTCGGCCTCGATGTCGACCTTGTGTCGGCTTGGTTTGTCCAAGAGGGAGCACACCTTCACCGATGCGGCCCCGCGCTGTTCCAGCAGGACCTTCAAGTATTGCAGGGTCAAGCCCGTGTCGATGATGTCCTCGACGATGAGGACGTGGCGGCCTTCCACCGCTCGGTCGAGGTCCTTGAGGATCCGAACCACACCGGTCGACTCGCTGGAGGTGCCGTAGCTGGAAACTGCCATGAAGTCGATATCGACCAACATGTCGATGCGCTTCACCAGTTCGGCCAGAAAGAGGCTCGCTCCCTTGAGGATGCCGATCATCAAGAGGTCGCGCCCCTCGTAGTCGCGGTTGATCTCGTGCCCGATGGCCCGGATGCGCTCCGCCACTTGCTCCTCCGTGAAGAGAATCTCTGATACGTCCTTGTGCATGGATCCTTGTACCCCCTGTGAGAATTGCTCAGTCGCCCGGAGGACGAGCGTTCTGTTTGTGGAGTCTGTAACAGTCGCCAACCGGCTCCTGCGCACCCCGACGACCCAGAGCAGGTCGTCATCTGCACACAAGAGCGGCCAACGTTCCCGCCTGGTTTTCGGAATCTTGGCGTCGGTAAACACGTCGGAGACCAGCTTGCGGCCCGACAGGCCCAGCGGTTTGAAGACGTCGCCCTTCGCCCATGTGCGTATGTATATGCGGGCACAGGACAATTCATCAGCATCCAGATGGATTTCCCAAGCGTCGCGCGGACGCTCAGGCACGCCGTGAACGACCTGCCACACGAAGCGGAATCCGCACGCCGTAAGCGTATGCATGTGCCCGGCAACAGATTCGTCCCAGACCAGCTCCACTTCCGTTTCGGTGGGGGCCGCTGCTGCCGGCACGCCCACGACGAGCTGGTCGTACTCCCGCCACGCGCTGAGACCGCCGGGCAGTGGGAGCATGGCGCTCGGATTGTCCTGCGCAGCGAGGCGTCTGATGCTCTCAATGTGCACGTGCTGCACCGCTTGTTCCGCCTGCTGCTCGTGTTTGGTATGTCCGCGTAGATAATATAATATTAGTGTAATTACTCGGCGTTGTAAAGGAAGCGGCAAACCAGCAATTTCCTGTGCTCCGACCCGCATTCGTTCGTCATTTTCCGCCTTGACAAGCGCATTGAATTTCGACAACGCCAGCGTTGTCAGATACTCCTCATCGTCGCGAGCAATCGCGGCCGTCTGGGCTAACGCTTGTTGCACATCGGGGTTGTAGCCCTGTTCGAGCAGCGGCATCAGCTCGTGGCGGATGCGGTTGCGCAGGTATTTGTGCGACTGGTTCGAAGGGTCTTCTCGCCAGCGCAGGCCCTCCTGCTGGGCGTACGCTTCGATCTCTGCGCGCCGTGTGGTCAAGAGCGGCCGGATATACGTCAGCCCGTCCTCGTTCCGCATGGGACGAATGCCGCCCAGTCCGCGCAGGCCAGTCCCGCGCAAGAGCCGCATCAACACCGTCTCCGCCTGATCATCTAGATGGTGTGCGGTGGCGATTTTCTGCGCGCCGATTCGACGCGCTGTCGAAGCGAGGAACTGATAGCGCAACGAGCGCGCTGCCATCTGGCGGGAGAGGCGCTGGGCATCTGCATAGGCGGCCACGTCGATTTTTTTCGAAATGAAAGGCAGGTGCCAGGCAGCAGCGATCGCTTCGACGAAGCGCAGATCGGCGGCCGACTCCTCCCCCCGCAAGCTGTGGTCCACGTGGGCCACGGTCAGCTGCAAGGGGAGTTGCTGCTGCCACGCCCGTAACAGGTGTAGCAGCACCAGCGAATCGACGCCGCCGGAGACGGCGACCAGCACATGGTCGCCCGGCTGGAGCAAGCCTTGTTCGCTAGCGAAGCGGTAGGCGCGTTCGATCATGGTGCTTCCTCCGATTCAATCGCATGATCGTGCCGGCCAGCACGAGCCCGGCCGAGATCGCGCTGGCGATCAGGAGCGTCTCCGTGCCCCGCGCCAGCCCTTCGAGATTTTCCCCCATGACGAAGTGGCGCATCGTGGCGTAGGCAGCGGAGCCCGGCACCAGCGGCACGATGCCGCCGACGACGAACACGATCACCGGCATCCGCAGGCGGCGGGCCAGCAGCTCGGAGAGCGTGGCAACGAACAGCCCGCCCACGAACGCCGCTCCCACGCTGCGCACGCCGAGCGACAGCACGAACCACTGCGTGAACCACGCCCCCATGCCGACCAACCCGACCCGCCACAGCGCCGACTTCGGCACTTGGTAGAGCACGGCGTACATATAGGTGGCCACGAAGCTCATCAAGAGCTGCACCCACTCCTGCATGGTCATCAAGTCCATCAACCGATCCATCATCCGATCCAGCCCACCTCCCAAGCCAGTGCGCGGAAGGAGAGCACTAGCGCGACGGCGACCGCGATGGCAAAGGCGGTCAGAAACGCTTCGCTCGCCCGCGCGAGGCCGGAGAGCAGCTCGCCTGCCATCAGGTCGCGCACCGCGTTGGTCAGCGAGATGCCCGGCACGAGCGGAATGATCGCGCCGAGGATCGCCGCCTCGGTGTTCGTCGCCAGCGACACGTTGACGCCGAGCACGGCGATCGTCGCCCCGACCAGCGCGGCGAAGAACACGCGCAGAAACATCGGCACATGCTGCCCGAACTGGGAGACGACGAGGTTGGTGACCCACCCACAGAACGCGCCGACCAGAAACTCGGGCCACAGCCCGCCGAACAGCATCGCGAACGCGCCGCTGGAGAGGGCGGCCGCCAGATGCTGATAGCGCAGGCGATAATAGTAGGGCACCTGCTCGATCTGCGTCAGCTGCGCGGCCATCTCCTCGGTGGTCAACTGCCCGCGCTCGAAGCGGCGGGAGAGGTCGTTCACTTCGTGTACCTTCTGTAGATTGATGCCGGTGGTGCCTTGGATGCGGATCATCCCGGTCTTCTCTAACCCCCCCGCTTCCACGGAGATGAAAATCCCCGTCGGCGTGACAAAACTATGTACGGAACTGGCACCCGACGCCCGGCCGATCCGCCAGATCGTCTCCTCCACCCGCGACGTCTCCGCCCCGTTGAGCAACATGATGTTGCCCGCCTGTCTGCACAGGCCCAAGATCGCTTCCACATGTGTCAAGCTCATGAGGTCGAATACCCATCCTGTCGTTAGAAAATACGGCTGTATCTGCTACACTTCGCGGATCGCTTGCCACTATCCTTCCTCAACCGAGGATCAAGTATTGACAAAATACCAACAACAGGAGGGCGAACGACCCATAGAGCATCCAGTCGGTCCAATCGCGGCGGCGCTGGCCTGCGCGGCGGTCGCGGGAACCGCGTGCAGAGCCCCGCGTGCGCTTCTCTTCGTCGATGCTCTTCTGCACCAGCGGGCTCAGCGCCTGCCGCACCTCGACGGCCGTTCGCAAGCGACCGGACCAGATGCCATGCAGCACGCCGCGCCACGGGGCGACTGTTGGATTGTTAAACGCGTACTTCTTAAGGTAGGAAAAATCCGGGCGGCCAGCGCCTGCTGTCCGTTGCGTCAGTTCGGGCAACAGCAAGGTCACCGCCAGCATCGAGAGGGCGAACAGATCGTACCCGGCGTCGGCGACGCGACTGCCCTGCCCCCACCACGCTCGGTCGTACCACTCGGTGTACTCCTTCACCCCACGCCCAAACGGCGTCACCCCGCCGAAATCGACCAGCCGCAGCGTCCCTGTCGCTTCCTCGACGAGGCAGTTGTCGAGCTTCAGATCGCCAAAACACAGGCCGTGCGCGTGCAACCGTTCGAGATACGTGCTGAGCTGCAACAGGAGCACAGGCGTCCAATGCGCCCCACGCATACGCAAAAAGGCGGGCAACGTCGTGCCGCGCACCCACTCCATCACATAGAAAAACGCCTTGCCCTGCGCCGTCTGGCAGTCGTCCAGATCATACACAAGCGGCCCGAGATCCACACCTCGGGCCACCCCTTGCACGTCCTTCAACATTCGGTGTTCAAGGGCGATCTCGCTGGATTGCAGCGAGACTTTCAGCGCATAGGCGGTGCCCGTTTCGTCGAGCACGCGGTAGACTTCGCCGACCGCGCCTGCGCCGACCGCCTGCTCGACGCGATAGGTTTTCTGGTGCCAGAGCCCCGTCACGGTCTGCCCGGCGCGGAGCAGCGGCTTAGACGACGTAGGCTTGCATCGAGCCATCGTGTTCGTCCCCGCCGCGCTTCGGGTTCTGCAGGAGCTCCTGTGACAGCATCCGGGTGGCCTTCTCCAGCGCCGGCCCCGTCGGCGTACCGCCGCTGGCCACCAGCATGTTCATCAGATTGTGGAGGTCAGGCTGGTCGGTGAAGTCGGACACCACTTGCACGTCGAGGCCCTGTAGGCCCGGGTAGGTCAAGATCGCCAGCTGGTGCGTGCCTTGGCGCACTTCGAGCCCCAACTGGAGGTCGCGGATCGCTTCGCGCACCAGCGGGAGTTTGTCGTGCATCGAAGCGGAGGTGTCGACGACCAGCACGAGGCGCATGGCCGCTTCGTCGCCGAGGCGGTCGACCATCTGCGCCACTTCGCTGCGCTTTTCCGGCGGCAGTCCTTCCACGTCGGTGCCAACCAGCTGGCGCAGCTCCTTGTTCACCACCTGCTGGATCGTCATCTGCACGGTGTGTTTGGTCATCATCTGCATCGTCATCGCCAGCTGGCGCGCTTCCACGACCCGGCACAGACCACCGCCCGCGCTGGCGATCTCCTCTGCCTCTTGGCGACCGACCGCGCTGTACTCGCCTTGGTCGAGAATGCCGATCACGTTGACCGTGATCCCGAGGCTGCGCGCGAGACGCGCCGCTTCGAGCGGGTTGCTGCCTTTATTCGAACATCCGTCCGTCATCAGGAGAATCTGCTTCATCGTCAGGTTCTTCCACATACTCCCACCCCTTTTG
>JGI12273J12029_10110111_pt1 | contig 16451 bp, 5 predicted proteins | sample SoiCrureplicaC0C_FD_12029 | JGI IMG/M metagenome (IMG submission 12029) | reverse complement strand
ACGTGCGCGTCGAGGTACAGGTTGGCAGCGGCGTAGGCGTAGAAGCCGAGGCCGCCGAGGATCGGAGACAGCGACGAAGTGAGGAGGCAGAAGTCGAGTTTGCGGTCGCCGAGCACCTCTTCGAGCACGAGCACGCCGTGCATTTTCGGTCCGAGATGGGTTTCGCAGAAGGCGCGGTCGGTCTGGTCGATGGCTCGGAACGACAGGTCGCCCGTGACGCCCGCTGCATGGATGACACCGTGCAGGGCACCGAATTCCCGTTCGGTCGCTTCGACAGCTGCTCGCATCTGCTCGACGTTGGTTACGTCCGCTTGGTGGACGCGCACCTCCGCACCTGTCGCTTCGAGCGTCAGCAGCTGGCGAATCTTGCGAGAGATGGCGTGGTCGGCACCGTTGGTGGCGAGCCACGCTTCCCACTGATCGCGCGCAGGGAACGGCGAGCGTCCGGTCAGCACCAGTTTGGCACGCGTGCGCGTCGCCAGTTCGGCCGCGAGCTCCAACCCGATGTAGCCGAGGCCGCCTGTGATCAGGACGACGCCCTCTTCGCGGAGTTGGGGCGTTTTCTGCTCAACACGGGCAGGTTCATAGGCGCGCACCAGTCGCTGGTTGTCGCGGTAGGCGACCCATGTGCCGTGTTCGGTCGCTTGCAATTCGGTGAGCAGTTGGTCGAGCAGTCGTGCTTCCTGCCAGCTCGTGGACGGTGGGAGCACCACGTCGATGCTCTGGGTGCGAATCTGGCGGAACTCCTGCGGCAGCACGAGGCAGGGGCTGAGGGCGGTCGCTTTTTCTGGATAGAGAGCGGGCTCGCCGGACACGGCCTGCATGCCGTTCGTGAGGATGCGCCAGTCGAGCGGGTGGCTCCAGCCTTGTTGACGGATCGCGTGGGCCAGATGGAGCATGGAGTAGAAGCCGAGCTCCTGTACATGGTCGCGCCAGTCCGCTGCGGTCATCGTCTGCGGGCGGTCGCCGAGGTTCCAGAGGTGGACGATCCGCTCCGGCAGCACGTGGATCTCCTGCAGGTGGTGCAGCAACGCGCCGTAGCCGTTCGGCTGGCGCGGGTCGAGTTCGTAGCGATCCTCTGCTGTGTGGCGGAAGGAGCTGCCGAGTGAGACGCGCAGTACGCGAGCGTTCATTTCTCGTTCGACGCGGGTGGCGAGTTGTTCGCCGAAGCCGGTGTCGTCGAGGAAGAACAGCCAGGCGGGCTGTTGTGCTTCGTCACCTTCCCCTGCTGTGGCGGGGACAGGCGGCAAGGTTTTACGCCACGTCGGCAGGTAGAACCAGTCGGCGCGATCGGCGCGTTTGCCTTCCTGCGTCGACCCCGCGCGGGTGCTGCGAGCAGCCAATGCCTCCATCGGGACATCTTCGACCCAATACGGTTGACGCTCGAACGGATAGCCGGGCAAGGAGATGCGGCGGAGTGTGGCTTCTTCGTGGAAGGACGTCCAGTTCACACGCACACCGCTCGCCCAGAGGTGACCGATTCCCGTCAGCAGGTGCTGGACATCGTCGAGCTGCTTTTTCCCGTGACGCACGAGGTTCACAGCGTCTTGCCCTTGCTCTTCGTCAAGGCTGCGTTGAAGCAGGACGGTCAAGTCATGTCCCGGACCCAGTTCGACGAAAATCGTATCGGGCTGGCGAACCAGCTCCGCTACGCCTTCAGCAAAGCGCACCGTCGTCATCATATGGCGCACCCAGTAGGCCGGGTCGGTCACTTCGGCTGCCGTCACCCACGTGCCTGTGACGTTCGAGATGTACGGAATCTGCGGTGCGTGCAGCTCTGTCTGACGCACTTCTGCTAGGAACTCGTCCGCCACACAACCGAGGAGCGGCGAATGAGCTGCCAGTGTGGTTTTCACACGCATGCACATCTTGCGATTGGCCTTCATCTGCGCTTCGAACGCATCGATGGCGGCTACAGCGCCGGAGACGATGCAGGACGGGCCGTTGTCGATGGCAAGTGCCGTCCCGTCTGTCAGCAGCGGGCGCACGTCGTCGGCCGTCATCGGCACGCTGACCATCGCCCCTTCCGGCGTTTGGCCCATCAGGCGACCGCGCACGGCAATCAAGCGGAGGGCTGCTTCTTGCGAAAACACACCTGCGAGGCAAGCGGCCGCGTATTCGCCGAAGCTGTACCCGATCATCGCCTGCGGGCGGATGCCCCAGTGCAACAACAGGCGGCCGAGCGCCACTTCGAGCAGGAAGATCGCGGGCTGGATCACGTGCGTCTGCTGCATCAGCTCCGCAGCGCGCTCTTCTTCGCCCGTCGCCGGGTAGAGCACGGCGCGCAGATCATCGCCCGTCATGCGCTGGTAGGACTCGAAGCCGCGCTCCATCTCTGTGCGGAACACCGGCTCGCTCTCGTACAGGCCGCGGCCCATGTTCACATACTGGGAGCCTTGGCCGGAGAAGAGGAACACCACGCGGGGAGTGCCTGCGAGCTGTCTGTCCCCTGCCCCGTCGAACGAGTCCAACGCTTCGAGCAAGTCGGCTGCATCGCGCACCACCATCGTGCGGCGTTGCGCGAACGGACGGCGACCCACTTGCAAGGTGTACGCAGCATCGGCCACCGACAGCTCCGGGTGCGCTTCGACGTGTGCACGCAGGTTGGCCGTCATCGTTTCGAGAGCGGTCTCCGTGCGGGCCGAGAGCGTGACCAAGTGCCAGTCGCGTCCTGTGGTAGCCGCGTCGTTCGTTCCGGTCGCGTCACCCGCCTCCATCGCCACCTGCGGTGCCTCTTCCAGAATCACATGCGCGTTCGTTCCGCCCATGCCGAACGAGCTGACCCCGGCGCGGCGCGGCGATGCCTCTGCCGTCCACGGCGTCAGTTCTGCATTGACCAAAAACGGCGAGTTCGCGAAGTCGATCGCCGGGTTCGGCGACTTGTAGTGCAAGCTCGGAGGCAGTTGCTTGTGCTTCAAGGCGAGGATCGTCTTGATCAGCCCCGCCACACCGGCTGCCGCATCGAGGTGGCCGATGTTCGTCTTCACCGAGCCGATACGGCAGTAGCCCGTGCGCTTCGTGCGGTAGGCTTTGGTCAGCGCTTCGATCTCGATCGGGTCGCCGAGCGTCGTGCCTGCCCCATGCGTTTCCACGTAGGTGATGCTCTCCGGGTCGACAGCGGCGCTGGCGAGTGCCGCCTGCACCACTTCGATCTGCCCGTCCACGCTCGGTGCGGTGAAGCCGACCTTGCGCGAGCCATCGTTGTTGATCGCCGAGCCTTTGATCACGGCGTGGATCAGGTCGCCGTCAGCCAGCGCGTCTTCCAAGCGCTTCAGCACGACGAAACCGACGCCGTCGCCCCCGATCGTGCCTTTGGCCTCGGCATCGAAGGCTCGGCAGTGGCCGTCGGGTGACTTGACCATGCCCTGTTGGTAGAGGTAGCCCGATTTTTCCGGCAACAGGATCGAGACCCCGCCGGCCAGCGCCATGTCGCAATCGCCGCTGAGGATCGCTTGGCAAGCCAGATGCGTGGCGACGAGCGAAGTCGAGCAGGCCGTCTGCAAGCTTAAGCTCGGGCCTTTCAAGTTCAACTTATAGGAGAGCCGGGTGCTGATCGTGAACGTGTCGTTCAGTGCGCCGAGTTCGAACTGCTCGGACAGGTTGTCGTTCGCCAGCGCGGCGAGCCGCTTCACCCAGTGGAAGTTCGAGGTCGAACCCGCATACATCCCGATCTTGCCGCGATAGGCTTCCGAGTCGTAGCCGGCATCTTCCAACGCATGCCACGCCGCTTCGTGAAGCAGGCGAATCTGCGGGTCCATCAGCTCCGCTTGGCGCGGTGAATAACCGAAAAACTCCGGGTCGAAGGAGCGGACATCGTCGAGCACAGCCTTGGCCTTCACATAGTTTGGCTGGGCGAGCAGCTCCGGGGAGACGCCGACTTCCAGCAGCTCTTCGTCGCTGAAAAACGCCACCGACTCGACACCGTCGCGCAAGTTGTTCCAGAACGCCTGCACATCGCGCGCGCCGGGGAAGCGTCCCGCCATCCCGATCACCGCAATGTCGCCTGATGCTCCTTCTCGCGAATGCGTACGGGCGGGTAGCTCGAACGCCTCCGCCAGCTCCGGTTCCGGCTCTTGGGTCAAGAATTCGGCAAGCGAGCGGATCGTCGGATATTGGAACAAGGTCACGATCGGCACTTCCTCGCCGACCTGCTCCTTGATCTTGTTGCGCAATTGGATGATGTTCAGCGAATTCCCACCGATTTCAAAAAACTTATCGTGGACACCGACTTCCGGCAGGCTCAACACCTCCTGCCAGATGGCAGCGAGCGTGTGCTCCAAGTCGTTCTGCGGCGTGACGAACGCTGTTTCCAGCGCGTCCCGCGACAGTGTTGGGGCAGGCAGTGCGCTGCGGTTGACCTTGCCGTTCGTCGTCAGCGGAATCTCGTCAACGCGCACGAAGAAGTCAGGTACCATGTGCGAGGGCAAGTCGCGGCTGAGGTGATCGCGCAAGAGCGCCACCGGGAGCTCTTTTTCACAGACGTAGTACGCGCAGAGGTACGCGTCCCGACCGGGTTCATGGCGCAGTAGTACGACCGCTTCGCCAATCTCGGCACGCTGTTTCAAGCAGGCTTCGATCTCCCCTACTTCCACGCGGTGGCCGCGAATCTTGATCTGCTCGTCGATGCGGCCGCCGTATTCGAGCAGGCCGTTCGGCAGGAAGCGGGCCAGGTCGCCCGTCCGGTAGAGGCGGGTACCCGGTTGGAACGGGTTGGGCAAAAACTTCTCAGCCGTCAGGTCATCCCGGTTGCGGTACCCGCGCGCCACGCCGTCACCGCCGATGTACATCTCCCCTGTCACGCCGAGCGGCACCGGTTGCTGGTCGGCATCGAGCACGTAGATCTGGACGTTGTCTGCCGGGATGCCGATCGGCACCGAGCGACGCAGGTCGTGGGCAGGAGCGAACTTGTGCACCATACAGCCCACCACCGTCTCGGTCGGGCCGTATTCGTTGTAGATCTCCACGGCCCCGCCGAAGTTGCGGACGATCTGCGCAGCCAGTTCGGACTCCAGATCTTCGCCACCGAGGATGAATCTCTTAATGGAAGCGTTGTGCATCTGTTTGTCGCGGATCAGCTTCAGATGCGACGGTGTCAGCTTCATCAGGCCGACTTGGTTGTCGTCGAGAATCTGCTCAACGAGCAGTTCGCGTTGCTCACCCGGATAGACGATGACGCGGTTGCCGGTGATCAACGGCAGGAACAGCGAGGTCACCGTCAAGTCGAACGACAGCGACGTGTACAGTGGCGTATCCAGCGCCTCGCCTTGCAGGTAGGTCTTCGCCGCCCAGACGAGGTAGTTGACGAGGCCGCCATGTTCGATCAGCACACCCTTCGGGCGACCTGTCGTGCCCGATGTGTAGATCATGTAGGCGAGGTGCTGTGGCGTATGGAGAAGTGCGGGGTTGGAGCGATCGCCGGTAGCGAAGCGTTCGTCCGTCACCTGCAGAATCTCGCCCTGTACGGTCAAGTGGGCCAGCTTCGCTTCCCCGGCGCGGTCGACGAGGTGCCAGTGGGCACCACTATCTTCTATTAAATAGGCGATGCGTTCGTCCGGGTATTCCAGGTCAATCGGCACATAGGCCCCGCCTGCCTTCAGCACGGCGAGGCACGAGGTGACCATCGCCAGCGAGCGGTCAGCCATGATCGTCACCGTAGCGTCTGGGCCGACCCCACGTGCTCTCAGCTCATGCGCCAACACGTTGGCACGCTCGTTCAGCTCGCGGTAGGTGTAGCTGTCAGACCCACAGGTGGCCGCTGGGCGATCTGGCGTCTGGGCGACTTGCGCCTCAAACAGCTCGACCACCGTCTGATCCCGTGGATAGTCGGCCGCCGTATCGTTGTAAGCGACCAACAACTGCTCGCGTTCGGCAGTCGTCAGCAGCGAGAGGTCGCGCACGTGCTGTTGCGGTGCTTCGACCAACGCGGTCAGCACAGCCAATAGCTGTTGGTGCAGGCGAGCGATGTCCTCGGCGGTGAACTTGATCCGGTTGTACGCCAACGCCAGCTCCACTTCGTGGAACAGCGAGACGCTCAGCGTCAGATCGAAGTTGGTCTGCTCGAACATCGCATAGGAATCGAAGGACAGACCGCCGTGCGGATCGGACAGCATCTCGTCGAGCGGGTAGTTCTCGATCACGACGATCGAGTCGAACAGCTCCTGCTGCGCCGTCTCCATCTGCGCTCGAATCGAGACGAGCGGGACGTACTCGAATTCCTCCCGCGTCAACAGCGCTGCGTGGACCTGCTGCATCGCCGCTTGCAGCGTCTGCTCGCCACCGAACGTCACACGCAGCGGCGGCGTGTGGATGAAGAGGCCAACCGTCTCTTCCAACCCGGCGATCGGCGCGTTGCGGCCGGAGACGGTCGTGCCGAAGACGACATCTCGCCGCCCCGCATGCGTCTGCAACAGCAACCCCCATGCCGTGTAAAAAAGTGCCGCGGGCGTCACTTCATACAACCGTGCGGCTGCTTGCAACTGGTCGCTGAGCGCGACGGGCAAGCGGCAGACGGCCGTCTCGATCTGCACCGCTCCCAGTTCCCCCACCGCTTCCTGCGTGCCGCGCAGGGCGGTCGGCTCATAGCCGGCCAGCACGTTGCGCCAGAAGGCATGGTCGCGCTCGGCATCGCGGTTTTTCAGCCAATGCACGTACTGTTTAAACGGTGCCTTCGCACTCGGTGTCACCGGCTGGCCGCTCGTTAGTCCGCGATACGCCGTCAGGAAGTCGCGCAGGACGAGACCGGTGCTCCAGCCGTCGAACAGGATGTGATGGCAGGAGATCAGCACAGCAGATGTGCCGCCGGGCAGGCGGCAGAGTGTGACGCGGAACGGCACGTCGAGCAAGGTAAAGCCTTCGGCCCGGTCGCGCAGTTTCCATTCCTCCAGCACCGCTTCCGGCGCTTCCGGTCGGTCGCCCGCTTCGATAATGCGCACCTGTACCGGGTGGTGTTTCAACACCACCTGTACAGGTTTCTTCACCTTCTCCCAGCGGAACACTGTGCGCAGCATCTCATGGCGGTCGGTCACTTGCTGCCAAGCCCGCACGAACCGTTCCTCGTCAATCCCCTCGCTCGTCAACAAGCAGAGCTGTTCAAAATACAGCCCGCCTTCAGAGTCCTTGAGATAATGAAACAACAGACCTTCCTGCATCGGCGTTAAGCCGAGGAGGTCCTCCACGTTCTGTTTGTCAATCTTCTGGGACGCGTCCATCAGGCCCCTCCTTCCCTTATGGTTTGACGTAGTAACGGTGCAGCCCGAAGTCGGCGATAACGCCTTGTTGGAGCTGCGACGTGCCTTCGATGATCTCCATCACCTTCGCCTCGCGGAACAGGCGTTCCACGGGGTACTCGTTCGTGATCCCGTTGCCGCCGTGCACTTGGACGGCTTGGGTGGCGATCTCCATCGCTATTTTAGAAGCAAAATATTTGGCCATCGACGTTTCGATCACTGCGTCGGGGTGGTTCTGGGCCCGCAGTTCGCCAGCGCGTAGACAGAGCGCACGGGCGGCGTGAATCTGGGTGATCGCGTCACCGATGATGCCCTTGATCAGCTGGAACTGGTGGAGCTTCTCGCCGAACTGGCTGCGCGTGCGCGAGTAGGTAACCATCGCTTCCAGCGCTGCTTCCGCGATGGCGAGGCTGCCCCAGGCGATGCTATAGCGCCCGTGGTCGAGCGCGGTCGACGTCACGTAGATGAACCCGCCGCCGACCGATCCGAGCAGGTTCTCCTCCGGGACGAGCACGTTGTGCAGGTCGATCTCCGCCACGTGAGAAGCGCGGTTGGCAAGCAGACCCTGCATCGGCGTGGTCTTCACACCGCCCCAGCCGCGCTCGATGAGGAAGGCGGAGACGCGATCGGAGCTCTCTTCGCGCGCCATGACGAGGAAGAAATCGGCGATGCCAGCGAACGAGATCCAGCGTTTGCGTCCGTTGAGCACGAACAGGCTGCCTTCCTTGCGGTAGACAGTCTCCACGCCCTTCGCGTTGGAGCCGACGTTCGGTTCGGACAAGGCGAAGGCACCGAGCTTTTCGCCGCGGGCGATGCGGGGCAGCCACGTTTGCTTTTGTTCCGGGGTGCCGTAGCGGAGCAGGCTCTCCCCGATCAGCGAGGTTTGTACGGTGATCAGGGCGCGCACGTTGGAGCACGCCTTGCCGATCGCTTCTGTGAACAGACCGTATTCGACCGGGTTTAGGCCGAGGCCGCCGTATTGCTCGGGAAATGATGCAGCGAGGTAGCCTTGGGCCGCCAGTTGGTCGATGAAGGGGCGCGGGAGCTCGCCCGACACGTCAAACTCGCGGGCGCGCGGGGCGATCTCGGTGGCGGCAAACGCCCGCACGTTGTCGAGGATCGCTTCGGGGCTGCGTGTGGTGGTTAGCGTCATGCTTCAACCTCCGCCCGTTTGCGTTCGATCAGCGCGACGATGTTGTTGACGCTTGCGAAGTTGGCGAGGTCCAGCTCGTCGTTGTCAACGGTGATGTGGTAAGTGCCTTCGATGTGGGTCAGCAGCTTCATGGCGAACAGCGAGTTGACGAAGCCCAGTTCGAAGATGTTGTCCGAGTCGGAGAACTTCGCTTGTTCGTCGAACACCACCAGATTGTTTTGGATGTAAGCGCGGATTTGCTCGTGCAGTGCCATGTGAGACGGCCTCCTTTTAGTAGCGCGTTGTGTTTTCGAGGATGGACGTGCGCACGTCGATGAACGGTGGGAACGACGCGATGGATGATAGGTCGTTGATCAGGAGCAGCGTGCCGTCTTCGTCGACGCGCTCTTCCTTGAAGTTGGCGAAGCGGTACGCGACATACATCATCTTGTTGCGGTCGGTGCGGACGAAGTCGGCACGCAGGAGTTTGCCCGCTCGCTTCGTCTCTTGCATGATGTAGGACAGCAACACGGTGCCGACGCCGCGCGACATGACGCGGCAGGACATCAGCAGCAATTTCAGGTGCCAGTGCGTCTCCGTCTTCTCGACCAGTGCGAGGCCGATCTTGCCGTAGGAGCCGTATTTGTCGGTCAGCTCACAGACGAGCAGAAGATGGTTGGGCGACTGACGGAAAGCGTTCAGCTCCTCGTAGTCGTAAGTGCGGCCCGTGGCGTTCAGTTGGTTGGTACGGATGGTCAGCTCTTCGGCGCGTTTGAGGTCCTCTTCGGCCGCTTCGGTGATCGTGAAGACCATGTCGAGAGAGGCGAGGAAGGCATCCTGTGGACCTTCGAAGGACTCTTCGATCTGCTTGCGCTGCATGTCTTCGAGGTACATCAGGCGGCGGCGTTTGGAGTCTTCGGTGATGAACTTCGGGTTCAGGCGCGGGTGGTCGAGCAAGTGCAGGTAGTCGGCTGCATCGACGCATTCGACGTCGCCGTGCACACTCTGCACTTCGTCGCGCTCGAAGCCTTGGTCATCGACGAAGAGGATCGTGTCGATGCCGATGTTGAGGTGCTCGCGGATGTGGGCGATGGAGCTGGATTTGGCGTTCCAGTGAATCTCCGGGTAGAGGAAAAAGTCTTCGATGCCGAACTCGCGCAGTTTTTGCAAGGCATCTTCGCGGCTGTTGCGGCTGGCGATGGAGAGCAGGATGCCACGGGCGTCTAGCTCGGTGAGGATCTCGCGAATGCCGGGCTTCAGCACGACTTGTTCAGATTCCAGCAGCACGCCGTCCCAGATCGTGTGGTCGAGGTCCCAAACGACGCATTTGATCTCCTTGGTCATGACTGCACCTCCTTGGCATTGAGTTGGTGGTTGATCAAGCGAACGATGCGTTCGGCATGTTCATGGATGAAAAAGTGTCCGCCGGGGTAGCCGTGCCAGCGGCACGTACCGGTGGTATAGCGGGCCCATTCGCGGGGGTCGCAGATCGCCATGTCCACATCGTCCTCGCCGTAGAGGACAGAGATGTCGCAGCGCAGTGGCGTGGTGTCGTGATGCTGGTAGGTTTCAACGGCGGCAAAATCGGCGCGCAGCACGTTGAGAAAGAGTTTGAGCACCGGCGGGTTGGCCAACAGTTCGTCCGGCAGGCCGCCGAGGCGGGCGACGCACTGTTGGAACTCGTCATCGGGCAGTTCGTGATAGCGGTGGATCTCCAGATAATGAGGAGGATAGCGACCGGAGAAGAAGGCGTGGGCAGGTTCGAGGCCAAGTTCGGCGCGGATGCGGCGGGCGAGTTCGTAGACGAGCAGCGCGCCCATGCTGTGTCCAAACAGCAGGAATGGGCTGCCGTCGAGGGCACCGCGCATCTGGCGGAGCAGGTCGTCGGCCATCTCGTCCAGCGTGTGGACGAGCGGATCGGCGAACCGCCTGCCGCGGCCGGGGATTTCGATCATCTGCAGCTCGATGCTCGGATCGAGGAGCGGTCGCCAGCGGTTGTACATCACCCCGGAGCCGCCCGCGTAAGGGAAGCAAAAGAGCTTGGTGGTGCTCATGCGGAGACCTCCTTATGCAGATCGAGTTGGGTACGACGTTGTTTGCGGAGCAGCAGTACGGGTACTTGGGAGAGGGCGAGCACAGCGCCCGTCAGCCCGAGCAGCCCAGCAGCGGCTGTCAACGTCCACGGGGCCCAGATGAGCAGGAACTGCCACGTGAGGCCGAGGCCCACAAGCGGCAGCAGCGCAATCGCGAGCGGCCAGAGGATGGCGAGGGCACAGAAGAGGCCAGCGCTGATGCTCAAGCCCTCCCGCACGTAGCCCCGCAAAGCCCGTCCGCCTCTCCAGAGGCGGACAGTACCGAAGAGCAAGGCGAACAGTAGCGGGATCGACAGCCAGACGGCGATCTTGTCAGCCAGCTGATAGGGGTCGGTAGGCGCTTCCGGGAGCGGTTGCTCCACGAGCAGATTCATGATCGCTTGGCCGAGCCAGTGCGGGACGGCGGAGTCGATGTTGGCGAGCACCGCCACGCCGAGCTGCTCCTCGGGACGCAGGATGGCGAAGGACGAGAACGCTGGGTTCGAGCCCTCGTGCCAGATCGACTTCCCGTTCGTTTCCGTCACGTACCAGCCAGCTGCGTACTGCCCGCCTCGCGCGTCATCATACGCCGTGGGCGGGGCTTCATGCGAGCGACGAATCAACGCATCGTCGCTGAGTTGGAGCTGCAACCACTTGGTCATGTCTTCGGCGCTGCTCCAGACATAGCCAGCGGCTGTGTTGCCGCGATACGGCGGCGCGTCATACGGATGAGCTGCCAGCAAGCCGATCTTATGCCCTCGCGCTTGGTCGGGCTTCCGCGCGGCAGGCACTTCATGCGTGCCGACCGCACTTTGCGTCATGCCCGCCGGCACGAGCACTTCATCGCGGACGTAGGCTTCGAACGGCCGACCAGTCGCTTTTTCCAACACGGCGGCGAGCACATCGTAGTTCGCCGTCGCATACTGATGGCGCGTGCCCGGCCGCTCGTCCAGCTCGACCCCGTTCAAACTCTGCACCGTGCGCGCCAGTGCGTCCGGTGCCCCATCTGTCGGCAAGCTGGCGATCGTGCGAAATGGCAGGCCGCTCGTCTGGTGGAGCAGATGGCCGATCTGCACGTCCGCCTCTGCTCCGTCATAGGTCACGTGCAGGTCTGGTAAAAAGCGGCCCACAGGGTCCGCTTTTGTTAACAAACCCTGCTCTTCCGCTCGCAATACAGCCAGCCCGGTGAATGCCTTCGTCACCGAACCGAGCTCGAACAGCGTGGTCGGCGTGACCGCTTGTTGTGTCTCGACGTCTGTCACGCCGTAGCCAACCGTATAGCGCTCGCCTGTCGCCAGATTGACGACGGCGAGCGCAAGTCCTGGGATCTGCGCTTCGGCCATCTTCTCTGTGACGAGTTGGCGAATCGCCGTCGCTTGTTCATCGGTCACAGCGGACGCGCTCGCGGGCGGCAGGCCCGTACCGAGGAGGCACGTGGCAGCGAGGCAAGCGAGCCCAATCGATCTCCACATGCGTCTCATCTCAGACTCAACTCCTGTCTCTAGACGAACAGGTCGTCCAAATCCTCTTGTGTTACATCGGCCGTTTCGAAGTCGGACGGCGTATAGTCCACTTCCTGCTTGCCGCTGCAATGGGCGAGCACGTTCTGTAGCGATTGCTCCAACGCCGTTGCATAGGCAGCGACCATCTGCTGGTCGGACCCGGTCAACGTCACCTGCAATTGGCGTCCGGTCACCAGTGCAACCACCTCCAGCGGACAGGTCAGCCCGTTCTCAGGGGCGGACTCCGGTCCAGTGCGCTCGGTGGCGACGGCGAACTGCTCGCTGCGAAACGCGTTGTCCAGCTCACCCAAATAGTTAAAGCGGATCACAGGCTGCTCGACAACAGGCAGTCGATCGGTCAAGCGGGTGAGCACGCCGTAGTCGAAGCCTTTGTTCGGGACGGCACGCACCTGTTCTTTCACATGCTTGATCACGTCACCGACGCCGCCTGCAGGCAAGGACACGTTCAGCGGATACATCGTCGTGAACCAGCCGACCGTCCGTGAGACGTCCAACTCGTCGAATGCCAGCTCGCGGCCATGTCCTTCCAGCTCGAACGTCAGCTGCTCGCCGCACCCGTTCGCCCGGCAAGCCAATGCCAGCGCGGTCAGCAACAGCTCCTGCGTCTGCGTGCCATACGGCGTGTTGGCCACGGTGAGCAACGCGCTCGTCTGCTCGTGCGGGAGCGACCAGTCGAGCTGCACGATGTTGCTGCGGCCAGACGCACCTCCCGTCTGTTCCGGCAGGCGGAACGCCTGCACTCGATCCACCGCTTCCCGCCAATACGCTTCAGTGGTGGGGCTGATCGCCTCTGCATAGGCGGCCAATCGTTCAGCAAACATGTGCACCGCATGCGACTTCGGTGCGAGCGACTCGCCGCACAGGAGACGTTCAAAGTCGCCGAGCAACACTTGCCACGACACCCCGTCCACCAGCAGGTGGTGGGCGGTGAACAACAACCGCTGCTCCCCGGCTCCCAGCTCGAACAGCACGGCGCGGAACAACGGGCCCCGCTCCAGATGCAAACTACCCTTCGCCGCTGTACCTAGCATGTCAAGCTGTACCTGCTGCTCGGCAGGTGAGAGTCCAGACAGATCGTGCACGTCCACCGCCGGCTCGGCCGTCAGCAACGCATCCTGATAAACCAACGCCCCTGTCGCTGCCTCGCGCAACAAGCGGAGTGCATCATGATGGCGAACCAACGCCTGCACACAATCGCGCACCTGTTCAGCACTCACCGTGGCCTTCATCTGCAACAGCACCGATTGGTTGAAGTGGTGCGGATTTGCCAACGCCTGCGCATCGAACCACGCGGCAATCGGCGTGCGGCCCACGACACCTGTGGCCGGCGTCTGCGGTGCTACGGGGTGGTGTTGCGTGCGAATCATCGCCGCCATCTCGCGAATCACCGGGTAGGCCAGCATGTCCTTCACCTGCAGCGAGTAGCCGGCTTCGGCGAGGCGGCTGGTCACTTGAATCGCTTTGATCGAGTCGCCGCCGATCCGATAGAAGTTGTCGCTTGGCGTCAACGATTCCATACGCAACACATCTTGGAGCACGTCGATCAACAGCGCTTCGGCTGCCTCGTCTGCCAACGGCATCTCCCCTGCACCCAGATGCGCCACGCTCGGATCAGGCAGCCGTTTGCGGTCGACCTTGCCGTTGTGCGTCAGCGGCAATTCGTCGATCTGCACGAAGTAGGACGGCACCATGTAGCTCGGCAGCACCTCGGTTAGCGCACGGCGTAGCTCAAACGAGGAGGTGGCCTGCTCCAACACGAGATAGGCAGCCAGATAAGGCGACTCATCCAACGGATGGAAGTCTGCCACCACCGCCTCGCGAACCGTTGGCAACGCGATCAACTGCTGTTCAATCTCGCCACGCTCGATGCGATAGCCGCGTATCTTCACCTGATCGTCGGTGCGGCCGCAATACTCGATCAGCCCAGCCAATCCGTGGCGCGCCAAGTCGCCCGTGCGATACATCCGCGTCCCCGGACGGAATGGATTCGGCAGGAACCGCTCTTCGTTCAGCGCTGGACGATTCAAATACCCCCGCGCCACCCCGTCACCCGATACATAGAGCTCGCCGACCACTCCAACGGGCACCGGTTCGAGATACGGGTCGAGCACATAGATCTGCACGTTGTCGATCGGCGTCCCAATCGGCACCGAAGCGCCAAGGTCCCGCGCCCGGTCATAGCGGTGAATCATGCACCCCACGACCGTCTCCGTCGGGCCGTACTCGTTCAAAATCTCCACCTCTGCACCAAACGTTGCTTCCACCCCGCGTGCGAGGGACGTCTTCAAGTCCTCCCCACCGACGATAAAGCGCCGCACCTTGCCCAGACCGTCTGCCTGTCCGATCAGGAGCGACAGATGCGCAGGCGTCAGCTTGATCACGTTCGCGATCCCGTCTGACAAAATGCGCTCCAGTGGGAACTCCCCTTCGCGCTCCTGATAGACAGCGATCGTGTGACCCGACACCAGCGGTGCAAAAATCGACGTCACCGTCAGATCGAACGCCAATGACGAATACAGGGCAAACACATCATCCGGCTGCGTTAGATACCGTCGGCTGGCCCACCACGCATAGTTGACCAGCCCGCGATGTTCGATCATGGTCCCCTTCGGCTTCCCTGTCGACCCGGACGTGTAGATGACATACACGAGATCGTCCGGCCCGCTGATGGGCGGCAGGTCAGAGGTATCGGCGTGATCGCTCGGCTCCCCAGTCAGTGGGAAGACATCGCCCGCAAACGACACCCCCTCCGGCAGCTGCCCATCGGTCAGCAGCAACGCCGCCCCGCTGTCAGTCAGCACGTAGGAGATCCGGTCAGCGGGCGTGGTCGGATCGATCGGCAGATAGGCACCGCCTGCCTTGCATACGGCGAGGATCGCCACCACCGTCTCGGGGGTGTGTTGCGCATACAGGCCAACGACCGTACCGCGCTGCACGCCCCGCTGTGTCAACGTCCGCGCCAAGCAGTTCGAACGCTCGTGCAGCTCGCGGTAGGAGATCGTCTCCCCCGCTGCTCGCAGCGCCACCGCATCGGGCGTCCGGCGCACCTGTTCGGCGATGACCTCATGGATCGTCTGCTCGCGTGGATACTCCGCTTCGGTGCGGTTGAAGCGGTCGACCAACTGCTCTCGTTCCGCTGCGCTCAACGTGCGCAGCTCACGTACGCGCGTTTCAGGCGCATCGAGCACCTGCTCCAACAGCAGGCACAGGCGGTTTTTCAACTGCTCGATATCGCGATCTGTATACACGCTCAGCTTATAATCAAGCTGCAACTCGACCTGACCATTAACCGTCCATTCCTTGATCGTGAGTTGCAGAGAATCAAACTGTTCACCGCTGTACCACTCCACGTTCTCCACTTCAGCGCCGCCGATTTCCAGCTTCAGCTTCGTGTTGTAGTAGTTCACGCCGATGTGGAACAAGCTGTCATACCCCTGCTTGGCCAGCTCCAAATCCTGCGCGAGGCGGTCGTAGGGGTACTTTTGGTGAAACAGGCACTTCGTCAACATCGCCTGCACGCGTTCGACCAGTTCAGCTACACCTAGCTCTGGCTCCACTTGCATCCGCAGCGGCATCGTGCTCGTGAACATGCCGAACGTGCTCTTCTCCTTCGCACCGGAGCGGTTGAAGACTGGGTTGCCGAGCAGTAGGTCGCTCTGCTGCGTCTGCTTGTGCAGATCGATCAGCAACAGTGCAGCAAACAGGGCATTCAACGATAGCTTGTGCGCGCTGGCAAACGCGTTCGCGCGTGCCGACAGCGTTTTTTCCAGCATAAAACGCTTCCGCTGCCCCGCTGTCCCTTCCCCGTTCGTCCCACGGAACGCCTCGCCGAACCCAGCGAGCGTCTCGTTCCAGAAGGACTTGTCCCGTGCACAGCGGGGGGAGGCCGCATACTGCGCTTCGCGGGCCAATCCGTCCAGATAGCTCGCATCCGCAGGGGCGTCCGCGTCCTCCCCGGCTGCCAGCTGCTCATAGAAGCGAGATGACTCCTCGGAGAGGATGCGCACGCTCCAGCCGTCCGCAACCAAGTGATGCAGTTTGGCAATATACGCGCTGCGTGCCGGGCCGAGCTTCACGAGCACGAACTGGTACAGCGGGCTGTCGAGGAGTGGCATCGGCTGGCGGAACATTCGATCGGTCAGCGCTTCGAGCGCTGCTTGGGGGTCATCTGCTGCGGAGAGATCGACATGCTCCAGCGCAGCGGGGGTCGCTTCTTGTATGTATTGTCTGACTTCACCGTTGCTCTCCGTCAGCTGTAGCCGCAATGCCACATGTTTGCGTATGACTAGCAACAGGGCCTGCTCCAACAAGCGCAGGTCCAAGGGTCCATGACAGAGGGCGATGCCGCCAATGTTGTGCGCAGCTGTGCCCGGATGAATCTGCTCGTTGTACCAGATTCGTTTCTGTGGGTGAGACAAAGGATATAGAGTCCGTTGCGCCACTTCTTTCAAGCCGCCACGCCCCTTCATTAAATGAAAATGGGTAGTTCGATAGTGAT
>JGI12273J12029_10021312_pt1 | contig 16799 bp, 15 predicted proteins | sample SoiCrureplicaC0C_FD_12029 | JGI IMG/M metagenome (IMG submission 12029) | reverse complement strand
GTGTGTAACGATGGCAAGGTCGAACACGGCGGCGAACGACTTCACCCAGAGCTCCTTGAAGTCTTCCATCGTGAGCGCCTTGCCGAGCCGCTCCAGAGACGTGACCCCGAACTCGGTGATTCCGCAAGGCACGATGTAGCGAAAGTGCGACAGATCCGGTGTGTTGTTGAATGCGAATCCGTGCGAGGTCAGGAAGCGTCCTCGCTCAGGGTCGCGGTTGACCTTGACGCCGATCGCGCAGATCTTCTCATCTCCGACCCAGACCCCGCTCTTCCCTTCCTTCCGACCGCCTTCGATGCCGAGCTTCGCCAGCAGGGAGATGCCCGTCTCTTCCAGCAGGCGCACATAGCGGCGCACATCGTTCTGCCAATGCTCCAAGGACAAGATCGGGTAGCCGACCAGCTGCCCCGGCCCATGATAGGTCACATCTCCGCCCCTGTCCACTTCATACTGGGCGATGCCAAGGCGCGTCCTCTCTTCTTCATCGATCAGAACGTTCTCGCCGCCTCCAGCGCGACCGATCGTATAGACGGGCGGATGCTCCAGCAGAAACAGCGAGTTGCCGAGCTCCCCTTCCAGCATCTTGCGCACAGCCTTCTTCTGCAGATCAAAAGCTGCGCCGTATTCGACCCTTCCAAGGTCATAGACGTCACATTGCGGCTTGGTCACGCAGTTTCCCTTCCCTTCCATGCAAAAGATCACAGCGGGCTTCCGCCGCGCTGTGATCTCCTGTCATGCGTTATTCCGGATCTTCTCTTCGGCCGATGTGGCCTGTTCGTGTGCGTGGTAGGAGCTGCGCACCAGCGGTCCGGATTCCACATGCTTGAATCCGCGCTTGAGCGCCTCTTCCTTGAGCGACGCGAACTCTTCCGGCGACCAGTACTTGCGCACCGGCAGGTGCTTCTTTGTCGGCTGCAAGTACTGACCCATCGTCATGATGTCGCAGTCCACCGCCCGCAGATCGTCCATCACCTGAATGATCTCTTCCCACGTCTCGCCGTGGCCGAGCATCAGGCTCGACTTGGTCGGGATGTGCGGCTTGTATTCCTTCGCCCGGCGCAACACTTCCAGCGTCCGGTCATATGTCGCCTTGGCCCGCACTTTCGGAGTCAAGCGGCGCACAGTCTCGATGTTGTGGTTGAAGATATCCGGCTCGGCATCAAGCAAGGCGTGCAGCGCCTCTTCATTGCCGCCCATGTCGGACGGAAGCACTTCCACCGTGCACTGGGGGCGGCGCTTGCGAATCGCCCGAACCGTGTCGGCGAAGAGAGACGCTCCATGGTCTTGGAGGTCGTCGCGGGCCACGGCCGTCACGACCGCATGACGCAGGCCCATCAGCTCCGCCGAATCGGCCACGCGCTCCGGCTCCGCCAAGTCAAGCTCGCTCGGCAGCCCGGTCTTCACGGCGCAGAAGCCGCAGGCGCGGGTGCAGATGTCGCCGAGGATCATGAAGGTCGCCGTGCGGTTCTCCCAGCACTCGTAGATGTTCGGACAACGCGCTTCTTCACAGACGGTGTGAAGCGAATTCCCCCGCATCAGGTCTTTCAGTTCAGTGAAGTTCGGCCCCGTCTTCAGCTGAATCTTCAGCCAGTCGGGACGCCGCAGCGGACGTTCGTTGTCGGTCGACTGGGTCTTGTTCAGAACGTTGAGTTCTTCCACGCCGGCACACCTCTTTACACGTTAGGTCTAGTACAGGTTCGGCTCCGCCATCGTCTCCAGACGCTTCTTGACCGCCTGCAGGAATTGACCGCAGACCCAGCCGTCCAGGACGCGATGGTCGAGCGACATGCACATGTTCATCATCGAACGGATCGCGAACGAATCATCCGGCAGCACAGCCATGCGCTTGACGATCGACTCCATGGAGAGAATCGCCGCTTGCGGGGCGTTGATGATCGGCATCGACTGCACCGAGCCGAACGCGCCCGTGTTGTTCACGGTGAACGTGCCGCCCGACATGTCGCTTGAGGTCAGCTTGCCTGCACGGGCACGCTTCGCCAGATCGTTGATCGCATGGGTCAGGCCCAGAATGCTCAGACGATCGGCGTTCTTGATCACCGGTACGAACAGAGCATCATCAGATGCGACCGCGATCGAGATGTTGATGTCTTTTTTAATAATAATCTTATCATCCTGCCATGTCGAGTTGATAATCGGGTATTCCTTGATCGCTTCGACGACCGCTTTGATGAAGAACGGGAGGAAGGTCAGGTTGACGCCCTCCTGCTTCTTGAAGCTGCCTTTGTGCGCTTCGCGGAACTTGGCGAGGTTGGTCATGTCCACTTCCATCATCGTCCACGCGTGCGGTGCATTGTGCTTCGATTCCAGCATGCGGCGCGCAATCGTCTTGCGGATGCCGGACGCTTCGATCACCTGGTCGCCGTCCGCTACGTTGTAAGCCGCCGCAGCAGATGCTGCCGGAGCGGGAGCCGGAGCTGCCGCACCCTGTGCGCCAAGATCCGTCAACCCGGTCGCCGGCTTGGTCGGTGCGCCGATCGAACGCAAGTCCTCTTCCGTCTTGGTCAGCGGTGCTGCCTCCCTGCCGCCTCCCTCCAGGAAGGCAAGCACGTCTTTGCGGGTGATCCGGCCGCCCGCGCCCGTGCCGGCAATCAGGCTCGGGTCGATGCCGTGTTCCTGAATCAGCGAGTTGACCGCCGGCGAGAAGCGCGGACGGTCAGCGCCCGCCTGCACGGGGACCGGTGCAGCAGCAGGCGGTGCTGCCGGTGCTGCCGGTGCAGGCGGTGCTGCCTCCGGAGCCGGTGCTGCAGCGGCCGGAGCAGGCGCTTCGCCCGCGGCCGTGACCACGCAGATCGGCGTCCCAACCGCAACGGTCGCACCTTCCGCGACCAGGATCTCCGTCAGCGTACCGACGAAGTCACTCGGCACTTCGGCATTGACTTTGTCTGTGATGACCTCGCATATCGGGTCGTACTTGTTGATGGTGTCGCCGACTTGCTTGAGCCACTTGGCAATAGTGCCTTCGGTTACGGACTCGCCCAGCTGCGGCATCAGGATCGTTGCCATATAGAAGTCCTCCTCACCTGCGATGATTAGAATTCGGCCAGCTTGCGGATCGCATCCGCAATCTTGGTCGGGTTCAGCATATAGAACTTCTCTTGCGGCGGGGAGTACGGCATCGCCGGCACTTCCGGACCGCACAGACGGCCGATCGGCGCATCGAGATCGAAGAGACACTCTTCGGAGATGATCGCCGACACTTCCGCACCGACGCCGCCGAACTTGTTGTCTTCGTGAACGATCAGCACTTTGCCCGTCTTCTTCACTGCCGCGATGATTGCTTCCTGATCGATCGGCTTGATTGTGCGCAGGTCGAGGATGTGCACCGAGATGCCTTCCTTCGCAAGCGACTCCGCCGCTTCCAGAGAGTAGTGCACCATCAGCCCGTAGGTGATGACGGTCACGTCGGTGCCTTCACGCTTCACGTCCGCCTTCCCGATCTCGATGGTATAGTCGCCCTCCGGCACTTCCCCTTTGATCAGACGGTAGCAGCGCTTGTGCTCGAGGAACAGCACCGGATCGTTGTCGCGGATCGACGCCTTGAGCAGCCCCTTGACGTCATACGGCGTCGAAGGCATCACGATCTTGAGGCCCGGTACATGGTAGAACAGCGCTTCGATCGACTGCGAATGGTAGAGCGCGCCGTGCACGCCGCCGCCGTAAGGAGCGCGGATCGTCATCGGCACGGTCCAGTCCGACTTGGTGCGGTAGCGAATGCGCGCCGCCTCCGAGACGATCTGGTTGTATGCCGGGAAGATGAAGTCTGCGAATTGGATTTCGGCCACCGGACGCATGCCGACCATCGCCGCGCCGATCGAGACGCCGACGATGGCCGACTCGGACAGCGGAGAGTCCATCACGCGCTGCTCGCCGAATTGTTCGATGAGGCCGGCCGTGGCACGGAACACGCCGCCGCGCACGCCGACGTCCTCGCCGAGGATAAAGATCGATTCGTCGCGCTCCATCTCTTCGCGGAGCGCGTCGGTCACTGCTTCGATGTAGGATTTGATCGCCATGACGAGGTCCCCCCTATTCTTCGTACACGTGAGTCAGCGCATCTTCGGGTTCGAAGAACGGCGCCTTCTCAGCCGCTTCCGTCCCTTCGTTCACTTCCCGTGCGATGCGGTCATTAAGCTCCTGTTCCTTCTCCGGAGTCAGGACGCCGTGCTCACGCAGATACTGCCCGAAGGTCAGGATCGGGTCCTTCTCCTTCGCTGCCGCCACTTCCTCACGGCTTCGGTAGCTTCTGTCGTCATCGTCCGAAGAGTGCGGCACAAGACGGTAGGTGCGGGCCTCGATCAGCGTCGGACCTTCACCATTGCGCGCGCGGTCGGCCGCCTCCTTCATGTACTTGTAGACTTCCAGCACATCGTTGCCGTCGATCGAGTGGCCCGGGAAACCGTAGCCGATCGCGCGGTCGGCCGTGTTGTGGTTGCCGAGCTGCTTGTCGAGGGGCACGGAGATCGCATAGCCGTTGTTCTCGACATAGAAGACGACCGGCAGCTTATGTACCGCTGCGAAGTTGCACGCTTCATGGAAGTCGCCCTGGTTGGAAGAACCTTCGCCGGTCGAGGTGAAGACGACCGACTTCTCGCCGCGCATCTTCGCCGCCAGCGCGACGCCTACCGCGTGCGGGAACTGCGTGGTCACCGGAGACGAGCCGGTCAGAATGCGGTATTTCCTGCCCCCGAAGTGGCCCGGCATCTGGCGGCCGAACGAGTTCGGATCGCCCGGCTTCGCGAACACCGACATCATGACGTCCTCTGACGTCTGCCCGAACACGACCACGCAGCCGAGGTCGCGGTAGTAGGGGGCGAGATAGTCGGTCTCTTTGTCAAGCGCGTACGCCGCGCCGACCTGTGCCGCTTCCTGCCCCTGGCAGGAGATGACGAACGGGATCTTGCCTGCACGGTTCAGCACCCAGAAGCGCTCATCCAGCCTGCGCGACAGCAACATATAGTAATAGATGTCAAGGACTTGTTCATCAGACAATCCGAGATCTTTGTAGTTCAGCTTGGACATGCCTAAACAACCTCCTGTCTCTTGCTCTGCATTTAGAAGTGAATCGCTTTGCCTTCCACGCTGAGCGCAGCTTCCATAATCGCTTCAGCCAGCGTCGGATGCGGGTGAATCGTCATGCCGAGTTCTTTGGCGGTCGCGTCGAGCAGCATCGCCAGACCGGCTTCGGAGATCATGTCGGTCACGTTCGTTCCTACCATATGCACGCCGAGCAGATCGTCGGTGTTCGCGTCTGCAATCACCTTCACGAAGCCGTCGATCTCGCCGTTGACCTGCGCCTTGCCGATGCCGCGGAACGGGAACTTGCCGACTTTGATCTCGCGGCCTTCCTTGCGCAGCTGCGCTTCGGTATAGCCGACCGACGCCACTTCCGGGCGGGAGTAGACGCAGCGCGCGATCATCGCCGGCGGCGTATGATGCGGCTTGAGGCCGGCGATGACTTCGACCGCGTGGATGCCCTCATGTGACGCAACATGCGCCAGCTGCGGCGTGTGCACCAGGTCGCCGATCGCGAAGATGTTCGATTCCTTCGTGCGGAAGTCTTGATCGACGACGATCATGCCGCGCTCGACCTGAATCTCCGTCGCTTCGAGCCCCAGGTTGTCGACGACCGCTTCGCGGCCCACCGAGACGAGGATCTTCTCCGCCGTCAGCGTCTGCACGCTGTCGCCGGTCTTGACATCGATCGAAACCGATTCCCCGTCGATCCTGACCGTTTCGGCCTGTGCGCCCGTGTTCGTCAGGATCTTCACCTTCGCTTTGCGGCGGCCGAGCAGTTTGGCCACTTCTGCCGACACGTCCTCATCCTCGGTCGGCAGAATGCGGTCTGCGAACTCAACGACCGTCACGTCCACTCCGAAGTCGGAGTACATCGACGCCCACTCGATCCCGATCACGCCGCCGCCGATGATGATCACAGACTGGGGCAGTTCTTCGAGGCGAAGCGCATGGTCGGACGAGATGACGCGCTCGCCGTCGATGGTCAGTCCCGGCAGCGTGCGCGGGCGGGACCCGGTGGCCAGAAGGACGTTGCGCGGCGCGAGAATCTCCACTTCGCCGTCCTTCCGCTCCACCGAGACCGCACCGGCCATCGGCGAGAAGATCGACGGCCCCATCACGCGGCCAAGCCCTTCGATCACCTGCACATTGTTCTTCTTAAGCAGGCTCTGCACGCCCTTGTGCAGGTTGCCGACAATCTTGTTGCGGCGGTTGACGACCGCCGGATAGTCAAGGGAGATCGACCCCTCGATGATCACGCCGAAGTCCTTCATCTTCTGAGCCATATAGTACATCTCGGCGCTCTTGAGCATCGCCTTGGAGGGGATGCAGCCGCGGTGAAGGCAGGTGCCGCCGACGAGGTCGCGCTCGACGACCGCCGTCTTCAAACCTAATTGGGCAGCGCGAATGGCGGCTACATAGCCGCCCGTGCCGCCGCCGATCACAACAAGGTCAAGCTGTTCGGACATAGCAGGTAAGTCTCCTTCCAGAGTGGGATCGTGCGGGCGAACAAGTGCGTGCGCTAGCGCTGCAGGTAGGATTTCTCCGTGCGCAGGAAGGTCGAGCGCGTGCGGCGCATCGTCTCGATGCGCTGTTCAGCCAGACGGTCTGCCGCCTTGTAGGACGGGATGCCTTCTTCTCTTGCGATCTTGAAGATCGACTCGATGATGTTGTAGATGTTCTCCACTTTCTTGCGGGCGCGCTCGTGGTTGTAGCCTTCGAGCTCATCAGCTACATTGATCACGCCTCCTGCGTTGATCACATAGTCCGGCGCATAGACGATGCCCATCTCGTGGATGATGTCGCCGTGGGAACGGGACTTGAGCTGGTTGTTCGAAGAGCCTGCGATCACTTTGCACTTGAGCTGCGGGATCGTGTCGTCGTTGATGATCGCCCCCAGCGCGCACGGAGCGAAGATGTCGCACTCTACGCCGAAGATCTCGCTCGGCGCGACGACTCTTGCGCCGAACTCGTTCACTACGCGGTTGATCGAATCCTGGTTGATGTCGGTGACGATGAGCTTCGCGCCCGCTTCGTGCAGGAAGCGGCAGAGATAGTAGCCGACATTGCCGACGCCCTGCACCGCAACCACTTTGCCGCTCAGATCGTCGGAGCCGAACGCTTCCTTCGCCGCCGCCTTCATTCCGACGAAGCAGCCAAGCGCCGTCATCGGGGACGGGTTGCCGGAAGAGCCGTACGATTCAGAGACGCCGGTCACGTAGTTGGTTTCCATCTTGATGATGTCCATGTCCGCTTCGGTGGTGCCGACATCTTCCGCCGTGATGTAGCGGCCGTTCAGAGACTCGATGTAGCGGCCGAACGCACGGAACATCGCTTCGGACTTGTCGGTGCGGGGGTTGCCCATGATCACCGTCTTGCCGCCGCCGAGATTCAGACCGGCCGCCGCATTCTTATATGTCATGCCGCGTGCCAGACGCAGCGCGTCTTCGATCGCAGCTTCTTCGCTTTCGTATACCCACATGCGGGTTCCCCCAAGTGCCGGACCGAGAGTGGTATCGTGAATGGCAATGACCGCTTTGAGTCCGGATGCCTCATCGTGGCAAAACACCAGCTGCTCGTAATCGTATTTCGCCATATATTCAAAAATTTTCATGATAGAAGCCCCCTTCGATGTTTTGTGCCTTTTTTGAATTGTACGACAAGGTGCTAGGATCGCCATAACCCGATCAACAGCATACCACAATGTTTTGCATGTGTGGTAGTGAACGCCAGATATGGTTAGCATCTGCTTGATTTGTCCCGATTATAATCGGCGATCCTCTAGACGTATTGGACACAAGTTTGAGTACGCCAATTTTATAATGCAAGACCCGTGCCAACTCCACTTGTAAGCGATTACAAACAAGTCCTCCAAGGCTCTTCGCGCCCGTTGCGACTGTCTTAGAATTTTTCTAGTGTAGTGCAAAAGAAGCAAGGAAGACCTGTTTGGCCTCTTCTGCACTATGCAACATTTTGCACTCACCTGCAAAATATTGCAAGCAAATCACTGCAGGCCATACTTGTCCATCTTGTAATACAAGCTGCGCACCGCGATGCCCAGCCGCTTGGCCGCTTCTGTCTTGTTGCCGCCCGTCTGCTGGAGCGCCCGCTCCAGATGCAGGCGTTCCGCCTCCTGCACGACCTGCTCCAGCGTGCGCAGCCCCTCTGCATCCGATTCGCCGGCCGCGCTTCGCTCGCCGCTCGTCAGGGCATGGCCGCCCTGGCTTCCTTCGCCTTGCAGCACGATGTGCTGGCGCTCGACCACCGTCTCGTTGAAATGCATGTTGATCATCGCCCGGCCGATCGTGTTCTCGAGTTCGCGGACATTGCCCGGCCAGTCGTACTCGCGCATCTTCGCCAGCGCTGCCGGGGACAGGCATTCGACATTGCGTCCGTATTCCGCGTTGTACTTGTGCATCAGCCGCAGCGCGATCGCTTCAATGTCCCCTTTGCGGAAGCGCAGCGGCGGAATGATGATCGGCAGCACGTTCAGGCGGTAATAGAGGTCTTCGCGGAACGTTCCCCGCTGGATCGCGCGCTCCAGATTCAGGTTGGTGGCGGCGATGACGCGCACGTCGACGGGCAGCGCCTTCGCGCCCCCAACGCGCAGGATCTCCTTCTCCTGCAGAACGCGCAGAATCTTGGCCTGCATGCTCATCGAGATCTCGCCGATCTCGTCAAGGAAGATCGTCCCCCCGGACGCCTCCTCGAACAGCCCCTTCTTCCCGCCGCGCTTCGCGCCGGTGAACGCGCCCTCCTCATAGCCGAACAGCTCCGATTCGAGCAGGCTCTCGGAGATCGCCGCACAGTTGACGCGGATGAACTGGCTGTAGCGGCGCACGCTCTCGTTGTGGATCGCGTGTGCGAACAGCTCCTTCCCCGTTCCCGACTCGCCGCGCAGCAGCACGGTCGCCGGGGTGTGGGCGGCGATGCGCGCCTGTTCGATCGCCATCACCATCTCGTTGGAGGAGCCGATGATGTCGTCGAACGTATATTTGGCCTCCAGCTTGCGGATCAGCTGCTTGGCTTGCTTGAGCTCTTCGGACAGCTTCTTGAATTCGGAGATGTCGTGGACGATGCCGACCGAGCCCTTGAGCTCGCCGTCCACCTGAATCGGCGCCACGTTGACGATCACTTCCTTGCGCTTCGGGCCCAGCTTCATGCTCACTCCGCGCACCGGCTGGCGCGTGCGCAGCACCTGCATGTGCATCGACTCCCCTTCGGCGATGTCCGCGTCGGCGGGCTTGCCGAGAATGTCCTCTTCGGTCAGCCCGGTCAGACGCGTGTAGGCCGGGTTGATCATGATGCCGCGCCCTTCCTTGTCGACGACCGAGATCGCATCCTGCGTCGAGTTGATGATCGCCTGCAGCATCATCCGGAACTCCTTGAGGTTGGTCACCTCTTCGGCGAGGGCCTGCAGTTCGGTGATGTCGCGGAACACGGCGACCGCCCCGACCACCTTGCCCTCGCGGTCGCGCACCGGTACGCGGTTCGTGATGATCCGCGTCTCCCCTGCCAGCTGCAGCGCATTGAGCTCCGGCTCCCCCGTCTCCAGCACCACATGCAGGCGCGAGTTCGGGATCATCTCCGAGATTGTCCGCCCGAGGATGTCATCTCCCGACACCCCGAGCAAGCGCTGGGCGGCAGCGTTGTACAGCGTGACCGCTCCCTCGGCGTTGACGGCGATCATCGCATCATGCGTCGAGTTGAGCACGATGTCGAGCTCCTGCCGCGACACGGTCAGCTCATGAATCAGCTCCTCCTTCTCCAGCAGCAGCTTCATCAGGAAGTTGGCGACCGCACCCGGGATCAGCCGCGTCTTCGCAGGCAGGCAGTCACTGATCCGGCGATAGGTCTCTTCATCTCCCGTCGCCTCGATCACCACTTTCACATCATCGTCAAGCAGTTCTTCAAACTGCCGTGCGGTCGGGATGCCGTACTCCCGCGCCACGCGCAGACCCGGCGCTTCCGGGTCGATGTCGGCGACGCCGACGACGCGTACGGTCGCCAGATCGCGAAACGCTTCCAGCATCGCCGTCCCCCCGCGCCCTGCTCCGACAAGCAAAATGTCAATCAAAGAAGAACCCCCCTGCAATTCTTTGCATGTATGAAAAAATTTGCACACCCGTTTCATGTTCGACGCCTTTTCAATGAATCCTGCCTGGGATATAGTAAGAGCAAGAGAAAGGATGAAGAAGGATGGGCAAACTGATCGTCTGGGTCATCCTGGTGGGCGTCTTCCTGCTCTCCGGGTACGGACTGAACTTGATACGCATCGCCATCGTGGACAAGATGGCGCATCCGGAGATCGTGATCTGGTGGAAGGTGCTGATCGGCTCGATCTTGATGGTCGGCGGCATCGGCTTCCTCGGCGGCTTCGTCTACTACCGCGACAAGAAGCGGGGCAAGGTGCGGCCGCCTGCCTGGCGTTCCGATCAGCAATAGGCAGCTTCATGAGAAAAGACCAACGGCACGTTAATCGGCCGTTGGTCTTTTTTTATGATGCTTGTCTGCCGAACATGTCCAGCCAGCGCAGCCATTTGTTGTTTTCGATGACGGAGGTGAGGGAATACCGCTCGGTGAACAGATGGAACAGCACAAGGCCGCCCAGCCACGACAGGATCATCGCCGGGGATCCTGTCAGCACGACAAGCAGGCCGATGCTGCCGCCAAGCAGGTTCGATCCGGCATCGCCCATCATCGCCCGCGCCCGCAGATCGTCCGGCAGATAGGCGAGCGTCGCTCCGAGCAGCAGCCAGAACGCTGGGCTTTGCAGGCCGCGCAAGGAGAAGAGAGCAACCAGCAGCAGCATCAGGAGCACGCCCTTGCAGGCCCGTCCCGGCCGCAGGTCAAGCAGGTTGACGCTGTTCGCCGACAGAGCGATCAGAAGCCCGGCAACGGGCCAGCGCCACGCCTCGGCGTTCAGCAGCCAGGCGGCGAAGACCCCGACGGCGACCCCGACCGCCGCCTTGAGCAGCCCGGTCGTGATCTCCCCCTGCCGGAACAGCCGGCGCAGGTGTCCGCCCAGCCCGGTCGCCTGGCGGTTGCCGACCAGATCATCAAGCAGGCCGACCGCGAAAAAGCCCGTAGAGACGAAGAGCAGACCCAGCAGATCCTCGACCATCCGCCACGGAACCGGCGCCCACTCCCCGGCAACCACCAGGCCGACGCTTGTGAAAAAGATTCCGAACCAGAGGGCGGTGCCAAGACCTACGGGAATCGGCTGCCCGGCATAGTTGGGGCGCTGGAACCCGGCCTCGGAGAACGACTTCCTGAGCGTCGGAAGGATGCCCGCCGTCAGCAGATAGCCGCCCCAGAACGCGGCGAGCAGCCCGCCCATCATCCCATACCAGTATTGGTTCACCATGTCTGCCACCTGTTCAGGAGCACCCGGGCGATCTGCAGCATCTGCTTGCCGCGATGCAGGAAGCCGCGCAGGTTGCGTCCGTATTCGCGATGCTTCATCTCCACTTCCACTTCGAGCAGCCGCATGCCATGCCGGGCCGCATCGATCGTCATCGCCACTTCCACGCCGTACCCGCTGCCCAGCGAGCCGATCGCGCCCAGCGCCCGCCGGTTGAGGGCGCGCTGCCCGGAGAGAGGCGCTTCAAGATCAATGCCGCCCAGCAAGCGGATGCCGCGTCGAGCCATGCCTTTGACAAGCCCGAATCCGCCCCGGCTCGGGCGCGGCAGGCGGCCGATCGTCATGTCGCAGCGATGTTCCAGAATCGGCCGCATCAGCTTCTCGACCTCGACCGCCGTCTCGCCCATGTCGGCATCGAGGAAGACGATGACTTCCGCTTCACGGGCGGCGAGAATGCCGGAATACAGGGCGGCGCCCTTGCCGTAGTTGGTCGTGTGCCGCACGACGCGTGCGCCCGCTTCCAAGGACACGCGGTATGTATCGTCTGTCGAGCCGTCATCGATCACGATGATCTCATGAAGGCCCGGGATTGCACGCACCGCCCGTATCGTCCCGTCGATTCGGTCCGCTTCGTTCCAGGCGGGAATCAGTACGCTGACTTTGGTAACGCTGCTCATCGGCCTGCGCTGACCTCCTTTGCTGTCGTTACGGTCGGCAGGAGCGCTTCCGCCGTCTTTTTCGTTCCGTAATGCCCGCGCGCTCCGCCGAGCAGGTCGATCAGCGCCACGCGCCCGGTCACTTGATCGAGGTTGTCGACCGTCGAGATGCCGAACTCCCGGTAGTAGGTGACCCCGGAATGCACCACATCCGAACGCTCCGCCCCGACAACCGTGATGCCAAGCTCGGTCAGTTGCCGCAGCAGCGGCGCATCGAACCAGGCGAGGCGGTTCTTGTTGTTGTCCTTCACCCCGCCGATCAACACGATGCCGTCCACTCGGCCGCCGAACGAACCGGTGACGGCCGCCGCGCTGACTTCCTTCAATGAGTTCAGCACGGACGTTCCCTGCCCGCCGAACATCTCGCCTGCGAGCGCACCGGCCAGCCGGCCGTAGATTTCGCGCAGCGAGGCGCCTCCGTCGAGCCCGAGCACCCGGCGCATGCGCTGCAGAGGGTCCGGGTCTTCCAGCGCCGCTGTGTTCATATGCAGCGTGGCAGTCACGTTCGCACCCGCCTGCTCCAAAGTGGAGAGCAGCGGAGGAAGATCGCCTTGTTCCAGCTGAAGGAGGGCGATGTTCTTCCCGATCAGCCGGTCACGCACATAATGACCGCCCATCTTGGACATGACCCCCTCCAGCGAAGCGGCGCGCTCTTCGAGGAGAGAAGCTTGCTTGACGAGTTTGGAGTTGTCCGCCTTGCTCTGGGTATATCGGTCTTCAAGTCGCTGCAGGAGCTCGACCTGCTCCTTGACGATCACCTCTTCACCGAGCGTGCCGCCGAGCAGCAGCCCGAGTCCCAGCGCCAGAAACACGGCGATGAGGGTCATGATGTGATACCGGATGCCGTACAGAGCCGATCCCTCCGTTCTGTTAGGACAGAAGCAGTTTCAGATTCAGATAGACCATGCGCAGGAAGCTTCTCGTGACCGGGTTCAGCCACGCGACAACGGCGATCGGCACGAGCGCGGCCGTCGTCACGAGCAGAGCGGCCCGCCAGTCGACCGTGCGCCGGTAGAGTTGGGAGACACCTTTGGCATCGACGAGCTTGTTGCCGATCCGCATTCGGGTCAGCAGCGTGCTCGACATCCCCCGCCGTCCCTTTTCCAGAAAATCAATCAGGTTCGAATGCGTCCCCAAGGCCACGATCAGCTCCGCCCCGTTCTCGTGCGCAAGCAGCATCGCGACATCTTCAGACGTGCCGGGAGCCGGGTAGAGGTGGGCCTGCCGGTTCAGCTCCTCCACGCGGCGCAGGCCGGGCGCGCGTCCGTCCGGATATGCATGCACGACCAGCTCGGCTCCGCACGTCAGCGCGCTGTCGGTGACCGAATCCATGTCCCCGACGATCAGGTGCGGGCGGAACCCGGCTTCCAGCAAGGCATCCGCCCCGCCGTCAACGCCGATCAGCACTGGCTTCATGTCGCGAATATAGGTCGAGACCGCCTTCAGGTCATCCTTGTAGGTCGGCCCGCGCACCACAACCAGCACATGCCGTCCGCGCATCGCCGTCCCGAGCTGGAGCACGGGCAGTTCGCCGAGGAAGAAGCTCTTCTCCTTGTTGGCATAAGTCAGCGTGTTGTCGACGAACTGTTCGAGCTCTGTGCGTATGTTGAGCATCGCGCGCCCCATCCGGGCGAGCACACCGTCCTCTTCGAGCAGATGTCCGCGGCCGATCACTTCGTCGCCCTGAATGATCAGGTTGTCAAGGAGCGAGAGCATCACCCCTTCCTTGACCCGCTCCATCAGGGCGGGCGTCGCGTCGTCGAGCAGGACGATCCCGGCGCGGACCAGCTTGATCGGGCCAAGGTTCGGGTAGCGCCCGGAGATCGACGAGCGGGTGTTGATCACCGCCTTCACGCGGGCGGCGATCAGCGCATCGGCCGCCACTTCGTCGACGTCGACATGCGAGATGACGGCAATCTCGCCCGGCAGCAGCCGCTTGACGAGGTTCTTGGTGATGAAGTCGGCGCGGGCGGTGCCGTGCACGCGCACCCGTATCGCCCGGCGCGGGGAGGCCAGTCGCATCTTCCGTTCCTGCCTTTCTCTTCCATACATGTGAATTAGTATGGGACAACGACAGGAGATTTATAAACGAAAAAGAGACCCTAGGCTCGATACGAGGGTCTCTTTTTGCTATAAGCTCGATTCGGAACCCCACATTCCGTGCCAGGGAATGACTGTTGGAGGGGTTCTGCGGCCTTCCCCGCGCTAGCCATAACACAGGGAGAGGGAGCGTTCAGTTGTTCACACCAATACTGACGACGCTGTTGAGGGAAAAGTTTCACTCTCTACGAAAAAATTTTCACTTATGTTCGCCGCTGGCGCCTTGCAGAATCTCCAAGGCATGAGGCACGACAGGCAGGATCACTTCGAGGCATTCGCGAACTCCCTTCGGGCTGCCCGGCAGGTTGACGATCAGCGTGTTGCCGCGCGTGCCGACAACCGCCCGGGACAGCATCGCGAACGGGGTCTTGCTCAGCGACGCAGCGCGCATCGCCTCCGCCATGCCCGGCACTTCACGGTCGATCACCGCAAGCGTCGCTTCCGGCGTGACGTCGCGCTTGGCAAGACCGGTGCCGCCGGTGGTGACGACCAGATCGAGCTGCAGCTCGTCGGCGAACAGGCGCAGGGTGTCGCGGATCGTTCCGAACTCATCGGGGATGATCACATACTCGACCACTTCCGACTGAATGTCCAGCACCATCTCGCGAATGACTTGTCCGCTCAGATCTTCCCGCTCGCCCCGTGCGCCCTTGTCGCTCGACGTGATGATCCCGACTCGAAAACGGTTCATGAGTTCCCCTCCTCCCTGACGTAGTCGCCGCTCTTGCCGCCCGTCTTCGTGAGCAGAGAAACGTTCTCGATCACCATGCCCTTGTCGACTCCCTTGCACATGTCGTACACGGTGAGCGCGGTTGCGGTGACGGCGGTCAGCGCCTCCATCTCGACGCCCGTCACATAGGTGGTGGAGACGGTGGCCAGAATCTCCAGCGCCGGCTCCTCCGGGAGCTCGCGGAAGGAGATGTCCACCTTCGTCAACGGCAGCGGGTGGCACATCGGAATCAGGTCGGACGTCTTCTTCGCCGCCATGATGCCGGCGACCTGCGAGACGGCGAGCACATCGCCTTTCTTCATCCTGCCTTCGCGGATCAGGGCCAGCGTCTCCCCTTGCATGCGAAGCGTCGCAGAGGCGGTTGCCGTGCGCTTGGTGGCCTCTTTGTGCGACACATCAACCATGTGGGCGCGTCCTTGTTCGTTGAAATGGGTCAGACGTGGTTCGGTCATTCTCGCGTCCCCCTATGAGAAAATGAATCATTTCATTATAGCACAGGTTGTGATATGCTCAGGGTGAAATTTTCACAAAAGGGGTCTTTCTGCCATGCACGTCACCGTTCAACTGTTTGCAGGGGTTGCCGAAGCGGCCGGGAGCCGGACATGGAGCGGCGAGCTGCCGCCGGGCGCAACGGTCGGCGAGCTGTTCGCCGCCCTGCTTCGCGACTGCCCGGCGGCGGGGCCGGTGCTCGCCGTCTCCTTCGCTTCGGTCAACCATTCGTATGCGGCGCCGGACACGGTCCTGCAGCCGGGAGACGAGATCGCCATCCTGCCTCCCGTCTCCGGCGGTCAGGGCGATCCGGAGTTCTTCACCGTCACCTCCGACCCGCTCTCCGCCGACGACGTGATGAGCAAAGTGCGGCACCCGCACTATGGCGCGATCAACCTGTTCGTCGGCACGGTGCGCGAACTGACGCAAGGCAAGCGCACCGTCCATCTGGAGTATGAAGCGTATGCGCCGATGGCGGTGAAGATGATGGAGCGGATCGCAGAGGAGATCGGGGAACGCTGGCCGGGAACGCGTGTGGCGATGTCGCACCGCGTGGGCGTTCTCGGCATTGAAGAGGCGGCCGTCATCATCGCCGTCGCAACGCCGCACCGCGCCGCTTCCTACGAAGCGGGACGATATGCGATCGAGCGGCTGAAGGAGATCGTGCCGGTCTGGAAGAAGGAGATCTGGGAGGACGGCACCTCGTGGATCGGTCACCAGCAAGGGCCGTGGAATCCCTTGCGGACCGGCGAAGGGGGGACGCTCTAGTGGACGATCTCGCGCGCTATTCGAGACAGATTCTGTTCCCGCCGATCGGGGAAGAGGGACAGCGCCGCCTGCTGGCTTCCCGCGTCGCCATCGTCGGCATGGGGGCGCTCGGCACGGTGCTGGCCAACCATATGGTTCGGGCCGGCGTCGGCTTCGTGCGGGTGATCGACCGCGACTTCGTGGAGGCATCGAACCTACAGCGCCAGATGCTCTATGACGAACAGCACGCGGCGGAAGGAATTCCGAAGGCGATGGCGGCGGCCGACGTTCTTCGCAGGATCAACTCCGGCGTCACGATCGAACCTGTGGCGGCCGATCTGACGTGGCAGAACGCGGAACATCTGCTCGCCGATGTCGATCTGGTGCTCGACGGTTCGGACAACTTCCAAGTCCGCTTCCTGATCAACGATGTCTGCGTGAAGCACGGGATCCCGTGGGTCTATGGCGGCGGAGTGAGCGCGAACGGCATGACGCTGCCGATCCTGCCAGGCGAGACGCCGTGTCTGCGTTGCCTGTTCGACACCGCGCCTGCGCCCGGCACGACGGCGACCTGCGACACGGCAGGCGTGATCGGGCCGATCATCCACATCATCGCGTC
>JGI12273J12029_10044022_pt1 | contig 16890 bp, 12 predicted proteins | sample SoiCrureplicaC0C_FD_12029 | JGI IMG/M metagenome (IMG submission 12029) | reverse complement strand
GGCAGAATGGGACGCACGGATTCCGGCATCTCGGCCTGCGCGGGGAGGCGCTCGCAACGGGCCAGCATGAAGCCCAGCAGGACGTTGAGTACCGGCCGGTGCGCTAGCGCATAATAGGTTGTTACATAGACGGTAGCGGGCATCGCATGCCGCTTCAACACCGGTAGCATGGCGGAGTAAGTGCTGTACCAGCCGTCGTCGATGGTGATAACCAGCGCACAATCGGGTAGCGTGCCATCGCCCAGGCGCTCCACCGCCTCGTCCAGCGGCAATATGGGGTATCCCAAGCGGCTGATGAGCGCAATGCGCCGGGCGAAGCGTTCGGCGCTCATGAACAGGCAGTCGCCATAGTGCGGCGCACCACCGAGCCAAACACCGTGATAGCACAGGATGCGCAGTTGCCGTCGCGTGACCTGCCGGCTCGCAGCAAACAATCCTGACGATTTGGCCATTTGCAGCACAGCGTCGCGTGCCGACGTACGCTCATCTCTCGTCGGCGCGAAAGCGGTAGTAATAGCCCCGTTCATGCCCGCGCCACCACCGGCTCGATGAGGTTCCGGATCAGCCGGAGCACGAAGCTGCGCGGATTGCGATCCCAAGGGGTGAAACGCGGCAACTGGAAGAAATCCACGCCTGCGCTAGATGCTCCCCACCCGGTGGAGAAGGCCGCCTCGAAGCCGGCCCACTGCACCAGACGCGCGTGCTCATGCGTATAGTCCTTGCCCGGCTTCCCATTTGGATAGGCAAAAAGCCGAATGGGCTCCCCGATGATTTCCTCGAGCCGCTCCTTGCCTTCGACGATCTCGCGTTGGGCTTCCAGCAGCGGAATGGCGGACAGGATGGGATGCGAGCAGGTATGCCCGCCGATGATCATTCCCGCGGCACGCAGGGCGCGTACCTGGTCGCTGCGCATCATGAGTTCGGGCAAGCCGGCCACCCGGCATTTTTTGCGGATCGCTTCCACCAATTCCGCCCGCTTTTCGCGCGGCTGGTATTTCACACGCGGCAATACCCGGGCAATGGCGGTCCGCCTCGCCGGCCAGGAATCGAGCAGATGAACGCCGAGGTCCAATTCGCTGAGGTCCAGCTCTTCGAGCTGACAGGCGCGTATCGCCCCGGAGATGGCGTCGTTCCACATGGCGCCGCCGTCGAGAAAATCGGTCGCAACGAAGAAGGCGGCGCTCATGCCATGCCGCTGCAGAATAGGCAAGGCTACTTCGGCGTTGTCTGCATAGCCGTCGTCGAAGGTAATGGCAAGGGCACGCTCCGGCAGGTCGCCGCGGCGCAGACGCGCGACGGCCTCATCAGGCGGCAAGACGTTGAAAGCCTGGGCGATCCAGCGCAGCATGGTGTCGAACTGCTCTGCGTCGAGCGCCTGCGGCACGAGCGGGTCGGGCGCCGGACGTACGCGATGGAAGATCAACACCGAGAGCTTGCCACGCGGCCCCGGTGGTGATGCCAGACGTCCGATGGTACGGAGGACGATCATCGTGCCACCTCCTTACACTGCGCGAACTGGCAGCGCACAGTACGCCGACTACGTAACTTGGCCATGCGCGTCATTGTTTGGCACCTCCCGCCAGCGATGCGCCCCCCATGATGACCGGCTCCGCCGGAACAGCAGTCACCGACTTGTCCGGGTGCTCACGCTCGCTCAACTCGATTGCGAGCCAGCGGTGAGTCACGACCAGAATCACTATGACGTTATAGGCGAAATCGACGTAAGCGAGACTCAGGAATGCTCCGCCCACAGCGAAGCCGACGAGCGACACTTGCGACATGCCGGCGAGATGGAAGACCCAGGAATACTCGGGGATGTGCCGCGTTCGCTTGCGCAGCCGCGATGCTTCGAACCAAGTCACTACCCACAGCGCCAGGAAGATTGCCAGTCCCGGCCAGCCGTGCTCACCTAGCACCTGGAAATAGATGCTGTGCGCAGCACGGATGATGGACGGATCCGAGGCGCGGCTTTCGTCGGGGATGGGGGCATAGAGCTCCCATACAGTGGGGTTGTACATCTCGAACCCTGCCCCGGTCGGGCGGTCGTTGGCGATGTTGATCGCGGTTTCCCAGGCGTTCAAACGTCCGACCGCCGAGCTGTCCGTCTCGTACTCGGTGATCGAACGGACCTTCTCCTCCACCGACCATGGCATGATCGACAACGCCATGATGCCGGCAACCACCACGCCCGTGCCGAACAGCACTTTGCGCGGTGAACGCCACCATAGAACCACGGATATGGCCGCGATCGCGAGGAAGGCTCCGCGCGATTGAGTTCCCAGCACGGCCACGGCGGAGAGCATCATCGCCAGGGTCAGCCCATGCCGTACCCATTTGTTTTCGGTTGTGAGCTTGAGGTAATAGAGGAAAGGAATGGTCATGAGGATGGCCAGCCCGATTTCGTTATTACCCTGGATGAAGCCGCCCGGCCCCCATACCATGCCGCCACCCGCGGTACGGATCGTGTAGATGCCGCCCTTGATGCCATAGAACGCCAGCGAAAGGGTGTTGATCCACACGAAGGCCTGAATGTGCTTTTTCTCATGCAGCACCGCCATCGCCACCAGGGTCATCAACATGATCTTGAGCGCGCGCTGAAGCCATACCAGGGAGTCGGCAGGGAAGACTGCGAAAGCGGTGGAGATCATCATCCACACAGTGAACGCAATCAGCATATACACCGGCGCCGAGCGCGGCAGTCGTATCGGATCCTTGGTGATCATGAGCCCGATCAACGTCACCCCTGCCGCCATCGCTGCGAAAGGCGCGCTGTAGGCGAAGCCCCAGGCCAGGCGGTGCGGGTTCATGACGCTGATCCAGGTCCACAAGTACACCCCGATGTAGGGATGACGAAACGCGTAAGGCAGCGCGCCGAGGACGATGAGAGTGATCAGGATGTCACGCACGGGAGGAGACTCCGACGGGTAATTGAGTTTTGCGCAGGGACTCGAACATCTCAAGCTGCGCCGTAGTGGTGGCGCTCCAGTCGAACCTCTCAGCATAGTGCCGGGTAGCTGTCCGCTCCGGCGGCGCGGCGAGGACGGACTCAATACCCGAGCGCAAGGCCGCGGCGCTGCGCTCGGGCACCAGCACGCCGGCTTCCGGAGCAGTCACGATTTCGGGGATGCCCCACACCCCCGTGGCGACCACGGGCGTACCGCAGGCCATCGCTTCGAGGAGCACGTTGGGCCAGCCTTCGCGACTGGAGGCAAGCACCAGCACATCGGCGGCGGCGTAATAGCGTCGCAACTCGGCCTGCGGGACGACCCCGACGAAGCGCACCCGCTCACCCAAGCCCTGGTGAGCGACCAATGCGCGCAGCCGCGTCTCCTCCGGCCCGCTGCCCACGATGACGAGCGTCGCGCCAGGAATGCCGGCAGTCGCCTCGATCGTCAGGTCATGACCCTTCAACTCGACCAGGTTGCCGACCGACAGCACGGTCGGCCCGTCGAAACCCAGATCCTTGCGCGCATCCGTGCGCCCCTCTGGATGGAAGAGATGGAGGTCGACGCCATTGCGCAACACTCGCGGACGCTCGCTCCCGAGGCCGAGACGTTCCATCTCGTCGGCCAGCGCCCGGCTTACTGCGGCACAGCGTCCTGCCGCTCCAGTCGCCCAGCGCATCATGCCGAACGGCAGACGCTGCCCGGGCCAGTAGGTGACGTCGCTACCGCGCGCCGTCATGACGAAGGGCTTGTCGAGCCATTTCCCGAGCAGCGCCGCGGCCACGCCGTCGGGAAAGAGAAAGTGCGCATCGATGACATCGAAATCGAAGCCCGCGCGCTGGATTCGACGCAGAACCGGGAAAGCGCCGAGCGCCATGGCCAACGGAGACACCGCCACACCGAGGCCCGGTACGGTGACGAACCGAGGATGGAACACCTCGACGCCGTTGCGCTCCTCGCGCGGCGCCACGCGCGCAAAAGCACCGAAGCGTCCGAAGCGCCGGGATGTGAATGGGAACCACGGCACGGGCGCCACCACCTTGGCTTGCGCCCGGTTGCTGGCGAGAAGCTGGCGCAGGCGCGTCTCGATGAAGACGCCGTGGCGGGGCTGCTCGGCATTCGGATATAGGGAAGTGAAGGTCAGGATGCGCAACATGGCTACTCCCGTGCCGGCAGGCCGACAGCCGCCGACGAAATCGCCGCGCTGCGGGTGCTCGCCATTCCGGCCGCCGCCCGCCACCACCCCCACAGGCACATCAGAGCCGAAAGCAGAGCGACCACCCCGACGACCAGCGAGGCGAGCAAGCGTTTTTGCAAGCGCTCCATTGCGGCGACCTGTGCGGCGTTGGCCGGGTCGGGCAGCACCCGGATGTGCGGATGTTCGCCCTGCGCGATGCCTCCCAATTGCTCCAGGGAGCGGGATACTTTGCCGAAAGCCTGCACCAGCGGCGCGCGGTCGTAGGCGAAAACATTGTTGCCCCACCACAGGTACCACTGGCTGAGACCACGCTCGTAGAACTCGCGCGCCTTCTCCTCGTACTTGAAGACCGGGCGTGCATCGGGCTCGATGGTCTCGAAAACGAGATCGGCGCCGCCCGCGCGCATTGCGGCACGGAACGCTTGTGCCGACACCGGCCGGCCGGCCTCGTCCGTCATATACAGGTTATGGAAGACGTCGATCATGCGCCACTCGCCACTACCGTCATCCCAGACCTCGTTGAAGATATGCCCGCGACCGCCGAATCCATCGAAGGAAAAGGCCCAGGCGCGCACGTCAAGCCCGGCTGCCAACGCGAGCGCAGTAAACACATCAGCATAGTCCCCGCAGTAGCCTTCGCCATAGCGTGTAATGCGCTGATACGTCTGCTCCAGGTCGGATTGGATCGGACGCCCGACCGGCCCGTGCCGGTTCTCGAGTAGATGCCGCGCCAAGGCGAGCGCGCGATCCCAGTCCGACGGCAAAGCGCCGAGACCAAGCGCCGCCACGCGCGCATCGAAACGCGGATCGAACGGCCCCGGCTCGCGCCGGAAGTCACCCGGCATGTCGGCCGGCGTCCAGTCGAAACGCGTCTCCGCGACGTGGTCCAGCAGCAAGGCATTGCGCAGCCTCACCAATTCGGCCGAGTCGGTGAGGTGCGGCGCGAGCGGCAGCATCGCGAGCAACAGTGCAGCAGCGCTTACGATGAAGCCGCGTCGCCAATTACGCATCCGGGCGCTCAGGTCCATCCTTGGTCGCCCTACCAGCAAAGGCCTTCGATGCTCGCCGGAATCTGCGTGTCGTCCGGCAGGCCGACGAGATCCAGCACCCGGGTATCGGGCCGAGCGTAGGCCGTGAGCGCGTCGATGACGGCCGGACCGGACACGCCTACGATGACCATCTCCGCCCCTCCGACCACCTTGATGAGGTCGGCTTCGAGCAGGTCGCCGAGGTGCGGCAGGCGCGTTTCGATGAAGCGCTTGTTCGCTCCCAGCAGTCGCGACAGATGCACGTCCGGGTCATAGATCGAGAGTTGCAGTCCCTTGCCGATCAACTGTTCCGCAAGCGTTACGAGCGGGCTCTCGCGCAGATCATCGGTGCCGGTCTTGAACGACAGGCCGATCATGCCGATGCGACGGCAGCCCGAGTTCAGCACCTTGGCGAGGGCGTGCTCGATGTGATTGCGGTTCGACGCCAGGATTGCCGTGTGCATCGGCATCTCGACGTCGCGCATCTTGGCAAGGTAGCCAGTGGCACGCAGGTCCTTGGGCAGGCACGAGCCGCCGAAGGCGAAGCCGGGCCGCAGGTACGCGCGGGAGATGTTCAACTGCGTGTCCTGGCACACGAGGTCCATGACCTCGAAGGCATCCACCCCAAGCGCTTCGCATAGGCGTGCCGTCTCGTTGGCGAAGGTGATCTTCAGCGCGTGGAAATTGTTGCAGCAGTACTTCATCATCTCGGCCGAGCGCACCGAGGTTTCGATGAAGCGGCACGGCAGATGTCCGAAAAGCTCTTTCAGGCGCGCAGCCGGGTCGGGATGGTTGGCTCCGACGATGGTAAAGGGCGGCTTGTCGTAATCGCGGATGGACGTGCCTTCGCGCAGGAATTCCGGCTGGAAGCACAGATGAAAATGCTCGCCGTCGCGCTTGCCGGAGACACGCTCGATGATGGGGCGCAGGGTCTCTTCGACCGTCCCGGGCACGAGCGTGGAGCGGAATACAACCACGTGCGGCGAGTCCTTGAGCGCGAGTGCGGCGCCCATCTCTTCGGCCAGACGCAGCACCGCGCCCTGATCCTGACTGCCGTTGGCGGCCGATGGCGTTCCCACGCATACGAGCGAGATGTCGCTCTGCAGAACTGCGTGTACGGGATCGGTCGTTACCGTCACGCGCTCGCTTGCGACCACTTTGGCCATGAGGTCGACCATGCCCTCCTCCACCACCGGCGTCTTGCCGGAGCTGATGAGGTCGAGCTTGGCGGCGTCGACATCGACCCCGATGACGTGATGTCCGTCGCGGGCGAGGCAGGCAAGTGACACCGCTCCCACATAACCCAGGCCGAATATGCTGATCTTCATGCGACGGTCTCCTCTTCGGTGCGAACGGATGCCATGCAGCGTTCGATGATGGCGTCGAGGCGCTGCATCGAACGGGGCCAGGCGTGATGACTCAACATGCGTGCGCGGCCGGCGGCAGCGAGGTGCGCTCGTTCGGCCGGGCTTTCGACAATGCGCAGGATGGCGGCGGCGACGTCGTCGGGACGGTCCGCCACCAGGAAATGCTCTTCGCCTTCGGCATCGACGCCGCCGGCGGCCGCCGAGCTGGTGACCACCGGCACGCCCATGGCCATTGCCTCGAGAATCTTGTTCTGCGTACCGCGCGCGATGGCAAGCGGCGCGACCATGAGCGCCGAGCCACGGATGAAAGGCCGCACGTCGGGCACCGATCCGGTGACGGTCACGCCGGGCACTTCTCCCAGGCGGCGGATGGCGGGCGACGGATCAGCGCCCACGATGAGGAGCTTCAGCGTCGGACGACGCGACTTCAGGAGCGGCCATACCTCGGAGCAGAAACGCATCATGCATTCCTGGTTCGGGTAATAATCCATGCGCCCGATGAAGCTCAGCGTGTCGGGGTCATAGCTGCCGTCGGTCGGGCTGAAGAACTCGGCGTCCACGCCGTTCGGGAACCAGTCCGTCGCGACGCCGGTGCCGTAGCTCTCGAGCGTTTCCCACTCCGCGCGCGTCGTGGCCGTGCACAGGTCGAAGCGACGCGCGAGGCGCTTTTCCGCCGCCAGCATCTTGTTGCCTTCCAGGCGGTAGCCGAGCGAGAGCGGGAAAGGCTTGTAGTTCGCATACTCCAGCCACTTCTGCGAATCCATGTCGCCGAAGTCGAGGATCTTGGGCACCCCGCGCACGTGCTCGACGTATTGCGCCACCGACGAGCAGTGCACGAAGATGAGATCCCAGCGCTCCGAATCGAGCAGCTTCTGCACTTGGCGGGCAAGATCCGGCGAATAGAAGAAGCCCATGGACGAAGGGGTGACGAGGGGCAGGCGCGCCACCATGCGCAGGGTCTGCACCGGATTGTTCACCATGCCCATTTCGAAGCGCTCGCAGTGCGAGGCCAAGCCGCGCCCCTCCTCCGCCTCCTCCGCGGAGCGGGCGAGCGAACACACTGTCACCGCGTGCCCCTGGCTGGAGAGGTGACGGATCATGTTGAACGGGCGGATCTTTCCACCGCGCTTGGGCGGAAACGGGAAACGGTGACACACGTAGAGAATCTTCATGCGAGGAATCCCTTCAGTTCGGCCGCCACCTCGTCCGGCGTGCGCCGGTCGAGGTAGAGGCGGCACCAGACCTCGAGGTTGACGAGCGCGACCAAGGCATCGGTGCGATCGCTGCGGTTAGCCGCGTGGTCGGCCATCAGACGCTTGACCGCCTCGGGGCGGAAAAGCCCGCGTGCGCGCACCGTCTCGGGCGAGAGCAACGCCCGCATCACCGGGGCCAGTTCGCGTTTCAGCCATGCCCCCATCGGCGTGCCGAAACCACGCTTGCTACGGTTCAGGATGTCGTCCGGCAAAATGTCCGTCAGCGCTTCCTTCAGCAGATGCTTGAGGCGCCCTCCCGGGAGCTTGGACGAGGCGGGAATGCGCGCAGCGAGTTCCACCAGTTCGTGATCGAGCAACGGCACGCGGCATTCGAGGGACACGGCCATGCTCATCTTATCGGTGAGCATGAGCAGGTCGTCGGGAAGCTGGGTTTCCGCATCGACGGCGAGCATGCGGTTGAGCGCGTCCGCATTGCCGGAGGCAGCGAAGGCCGCTTCCAGCGGGTCGTGTCCGGCGGCCGGCGCAACGGACAGAAGCTCGTCAACCTCGTCCATGCCGAGCACCTGCAGATAGCTGCGGTAGCGGGCATCGGGGGGCAATTCGGCGGTGGCGAGAAAACCCTTGGCCAGCCGGAGCGCGTTCAGCACGCCGGAGTGGCGGTCGCTGGGCAACCGGTCCGCCGCGCGCATCGCCAGGCGCCGCGACCAGCCCGGGAGTTTCCCGAAGCGTTCAGCATAGTGACCGCCGAGGTAGCGGCGATAGCCGCCGAAGAGTTCATCTCCGCCAACGCCGGAGAGAATGACCTTGACGTCATGCCGGGCGAACTCCGAAACCAGCCAGGTAGTGATGAAAGCCGTATCCGCGAGCGGCTCGTCCATGTGCCACACGAGTTTCGGCAGCAGCCCCACTACATCGGGCCGCACGACGATTTCATGGTGCTCGGTGCCGAATAGTTCCGCCACGCGCCGGGCATAGGGCAGCTCATTGTAGAGGCGCTCCGCCTCACCGCCGTCGAAGCCGATGGCATAGGTGCGGATGGGCTGCCCGCCGGCGTGGCGCGCCATGAAACCCACCACCGCGCTGGAATCGACCCCCCCAGACAGGAAGGCGCCAATCGGCACGTCGCTCACCATCTGCATCCGTACCGATTCTTCGAGCCGGTTGCGCACGCGCTCCACCCACTCGCGTTCGCTGACGCCTTTCTCGATATCCGCCGGCACGCGCCAGTAGCGCGACTCGCGCACCCGCCCGTCCTCGATGATCAGCATTGTTGCCGGCGGCAACTTGCGGATGCCCTTGAACAGGCAGTGCGGCGCAGCGACGTAGCCCAGGTGCAAATACGACGCGAGCGCGTCGCGATCCAGCGCCGCCTCGACTCCCGGCAGGGCCAGCAGCGCTTTGGCCTCGGTCGAGAAGGCGAGCCGGTTCGCATCGCGGTAGATATACAGCGGCTTGATGCCCAGCCGGTCGCGCCCGACGATCAGGCGTCGGCGGCGCGCGTCCCACAGCGCAAACGCGAACATTCCGTTGGCACGATGCACGAACTCCTCGCCATAGGCTTCGTACAGGTGCAGCATCACTTCGCTGTCGGAGTTGGTCTTGAAGCGGCAGCCACGCTCCTCCAACTCTCGGCGCAGCTCGCGGAAATTGTAGATCTCCCCGTTGCACACCAGCCAGACGCTTCCGTCCGCATTGGAGATCGGCTGGTGCCCCCCGGTCAGATCGATGATCGAGAGCCGGCGCATGCCGATGCCGCACGGTCCGTCGACATGAAGTCCCTCGTCATCGGGGCCTCGATGGCGGGTGACAGTACCCATCGCTGAAAGGTGTTCGGCTTCGACTGCCATGCCGTCGAAACGATAGATGCCGTGAATGCCGCACATGTCTGCTACCTCACGCCTTTGCCAGAACGCGGCCGTGACGGTTCAGCGCCCGCTGATAGACCGCGTCATAACGGGCGACGCTGTCGGCCCAAGTGCGCTCGCGCTCGACGAAGCGACGCGCCTGCGCCCGCAATCGCGGCCACTCCTGTCGCTGCGCGAGCACCTCGGTGAGCGTTTGCGCGAGCGCTGCCACATCGCCCGCGCGGAAGAGAAATCCCGTCTCCCCGTGCCGCACCAGTTCACGGTGCCCGCCCACGTCGGAAGCGACGAAAATGCGCCCCTGCGCCATGGCTTCCAGCGGCTTTAACGGGGTGACGAGCTCGGTCAGACGGATGGGCAGGCGCGGATACACCAACACGTCGATGAGCGCGTAATAGCGCTGCACGTCGCCATGCGGCACACGTCCGGCGAAGATCACCCGGTCTGTCAGTCCAAGCGACGCCGCCTGGGCCTTGAGATTGGCCTCCTGCGGCCCGCCACCGATCAGCAGCAGCTTGAGCGTCGGCTGCGTCGGCAGCAGTCGTACCAAGGCCTCCATGACGAGCGAGAGTCCTTCGTAGCCATAGAAAGACCCGGCGAAGCCCAGCACTGTGGCATCGTCCAGTTCCAGACGACGACGCAGGTCCGGATCGCCCGCCTCGCCGAACTTGAAGGTCTTTACGTCCACCGCGTTGGGGATGACGGTGATGCGGTCGTCCGGAATGCCGCGCTGCGCGATATCGCCGCGCAGGCCCTCGCAGATCGTAGTGATCTGGTCCGAGTGGTGCAGCGCGAAGCTTTCCAGCGCGCGCGAGACCCGATAGCGCAGGCTGCCTTCGGTCGTGGTGCCGTGATCGACCGCGGCGTCCTCCCACGATGCGCGCATCTCATACACGACCGGCAGATGGTGCCGGCGTCCGACCCAGAGCGCGGGCAAGGCATTGAGCACCGGCGAATGCGCATGCAGGACGTCGGGCGCATGTTCACGCACGAGTTGGTCTAGCCGGCGTGTGGTGGCATGCATCTGGGCAATCAGACCTGCGTTCGCCCCGGTGCGCGTGCGGTGGAAGATCCAGCCGTCCACCTCTTCGCAGGCCCGATCACAATGCCCCTGCTTGGGCGTGGTGAGCTGCAGCGTATGCCATCCGCGTGCACGCTGCTCACGCAAAATGGCAAGCGTGCGGAAGGCATAGCCGCTGTGGAGCGGCGCCGAATGATCGAGAATGTGCAGGACGGAGATCGTCACGCCGCACCCCGGCTCGCAACCGGCTCCTGCGCCACGCCGCTCGAACGCAGGAAGGCCTCGAACATCATCAGCGTCCATAGAGGCGCGCTGTAGTCGCGCGCGCCCGACTGGTGCGCATCGACCAAATGGCGCAGGGTCTCTGAGTTGAACATGCCGGTGGCGGCCAGTGTGTCGCCGAGCATCGCCTCCCGCACCCGCGCGCGCAGCGGCCCTCGGAACCAGCGCGCGAGCGGCACCGCGAATCCCATTTTCTGCCGGTACAACACCTCACGCGGCAGATGCGGTTCCATAGCCTTCTTGAACACGAACTTCCCTTCCTGTCCTTGAAGCTTCAGGGACGACGGCAACGAAGCGAGCCACTCCACCAGGTGATGGTCCATCAGCGGCTCACGCACTTCCAGCGAGTGCGCCATGCTCGCCCGGTCGACCTTGGTGTTGATGTCGCCGACGAGGTAAGTCTTGAGGTCGATGTACTGGATGAGCGCGAGCGGATCATCCGTATCAGCCGTTCCGGCATGGCGGCGGAACACTTCGAGCGCGTTATAACCGCCGAGCTGCGCGCGGAAGGTGTTGGAAAACAGTCGCCGGCGCATGTCGTCGCGCAGGATCGACACCGAATGGAAATAGGCGTGCACCGAGTCGCGCGCGAGCGACTCGAACGTCGTCTTGGCGCGGAACACCCGCGGCGCCCAGTCCGCTTTCGGATAGAGCATCCCCAGCACACTGAACATCGGACGACGCACCCCAAGCGGCAGGCTTGCGCGCAGCTTCTCCTCCATGAGGTGGAGTCGATAGCGCCGATACCCGCCCAAGCTTTCGTCCCCGCCATCTCCTGAGAGTGCGACCGTTACGTGCTTGCGCGCGAGCTGGCACACCCGGTAGGTAGGAATGGCGGAGCTGTCGGCATACGGCTCGTCGTAGAGGGTCGCCAGCCGATCGATGAGGCCGAAATCGTCCGGCTCCACCGTTTCGAGGTGATGGCGGGTCTGATATTGCTCGGCGACCATCCGGGCATATTCGGATTCATCGTAGGCCGGATCGTCGAAGGCGATGGAGCAGGTATTCACCGGCTCCGAGGATATCGATGCCATCGCCGCGACGACCGCGCTCGAATCGACCCCGCCCGAGAGGAAGGCGCCCAGTGGCACTTCGGAAATCATGCGCAGCCGCACCGACTCGCGCAGACGGGCGACAAGTTCGGTGCAGGCATCCTGCGTGGAGATGCGCCGGTCAAGGCTGAACCGCACGTCCCAATACGACTTCGGTTCCGGCACCGGGGCGCCCCGCCGCACCGTGAGCGTGCACGCGGGCGGAAGCTTCTTGGCTCCCATGTAGATGGTGCGCGGCTCCGCGACGTAGCCCAGTGCGAAATACTCCTCCACCGCGCAGGGGTCGATGTGCCGGTCCAGCGCCGGATGCTGCATCAGCACCTTGAGTTCGGACCCGAACGCGAGCGTGCCATCGGGCAATTCCGCGTAGAACAGCGGCTTCACCCCCAGCCGGTCACGCGCGAGAAAGAGGGTTTCGCGATTTCGATCCCACAGCCCGAAGGCGAACATGCCGCGAAAGCGCGTGACGCAAGATTCGCCCCACTCCTCCCATGCATGCACGATCACTTCAGTGTCGCTGCGGGTATGGAAGCGGTGCCCGCAGCGCTCGAGCTCCGGTACCAGCTCGCGGTAGTTGTAGATCTCACCGTTGAAGACCACTGCAACGCTGCCGTCTTCGTTGAAGAGCGGCTGTTGGCCGGAAGCCAGATCGATGATTGAAAGGCGTCGGTGCGCGAGCGCCACCCCAGGCTCGAAATGAAGCCCGCCCTCGTCGGGGCCGCGGTGGTGCTGCACTTCGTTCATGCGCTCAACGAGTTCGCGCGAATACTCGGGTTTTTCCCGCGTATGGAAGAGCCCGGCGATTCCACACATTACCGCCTCCTTCTCAACTTCAGGTTGCCGGAACGGGTTGCCCCGCCGCGCCCAAGCGAAAATCGTAGAGCCGCGCATAGCGCTCCACCATTGCACTCAGGCTGTAGTACTGCTCGACTCGAACTCTGCCGGCCCGCCCACGTTCACGGGCCATAACCGGGTCTGCGACGTAGCGCGCAAGTTCGCTAGCCAGTGCGGCACTATCCGCCGCAGGCACCAATGACCCGGTTTCTTCTGCCACGACCAATTCCGGATTGCCGCCTACTGAGGTCGCAATGACCGGCAAGCCGCTCGCCATCGCTTCGAGGATGGTGTTGGAGATACCTTCGGCCCGCGACGGCAGCGCGAAGATGTCCATGCCGCGCATCGTGGCGGGCACGTCATGGCACTCCCCGGCCAACCAGATGCGGTCACCCACACCGCTGCGCGCGACCTCCGCCTCCACGTCCCGCCGCTGGGGCCCATCCCCCACGATCATGAGGCGGGCCTTCGCCGTCATATTCGGCGCGCGGGCACATAAGAGGGCGAAAGCTCGCACGAGATTGACCTGATCCTTCACAGACTGCAGCCGGCCCACCGTGCCGATCACTGTCAAATCGGTCGCGTTGAACGGCGAGCCCATGACCGCCTCACGCAGCCCACCCGGCGCCGGATGAAATCGGACGGCATCGACGCCGTTACAGATGCGCGTGACACGCGACTGCGGCACCCCCACGCCATCGCACAAATAGGCCTGCAGATGTCCGGACAACGCCACGTAGTGCGTCACGAAGGGCCGGTACAGCCGGCGCACCAGCCGGTAGCGGAGTCGCAGCCCTTCCGGGTCTGAAGCATCCCAGCCGTGCTCTCCGTGAATGCGCACCGGAATCCCGGCCGCCCAGGCCGGAACGGTGATTTCAAGCGCGGCAAGGTTGCGGGTATGCACTACCGCGGGCTGCCACTCGCGAAACAGCCGGTAGAGTCTCGGATAGAGCCACACGCCGTGCCCGGGACTTTTATGCAGTGAGATGAACTCCACGTCTTTCCGGGAAACCCGCGCGCAAAATTCGTCTGCGCATCGGGTGAGCGCCACGACCACATGGCGGTAGCGGTCTTCCGGCATACGGTTGATCAGGTTGACCAATCCGTTTTCCAACCCTCCGACATCGAAGTTGTAGACGACGTGCATGATCAGCGGACGCGTATCGTTCACGGCCTCGCCTCCGCCCGTTCAAGCATCGCCTCGATCTCCCGTGCGTGCTCGCGCAGGAAGGCCTCCGTGAGCTCGCGCGCTTCCTCGGCGCGCTCCTCGACGGGCGAGATCAGCGCAATGAAAGCTGCATCGTCAGGCTGACTGGACAGTCGATCGATTGCGAACAGTGCCTTGGCAAAGTAGTCGCTCTTCACGACGCGCCGATTGGCGTGGTACCAGTTCCAGATTGCCAGACGCGACGTCTGATTGGTGACGAGGGCGCGCCGCACTTCGCCTACCGGCAGCACGTCTTCCCTGCTCGCGAGCTGGGTCCACCGCTTGTCGCCCGGGGCGATCAACGCGTTCGACCACATCACCAGTTCGTTACCCGGCTGCTGCCTCGCGTAGTAGGCGACGTACAGTCCGATTACCTTGCCGTCATCGCGCCGATAGGCCTGGAAGAGTTCCCCCCGGTGCCCCTTGAAGTGCGGGCGATATCCCTGGAAGGAGTCGTCAACGAGCGTCCATCCGGCGGCCGGCGCGGGCGTTGCGAGTGATACGCTGAAGGGGGCGACCGGCTCGTCGAGTTGCTGCAGGGCGAGCGGAAAAATCATCGTGGCTAATGCCAGCGGAAGCACACCGAGCCAGCGACGCGTCGCAGCCGTCGGCAAGGCTGGCTTCACGGTCGACGGAGCCTCGACCGCGTCCTCTCGCCAGCGGGCACCAATCCAGAACATGGCCATGATGACGACGCCGAAAAAGGCCCATCCGTAGATCAGATGGTCGACGCCGACCGCAAGCCGATTGCCGCTGAGATAGCCCAGCATCACGATGAGATAGGCGCGCAGCCAGTTGGCGATGATCGGCACCGCGATGGCCACTCCGACAAAGAGCAGGCGGCGGCGAAGGCTGCGGTAATTTAGATATGCATATAGGGTACCGACCATCAGTGAAGCGATCAGGTAACGGATGCCGCTGCACGCCTCGACCACGGACCAGCGGCCGTTCGGCACCACAAAATGCAGCCCTTCCTGATAGACGGGCACGCCCGACAGGCGCACGGCCCACACCGTGAATTCCGCGGTATAGCGCATCAGCCAGGGCAGCAGGAACTCCCCGATCGGCACCCCGAAAAAGAGGAAGAGCAGCGGAAAGGCCAGCACCCGCGATAAGCGCCACCCCATTACTGCCACCATACCCGTCACTACCATGACAACGACCGAGGCATGGGCGAGCGATGCGACGCTCACCATCTGGCCCACTATCCAGGCGAAGCCCGCGAGCAGAAGCAAGGGGGCAAGCGCCGGCGCGGGCATGGGTGACAGGTGCTCGAGCCGATCGCGCTTCTGCCACACTAGCCAGGCGAAGATCGGAATCACTGCCAGCCCATGAGCGAAGGTGTCCGAGCGCCACCAGATGTGGCCGATTTCACGAGCGGTGGGCCAATACCAGGCAACAATCCACGCGAATACCGCAACGATCGTCGCCGTTACGACGCGGGAACCGCTCAGTTGCAATGGCGGATCGACCGCAACGGCGAGCAGGCCGGAATCACGTTGCACGTTGCAACCCTCCCTCATCCAAGATTGCGCACGATGTGCGGCCCAAGGGCGTTGGCCACTCCGAGCGGAAGCTTCCGCCACAACGCAATGAAGGCGCGGTATTTTGGATTCATCGGGTTGTTCTGCGGTACCCCGTCACGCTTGTACAGGCGGTATTCGTAGGAAAGTGGCTGCGGCTCGAAGCCCCAGTTCTTCTTGAACGAATAGGGCCCGGTCCCGACCTTGCTGCGCCCGAAGTCGAAGCACTTGAAGCCTCTTTCGCATGCGCGGCGCATCAGCTCCCAGTACTTGAAGTCGTTCGCCGCCAGTGCGCGGGCAGCATCGACATCACCCGCGTAATACGGCAGCACCTCGTCGCGAAAATAGAAGGCGAGCACCGATGACAAGGGCGCGCCGTCCTGACCATAAACGGTCAGGACCTCGCAATCCTTGCCAAAAGTCTCCAGCAGGCTGCGGAAAAACCGGCGCGGCAGGGCCGGCGTGCCGTGGCGCAGCACGTTATCGGCATAGAGCTGGAAAAACACCGACTCGTCGGAGTCGATCCGGCTCACCAGCCCGTTTGCGATGCCTTTGCGCACCATGGCGCGCTGCTTGCGCGGGATGGCGAGCATGTTGGCCTCGGGGTCGGGCAGGAGGGCCTTACGGAATGTGACGTAAAGATCCTGCCGCGGCCAATCGGCATGCCGGGGCGTGAGGTTGCGGTATTCGAGATGCTGCACTCCGAGTTTGCGCGCGCGCGCATCGGCCTCCGCTTCCAGCGCAACCACCGCGTTTGGCTCCCCAAGCACCCCGGCATAGACGCAGAATGGCAGCGACACGAGCGAGTGACCGAAAAGCACGCTCCTGACTTCCGCCAGCGGGAGCACTGCCTGAATCTCACCCGCACATTCGGCATAGAGATAGCAGGTCCGGTGGCGGAAGACTTCCTCGATGATGCCTTGCCAGGCAGACAGATGAAAAAAGGTCGCCTCGGGTCTGGCGCGCACGAATGCATCCCAGCGCGCCCGGTCCTCCGGACGAAGTGACTTCACGACGACAGCGGGTCGATCCATGCTTGCCGCTCTCCCGGTCGGTAATAAATCAGACGGCGGCGGGGAATACTGCGTCCGCGCGCTCCCAGGAAAATTCCTTCAGCAACCGGCGCAGGCGCATCTCCGTGCGCTCCAGGTTGACGTAGTGACGAAAGCGCGTCTTGGCAGAAGCCTCGCGCACGCGCGGCTGCTCGGGATCGATCTCCCACGGATGGAAATAGAAGATCGCGGGCTGTCCGTCACGCCGGTTCACGCGCGCGATCTGCCAGCGCGAAACCGCATACGGCAACAGGCGGAAGTAGCCGCCGCCGCCAGCCGGCCAATTGCGTCCCATCCAGCGCATG
>JGI12273J12029_10000764_pt1 | contig 17059 bp, 13 predicted proteins | sample SoiCrureplicaC0C_FD_12029 | JGI IMG/M metagenome (IMG submission 12029) | reverse complement strand
CTCGAGGGGTTATTTTTAGAAAATTTGAGTTATTGAGGTTCAGTCTTACTGAGACACGACTTTGATCACGTTGCGGACCGAGTCAGCCGACTTGTCGAGCGCGGTCTTCTCGTCTGCCGTCAGTTCGAGTTCGAAGATCTTCTCGATGCCGTTGGCACCGAGCAAGGTCGGAACGCCCATGAACAGGTTGTCGTAGCCATACTCGCCTTGCAGCAGTGCGATGGACGGCAGGATGCGCTTCTTGTCCTTGAGGATCGCTTCTGCCATCTGTACGAGCGAAGCAGCCGGTGCGTAGTACGCCGAGCCGTTGCCGAGCAGTTGGACGATCTCGCCGCCGCCAACGCGCGCGCGCTTGACGATCTCTTCGAGACGCTCTGCCGGGATCAGCTTCTCCAGCGGGATGCCGCCTGCGTAGGAGTAACGCACGAGCGGAACCATGTCATCGCCGTGGCCGCCGAGCACGAAGCCTTGGATGTCTTCGACCGAGACGCCGAGCTCCATCGCGATGAAGGAACGGAAGCGAGCGGTGTCGAGGACGCCCGATTGGCCGATGACGCGCTCTTTCGGGAAGCCCGAGGTGTGGAACGCGACATAGGTCATCGCGTCAACCGGGTTGGACAGAATCAGCAGGATGCTGTTCGGGGAGAACTTCACGATCTGTTCGGTGACCGACTTCACGATGCCCGCGTTGGTGCTGACGAGGTCGTCGCGGGACATGCCCGGCTTGCGAGCGATGCCAGCGGTGATGATCACGAGGTCCGAATCAGCGGTGTCCTCGTAGTTGGAGGTGCCGATGATGTTGACGTCAACGCCCAGGACCGGCGTTGCTTCGAACATGTCGAGTGCCTTGCCCTTGGTCGGGTTTTCCATCTGCGGGATGTCGAGGAGCACGACATCGCCCAGTTCCTTTTGCGCCAGGAACAGAGCGGTGGTAGCGCCGGTGAAGCCAGCGCCAACAACGGTGATTTTCTTACGCTTGATCGCAGTCATGATGAAATCCTCCACTCTCTATTTCAATAGTAAGGACAGCTTACAGGTTCGTGATGATCGCGTCTGCGAACTCGGAGCACTTGACTTCCTTCGCGCCTTCCATCAGGCGGGCGAAGTCATAGGTGACCGTCTTCTGGTCGATCGACTTCTCGAGGCCCTTGACGATCAGGTCAGCCGCTTCTTGCCAGCCGAGGAATTCGAGCATCATCACGCCGGACAGGATGACCGAGCCCGGGTTGACCTTGTCGAGACCTGCGTACTTCGGAGCGGTACCATGGGTCGCTTCGAAGACCGCGTGGCCGGTCACGTAGTTGATGTTCGCACCCGGTGCGATGCCGATGCCGCCAACTTGGGCAGCCAATGCGTCGGAGATGTAGTCGCCGTTCAAGTTGAGGGTCGCGATGACATCGTATTCAGCCGGACGGGTGAGGATCTGCTGCAGGAACGCATCGGCGATAACGTCCTTCACGATGATCTTGCCCGCTGCTTCTGCTTCCGATTGTGCCTTGTTCGCAGCATCGGTGCCTTCGGCGTCCTTGATACGGTCATATTGTGCCCAAGTGAACACTTTGTCTGCATACTCGCGCTCGGCCAGTTCGTAGCCCCAGGTCTTGAACGCGCCTTCGGTGAACTTCATGATGTTGCCCTTGTGCACGAGGGTCAGCGATTTGCGGTTCTGCGCGATCGCATAGTCCAGCGCAGAACGCACGAGGCGCTCGGTGCCTTCCTTCGAGACCGGCTTGATGCCGATGCCGGAGGTTTCCGGGAAGCGGATCTTCTTCACAGCCAGCTCGTCGCGCAGGAAGGAGATGAGCTTCTTCACTTCTGCAGAGCCTTCCGCATACTCGATGCCCGCGTAGATGTCTTCGGAGTTCTCACGGAAGATGACCATGTCGGTCAGCTCCGGACGCTTCACCGGGGACGGAACGCCGTTGAAGTAGCGCACCGGACGCACGCATGCAAACAGGTCGAGCTCTTGACGAAGCGCGACGTTCAGGGAACGGATGCCGCCGCCAACCGGCGTGGTCAGCGGGCCTTTGATGCCTACCAGATATTCGCGGAACGCGGTCAGGGTGTCGCTCGGAAGCCACTCGTTGGTCTGGTTAAACGCTTTTTCACCAGCCAGCACTTCAAACCATTCGATCTTGCGCTCGCCTTTGTATGCCTTCTCAACCGCAGCGTCAAACACGCGCACAGACGCGTTCCAGATGTCCGGACCGGTGCCGTCACCTTCGATGAACGGAATGATCGGGTTGTTCGGGACGTTCAGCTTGCCATTCTCGATCGTGATCTTCTCGCCTTGGGTCGGAGCCGTGTACTTTTCAAACATGGTTACCAGGACCTCCTTGGGATATGTACATGAGTACAGATATGTGAGCGGGTAAGGAGACCGTTGCGACACGGTCTCCTTACCCTCTGCTGGCGAACATGGAAAACGCTTACTTTTCCATACGAGTACCGATTGACACCCTGCTGTCAGAAACTGATTCGTTGTGTAAATGATACCATAGGCCATGAATCACAAACAAGAAATTTTTTCATGCATCGAACCGCGGTTTCATGTCGTGAAACTCAGCTCCTGCTTGGCGTTCTGCCCGCTTCGTGGAGGCCAGGAACCACCAGATGCCGGAGAGGATGATCGCCCCGCCGATCCATTGGGCGGTGGAGACCGTCTCCCCCAGCAACACCCACGCGAGCAGCGTCGCGCCGATCGGTTCGCCGAGGATCGCCATCGAGATCGTAGTGGCGTTCACATACTTCAAGAGCCAGTTGAACAGCGTGTGCCCGAACACGGTCGGCACGACGGCGAGCAGCACGAACAACCACCATTCGACGCTTGGATAGCCAATCAGAGCGTAGCCCTGCCACAGGCAGTAGAGCAGCAACACGAGCACGGCAAACAGGTAGACGAGCAAGCTGTAGACCATCGAGCTCATCGCACCGCGCAGGTGCTGCCCGATCACGAGGTAGCCGGCGACGACGAACGTGCCGAGCAAGGACAGGAAGTCGCCCCAGAGCGCCGCTCCGCTGATCGCCAAGTCCCCCCAGCCGATGCAGACGCTGCCCGCGATGGCGATCACGGCACCGACCAACGCTTGGCGAGCTGTTCGTTCCCGCAAGGCCAGATAGGCGATGCCCATGACGAAGATCGGCTGGAGCGTGATCAGGATGGTCGAGGAGGCGACGGTGGTGTAGGTCAGCGAGCCGATCCAGAAGATGAAATGCAAGCCGAGGCAGACGCCGGAGAGTGCGATCAACGCCCACGCGCGCTTCGACAAGCTGCGCACTTCGGCGCGAGAGCTCGGCGTGAGCAGAAACGGACTGAGCAGCAGGAAGGTGAACAGGAGCCGATACAGCCCGAGCACCGCTGCCGGCGCAGCCGACCACTTGATCAGAATGGCCGAGAACGACACGGCCAACACGCCGATGAGCAGGAAGACCACCGGCGGGACGGGGAGTTTTTTCAGATCGGACATGGTGTGTGCAGTCCCCTTTTTGAGCTAGAAACGGCGGAAGGTGACAAACGAGCCGTTCTGCATGATCTTGAACAGCCACCGCTTCAACAGCTGCTTGAACGGTCGGCGCATGAACGGCACGAGCAAGACCAATCCGAGCGCATCGGTCAGGAAGCCCGGCGTCAAGAGCAGTGCCCCGCCGACCAGCACGCAGGCGCCGTCGAGCAGCGATTCACCGGGCGGGATGCCCGAGGCGAGGTCACGCTGAATCGCGCCCCATGTGCGCTTGCCTTCCTGCTTGACCAGCACGGCGCCGAGGAAGCTCATCCCAATGATCAGGAAGAACGTCGGCCACCCACCGATCACCGAGCCGACTTGGACGATCGCGAGGATCTCTAGCGCGGGGATGATGAGGAAGAGCAGGAACAGATAGCGTCTCATGCCTACGCGTCCCCTTCCTCGGCGAGGAGTGCGACCAGCTCAGGATGCGTACGGTGTAAGCGCACGACTTGGCCGTCGCGGTTGATGAACGTATGTTCCGTGCGGCCCGTGCAGAGCAGTTGGTCAGTCTCGGCGAGGCGTACTTCGTAGGTGAAGATCAGGCGCACCTTGTTGAACGAGGCGACGCGGGCCGTCACGCGCACGAGGTCTTCATAGCGCGCGGAGGCATGGTATTTGGCGTTTACTTCAGTGACGGGCATCAGGATGCCGTCCTTCTCCAGCTCGCCGTAGCTGTGACCGCGCTGGCGCAACCATTCGGTTCGCGCCATTTCAAACCAAGCAAAATAATTGCGATGATGCACAACGGCCATCTGATCGGTCTCCGCGTACCGGACGCGGAACTCCACAGCACTGCTTGTCATCGGGCAACGCTCCCTTCTCTCTCTGGTCAACTCCTACATTATAACGCAAGCGCTCGCCAATAAAAAACGCCCCCTTCTACAGGGGCGTTTTTTTACAAAACAGCGCTTAGTTTTTCATGAGCGACTCCAGCTCGGACAGATGCGCTTCGAACTGTTTCATCGCCGCTTGGATCGGTTGCGCGGTCGACATGTCCACACCGGCGGCCTTCAATACTTCCAGCGGCGGCTTCGACGAGCCCGCCGAGAGGAACTGGTCCTTGATCCGCTGGACGGCCGTCGCCCCTTCGCGCTGCACCTGCTCGGCCAACGCTGCGGACGCGGCGAAGCTGGTGGCGTACTGGTAAACGTAAAATCCGTAGTAGAGGTGGGGAATCCGCGCCCACTCCAGCCCATTCTGTTCGTCGTTGACCAGCGAGGGCCCATAATAGGCGGCATTGAGCTCGCGATAGGTGTTGTTCAGCACTTCGGCCGTCAGCGTAGTGCCGTTCGCTTCGAGCTCGTGGATTTTTTTCTCAAACTCCGCGAATTGCGTCTGGCGGAAGATCGTGTTGCGGAACGTTTCCAGCCATTGGGCGAGCAGACGGATCTTCTCCTGCTTGGTTGTCGCCTGTTTGTACAAGCTCTCGAACAGCAGGTGCTCATTCATCGTCGACGCCACTTCGGCCGTGAAGATCGGGTAGTGCGCCGTCAGATACGGCTGGGTCTTGTTCGTGTAGTAGGACTGCATGGCATGGCCGAGTTCGTGCGCGAGCGTGGACACATCATCGAGCGTCCCTCGGTAGTTGAGCATCACGTAGGGGTGGCCGTCAAACGCCCCCCACTGATAAGCCCCGCCGCGCTTGTCTTCGGTGGCGTACACATCGATCCAGCCGTTTTCGAACGCGCCCTGTAGCGCTTGGACATAGTCGTCGCCCAGCGGTTTCAGGGCGGTGAGCACCATCTTCTTCGCTTCTTCATAGGGGATGTAGCGCGTGTCGCCCTTGACCAGCGGCAGGTAGAGGTCATACGTATGCAGGTCATCGAGCTTCAGCCATTTGCGCTTCAGATCGACATAGCGATGCAGCAGCGGCAAGTTGGCGCGCACGGTGGCCAGCAGTTCATCATAGACGCGCGTCGGCACTTCGTTGCCATGTAACGACGCTTCGAGGGCGCTCGGGTAGTTGCGGACTTTGGCGTAGAAGTTGTTGGCCCGCACTTCGCCAGCCAGCGTCTGGGCGTAGGTGTCTTGGTATTTGCGATAGGTGTCGGTCAGCGCTTGGTAGACGCCCTTGCGCACTTCGCGGTTGGCATTCTCCAGAAACGCGCCGTAGTTGGCGCGGGTCAGCTGCACCGTCCGCCCCTGCTCGTCGCGCACCGTCGGCAAGCGCAAATCCTTCGACAGCATCCGGTAGGTGTTCTCCGGCACTTTCGTAATCGTCGACATCTGGGCGAGCAGACTCTCCTGCTCTTCGGACAAGGCATGTGTGCTGTTCTTCAGCAGGTTTTGCAGATAGCGTTTGTAGGGGGCTAGCGTTTCCGATTCCAGATAATGTTCCATCGTGCGCTTCGGCAGCTTCAGCAGCTCCGCTTCGAAGAAAGCAGTCTTCTCGGCGATCTTCGCATGCAAGCGCTCGGCGCGGCCTGCGACCGATTGCAGGTCCTGGTTGCCTGCGTTGACGTCGAGCGAGAGTTTGGCATAGACATAGGCTTTTTCGTAGATGCGGCTCAGCGCTTCATAATCGGCGAAGGCCTGGCGCAGGTGATCGTCCCCTTTGCCGAGGAAGCCCTTGTGCGCGGCGAACTGGTCAGCCAACGCCTCTGTCTTCCGCACGTCCGCTTCCCAAGCGGCGCGGTCGGGATAGAGGTCCTCCAACTTCCATTTGTACGCTGCGGGGATCTCCGCGCGGCTCTTATAGCGCGGCGGCTGACTCTCCACGGCCGCCTGCACCGTGCGCGGGACGAGTGCGACGGCAGGAGCAAGTGCGAGTAGGACGGCGAGGCTTGCAGACAGCCATCTGTTTGTCATTGTCGTAGTCTCCTCCTCTTCCACTGCTTGCCTAGGTCTCTATATTTTGGCTGTTCCTTGCCGTTCCATGCATCCCCATGAGCAGAAAAAAGAGCCCCTGCCGAAGCAGGAGCTCTGTGTACTACCTTACAGGACGTGTGCCACGCCGTCGTAGATCGCACCCGTGCGGGCGTCCACCGTCACGACTTGACCGCTCTTCAGCGTTTTCGTCGCGTCGGCCGTGCCCACGATGCACGGGATGCCGAGTGTCAACGCGACCACCGCCGCATGAGAGGTCAGGCCGCCCTCTTCGGTGATCACAGCAGATGCCTTCTCCATCGCCGGCACGATCTCCGCGTCGGTGCTCTGGGTGACGAGCACATCGCCTTCTTCGATCTTCAGGATCTCGTCCGCCTTGTTGCTGACCAGCATTTTACCCGAAGCTGCCTTTTGACCAATGCCTTGGCCGCGCGCGATCACTTCGGAGATCGTGTGCACCTTGATCATGTTGGTGGTGCCCGGCAGGCCCACCGGCACGCCAGCGGTGATCACGATCAGGTCGCCATGTTTGACGAGGCCGGAGCGGAGCGCACCGTCGACCGAAACGTTCAGCAGTTCGTCTGTCGATTTGACCTTCTCGACGACGACCGGGTAGACGCCCCAAGAGACCATCAGGCGGCGAGCCACTTCCGGACGGTGGGTGACGGTGATGATCGGTGCGCTCGGGCGGAACTTGGAGACCATGCGCGCCGTCTGGCCCGTCGAGGTGGCGGTGACGATCGCATGCGCGTTCAGGTCGTTCGCCACGGTGGAGACAGCCAGCGACATCGCGTCTGTTACGTTGCACTGCGGCTCCACATGGGTACGGCGGGACTGCACGAGGTGACCGCGGATCGCTTCTTCCGCGCGCTCCGCGATGCGGGCCATCGTCTGCACCGCTTCGGCCGGGTACTTGCCCGCTGCCGTTTCGCCCGACAGCATGATCGCGTCGGTGCCGTCGAAGATCGCGTTCGCCACGTCGCTCGCCTCGGCGCGGGTCGGGCGCGGGTTGCGCTCCATCGAGTCGAGCATCTGGGTGGCGGTGATGACCGGTTTGCCGAGCTGGTTGCATTTCGCGATCAGCATCTTCTGCGCCAGCGGCACCTCCTCGGTCGGGATCTCCACGCCGAGGTCGCCGCGCGCGACCATCAGGCCGTCGGTGACTTCGAGGATCTCGTCGATCATATCGAGACCCTCCTGCGTTTCGATCTTCGAGATGATCGGCAGGTCAGCGTTCTCCTCTTCGAGGATGCGGCGAACGTCGAGCACGTCAGACGCTTTGCGCACGAAGGAAGCGGCGATGAAGTCCACGCCTTCGCGCACACCGAAGCGGATGTCGGCGATGTCCTTCTCCGTGACCGACTCGATGCGCAGGACGACGCCCGGTGCGTTGATGCCCTTGCGGTTCTTCAGTATGCCGCCGTTGGTGACGCGGCAGTGGATGTCGTTGCCGACGACTTCTTCCACGACGAGGCCGATCAGGCCGTCATCGATGCGCAGGATCGAGCCCGGATGCACGTCTTCCGGCAGACCTTCATAGGAGATCGAAATGCGGTGCTCGTCGCCCAGTTCGATCTGCTCGGTGGTCAGGATGATCTTCGCGTCGTTGTGCAGCTCGACAGCGCCGTCCTTCACGAGCCCGGTGCGGATCTTCGGGCCTTTGATGTCGAGCAAGATCGCAACGTTCTTGCCGACGATTTCGGCTGCAGCGCGGATGTTCTTGATCCGGGCGGCATGCTCCTCATACGTGCCGTGCGAGAAGTTCAGACGCGCCACATCAAGGCCGTTGCGAATCAATGTGGTGAGCATTTCCAGCGATTCGCTGGCCGGTCCGATCGTACAAACAATTTTAGTTCTACGCATGGTGATCCCCCTAGTTCTGGTTCCCTGGTTTCTCTGGTATCTGATGTCTAGTCGGTGGTGGTGGGTTAGATGGACAGCGCGCTGGCGAGGTCGTACAAGGTCATGTCCGGCTCGCGCTTCGTGTTCAGCGCTTCGGTGATGTCGGTGGCGACGATCTTGTTGCCCATCACGCCGATCATCTTCGCCGCATGGCCCTTCAGCAGCTCATCCACCGCTGCAGCGCCCATCTTCGACGCCAAGGTGCGGTCAAACGCAGACGGCGAACCGCCGCGCTGGATGTGGCCGAGCACCGTCACGCGCGTTTCCCAACCGGTCAGCTCGCGGATGACTTCCCCGATTGAGAAGCCCTTGCCGCAGCCTTCGGCCACGAGGATGATCGAGTGCTTCTTGCCACGAGCCGCCCCGCGCTTCAGCTTCTCCACCACCTGCGTGATGTCGTACTTCGCTTCGGGCACGAGGATCGTCTCCGCACCGCCCGCAACACCCGCGACCAGCGCGATATCGCCCGCGTCGCGGCCCATGACTTCCACCACATAGGTGCGCTCATGCGACGTCGCGGTGTCCCGAATCTTGTCGATGGCGTCGATGACGGTGTTGACCGCCGTGTCGAAGCCGATCGTGTAGTCGGTGCACGGGATGTCGTTGTCGATGGTGCCCGGAATCCCGATCGTCGGCACGCCCATGTCCGACAAGATCTTCGCGCCGCGGAACGAGCCGTCCCCGCCGATCACCACCAGCGCGTCGACGCCGTGCTGCTGGAGCGAAGCGACCCCTTTTTCCTGCCCTTCCTTCGTGCGGAACTCGTCGGAGCGGGCCGTATGTAAGATGGTGCCCCCACGATGGATGATATCGGCCACCGAGCCGAGGTCCATCGGTTCGATCTCCCCGTTGATCAGCCCTTGGTAGCCACGACGAACGCCGACCACTTCCAGCCCATGATAGATCGCTTTCCGTACCACTGCACGGATGGCTGCGTTCATCCCCGGCGCGTCACCGCCAGAAGTCAACACCCCGATTTTACGCATGTTTCTCCACTCCTCGTTTGGTCATTGCGTTTCACAAGACACAAAATGTCCACTCGGGACAATTTCAGTCCCATAAACATGCAAAAGGATGTGCTCATTCGGACATGGGAACGAGCACACCTGTCTTGCTAGTGGCGAACACCGAACCCACGAGGACTGTAGTTTCTACAGTTCAGCTAGGCTCAGTGTTTGCCCGTATGTTGCTGCCTATGCATCAGCCGTTCGCGTAATGGCCCATCTTGTTGTACTTCTGGTAGCGTTGTTCCACCAGTACGTCGACCGGAAGTTCCATCAGCTCCCGCAGGGCGACGAGGATTTGCTCCTTGACCGCTGCGATGGTGGCCTGCGGATCGCGATGCGCGCCACCGCGCGGTTCGGGAATCACCCCGTCCACCAAGCCAAACTCATAGACGTTCGGAGCGCCGAGCTTGAACGACTCCGCCGCGCGCTGCGCCTGCGACGCATCCTTCCAGAGCAGAGCAGCGCCTGCTTCTGGCGAGATCACGCCATAGATCGTGTTCTCGAGCATGTACACGCGGTCGCCGACGCCCAGCGCCAACGCACCGCCTGAACCGCCCTCGCCGGTCACGACGCAGACGATCGGCGTCTTCAACGCGGCCATCTCGATCAAGTTGCGCGCGATCGCTTCGCCCATCCCACGCTCCTCCGACTCGATGCCAGGGTAGGCACCGGGCGTATCGATGAAGCAGACGACCGGACGGCCGAACTTCTCCGCCTGTTTCATCAAGCGCAACGCCTTGCGATACCCTTCCGGCAGCGGCATCCCGAAGCGGCGGGCGATGTTCTCCTTCGTGTCATGCCCCTTCTGGTGCCCGAGCACAGTCACGGGGATGTCCTCCAGCTTGGCGATGCCGCCCACGAGGGCCAGATCGTCCGCGAAGGCGCGGTCGCCGTGCAGTTCGAGAAAATCGGTGCACATGCCCTTGATGTAATCGAGCGTCGTCGGACGCCCGGCATGGCGGGCGATCTGCGTGCGCTGCCAGTCGGTCAGGTCGCTGTAGATCGTGTCGGCCAGCGTCTTGACTTTCAGTTCAAGAGTAGCAATCTCCTCAGAAAAATCAAGCCCGCTTTCCTTGGAGAATTTGCGAAGATCTTCGATCTTCTTCTGCAGTTCGAGAATCGGCTTCTCAAACATCAGATCACTCGCCATCTCTCACACCTCCATGCAGTTCGAGAACGGTGGCGAGGGTCGCCTTCAGTTCCTTGCGATCGACGACCATGTCGAGCATCCCGTGTTTAAGCAGGAACTCGGCCGTCTGGAAATCATCCGGCAGCTTCTGGCGGATCGTCTGCTCGATGATCCGGCGGCCGGCAAACCCGATCAGCGCCCCCGGCTCCGCGAGGTTCAAGTCGCCCAGCATCGAGAAGGAAGCTGTGACCCCACCGGTGGTCGGATAGGTGTTGATCGCCACGTAGAGGCCGCCCTGTTCAGAGTGCTTGGCCAACGCGGCGCTGGTCTTCGCCATCTGCATCAGCGAGAAGATCCCTTCCTGCATCCGCGCACCGCCCGAGGCGGTGAAGATGAGCACCGGGTAGTTCTTCGCCATCGCCTGTTCGATCGCCCGGGTGATCTTCTCCCCGACCACAGAGCCCATCGAGCCCATGAAGTAGGTGGAATCCATCACACCGATCACGACGGGGAAGCCGTAGATGAGGCCTTCGCCGGTCACAACCGCTTCCCGTGCGCCCGTCTTGTTCTGTTCGCGTTCGATCTTGGTCACGTAGTCAGGGAAGCCCAGCGGGTCGACCGTGGTCATCTGGGCGTCATATTCGATAAACGTGCCTTCATCCAAAGTCACGTCAATCCGCTCACGTGCATTCAACGGATAATGATAATTGCATCGCGGACACGTCCGGAGCGTCTTCTCCAGCTCCTTGGTAAACGTCATCTCGCCGCAGCGCTTGCACTTGCTCATCAGCCCTTCCGGGACCGAGACGTCAGGCTGAGGGGCTTGGGGACGGGTCCGTCCGAGCCGCTCGGCGACATCCTGCGACGTCAACGTCGCGTAACGCTGCTTCTTCTTATGAAAAATATCCTTCAGCACGCTTGTTCACCTACTCTTTGCCGTGGTTAACGATGAGAAGAATGTAAAATGTCCTTCAACACTTCCTGCACTTCGTCCAGCTCGGACTCGGGCACGAGAATCTCATACTGCTCCTTTGCCAAGTTGGTCTGGCGGAGCTTGACCAGGAATCCTTCCTGCGTTAGCTTGTCCTGAATGCGCTCAGCCGTCTTGGCATTGGGGGCGATATAAATCACAGTCCACATTGGTTGAGCTCCTCTCCAGTTACACGTCCGTATTTTGGACTCATGATACCATACGGGGCGTGTAGCCGCAACAAACCCCCGCGCCTGCCCGCTTAGAGCTTGGCCAAGGCGCGTGTGCGATCGGCGACCTCTGCCGCTGCCACGCGCAGGCGCGCAACGCCCGACTCCATCGCCGCTTCGGCCACCGCTTGCGCCACGCTCGGGGCCACACGCGGGTCGAAGGGGCTCGGAATCACATAGTCGGCCGTGAGCTCCGCCTCATCGATCAACCCGGCGATCGCATAGGCAGCTGCGATCTTCATCTCCTCGTTGATCGCCCGGGCGCGCACATCGAGCGCCCCGCGGAAGATGCCGGGGAAGGCCAGCACGTTGTTGACTTGGTTCGGGTAGTCGGAGCGGCCTGTGCCGACGACTTTCGCCCCCGCTGCCGTCGCCTCCGCTGGCGTGATCTCCGGATCGGGGTTCGCCATCGCGAAGATGATCGCGTCCTGATTCATCGAGCGCACCATGTCGGCGGTCACCGCCCCCGCTGCCGAGACGCCGATGAACACATCTGCGCCTTGGATCACCTCTTCGAGCGACCCTTGGATGCGATCGGGGTTGGTGTTTTTCGCGATCATGTCCTTCACCGGGTTCATACCTTCGACGCGTCCGTCGTAGATCGCCCCCTTGGTGTCGCACATGATCACATGGCGCACGCCCATCGCGAGCAGCAGCTTGATGATCGCGATCCCGGCCGCCCCCGCGCCGTTGGCCACGACGCGAATCTCGCCCAATTTCTTGCCGACCACCTTCAGCGCATTGATCAGCCCAGCCAACGTGACAATCGCCGTGCCATGCTGGTCATCATGGAAGACGGGGATGTCCAGTTCCTTCTTCAACCGCTCCTCGACTGCGAAGCAGTTCGGAGCTGCAATGTCTTCGAGGTTGATGCCCCCGAAGGTCGGTCCCATCAGCTTGACCGTGCGGACGATCTCGTCCACGTTGGTCGTATCCAAGCAGATCGGCACCGCATCCACACCTGCAAACGCCTTGAAGAGCGCAGCCTTGCCCTCCATCACCGGCAACGCGGCGTGCGGGCCGATGTTGCCTAGGCCCAGCACCGCCGTGCCGTCGCTGACGACAGCCACCAGATTGCCTTTGCTCGTGTAGTCGTATACAAGCTCCGTAGAGCGATGGATCTCCTTACAAGGTTCGGCGACGCCGGGGCTGTACGCCAAGCTCAGGTCGTGCGCGTCTTCCATCGGCACTTTGACGGAAACGGCCAGCTTGCCTTGGTGCGTGCGGTGCAGTTCGAGCGCTTCTTCTCGCAGCGACATCGTACGTTCACTCCTTTGATCTGCCCCGGGCTTGGAACCATATTGCTTCGCTGGGGGCGGCTTCCACTAGAATTATAGCATGTCGGCGCGAGGCTTTTCTACTCGCGAGTCACTGAAGAGTTAATTTCGGTTAATAGAGATTCTTGCCGGCGTTTGCAAAAAACGCGCTGGGCCAAGCCTCAGGAGCCTGCCACACGGTGCGCAATCCGGGCTGAGGCGGCCGCTGCGACGCCTGCGACGAGGTCGTCGAGAAACACGTGGATGCCGCTGCGCTTGTCGTTGAGCTGGGCGATGATGCCGATCTTTTCCTTGTCGAGATAGCCGAACGAGGTTAGGCCGATCGTGCCGTAGACGTTGGTGATCGAGAGCGCCAGAATCTCGTCGATGCCATAAAGCGGTTCGTCGACCTCCAAAATTTTCTGTAGCGGCTCTGGCAATTTCTTCTCCTCCGCCAGTTGGTCGAGCGCGATGCCCGTGTACAGAGCATGTTGCACTTCGCGTTTGGCCAGCACGCGCAGCACGCTGGTCACGCAGGGCTCAAACTCCAGAGTCGGGTGATACGGCTTCTGCAGAGCAAACACGATCTGGGCGATGCTGTCGACCGTCACGCCGCGGCTCTCCAGCAATTTGATGATCTCGCTGTGCATGCGATGCGCCTCCCCCGATGCGCTCATGGAACTCAGGTGAGCACAAGTGATGATACTACCACTCTATGAGCGGGGGGCGACGATCATGACGGGGTCCTGCGGCGCTTGACGACCGACTGAGCGCCGAGCAACGCCTCTGCTTCGCGGACGAACGAGGCGCTCATCTGCACCGCGAACTTGTCGGACAAGGCGCGCGCTTGCCGGGTAGCGGTGTAGAACAGCAGCACGGGCACAGCTCCGCGATGGCGGGCCAGCACGTCCTTCAGCTCATGCAGGCGGGCTTCGGTCTCGGGCGTGATGCGCAGGTACACGACCTCATCACCCTGGTCATTCCTTCCAGTATCGGCAGGCGACGAGGCTTCATACCTCGGAGGGGAAACCGATGCAGCAGGGGCGTCCGGCCCGTCGGGCGTCAGCACCTTCAGCGCGTCGGCGATCAGCTTCAGCTCCTCTTCGCGCTGCTGGAGCCGCCCGCGCACGGCGATCACCGCTTCCTCCGCATTCAGCACCTCGTGGTAGCGCTTGAACGTTTCGGGGAACAGCACCACTTCCACGAAACCGGTCATATCTTCCACTTCGAGAAACGCCATCTTCGCACCTTTTTTTGTATAAATCGATTTCGCCGAACGCATCAGCCCGCAGACGGTGACAGTCGTGCCGTCTGCCGTTTCCCGCAGCTCGCTGATGCGCTTGTCGGCCGTCGTCGCCATCATGTGCCGGAACGGTGTCAGCGGCGAGCCGGTCACATAGAGGCCGAGGTAGTCCTTCTCCATCTCCAGCCGCTCCCGCTCCGGGTAGTCGGCCAACTGCGGCAGCCGGACGCCTTGTGGGGCGGTGGTCGAGCTGCTGTTGTCCATCAGGCCGAACAAGTTCATCTGATGGTCATCCTGCTCCTTCTGCTTCAGCCGGCCGCGCTCCGCGACCTCCTCCAACACCGACAGCGTCGCCCGGCGGTTGCCGTGCAGCGAGTCAAAAGCGGCGGCGCGGATGAGCGACTCAATCGCTTTCTTGTTACAAGCGCGCGCATCCACTCGTTCACAAAAATCTCCGAGGTCGCGGAACAGGCCCTTTTTCCGCGCTTGGAGCAGCGCTTGAATGGCGGCGAGGCCGACATTTTTGATCGCGAGCAGAGAGAAGCGGATCTTGCCTTCCTCCACCGTGAAGCGGTAGCTGCTCTTGTTGACGTCAGGCGGCAGCACTTCGATTCCCATGCGGCGGCAGTCGTCCACATATTGCGCGACCTTGTTTGCAGACATCATCACCGAGGTCAGCAAGGCTGCCATGTACGCGGCGGGGTGGTTGGCCTTCAGATAGCACGTCTGGTAGGCCAGCACAGCGTAGGCGGCGGCGTGCGCCCGATTGAAGCCGTAGTCGGCAAACCGCACGATCAAGTCGTACACATCGTGCGCCAGCGGCTCGGCATAGCCCTTGTTGAGACAGCCCGCCACGAAAATCGCCCGTTGCTCATCGAGCACGTCGCGTTTTTTCTTGCCCACGGCGCGGCGCAGCAGGTCGGCTTGGCCTAACGAGAAGCCGGCCATCGTCGAGGCGATCTGCATGATCTGCTCCTGATAGACAATCACGCCATACGTGTCGGCGAGGATGCCTGCAAGGTCTGGGTGCGGATAGCGCACAGGGATGTCGCCATGCTTGGACTTGATAAACGTCGGAATGTTCTCCATCGGGCCGGGCCGGTAGAGCGAGATCACGGCGATGATGTCCTCGAACTGCGTGGGGCGCAGGTCGCGCAACACATGTTTGACCCCGCTCGATTCCAATTGAAAACACCCGTCGGTGTCGCCCCGGCAGAGCAGCTCATACGTTTTCGCATCGTCCATCCCCATCTGGCGGAAGTCGATGCGCCGGCCTTCGGAGCGCTCGACGATCGCGATCGTCTGGTCGATCAACGTCAAGTAGCGGAGGCCGAGGAAGTCCATTTTCAGCAGGCCAGCATCTTCGAGCACTTCCATCGAGAATTGTGTGACGATCCCGCCGTCCGCCCCGCGCAACAGGGGCACGTATTCGTGTAGCGGTTCCTTCGAGATCACCACGCCCGCTGCGTGGAGCGACGTATGGCGCGGCAGCCCTTCCAACGCGCGCGACATGTCGTAGAGCTTCTGGACGCTCGGGTCGGACTCATACAGCGCCTTCAACTCCGGCGCTTCGGCGAGCGCCTTGTCGAGCGTCATCCCGAGGAAGCCGGGGATCAGCTTCGCCGTGCGGTCGACCACATGCGGCGGCAGGTCGAGCACCCGCCCAACATCGCGCAGCGCCGCCCGCGCCGCCATCGTCCCAAACGTCACGATCTGGGCCACCCGATCGGTGCCGTACTTGCGCGTGACATAGTCGATCACTTCCCCGCGCCGCTCGTACTCGAAGTCGATGTCAATATCGGGCCACGAGATCCGCTCGGGGTTCAGGAAACGCTGGAACAGCAAGTTGTAGCCGATCGGGTCCACATCGGTGATCCGCAGCACATAGGCGACCAACGAACCGGCGGCCGAGCCGCGCCCTGGGCCTGTCGAGATGCCGTTCTCGTGGGCGAAGCGCATGAAGTCCCAGACGATCAGGAAGTAGCCGTTGAAACCCATCTTGCCGATCACATCGAGCTCATAAGCCAGCCGTTCGTAGACGTCCGGTGCGGGGGTGCCATACCGCTCGACCGCCCCTTGGCGGCAGAGGTGCTCCAGATAGGTGCCTTCGGTGAACCCCGCTGGGATTTCAAACGTCGGCAGATGCATCTCGCCGAGCTGTAGCTCCACGTTGCAGCGCGCTGCGATCTCTGCTGCGTTGGCCAGCGCTTCTGGCGGATAGTGGGCAAACAGCGCCTGCATCTGCGCCTCCGACTTCAAGTCATAGGCAGGCGTGCGCAACCGCGGACGGTTCTCCTCGCGGAGCAGGCAACCTTCCTTGATACAGCTCAATACATCTTGCACCGGCGCATCGTCCGGGTGCAGGTAGTGCACGTCATTGGTCGCGACCAGCGGCACGCTGAGTTTTCGCCCGAGCTGGATCACATGTTGCAGATACTGCTTCTCCTCCAAGAGCCCGTGATCTTGTAGCTCCAGGTAAAACCGTTCTGGGCCAAAAAGCGCCGCGTACGACGCCGCCGCTTCCTCAGCGCCCGCATGGTCGCCCTGCAGAATCAGTCGCCCGACCTCGCCATCGAGCGCCGACGACAGCGCGATCAACCCCGCCGAATATCGCGCCAACGAGCGCTTATCAGTCTGTGCGAGGCCATGATGTTCGCCTTCCAACTGCGCTTCGGTGACGAGCTTCAATAAATTGCGGTAGCCTTGCTCGTTTTCTGCCAACAGCAGCAGCTTCGCAGGCACCTCCCCGCGCCCCGGCCGTTCGCGCAGGTCGCGCGGTGCGACGTACACCTCACAGCCGAGGATCGGCTTGATGCCCGCCGCCCGCGCTTTTTTATAAAATTCGATCGCCCCGTGCATCACGCCTGTATCGGTCATCGCCACGGCGGGCATCCCCAACTCCTTGGCCCTCTGCACGAGCGCATCGAGGCGGCACATCCCGGCGAGCAAACTGTATTCCGTATGTACATGAAGGTGAACGAACAACAGAG
>JGI12273J12029_10003023_pt1 | contig 17340 bp, 34 predicted proteins | sample SoiCrureplicaC0C_FD_12029 | JGI IMG/M metagenome (IMG submission 12029) | reverse complement strand
GCGGGTGTGTCCTTCTCTTTGGTGTTGTCGAAACGAGATTAACGCTTCGAGAACTGCGGAGCGCGACGAGCAGCCTTGAGGCCGTACTTCTTACGCTCTTTCATGCGCGGGTCACGGGTCAGGAAGCCCGCTTTCTTCAGGGAGCCACGGAGTTCCGGGTCAGCCTTCAGCAGTGCACGGGAGATACCGTGACGGATTGCGCCAGCTTGACCAGACATGCCGCCACCTTTAACGTTGACGACGACGTCGTACTTCACGCCGGTTTCAGTCAGGCTGCCCGGTTGCTTTACGATCAGCTTCAGGGTTTCGAGACCGCCGAAGTATTCGTCCATCGAGCGGCGGTTGATGGTTACGTTACCATCGCCCGGTACGAGGCGTACACGTGCAACAGAATGCTTACGACGACCAGTTCCCCAGTATTGTACTTGTGCCATATCTGTCTAACCTCCTCTTACTTCGATTCCCAAGCGATCGGGTTTTGTGCAGCGTGCGGGTGCTCAGAACCAGCGTAAACGCGCAGCTTGGTCAGCTGCTTCGCGCCAAGCGAGTTGTGCGGAAGCATGCCCTTGATCGCTTGGAACAGAACGCGCTCCGGCTTGGTTGCGAGGAGGTTCGCTGCGGTGGTTTCTTTCAGACCACCCGGATACAGGGAGTGACGACGGTAGATTTTGTTTTGCAGTTTCTTGCCGGTGAAAACAACTTTCTCGGCGTTGATGAGGATTACGAAGTCACCAGTGTCAACATGCGGGGTGAACTCCGGTTTATGCTTGCCGCGCAGGATCGCTGCTACTTCAGAAGCAAGGCGACCAACGGTTTGGCCTTCAGCGTCGATGATATACCAGTTGCGTTCCACAGCGCCAGATTTCGCCATGTACGTAGTACGCATGGAAGTGTCCCTCCTAGAGTGCTTTGTATTTTTTGGCCGGGGCTAGTGGGAGTAGCAAGGCTTAAAAATACCATTGCTAATTCTACCTTGTTCTCCACCTAAAGTCAAGGTTGGTTGGCAGGGTACAAAACTTCCCACATCGTTAGGCCGTGTGCCGGAGCAGTGAGCCCGGCTTGGGTGCGATCACGAGCGTCCAGAATGGCAGGTATTTCGTCAGGCGCGATCTTGCCCCGCCCCACATCGAGCAATGTGCCCGAGATGATGCGGACCATGTTGTACAGGAACCCTTCTCCTCGACAGGTGATGTAGAGGTGCGGGCCCTGTTCGTCAAGCGTAACGGAATGAAGCAGACGTACTTTGTCTTCAACGTGCGTGGCGGCTGCACAAAACGACGTGAAGTCGTGCCGCCCTGCCAAGTGCTGTGCTGCTTCGATCATCGGCTCGATCCGCAGTGCATAGGGGTGGTGATACGCGTAGGCCCGAGTGAACACATCCGGATAGGCGCCGCGATCGATGTGATAGCGATAGACTTTGCCAATCGCGTTGAAACGCGCGTGCCAGTCGGCTGGCACCTCCTCGGCCTGCTGCACCACCAGATCGTTCGGGAGCTTCACGTTGCACACGATCGGCCACTTCTCCGTCGGTACGCGCGACGTGGTGTGGAAGTTGACCACTTGTCCCCGTGCATGTACCCCTGCGTCGGTGCGACCCGAACCGATGATCGAAACAGAATGCCCAACAACGCCTTCCAAGGTCTCCTGCAGGAGACCTTGGACGGTGCGCAGATTGGGCTGCACCTGAAAACCGTGAAAGTCAGTGCCGTCGTACGCGATCGTCATCTTGATGTTTCGCATGTTCCTTCCGACCCTCCAGTCATACGCAAAACGGGGTTTGCCTGTATGAGTCGAACCTCAAACTGGCAAACCCCGTTGCGCGACCTCGCTTCAGGCACACTGAAAAAGGGCGCACCAGCAGAACCTCTTGCAAAGTCCTGCTGCTCCCTTTTCAAGCATGACAAAACTATTCGACGAGTTCGAGGTACACCATCGGAGCACCGTCACCACGACGCGGTCCGATCTTCATGATGCGGGTGTAGCCGCCTTGACGCTCTGCAAAACGCGGAGCAATCTCGGAGAACAGCTTCTGTACCACATCTTGGTTGGTTTCTTCGTTTGCCAGTTCCGGCAGCACGAAGGAAGCCACTTGACGACGAGCGTGCAGGTCCCCACGCTTCGCCAGGGTGATGAGCTTCTCAGCTACGGAGCGGAGTTCTTTTGCCTTCGCTTCGGTGGTTTGAATGCGCTCGTAGATGAACAGGTCGGTTACCATGGAGCGGAAGAGCGCTTTGCGGTTACCGGAGCGGCGGTTCAGCTTTCTGTATGCCATTTCGTTTCCCTCCTCCTCTTGAGAGTTGGTATGCGTCTATGATTAGTCTTCTTTTCGGAGCGAGAGGCCGAGTTCTTCCAGTTTCTCCTGGACTTCTTCAAGCGACTTGCGTCCGAGGTTCCGGACTTTCATCATCTCTTCTTCTGTCTTGGAGCAGAGTTCCTGCACCGTATTGATGCCGGCACGCTTCAAGCAGTTGTAGGAACGGACAGACAGTTCCAGTTCTTCGATGGTCATCTCCAGAACTTTCTCTTTCTTGTCGTCGTCCTTTTCGATCATGATTTCCGTGTCGCGAACTTTATCCGTCAAGCCCACGAACAGCATCAGATGTTCGTTGAGGATCTTGGCGCCGAGGCTCACCGCTTCGTCAGGACGAATGCTGCCGTCCGACCAGACTTCGAGCGTTAACTTGTCATAGTTGGTTACCTGCCCGACGCGGGTGTTCTCGACGGTGTAATTGACGCGCTCGATCGGGGTGTAGATGGAGTCGATCGGAATCACGCCGATCTCCATATCCTCCCTCTTGTTACGGTCGGCCGGCACGTAGCCACGACCGCGGCTCGAACTCAGCTCCATGTAGAGCTTCGCACCCTCTGCCAGGGTTGCAATGTGCAGATCCGGGTTGAGGATGTCCACATCGGAGTCGGTGCGAATGTCAGCCGCCGTGATCACACCAGGACCTTCTGCGTCGATCGTCAGCGTCTTTTCCTCGTCGGAATGGATCTTCAAGGAAAGCCGTTTGAGATTCAGAATGATCTCCGTTACGTCTTCCACAACCCCAGGGATCGTAGAGAACTCGTGGAGAACACCTTCGATCTTAACCGAGGTGACGGCAGCACCTGGGAGAGACGACAGCAGAATGCGACGCAGCGAGTTCCCGAGAGTCGTACCGTACCCTCGCTCCAGCGGTTCCACGACGAATTTCCCATACGAGCCGTTCTCGTTGATTTCGACTGTCTCAATTCTCGGCTTTTCAATTTCAATCATGCACGTAACCCTCCTTCTCGACAACTCGAACATTCCGGTGAGACTTGCAAACTTGAGGGTGATAGTCTGCCGAGTACACTCAGGTCTTAGCGGGAGTACAGTTCGACGATCATTTGCTCTTGAACCGGAACGTCGATCTCATCACGAGCCGGTACGCGAGTGACGGTACCAGCGGTGTTCGAAGTTTTCTCCAGCCAAGCCACAACTGCCTTCGATTCAGCAGTTTCCACGAGTTCCTTGATGCGCGGGGACTCGAGGGACTTATCAGCAAACGAGATCACATCGCCCGGCTTCGTCAGGTAGGACGGAATGTCCACACGCTTGCCGTTAACAAGGATGTGGCCATGCTTCACGATCTGACGAGATTCCGGACGGGATGCGCCGAAGCCCAGACGGTAGATCACGTTGTCCAGACGGCTCTCGAGGATCTGAAGCAGCGTTTCACCCGTGATGCCTTTGCGGCGAGTAGCTTCTTCGTAGTAGCCGCGGAATTGCTTCTCAAGTACGCCGTAGACGCGACGTGCTTTTTGCTTTTCGCGCAGCTGCGTGCCGTATTCCGACACTTTCTTACGGCCCTGGCCATGCTGGCCCGGCGCGTAAGCACGACGATCGATCGCACACTTGTCAGTGTAGCAACGCTCGCCCTTCAGATACAGCTTGACGCCTTCACGGCGGCACAAGCGGCATACAGAACCAGTGTATCTTGCCATTCTAGTATTGACACCTCCTGTCAAATTTATACGATCAGCCCAGCTGTTTCCTCGTATATCCGTGCAGGAAACGAAGCGCCAGCGATTAAACGCGGCGGCGCTTCGGCGGACGGCAACCGTTGTGCGGGATCGGAGTGACGTCTTTGATCATCGACACTTCGAGACCAGCAGCTTGCAAGGAGCGGATCGCTGCTTCACGGCCAGCACCCGGGCCTTTTACGAATACTTCACAGCTCTTCATGCCATGCTCGATTGCAGTCTTCGCAGCTGCTTCTGCTGCCATTTGCGCTGCAAACGGGGTGGACTTACGGGAGCCCTTGAAGCCTTGGCCACCGGAGGTAGCCCAGGAGATCGCGTTGCCCTGCGTGTCGGTGATGGTTACGATCGTGTTGTTGAAGGTGGACTTGATGTGCGCTACGCCAGTTTCAACGTTCTTACGATCACGACGTTTCGGACGAGCTGCAGCTTTGCCGCCACGGCCTTTAACCTTTGCCATTGTTCAGTTTCCCCCCTTATTATTTCTTCTTGCCTGCTACCGTGCGGCGCGGGCCCTTACGGGTACGAGCGTTGGTCTTGGTGCGCTGGCCGCGAACCGGGAGACCACGACGGTGACGGATGCCACGATAGGAGCCGATCTCGATCAGACGCTTGATGTTCAGAGCGATCTCACGACGGAGGTCGCCTTCCACCTTGATGTTCTTGTCGATGAACTCACGCAGCTTGTTAACCTCGTCTTCGGTGAGGTTACGGATGCGGGTGTCCTTGTTGATGCCCGTCTCAGCCAGAACCTTGCTTGCGGTCGTGCGACCGATGCCAAAGATGTAGGTGAGACCGATTTCGACGCGCTTGTCGCGCGGCAAGTCGATGCCTGCAATACGTGCCATGAACTGTTACACCTCCCAAATGGTTGTAGATACGAGTATTGGAGTCTATTGATCAACCAAGACGCTCACGACTTGAGTGATTAGCCTTGTTTCTGCTTGTGCTTCGGGTTCTCGCAAATCACCATGACGGCGCCTTTGCGACGAATGATCTTGCATTTCTCGCAGATCGGCTTTACAGAAGGCCGTACCTTCATCGCGATTCCCTCCTATCCGTAAGTCCTTATTTGTAGCGATAGGTGATCCGACCGCGCGTCAAATCATACGGGGACAATTCGACGGTGACTCGGTCACCCGGTAGAATCCGGATGTAATGCATTCGAATCTTGCCAGATACATGTGCGAGGATCTTATGCCCGTTCTCCAGTTCCACTCGAAACATTGCGTTCGGAAGGGGTTCGATGACCGTCCCTTCCACTTCGATGACATCATCTTTCGCCACACGGCTCACTCCCTTTTCTGCTTCGTACGTATATGCAACTACGCCTTGGTGAGAATTTCCGGTCCGTTCACAGTGACAGCTACCGTGTGCTCAAAATGAGCAGCCAGCGAGCTGTCGGCCGTCACGACCGTCCATTTGTCTTCGAGCGACCGCGTCTTGTGCGTCCCGACGTTGACCATCGGTTCGATCGCAAGGGTATAGCCTTCTCGAAGCAGCGGACCACGACCGGGTTGGCCGTAATTCGGGATGGACGGGTCTTCGTGCATTTGCTGCCCGATGCCGTGTCCGACGTACTCGCGCACGACGGAGAACCCGTTATCTTCTACGTACGTCTGGACAGCATGACCGATGTCCGAGAGGCGATTCCCTGCCCGCGCCTGTTCAATCCCTTTATACAGAGATTGCTCCGTGACATCAAGCAGTTTCTGTGCCGTCTCGCTGATCTGGCCCACTCCCCAGGTCCATGCGGAATCGCCATGGTATCCGTGGATGTTCGCCCCGATGTCGATGGAGACGATGTCTCCCTCCTTCAAGGGAACCTCGTTCGGGATGCCGTGCACGACCACCTCATTGACGGAAGCGCAGATGGAAGCTGGATAGCCATGATATCCTTTGAAGGAAGGAAGCGCGCCCTGTTTGCGGATGAAGTCATCTGCAAGTTGGTCGAGTTCCTTCGTGGTAATCCCCGGTCGGACTGCTTGCTGCAGTTCCTTGTGTGTCAACGCAACGATCCGACCTGCTTCACGCATCAAATCCAGCTCTACATCGGACTTACTGACGATCATTCAACACCTCTGAGGATGGAAGAGATTTGGCCATATACGTCGTCGATGGCCTGTTCGCCTTCGATCGTTTTGACCAAGCCTTTGGCTTCGTAGTAAGCCAGAATCGGTTCGGATTGCTTGATGTTGACGTCAAGTCGAGTTGCAACCACGTCCGCTTTGTCGTCCGAACGCTGGTACAGTTCCCCTTCACACTTGTCACAGGACCCTTCCTTTGCCGGCGGGTTGAACAAGACGTGATAGGTGCTGCCGCAAGAGCGGCAGATCCAGCGACCCGTGAGGCGCTCCATCAGACGTTCGCGATCGACGTGCAGGTTGATCACAACATCGATGGTACGACCCAGCTCCTCAAGCGTAGCGTCGAGCGCTTCTGCTTGCGCCAGGGTGCGCGGGAAGCCGTCGAGAAGGAATCCCTTCTGCGTGTCCGGCTTCTCCAGACGCTCCTTCACGATGCCAATCGTCACTTCATCAGGAACGAGTTGTCCCTGGTCCATGAACGATTTGGCTTTCAGACCGAGCTCCGTGCCTTCCGAGATGGCGGCGCGGAACATGTCACCTGTGGAGATGTGCGGAACTTCAAACTCGGCGACGATGCGCTCTGCTTGCGTCCCTTTCCCTGCCCCAGGCAGACCCATGAAGATTACGTTCATGATTCAGTCCTCCATTCGAGTGATTCCGAGTTACTTGCTCCGGATGAAGCCTTTGTAATGACGCTGCAACAGCTGGCTTTCCACCTGTTTCATCGTTTCAAGAGCGACCCCGACGATGATGAGCAAACCGGTACCACCGAAGTAGAGTTGAAGATCCGTAGCTGCCATGAAGATGACCGGCATTGCCGAGATAGCTGCGAGGAAGACAGCACCGGCGAGGGTGATGCGGTTCATCACGCGGGTGATGAACAGTTCCGTCGGCTTGCCAGGGCGGATGCCCGGGATGAAGCCGCCGTTCTTCTTCATACCGTCAGACAGCTGTACAGGGTTGATCTGTACGAACGTGTAGAAGTAGGTGAAGAAGATGATCAGGAACACTTCCAGCGCTACGTACAGCGGTTGGCCAAAGCCAAGGTTCGCTTGGATCCAGTCGGTGAACCCGCTCTGCGGCAAGAACTGCGCGATCGTGACCGGGAACATCAACAGCGAGGACGCGAAGATGACCGGGATCACGCCAGCAGCGTTGACCTTGAGCGGAATGTGAGTCGATTGTCCACCATACATTTTACGCCCAACGACGCGCTTCGCATACTGAACGGGAATGCGACGCACACCTTGTTGGATGAAGACGATCGCTGCGATGAGCAGGACCATGCCGACCAACAGGAGAGCTAGTTTGACCCAGCCCATGCCCACTTCTGCTTGGTTCAGGAACCAAGCGGAGTAGATCGTTTGGACGCCACTTTCGACGCCTGCGATGATCCCTGCGAAGATCAGGATGGAAATGCCGTTCCCGATCCCCTTCTCGGTGATCTGCTCACCAAGCCACATCAAGAAAGCAGTCCCTGCCGTAAGGGTGATGATGATCAGCGCATATCCCGTCCAGGAGGTGTCAACCACCAGACCCGGGACGCTGCGGTTAATCGTTACGGAGAGACCAAATGCCTGAACCAGGCCAAGCACAATCGTCCCGTAGCGGGTGATCTGTGCCAGTTTCTTACGACCGCTATCGCCTTCCTTGGACCACTCTTCGAATTTGCGGATGACGCCCATCGAGAGCAGTTGCACGATGATCGAGGCCGTGATGTACGGCGTGATCGACATCGCAAAGATGGAGAAGTTCTGCAGAGCACCACCGGAGAAGGTGTTCAACATGCCGAGCAGCGGGTTATCCCCGATATCTGCAAGCACCTTGGCGTCGGCGTTCGGAACCGGGATGAACGTCCCGATTCGGAATACCAAAATCATCAACAAGGTGAACAAAATACGGTTGCGTAAGTCCGTTACTTTCCAGATGTTCGAGATCGTCGCGAACATTTAGATCACCTCGGCTTTACCGCCGGCAGCCTCGATCTTTTCGATCGCCGACTTGGAGAAAGCCTTGGCTTGAACGGTAAGAGCGACGGTGAGTTCGCCTTGGCCCAGAACCTTGATGCCGTCCTTGATCGCCGAAACGATGCCGGTTTCCTTCAACAGTTCTTGGGTGACAACGGTACCAGCTGCGAAGTTGTTCAGCTTGGACACGTTGAGTTCAACCAGATCGGTCGCGAAGCGCTTGTTGCTGAAGCCACGCTTCGGCAGACGCTTCATGAGCGGAGTTTGGCCACCCTCGAAACCGAGGCGGACGCCGCCGCCCGAACGAGCGTTCTGGCCTTTGTGACCCTTACCAGCGGTCTTGCCGGTGCCGGAGCCGATGCCACGACCAAGACGCTTGCGGTTGTGCTTGGAGCCTTCTGCCGGTTTCAGTTCGTGCAGTTTCATCCCGATGCACCTCCTCTTGTATCAGATTGCGAATTAAGCTTCGATGACTTTGTACTCAACGAGGTGCGAAACCTTGTTGATCATGCCGCGGATTTGCGGCGTGTCGTTGTGCACGACAGTTTGGTGCAGCTTGCGGAGACCGAGCGTCTTCACGGTGACGCGCTGGTCTTCCGGGCGGCCGATCGGGCTTTTCTTGAGGGTGATTTCCAATTGTGCCATTGTAGTTCCCCTCCTAACCCAGGATTTCTTCGAGCGACTTCCCGCGCAGCTTAGCAACGTCTTGCGGGCGCTTCAGGCGCTTCAGACCGTCGATAGTTGCGTTCACCATGTTCATGGAGTTGGAAGAGCCGAGAGATTTGGTGGTGATGTCCTTCACGCCTGCGAGCTCGAGCACCGCGCGAGCCGGACCGCCTGCGATCACACCGGTACCTTCTTTCGCCGGCTTGATCAGAACCTTGCCAGCGCCGAAGCGACCGAGGATTTCGTGCGGAACGGTGGTGCCTACGAGCGGAACGTAGACGAGGTTCTTCTTCGCATCTTCAATGCCTTTACGGATCGCGTCCGGCACCTCAGCAGCTTTGCCGAGACCAGCGCCGACATGACCGTTACCGTCACCTACGATCACAAGAGCGGAGAAGCTGAAGCGACGGCCGCCCTTAACGACCTTGGAGACGCGGTTGATCGCGACGACCTTTTCAGACAGTTCGAGATTGTTCGCATCAATACGCATGTGGTGGTTTCCCTCCTTCGTTCCAGATTAGAATTCGAGACCTGCTTCACGAGCAGCGTCAGCGAGCGCTTGGATACGGCCGTGGTAGAGGTAACCGCCACGGTCGAACACAACTTCCTTGTAACCAGCTTCGATAGCGCGCTTGGCTACGAGTTCGCCCACCTTTTGAGCAGCGTCAACGTTGCCGCCGTGCTCAACAGCAGCCTTCAGCTCCGGATCGAGAGTGGAGGCTTGCACGATGGTGATGCCCTTCGCATCGTCGATCAGTTGTGCGTAGATGTGCTTGGTCGAACGGAAGACGTTCAGGCGCGGACGAGCCGTGGTACCAGCAATCTTCTTACGAACGCGAACGTGACGACGTTTACGAGCTTTGTTCTTGTCAGCTTTGGTGATCATCGAGATTCACTCCCTTCACTTCACGCTACGAGATCAAGTCGCTTACTTCTTGCCGGTTTTACCGACTTTACGACGGATGACTTCGCCTTCGTACTTGATGCCTTTGCCTTTGTACGGTTCCGGTTCACGCAGGGAGCGGATCTTCGCAGCCACTTGGCCAACCTGCTCCTTGTTGATGCCCTTGATGGTGAGCTTCGTCTGTGCCGGAACTTCGATTTCGATGCCCTCTTCCGGAAGGATTTCGACCGGGTGGGAGAAACCGAGGGACAGGGTTACTTTGTCGCCAGCCTTCGCTGCACGGTAACCAACGCCTACGAGCTCGAGGTTCTTCTCGAAGCCCTTGGAGACGCCTTCCACCATGTTGTTCACGACGGAACGGGTGGTGCCGTGGAGCGAACGGTGGAGTTTATTTTCAGAAGGACGCTCGATGATCAGGGTGTTTTCTTCCACCTTGATGATCATGTCCTTGTGGAGTTCACGAGTCAGGGTGCCTTTCGGACCTTTCACAGTGAGAACGTTGCCGTTTTGGGAAACTTCTACACCACTCGGAATTTCGATGGGTTTACGACCGATACGAGACACAGATTACACCTCCGTTCGCTGTTAAATGGATTACCAAACGTAGCAGAGAACTTCGCCGCCAACTTGGGTACGACGAGCTTCTTTGTCAGTCATGATGCCGTTCGAGGTGGAGAGGATGGCAATCCCCAGGCCGCCCAGAACACGCGGAATTTCGGTGGACTTTGCGTACACACGCAGGCCCGGCTTCGAGATACGCTTCAGGCCGGTGATTACGCGCTCATTGTTCGGACCGTACTTCAGGAAGATTCGAAGAACCCCCTGCTTGTTGTCCGGAATGAACTCTGCATCGCGGATGAAGCCTTCAGCCTTGAGGATCTCGGCCAGTGCTTTCTTCAGGTTGGAACCCGGGATTTCAACTTTCTCGTGCCCCACGGAGTTCGCGTTGCGGATGCGGGTGAGCATGTCAGCAATCGGGTCAGTCATCACCATTGTGGAAAAACCTCCTTCCTTACGTCTTTATCGATTACCAGGATGCCTTCTTAACGCCCGGCAGCTGGCCTTTGTAAGCAAGTTCACGGAAGCAAATACGGCAGATGCCGAACTTCCGCAAAACGGAATGCGGACGACCGCACACACGGCAACGGGTGTATGCACGCGTGCTGAACTTCGGCGTTTGTTGTTGCTTGATAACCATAGCTTTACGCGCCACTGTTCAAACCTCCAATCGTTTATTTGCGGAAATTATGCTTGACGGAACGGTGCGCCCATGAGACGCAGGAATTCACGGCCTTCTTCGTCGGACTTCGCGGTGGTTACGAAGATGATGTCCATCCCGCGAACCTTGTCAACCTTGTCATACTCAACTTCCGGGAAGATGAGCTGCTCTTTCAGACCGAGGGTGTAGTTGCCACGGCCGTCGAAAGCCTTCGGCGAGATACCGCGGAAGTCGCGGACGCGCGGAAGTGCAACGTTGAAGAGCTTGTCGAGGAAGTGGTACATACGGTCGCCGCGGAGGGTGACCTTCGCACCGATCGGCATGCCTTCACGAATCTTGAAACCTGCGATCGACTTCTTCGCCTTGGTGATAACCGGCTTCTGACCAGAGATCAGTTGCAGGTCCTCGATCGCAGCGTCCAGAGCCTTCGGGTTCGCAACAGCTTCACCGAGACCCATGTTGATGACGATCTTTTCAAGCTTCGGAACTTGCATCACAGATTCATATTCGAACTTCTGCATCAGCGAAGGAACAACTTCTTGCTTGTAAAAGTCTTGCAAACGTGCCACTAGAGGTTACCTCCTTTCTCGGGACGATGATTACTTGTCGAGAACTTCGCCGGACTTCTTCGCGTAACGGACCTTGGTGCCGTCAGCGAGGATCTTCTTGCCGATCTTGGTCGGTTGACCCGACTTCGGGTCAACGATCATCACGTTCGAAACGTGGATCGGAGCTTCCTTCTCGATGATGCCGCCCTGCGGGTTTGCCGGGTTCGGGCGGGTGTGGCGCTTTACAACGTTTACGCCTTCGATCAGTACGCGTTGCTCGGTCGGGTACGCAGCGAGGATGCGGCCTTTTTTGCCTTTGTCCTTACCGGTGATCACGACGACCTGATCGCCTTTTTTCACGTGCAGCTTTGCTTTAGCCATTCCGTACACCTCCTCAGAGGGGTTCTACCTGCGTTCGATTAGAGAACTTCAGGTGCGAGAGAGATGATCTTCATGAAGTCTTTGTCACGGAGCTCACGAGCAACCGGCCCGAAGATACGGGTGCCGCGCGGGGACTTGTCTTCCTTGATGATCACTGCTGCGTTTTCGTCAAAGCGGATGTAAGAGCCATCCTTGCGACGAACGCCGGACTTCGAACGAACGATAACTGCCTTTACGACATCGCCCTTCTTGACAACGCCCCCAGGCGTTGCACTTTTCACCGAAGCGATGATGATGTCGCCGATGTTCGCGGTCTTGCGGTTCGAACCGCCGAGCACGCGGAAGCACATGATTTCCTTCGCGCCAGAGTTGTCTGCAACGACCAGACGAGATTGCGGTTGAATCACGTCAAGTACCTCCTTTCGATCCTATATCACTGAGAGGTTATCCGTTCGATTAGAGGATGATTGCTTCCTCTACGATTTCGACCAGGCGCCAGCGCTTGTCTTTGGACAGCGGGCGGGTCTCCATGATCTTCACGATGTCACCCACCTTAGCGGTGTTGTTCTCATCGTGTGCCTTGAACTTCGTGGTTACCATGACCAGCTTCCCGTAGAGCGGGTGCTTCTTTTGCTCTTCGATGGCTACGACGATGGTCTTGTCCATCTTGTCGGACACTACTTTGCCGGTGCGGACTTTGCGATAGTTACGATCGCTCATTCGTCATCCTCCTTTCCAATCAGAGATCAGAGATTAGCCGATACCGAGTTCGCGCTCTCTGAGAACCGTTTTCGCACGAGCAATGTCCTTGCGGACTTCACGGATGCGCATCGGGTTGTCAAGCTGGCCCGTAGCGAGTTGGAAGCGCAGGTTGAAGAGCTCGTCTTTCAGGCTGTTGATCTGAGTCTCGATCTCGACGGAGGAGAGGTTGCGTACGTCTTTAGCTTTCATCGGACTCACCACCCGTTTCACGTTTTACAAACTTGCACTTGATCGGCAGCTTGTGCATCGCGAGGCGCATTGCTTCACGTGCAATTTCTTCCGGTACGCCAGCCAGTTCGAACATGATGCGGCCCGGCTTTACAACTGCGACCCACTTCTCCGGAGCACCTTTACCTGCACCCATCCGGGTTTCGGCCGGCTTCGCCGTTACCGGCTTGCTCGGGAAGATCTTGATCCATACTTTACCGCCACGTTTGATGTAACGGGTCATCGCGATACGTGCTGCTTCGATCTGACGGTTGGTTACCCAAGCCGGTTCGAGCGCTTGCAGGCCGTATTCGCCGAATGCAACCTTGTCGCCGCCCTTGGTGTAGCCCTTCATGCGGCCACGGTGCTCACGACGGTATTTGACGCGCTTCGGCAACAACATGATTACTTACCCCCTTCTTCGGCTTCTACTTTCTTCGCCGCACGGGTAGGCAGTACTTCGCCGCGGTAGATCCACACCTTTACGCCGATACGGCCGTAGGTGGTGTGTGCTTCAGCGGTTGCGTAGTCGATGTCCGCACGCAGGGTGTGAAGCGGAACGGTGCCTTCGGAGTAGCCTTCGGTACGAGCGATTTCGGCGCCACCAAGACGACCGGAAACTTGAACTTTGATACCCTTCGCGCCAGCACGCATGGTGCGCTGGATGGAGCCCTTCATCGCACGGCGGAACGCGATACGGCGTTCGAGCTGTTGCGCGATGGAGATCGCCACGAGCTGAGCGTTCATGTCCGGGGACTTGATTTCAGCGATGTTGATGTGCACACGCTTGCCAGTCATCTGGGTGAGGGCGTTGCGAAGTGCGTCGACTTCAGCGCCACCTTTACCGATTACCATGCCCGGCTTCGCAGTGTGTACGGTTACGTTGATGCGGTTTGCAGCACGCTCGATCTCAACGTGAGAAACGGAAGCGTCCTTCAGACGGTTCAGAACGTATTCACGAACCTTGATGTCTTCATGCAGAAGTTCGGTGTATTCCTTCTTGTTAGCGAACCACTTGGATTCCCAGTCGCGGATGATGCCAACGCGAAGGCCTACGGGGTTAACCTTTTGTCCCATCCGTTATCCCTCCTTCTTGATTACTTTTCACCGAGTACGACGGTGATATGGCTGGTGCGCTTGTGGATGCGGAACGCGCGGCCTTGAGCACGCGGGCGGAAACGCTTCAGGGTCGGACCCTGGTCCACGAAGATTTCTTTTACGTACAGGTTCTCGAGATCCATGTTGTAGTTGTGGTCTGCGTTCGCGAGTGCGGAGTTCAGAACCTTTTCAACAACCGGGGAAGCCGCTTTCGGCGTGAACTTCAGGATCGAGAGTGCCTCAGACGCTTTCTTACCGCGGATCAGGTCCACGACAAGGCGGACTTTGCGCGGAGCGATGCGTACGTAACGAGCGATTGCTTTCGCTTGCATAGCATAACCTCCTCTCTACCGAACGTATCTATTAACGGCGAGACGTTTTTTCGTCAGCTCCGTGACCTTTGTAGGTGCGAGTCGGAGCGAATTCACCAAGCTTGTGGCCAACCATGTCCTCGGTGACGTACACCGGAACGTGTTTGCGACCGTCGTACACCGCGAAGGTGTGGCCGATGAACTGCGGGAAGATCGTAGAACGACGGGACCAGGTCTTGATCACCTTCTTGTCACCAGCTGCGTTCTGCTCTTCTACTTTCTTGAAGAGGTGATCGTCAACAAACGGGCCTTTTTTCAGCGAACGGCTCATGTGGGTACCTCCCTTCAGTCAAAGCGATGAGAAGATTACTTCTTGCGACGACGTACGATGAACTTGTCGGAAGCCTTCTTCTTCTTACGGGTCTTCTTGCCAAGAGTCGGCTTGCCCCACGGAGACATCGGGGACTTACGGCCGATCGGAGCGCGACCTTCACCACCGCCGTGCGGGTGATCGTTCGGGTTCATGACAACGCCGCGAACGGTCGGACGGATGCCACGGTAACGGTTCTTGCCTGCTTTACCAACGTTCACGAGTTCGTGATCGAGGTTGCCGACTTGGCCGATGGTTGCGCGGCACTCGGAACGGATCAGGCGCACTTCGCCAGAGCCCAGACGGACGTGGCAGTATTCGCCTTCTTTTGCGAGCAGCTGAGCTTCAGCACCAGCAGCGCGTGCCAGCTGGCCGCCTTTGCCCGGCTTCAGTTCGATGTTGTGGATCACGGTACCAACCGGGATCGAACGGAGCGGCATTGCGTTACCAACCTTGATGTCGAGGCCTTCTTCAGCAGACTGGATGGTCATGCCGACTTTCAGGCCTTGCGGAGCGAGGATGTAGCGCTTCTCGCCGTCAGCGTAGTTGATCAGAGCGATGAACGAAGTGCGGTTCGGGTCATACTCGATCGTAGCAACGCGGCCGGGGATGCCATCTTTGTTACGCTTGAAGTCGATTACACGGTACTTACGCTTGACGCCGCCACCTTGGTGACGCACGGTGATTTTACCCTGGTTGTTACGGCCGCCCTTGGAATGAAGCGGTTCAATCAGGGATTTCTCCGGCTTGTCGGTGGTGATCTCGTCGAAGGTCAATACGGACATGAAACGACGGCCAGGCGAAGTCGGTTTATACTTCTTGATTCCCATTGTTGTCCCTCCTTCGGATCGATTAAGCGCCTTCGAAGAAGTTCAGCGGTTTGGAGTCCGGAGTGAGGGTAACGATCGCTTTCTTCCACTCGGACGTACGGCCTACGAAACGGCCAACACGCTTTTGCTTGGACGGTACGCGAAGGGTGTTAACCTTCTCCACTTTCACGCCAAACAGCTCTTCGACTGCTGCTTTGATTTCGGTTTTGTTAGCTTTCAGTGCGACCTCGAAAGCAAACTTGTTGACTTCCATCATGTCGGTCGTGCGCTCGGTGATAACCGGGCGGACGATGATGTCGCGCGGGTTCTTCATTATGCGAACACCTCCTCGACTTTTGCCAGGGCGTCCTTGGTGATGACCAGTGCATCATGGTGCACGATGTCGAGCACGTTGATGCCGGTTGCTTCGACAACCTTAACGCCCGGGATGTTGCGAGCGGAGAGGGAGATGGTGCCGTTTTCGTCGCCAGCGACGATCAGGGCTTTCTTCTCGATCTTCAGGTTGGTGAGCAGTTTCACGACGTCCTTGGTTTTCGGTGCGTCGAAGGTCAGTGCATCCAGAACAATGATCTCGTTAGCGTTCACTTTGGAAGAGAGCGCAGATTTCAGAGCCAGACGACGGACTTTCTTCGGCAGCTTGTAAGCGTAGGAACGCGGGGTCGGGCCAAACACGGTGCCGCCACCCACCCATTGCGGTGCACGGATGGAACCTTGACGAGCACGGCCGGTGCCCTTTTGGCGCCACGGCTTGCGGCCGCCGCCACGAACTTCGGAACGGCCCTTTACATCGTGGGTACCACGGCGCAGGGACGCAAGTTGCATAACAACTGCTTCATGAACAACGTGCGAGTTCGGGGTGATCCCGAAGATCGCGTCGGACAATTCGATGTCGCCAACTTGTTGGCCGGCAACGTTGTATACAGCTACTTTCGGCATGTAGGTCTCCTCCTTTCCTCAATAATGATTTATTGACCGGACTTTACAGCCGTCTTAACGGTCACGAACGAGTTTTTCGGACCCGGTACAGAGCCTTTGATCAGAAGCAGGTTGCGCTCGGTGTCAATCTTGACAACTTCAAGATTTTGAACCGTGATGCGCTCGCCACCCATACGGCCCGGGAGCGTCTGTCCTTTGAATACACGACCCGGGTTGATCGAGCCGAGCGAACCCGGACGACGATGGTAGCGGGAACCGTGAGCCATCGGACCACGAGACTGGTTGTGACGCTTGATGGCACCGGCAAAGCCTTTGCCCTTCGAAACGCCAGCGACGTCTACTACTTCACCTGCTGCAAACACATCGGCACCAAGTACTTGCCCAACTTCATATGCAGACAGATCCACACCGCGCAGCTCGCGAACGTAGCGCTTGGGCGTGGTGTTTGCCTTTGCCGCATGACCTACGGCCGGCTTGTTCGGGTTCTTCTTGTCGGCGAAACCGATCTGAACAGCTTCGTACCCGTCATTCGCCAGGTCTTTCTTCTGGAGAACAACGTTGCTGCCCACCTCGATTACCGTAACCGGTACGACGTTTCCGTCTTCGGTAAACACCTGGGTCATACCCAGTTTGCGTCCCAAGATACCTTTCATGTTTGACACCTCCCTAGGTTCAGAAAGTCAACTTACAGTTTGATCTCAATATCAACGCCGGACGGCAGATCCAGGCGCATAAGAGCGTCAACAGTTTGCGGCGTCGGGTTGACGATGTCAATCAGACGCTTGTGCGTACGCATCTCGAACTGCTCACGGGAGTCCTTGTACTTGTGCGGTGCACGCAGGATCGTGATCACTTGCTTCTCAGTCGGAAGCGGGATCGGACCCGAGACGGACGCGCCGGAACGCTTTGCCGTATCCACGATCTTCTCAGCGGAAGTGTCGAGGATCTTGTGGTCATAAGCTTTCAGTCGAATGCGGATTTTCTGCTTTGCCATATGAATTCCCTCCTTTTCGCCCATTTGAACTGGACATACTCCGCAGAAATTTTTT
>JGI12273J12029_10016739_pt1 | contig 17441 bp, 33 predicted proteins | sample SoiCrureplicaC0C_FD_12029 | JGI IMG/M metagenome (IMG submission 12029) | reverse complement strand
GTCCTTCTCTTGCAAGCGTGCCAATTAGCGCTTGGAGAATTGCGGAGCGCGACGAGCAGCTTTGAGGCCGTACTTCTTACGTTCCTTCATGCGCGGATCACGGGTCAGGAAGCCCGCTTTTTTCAGGCCGCCGCGAAGTTCCGGATCTGCCTTGAGCAGAGCGCGGGAAATGCCGTGACGGATTGCGCCGGCTTGGCCGGATGCGCCGCCGCCGCGAACGTTGACGATCACGTCGTACTTGCCGATGGTTTCAGTCAACGTGCCCGGTTGTTTCACGATAAGCTTCAGGGTCTCAAGACCGCCGAAGTACTCGTCCATCGAACGACGGTTGATGATCACGTTGCCATCGCCCGGAACGAGACGAACGCGTGCTACAGAGTGCTTACGACGACCAGTGCCCCAGTATTGAACTTGTGCCATGTGTGTCTAACCTCCCCTTACTTCGATTCCCACGGAATCGGGTTTTGTGCAGCGTGGCCGTGCTCGGTGCCAGCGTAAACGCGCAGCTTCGTCAGTTGCTTCGCGCCGAGGCTGTTGTGCGGGAGCATGCCTTTGATCGCTTGGAACAGAACGCGCTCCGGCTTGGTCGCAAGCAGTTGACCAGCGGTGGTTTCTTTCAGGCCGCCCGGATACAGGGAGTGACGACGGTAGATTTTCGTTTGAAGCTTCTTGCCGGTGAAGACGACTTTCTCCGCGTTGATGATGATGACAAAGTCACCGGTGTCAACGTGCGGGGTGAATTGCGGTTTATGTTTGCCGCGCAGGATCGCTGCAACTTCAGATGCAAGGCGACCTACGGTTTGGCCTTCAGCATCGACGATATACCAATTGCGTTCCACAGCGCCAGACTTCGCCATGTACGTAGTACGCATGGAATTCCCTCCTAGAGTGCTTTGTATTTTTCGGCCGGGGCTAGTGGGAGTAGCAAGGCTGTAAAATACCATTGCTAATTTTACCGAGATTTTGCCGAAATGTCAAGGCTCATCCCTCGTACAAGACTTCCCACATCGTCAACCCGTGTGCGGGCGCCGTCAGACCGGCCCGCGTGCGGTCGCATGCCTTGAGGATCTCCGGAATCTCGTCAGGTGCGATCTTGCCCCGCCCGACGTCGAGCAATGTGCCGACGATGATGCGCACCATGTTGTACAGGAACCCTTCACCGCGACAGGTGATCACCAGCAGGTGGTCCTGCTCAATCAGTTCGACAGCATGAAGCAGACGTACTTTGTCTTCCACAGGTGTTGCTGCTGCACAGAAGCTCGTAAAGTCATGCCGCCCCTCCAAGAGGCGGGCCGCTTCGACCATCGGCTCGATTCGCAGCGGATAGGGATAATGATAGCTGAAATGCCTTGTGAACACGTCAGGATATGCCCCGCGGTCGATCACATAGCGGTAGACCTTGCCTGTGGCGTTGAAGCGCGCATGCCAGTCGTCAGGCACCTCTTCGGACGCCTGCACCACCAGATCGTTCGGGAGCTTGACGTTGCACACGATCGGCCATTTCTCCAAAGGGACGCGGGAAGTGGTCTTGAAGTTGACCACCTGCCCCCTCGCATGCACCCCGGCATCCGTGCGGCCCGAACCAATGATCGAAACGGGATGGCCGACGACGCTCTCGATCATGTCCTGCAAAACGCCTTGCACCGTGCGCAGCTGGGGCTGCACTTGGAAGCCGTGGAACTTCGTTCCGTCATAAGCGATCGTCAACTTGATGTTTCGCATGGTCCCTCCGATATTCCGGTCAGATACACAAAACGAGGCTTGCCGGTAAACCGACAAACCTCATCACGCGACCTCGCAAGAAACTATTCGACGAGTTCGAGGTACACCATCGGTGCACCGTCGCCGCGGCGCGGCCCGATCTTCATGATGCGGGTGTAGCCGCCTTGACGCTCTGCGAAACGCGGAGCGATCTCTGCGAACAGCTTTTGAACGACATCTTGGTTGGTTTCTTCGTTGGCGATTTCCGGGCGAACGAAGGAAGCCACTTGGCGACGAGCGTGAAGATCCCCACGCTTTGCCAGGGTGATGAGCTTCTCAGCTACGGAACGAAGTTCTTTTGCCTTCGCTTCGGTAGTTTGGATGCGCTCGTAGATAAACAGGTCGGTAACCATGGAACGGAACAGTGCTTTGCGGTTACCGGTACGACGGTTCAGCTTTCTGTATGCCACGCTATTTCCCTCCTCCTCATAAAGTGTTGGCGCGCTTTATGAATTAGTCTTCTTTTCGGAGCGAGAGGCCGAGTTCTTCCAGCTTTTCCTGGACTTCTTCCAGCGACTTGCGGCCGAGGTTCCGGACTTTCATCATTTCTTCTTCGGTCTTCGAGCAGAGCTCTTGAACCGTATTGATGCCTGCACGCTTCAAGCAGTTGTAGGAACGTACCGAAAGTTCAAGTTCCTCGATCGTCATCTCCAGAACTTTCTCTTTCTTGTCGTCGTCCTTCTCGATCATGATCTCCGTGTCGCGAACCTTGTCTGTCAGTCCCACGAACAGCATGAGATGTTCGTTGAGGATCTTGGCACCGAGGCTCACCGCTTCGTCAGGACGAATGCTGCCGTCCGACCAGACTTCGAGCGTTAACTTGTCATAGTTGGTTACCTGTCCGACGCGGGTATTCTCCACGGTGTAGTTCACGCGTTCAATCGGCGTGTAGATCGAGTCGATCGGGATGACGCCAATCTCCATGTCTTCGTTCTTGTTACGGTCGGCCGGCACATAGCCCCGGCCACGGTTCGCCGTAATCTCCATGAAGAGTTTTGCTCCCTCTGCCAACGTCGCGATGTGCAGATCCGGGTTGAGGATATCAACGTCAGAATCTGTGCGAATGTCGGCGGCGGTGATCACACCCGGGCCTTCAGCGTCGATCGTCAGCGTTTTTTCCTCGTCGGAATGGATTTTCAGCGAAAGCCGTTTGAGATTGAGGATGATCTCCGTCACGTCTTCAACGACGCCCGGCACGGTCGAGAACTCATGCAGAACCCCTTCGATCTTGACAGAAGTCGCTGCAGCGCCCGGCAGAGACGACAGCAGAATACGCCGCAACGAGTTTCCGAGGGTGGTCCCGTAACCTCGCTCCAGCGGTTCCACAACGAATTTCCCGTACGATCCGGAATCGTTAATTTCGACAGTCTCAATTCTCGGCTTTTCAATTTCAATCATGCACGTAACCCTCCTTCTCGACAACTCGAACATTCCGGTGAGACTTGTATAGCTGAGGGTGATAGTCTGCCGAGTACACTCAAATCTTAGCGGGAGTACAGTTCGATGATCATCTGTTCCGCAACCGGAACGTCGATCTCGTCACGTGCCGGTACGCGAGCGATGCGTGCGGACGTGTTCGATACTTTCTCCAGCCAAGCTACAACCGCTTTGCCTTCAGCAGCTTCCACGAGTTCCTTGACGCGCGGAGTCTCGAGGGACTTATCAGCAAACGAAATCACATCGCCCGGCTGGGTCAGGTAGGACGGGATGTCCAGACGCTTGCCGTTGACCAGGATGTGACCGTGTTTTACGATTTGGCGTGCTTCCGGGCGAGATGCGCCGAAGCCCAAACGGTAAACAACGTTGTCCAGGCGGCTTTCGAGGATCTGAAGCAGCGTCTCACCCGTGATGCCTTTGCGGCGGGATGCTTCTTCGTAGTAACCACGGAATTGTTTCTCCAGTACGCCGTAGACGCGACGAGCTTTTTGCTTCTCGCGCAGCTGCGTGCCGTATTCGGAGACCTTCTTACGGCCTTGACCATGTTGGCCCGGAGCGTAAGCACGGCGGTCGATCGCGCACTTGTCGGAGTAGCAGCGTTCGCCTTTGAGATACAGCTTCACGCCTTCCCGACGGCACAAACGGCATACAGAACCAGTGTATCTTGCCATTCTAGTATTGACACCTCCTGTCAGATATATACGATCTTGTCAATCGTTTCCGAACTCCTTGTTAGCACAAGCGAAGCGCCAGCGTACTACACGCGGCGGCGCTTCGGCGGACGGCAACCGTTGTGCGGGATCGGAGTGACGTCTTTGATCATCGACACTTCGAGACCTGCAGCCTGCAGTGCGCGAATTGCTGCTTCGCGACCTGCACCCGGGCCTTTTACATAAACTTCGCAAGTCTTCATGCCATGTTCCATTGCAGTCTTAGCAGCAGTTTCAGCTGCAAGTTGCGCTGCGAACGGAGTGGACTTACGGGAGCCTTTGAAACCGGAACCACCAGCGGTAGCCCAGGAGATGGCGTTGCCCTGCAAGTCCGTGATGGTCACGATGGTGTTGTTGAAGGTGGACTTGATGTGAGCTACGCCCGCTTCAACGTTCTTGCGGTCACGACGCTTGGTACGAGTCGCTGCCGCTTTACCACGACCTTTAACTTTTGCCATTGATCAATTTCCCCCCTTTATTACTTCTTCTTGCCTGCTACAGTGCGGCGCGGGCCTTTACGCGTGCGTGCGTTGGTCTTGGTGCGCTGACCGCGAACCGGGAGACCACGACGGTGACGGATGCCGCGGTAGGAGCCGATCTCGATGAGACGCTTGATGTTGAGTGCGACTTCACGACGGAGGTCACCTTCCACCTTGACGTTCTTATCGATAAACTCACGGAGCTTGTTGACTTCTTCTTCGGTCAGGTTGCGGATGCGAGTGTCCTTGTTGATGCCGGTTTCGGCGAGGATCTTGTTCGCAGTGGTGCGACCGATGCCGAAGATGTAAGTCAGAGCGATTTCGACGCGCTTGTCACGCGGCAAGTCAATACCTGCAATACGTGCCATTGTTACACCTCCTAGGGGTTTGTTGAAAGTACTTCTATTAAGATCAACCAAGACGTCCTTCCGACGGGCAGTGTCTGTGGGCAAAGCCCGCGGGCAGCCGCGCACGTCTTGAGGTGATTAACCTTGTTTTTGCTTGTGCTTCGGGTTCTCGCAAATCACCATAACGGCGCCTTTGCGACGAATGATCTTGCACTTCTCGCAGATCGGCTTTACAGAAGGCCGTACCTTCATCGCGATTTCCTCCTATCCGTAAGTCCTTATTTGTAGCGGTAGGTAATCCGGCCACGCGTCAGGTCGTACGGAGACAACTCAACGGTCACGCGGTCCCCCGGTAGAATCCGGATGTAATGCATTCGAATCTTGCCAGATACATGTGCGAGTATAGTGTGTCCGTTCTCCAATTCCACTCGAAACATTGCATTCGGGAGAGGTTCGATTACCTTGCCTTCCACTTCAATGACATCATCTTTCGCCACGTGGTTCACTTCCTTTCTCAGCTTCTCTACGCTTTCGTGAGGATCTCGGGGCCGTTCTCCGTTACAGCCACAGTGTGTTCAAAGTGTGCTGCAAGCGAGGAGTCGGCCGTCACGACCGTCCACCCATCGGCCAGCGTGCGGGTCTTGTAGGTCCCGACATTGACCATCGGTTCGATCGCGAGCGTCATCCCAGTCTTCAACAACGGTCCGCGACCAGGCGGCCCGTAGTTCGGAATCGACGGATCTTCATGCATCTGTTGGCCGATGCCGTGTCCGACGAATTCGCGTACGACAGAGAATCCGTTCGATTCGACATAGTTCTGGACAGCATGACCAATGTCAGAGAGACGATTGCCGGTACGCGCTTGCGCAATCCCCTGATGCAGGGACTGTTCCGTTACATCAAGCAGCTTCCGAGCGGTCTCACTGATTTGGCCTACGCCCCATGTCCATGCGGAGTCGCCGTGGAATCCGTGAATGTTCGCCCCGATGTCGATGGCGACGATGTCGCCCTCGTTCAGCGGCGCATCGTTCGGGATGCCGTGAACGACTACCTCATTGACAGAAGCACAGATGGAAGCCGGATACCCATGGTACCCTTTGAAGGAAGGAAGCGCACCTTGTTTGCGAATGAAGTCATCAGCAATTTGGTCGAGTTCCTTCGTGGTAATCCCCGGTCGGACTGCTTGTTGCAACTCTTTGTGTGTCAACGCCACGATCCGTCCCGCTTCACGCATCAAATCCAGCTCTACATCGGACTTACTGACGATCATTCAACACCTCGTAAGATGGAAGAGATTTGACTAAAGACGGTGTCAATCGCCTGCTGGCCATCGACCGCTTTAACCAACCCTTTGGCTTCGTAGTAAGCCAGAATCGGTTCGGATTGCTTGATGTTGACATCCAGTCTGGTTGCCACCACTTCGGCTTTGTCATCCGAACGCTGGTACAGCTCGCCCTCGCACTTGTCGCAGACGCCTTCCTTTTGGGTCGGGTTGAACAAGACGTGGTAGGTGCTGCCGCAGGATTTGCAGATCCAGCGACCGGTTAGACGCTCCATCAAAAATTCGCGATCCACATGCAGGTTGATCACGACATCAATCTTGCGACCCAGATCACTGAGCGTTGCATCGAGTGCTTCCGCCTGCGCCAAGGTGCGCGGGAAGCCATCGAGCAGAAAACCTTTCTGGGTGTCCGGCTTCTCGAAACGCTCGCGAACGATGCCGATCGTCACTTCATCAGGTACGAGCAATCCCTGATCCATGAACGACTTGGCTTGCAGGCCGAGAGCGGTGCCCTCGGAGATCGCGGCGCGGAACATATCACCCGTGGAGATATGCGGGATGCCGAACTCGGAGACGATTCGCTCTGCTTGCGTCCCTTTGCCTGCACCAGGCAGACCCATAAAGATAACGTTCATTTGTCAACCCTCCAAACGGTTCGATACTCGGTTTACTTGCTGCGGATGAAGCCTTTGTAGTGACGCTGCAACAACTGGCTTTCCACTTGTTTCATCGTTTCCAATGCGACACCCACGATGATGAGCAAACCTGTACCACCGAAGTAGAGTTGCAGGTCAGTCGACGCCATAAAGATGACCGGCGATGCTGAGATGGCAGCCAGGAAGACTGCGCCGGCAAGCGTGATGCGGTTCAGCACGCGAGTGATGAACAGCTCCGTCGGTTTGCCCGGACGAATCCCCGGAATGAAGCCGCCGTTCTTCTTCATATTATCGGACAGCTGTACAGGGTTGATCTGTACGAACGTGTAGAAATAGGTGAAGAAGAGGATCAGCAACACTTCAAGCACCACGTACAGCGGCTGACCGAACCCAAGGTTCGCTTGAATCCAATCGGTGAATCCGCTGGGCGGCAGGAACTGTGCGATCGTTACCGGGAACATCAGCAGCGAAGATGCGAAGATGACCGGGATAACGCCCGACGCGTTCACCTTGAGCGGAATGTGCGTCGATTGTCCACCATACATTTTACGCCCAACAACGCGCTTCGCATACTGAACCGGGATGCGACGAACACCTTGCTGGATAAAGACGATCGCTGCGATGAGCAGTACCATGCCGACCAGCAGAAGTGCGAGTTTCACGTAGCTCATCCCGAGGCTCTCCTGGTTCAGGAACCAGGTCTCGTAGATGGTGCGTACGCCGCCCTCGACGCCTGCGATAATGCCGGCAAAGATCAGGATGGAGATCCCGTTCCCGATCCCTCGTTCGGTGATCTGCTCACCAAGCCACATCAAGAAAGCCGTACCTGCCGTAAGGGTGATGATGATCAAAGCGTAACCAGTCCAAGAGGTGTCGACGACAAGACCTTCCGCACTGCGGTTGATCGTCACTGACAGACCGAACGCTTGAACCAAACCCAGTACGATCGTGCCGTACCGCGTGATCTGTGCCAATTTCTTGCGTCCGCTGTCCCCTTCTTTGTTCCACTCTTCGAATTTGCGGATAACGCCCATCGAGAGCAGCTGGACGATGATCGAGGCCGTGATGTACGGCGTGATCGACATCGCAAAGATGGAGAAGTTTTGCAGCGCACCACCGGAGAAGGTGTTGAGCATGCCGAGCAGCGGGTTGTTGCCGATCTCAGACAGAACTTTCGCGTTGACATTCGGGACCGGGATGAAGCACCCGATCCGGAAAATCAAGATCATCAACAGGGTGAAAAGGATACGGTTGCGTAAGTCCGTAACTTTCCAGATGTTCGAGATCGTCGTAAACATTAGATCACCTCAGCCTTGCCGCCAGCAGCCTCGATCTTCTCGATCGCCGACTTGGAGAAAGCCGTTGCTTGGACGGTAAGGTTGACCGTGATTTCGCCGTTGCCAAGAATCTTCACGCCGTCGCGAAGGTTCTTGACGATGCCAGTTTCGCGGAGCAGTTCCGGCGTTACCGTCGTACCTGCTTCGAACGAGTTCAGCTTGCCGAGGTTGACTTCAGCGTAGACCGTCGCAAAGCGAGCGTTGTTGAAGCCGCGCTTCGGCAGACGCTTGAGCAGCGGGGTCTGACCACCTTCGAAGCCCAAGCGAACACCGCCGCCAGAACGAGCGTTTTGACCTTTGTGACCTTTGCCAGCAGTCTTGCCCGTACCGGAACCGATACCGCGACCGAGGCGCTTGCGAGCATGCTTGGAGCCTTCAGCCGGTTTGAGTTCGTGCAATTTCATCCCAGATAGCACCTCCTCTATATTCGAAATGTCGGATTAAGCTTCGATTACTTTGAATTCAACGAGGTGAGACACCTTGTTGACCATCCCGCGGATTTGCGGGGTGTCGTTGTGCACGACGGTCTGGTTCATCTTGCGGAGACCGAGCGTCTTCACGGTGACGCGCTGATCTTCCGGGCGACCGATCGGGCTGCGCTTGAGGGTGATTTCCAATTTAGCCATTGTACGTTCCCCTCCTTAGCCGAGGATTTCTTCCAAGGATTTGCCACGGAGTTTCGCAACGTCTTCCGGGCGCTTGAGGCGCTTGAGACCGTCGATCGTAGCGTTCACCATGTTCATGGAGTTGGAAGATCCGAGAGATTTAGTCACGATATCCTTAACACCTGCGAGTTCGAGAACCGCACGTGCCGGACCGCCTGCGATTACCCCAGTACCTTCTTTTGCCGGCTTGATCAGAACTTGACCAGCGCCGAAGCGACCCAGGATCTGGTGCGGTACGGTGGTGCCTACGAGCGGAACGTAGACCATGTTTTTCTTGGCATCATCGATGCCCTTGCGAATTGCATCCGGTACTTCAGCCGCTTTGCCGAGGCCTGCGCCAACGTGGCCGTTGCCATCGCCGACGATCACCAGCGCGCTGAAGGAGAAACGACGACCGCCCTTGACAACCTTGGATACACGGTTGATAGCTACTACTTTTTCGGACAGTTCGAGAGAGTTCGGATCGATACGCATGTGGTTTCCCTCCTTCGTGCAGAGATTAGAATTCCAGACCTGCTTCACGAGCAGCGTCGGCAAGAGCTTGGATACGGCCGTGGTACAGGTAACCGCCACGGTCGAAGACAACTTCCTTGTGGCCGGCTTCGATCGCACGCTTCGCAACCAGAGCGCCAACTTTCGTTGCTGCATCTACGTTGCCGCCATGTTCGATGGAGTCTTTCAACTCCGGATCGAGAGTGGAAGCCGAAACGATGGTGAGGCCTTTGCTGTCGTCGATCAGCTGAGCGTAGATGTGCTTCGTCGAGCGGAATACGTTCAGGCGCGGACGAGCAGTCGTACCCGCGATCTTGCGGCGTACGCGGACGTGACGACGCTTACGAGCTTTGTTCTTGTCACCTTTAGTGATCATCGAGTTTCACTCCCTTCATGCTACGGGGTTCAATCTATTACTTCTTGCCAGTCTTGCCGACTTTGCGGCGAACGACTTCGTTTTCGTACTTGATGCCCTTGCCTTTGTACGGCTCCGGCTCACGCAGGGAACGGATCTGTGCAGCCACTTGGCCGACGCGCTCCTTGTTGATCCCTTTGATCACCAGCTTGGTTTGGGTCGGAACATCGATTTCGATGCCGTCTTCCGGAACGATTTCAACCGGGTGGGAGAAACCGAGGGAGAGGGTTACTTTGTTGCCGGCTTTCGCGGCACGATAACCTACACCAACCAGATCGAGGTTCTTCTCGAAGCCCTTGAACACGCCTTCCACCATGTTGTTCACAACGGAACGGGTGGTGCCGTGCAGGGAGCGGTGCAATTTATTGTCAGACGGACGCTCAACCAGAATCTGGTTGTCTTCCACCTTGATCGTGATTTCTTTGTGCAATTCGCGAGTCAGGGTGCCTTTCGGACCTTTCACGGTCAGGACGTTGCCGTTCGAGGTTACCTCTACGCCGCTCGGAATTTCGATGGGTTTTCTACCGATACGAGACATTTGTTACACCTCCATTCGCAAGCGATTGATTACCAAACGTAGCAGATTACTTCGCCGCCAACTTGGCCGCGGCGTGCATCTTTATCGGTCATGATGCCTTTCGAGGTGGAGAGGATCGCGATCCCCAGACCACCAAGAACGCGCGGAATCTCGGTCGACTTTGCGTATACGCGCAGGCCGGGCTTCGAGATGCGCTTGAGGCCGGTGATTACACGCTCATTGTTCGGGCCGTACTTCAGGAAAATACGGATGATCCCTTGCTTGTTGTCCGGAATGAATTCAGCGTCGCGGATGAAACCTTCGCTCTTGAGGATTTCAGCGACAGCCTTCTTCAGGTTGGAGCCCGGGATTTCTACTTTCTCATGGCCCACCAGGTTAGCGTTCCGGATGCGGGTGAGCATATCTGCAATCGGGTCAGTCATCACCATGTGTAAAAACCTCCTTCCCTAGCTCTATATCAATTACCAGCTGGCTTTCTTCACGCCAGGCAGTTGGCCTTTGTAGGCGAGTTCACGGAAGCAGATCCGGCAAATGCCGAACTTCCGCAAAACGGAATGCGGACGCCCGCACACACGGCAACGGGTATATGCGCGCGTGCTGAACTTCGGCTTGCTTTGCTGCTTGAGTACCATAGCTTTACGAGCCACTGTTCAAACCTCCAATGCTAGATTTTGCGGAATTATGCTTGACGGAACGGAGCGCCCATCAGACGCAGGAATTCGCGGCCTTCTTCGTCAGTCGTAGCGGTGGTGACGAAGATGATGTCCATACCGCGGACTTTGTCTACTTTATCGTACTCGACCTCCGGGAAGATCAGCTGTTCCTTCAGACCGAGGGTGTAGTTGCCGCGGCCGTCGAACGCCTTCGGGGAGATCCCGCGGAAGTCACGAACGCGCGGGAGAGCCACGTTGAAGAGCTTGTCGAGGAAGTGGTACATGCGGTCACCGCGGAGGGTGACTTTCGCACCGATCGGCATGCCTTCGCGGATCTTGAAGCCTGCGATCGACTTCTTCGCTTTGGTGATGACCGGCTTTTGACCGGAGATCAGCTGCAAGTCTTCAACAGCAGCGTCGAGAACTTTGGAGTTCGCAACCGCTTCGCCAAGACCCATGTTGATCACGATCTTTTCGAGCTTCGGCACTTGCATGATCGACTTGTATTCGAACTTCTGCATCAGAGCCGGAACGATTTCGTTTTTGTACTTGTCTTGCATACGAGCCATGAGAGAGACCTCCTTTCTCGAAACGATGATTACTTGTCGAGTACTTCGCCGGACTTCTTCGCGTAACGCACTTTCGTGCCGTCTGCGAGGATTTTCTTGCCGATGCGAGTCGGTTCACCGGTCTTCGGGTCAACGATCATCACGTTGGAAACGTGGATCGGAGCTTCCTTCTCGATGATGCCGCCCTGCGGGTTCGTCGGGTTCGGACGGGTGTGGCGCTTCACGATGTTTACGCCTTCGATCAACACGCGCTGATCGCTCGGGTAAGCAAACAGGATGCGGCCTTTCTTGCCTTTGTCCTTGCCGGAAACTACGATCACTTGATCGCCTTTTTTCACATGCAGTTTTGCCTTAGCCATTCCGTACACCTCCTCAGGTGGTTCTACCTGAATCGTTTCGTTTAGAGAACTTCAGGCGCGAGAGAGAGGATCTTCATGAAGTCCTTGTCGCGCAGCTCACGAGCAACCGGACCGAAGATACGGGTACCGCGCGGAGATTTGTCTTCCTTGATGATAACGGCTGCGTTTTCGTCGAAACGAATGTAAGTGCCGTCTTTGCGGCGAGCGCCACTTCTGGATCGAACGATGACAGCCTTTACAACGTCACCCTTCTTGACAACGCCTCCGGGTGTTGCACTTTTCACCGAAGCGATGATGATGTCACCGATGTTAGCGGTCTTACGGTTCGAACCACCGAGAACGCGGAAGCACATGATTTCCTTCGCACCAGAGTTGTCTGCTACGACCAGACGGGATTGCGGTTGAATCACGTCGAGTACCTCCTTTCAAAGTAACTAAATCCGAATTTGTGCCCGAACATTAGAGGATGATTGCTTCCTCAACGATCTCAACCAGGCGCCAGCGCTTGTCTTTGGACAGCGGGCGGGTTTCCATGATTTTTACGATATCACCGATTTTCGCGGTGTTGTTCTCGTCGTGTGCCTTGAACTTCGTGGTCACGATCATTTGCTTGCCGTAGAGCGGGTGTTTCTTACGCTCTTCGATTGCTACGACGATGGTTTTGTCCATCTTGTCGGAAACAACCTTGCCGGTACGAACTTTACGATAGTTGCGTTCGCTCATCGTAATCCTCCTTCCCTGTCAGAGATTAGCCGATCCCCAGTTCACGCTCACGAAGGATGGTCTTCGCACGAGCGATGCTTTTGCGAACTTCACGGATGCGCATCGGGTTATCGAGTTGCCCCGTAGCCAGTTGGAAGCGCAGGTTGAAGAGTTCGTCTTTGAGGCTGTTGACCTGAGTCTCGATCTCGACGGTGGACAAGTTGCGGATGTCTTTAACTTTCATCGGACTCACCACCCACTTCACGTTTTACAAACTTGCACTTGATCGGCAGTTTGTGCATTGCAAGGCGCATTGCCTCACGAGCCGTTTCTTCCGGAACGCCTGCGAGTTCGAACATCACGCGGCCCGGCTTCACGACAGCAACCCACTTCTCCGGAGCACCTTTACCAGCACCCATCCGGGTTTCAGCCGGCTTGGCCGTTACCGGCTTGCTCGGGAAGATCTTGATCCATACTTTACCGCCACGGCGGATGTAACGAGTCATCGCGATACGGGCAGCCTCGATCTGACGGTTGGTAACCCAAGCCGGTTCGAGAGCTTGCAAGCCGTATTCACCAAAGGTCACCTTTTCGCCGCCTTTGGTTTGGCCCTTCATGCGGCCGCGGTGCTCACGACGATATTTGACGCGCTTCGGCAACAACATGACTTACTTACCCCCTTCTTCGGCTACTTCTTTCTTCGCCGCACGGGTAGGCAGGACTTCGCCACGGTAGATCCACACTTTTACGCCGATGCGGCCGTAAGTGGTGTGAGCTTCGTGCGTTGCGTAGTCGATGTCTGCACGCAGGGTATGCAGCGGAACAGTGCCTTCCGAGTACCCTTCGGTACGAGCGATTTCTGCGCCACCCAGACGACCGGATACTTGTACCTTGATCCCTTTCGCACCTGCACGCATGGTGCGCTGGATCGATTGCTTCATCGCACGGCGGAAAGCGATGCGGCGTTCGAGCTGTTGAGCGATGTTCACAGCAACCAGCTTCGCGTTGAGGTCAGCGTTCTTGATCTCCGCGATGTTGATGTGCACGCGCTTGCCGGTCATTTGCGTCAGCGCGTTGCGCAGAGCGTCAACCTCAGCGCCGCCCTTGCCGATTACCATACCCGGCTTCGCGGTGTGTACGGTCACGTTGATGCGGTTTGCAGCGCGCTCGATCTCAACGTGAGAGACGGACGCGTCCTTCAGACGGTTCAGAACGTATTCACGAACCTTGATGTCTTCATGCAAAAGTTCGGTGTATTCCTTCTTGTTGGCATACCACTTGGATTCCCAATCGCGGATAATGCCAACGCGCAGGCCTACGGGGTTTACCTTTTGTCCCATCCGTTATCCCTCCTTCTTGACTGTTGCTTGACTACTTCTCACCGAGTACGACGGTGATGTGGCTGGTGCGCTTGTGGATGCGGAACGCACGGCCTTGAGCACGCGGACGGAAGCGCTTCAGGGTCGGACCTTGGTCGACGAAGACTTCCTTCACGTACAGGTTATCGAGATCCATGTTGTAGTTGTGGTCTGCGTTCGCCAGAGCGGAGTTCAGAACCTTTTCTACAACCGGGGAAGCAGCTTTCGGAGTGAACTTCAGGATCGAGATCGCTTCCGAAGCTTTCTTACCGCGAATCAGGTCCACAACCAGGCGGACTTTGCGCGGTGCGATGCGCACGTAACGAGCTACTGCTTTCGCTTGCATAGAATAACCTCCTCTCTACCGATGATGTAAAGATTAACGGCGAGACGTTTTCTCGTCAGCTCCGTGACCTTTGTAGGTGCGAGTCGGAGCGAATTCACCAAGCTTGTGGCCAACCATGTCTTCGGATACATACACCGGCACGTGCTTGCGGCCATCATAGACTGCGAACGTGTGGCCGATGAACTGCGGGAAGATCGTGGAACGGCGGGACCAGGTCTTGATAACTTTCTTGTCACCTGCTGCGTTCTGTTCTTCAACTTTCTTCATCAGGTGATCGTCAACAAACGGTCCTTTTTTAAGCGAACGACCCATTCTGGGTACCTCCCTTCACTAAGCAATACGAAGATTACTTCTTGCGGCGACGTACGATGAACTTGTCGGAAGCCTTCTTCTTCTTGCGGGTCTTTTTGCCGAGGGTCGGTTTGCCCCACGGAGACATCGGAGACTTGCGGCCGATCGGAGCGCGGCCTTCACCACCACCATGCGGGTGATCGTTCGGGTTCATGACAACCCCGCGAACGGTCGGGCGGATGCCACGGTAACGGTTCTTGCCGGCCTTGCCAATGTTCACGAGCTCGTGGTCGAGGTTGCCGACTTGACCGATGGTTGCGCGGCACTCGGAACGGATGAGGCGAACTTCGCCGGATGCGAGACGCACGTGGCAGTACTCGCCTTCTTTGGAGAGCAATTGAGCTTCAGCGCCTGCTGCACGAGCGAGCTGAGCACCTTTGCCCGGCTTGAGTTCGATGTTGTGGATAACGGTACCAACCGGCATGGAAGCCAGCGGCATCGCGTTGCCGACCTTGATGTCGATGCCTTCAACACCGGACATGATCGTCGTTCCGACTTTGAGGCCGTTCGGAGCGATGATGTAGCGCTTCTCACCGTCTGCGTAGTTGATCAGGGCGATGAAAGCGGAGCGGTTCGGATCGTATTCAATCGTAGCAACGCGGCCAGGAATGCCATCCTTGTTACGCTTGAAGTCGATGACGCGGTATTTGCGCTTAACGCCGCCACCTTGGTGACGCACGGTGATTTTCCCTTGGTTGTTGCGCCCGCCTTTGGAGTGCAACGGTTCCAGAAGGGATTTCTCCGGCTTGTCGGTCGTGATCTCGTCGTACGTCAGTACGGACATGAAACGGCGACCCGGCGATGTCGGTTTATACTTCTTGATTCCCATGATGTTCCCTCCTTCTTTAAAGGTGTGGTTTATGCGCCTTCGAAGAAGTTAAGCGGCTTGGAGTCCGGGGTAAGCGTTACGATCGCTTTTTTCCACTCGGACGTACGGCCAACGTGGCGGCCGACGCGCTTTTTCTTGGACGGAACGCGGAGGGTGTTAACCTTCTCGACTTTCACGCCAAAGATCTCTTCAATAGCGGATTTGATTTCGGTCTTGTTCGCTTTGAGCGAAACTTCGAAAGCGAACTTGTTGTTTTCCATCAGGTCGGTGGAACGCTCGGTGATCACCGGACGCTTGATAATGTCGCGCGGGTTCTTCATTATGCGAACACCTCCTCGACTTTTGCCACTGCATCCTTCGTGATAACGATCGCATCGTGGTGCAGGAGATCCAGCACGTTGATACCGGTTGCCTCAACAACTTTGACGCCCGGGATGTTGCGAGCGGAGAGAGCGAGGTTCTGATCTTGCTCTTGGGAGACGATCAGAGCTTTCTTCTCGATCTTCAGGTTGTTCAGGAGTTTCACGACGTCCTTGGTTTTCGGAGCGCCGATCGCCAGAGCATCGAGTACGATGATCTCATTCGCGATCACTTTGGAAGAGAGAGCAGATTTGAGAGCCAGACGACGTACTTTCTTCGGCAGCTTGTACGCGTAGGAACGCGGAGTCGGACCAAAGACGGTACCACCGCCAACCCATTGCGGGGAGCGAATGGAGCCTTGACGTGCACGGCCAGTGCCTTTCTGTCTCCACGGTTTGCGGCCGCCGCCACGAACCTCGGAACGGTTCTTGACGTCGTGCGTGCCACGGCGCAGAGAAGCTTGCTGCATCACGACTGCTTCGTGCAGGACGTGTGCGTTCGGGGTGATCCCGAAAATGGTTTCAGACAACTCGATATCGCCAACTTGTTCGCCAGCGATGTTGTAAACTGCTACTTTCGGCATGTAGGTCTCCTCCTTTCCTCAAGAAATAAGATTATTTACCGGACTTAACAGCCGTTTGAACGGTAACGAAAGTGTTTTTCGGGCCCGGAACGGAACCTTTGATCAGGAGCAGGTTGCGCTCGGTGTCCACTTTCACTACTTCGAGGTTTTGAACGGTGATGCGCTCGCCACCCATGCGGCCCGGAAGGGTTTGTCCTTTGAATACGCGACCCGGGTTGATCGAACCGAGAGAACCCGGACGACGGTGGTAACGGGAACCGTGAGCCATCGGGCCACGGGACTGGTTGTGGCGCTTGATCGCACCCGCGAAACCTTTGCCCTTCGAGACGCCGATCACGTCGACCGCCTCACCTGCTGCAAACACGTCGGCACCAAGTACTTGGCCCACTTCATAAGCAGACAGATCCACACCGCGCAGTTCACGAACGTAGCGCTTGGGCGTGGTGTTCGCTTTTGCAGCGTGACCGGATGCCGGCTTGTTCGGGTTCTTCTTGTCTGCGAAGCCGATCTGAACCGCTTCGTAGCCGTCGGTTGCAAGGTCTTTCTTTTGCAGAACCACGTTGCCGCCCACTTCAACGACGGTGACCGGTACAACGTTGCCATCTTCGGTAAACACCTGGGTCATGCCCAGTTTGCGTCCCAAGATACCTTTCATGTTTGACACCTCCCTGGAAACAAAAATCAGATTACAGCTTGATCTCAATATCAACGCCGGACGGCAGATCCAGGCGCATAAGAGCGTCAACAGTTTGCGGAGTCGGATTGACGATGTCAATCAGACGCTTGTGCGTACGCATTTCGAACTGCTCACGAGAGTCCTTGTACTTGTGCGGTGCACGCAGAATCGTGATCACTTGCTTCTCAGTCGGAAGCGGGATCGGACCCGATACGGATGCGCCGGAACGCTTCGCCGTTTCCACGATCTTCTCAGCGGAAGTATCGAGGATCTTGTGGTCGTAAGCTTTCAATCGAATGCGGATTTTCTGTTTTGCCATATGAATTCCCTCCTTTTCGCCCATTTGAACTGGACATACTCCGCAGAAATTTACCTGACGACCTCATATGGCGTAAGCGGTCTGCCAGCAACCTTCTGCATCATCGCAGTCAAAGACCAACAATATAAAAGTATACTCCTTCAAGCATCAAAATGCAAGCATCGCTTCCGGGTGTTTCATATTTTATTCATGATACACACGAGCGTGTTGTCTTGAT
>JGI12273J12029_10068796_pt1 | contig 17749 bp, 16 predicted proteins | sample SoiCrureplicaC0C_FD_12029 | JGI IMG/M metagenome (IMG submission 12029) | reverse complement strand
ATTGGATCGTGTTCGGAGGAATTCGCCAGCATGCGCACCGGTGTCCGCGAACCCCATGCCGAGGGGTTGGCGAACCGCGCCGCGACCGGCCAGTGGGGCTCACGGGAAAAGGCCGGCCCCCCCTCGGGCCGGCCCTTTCGTCGTCCGGGTACCGCGACGTCAGCGGCGCAGGATCTGCCAGCTGCTGACGGCCGCGAACAGGTCCGTGTCCGTGGGTCCCCAGAAGTCGCGCACCGTCAGGGGCGGGGCCTCCTCCATGGTCCAGCGCGAGCCGCTCCACCGGTAGATGGTGCCACCCGTCCCGCCCACGAACACGTTGCTGGCCGAGGTTCCCCACACGCCGTACAGGAAATGCTGCGTGGGATGGTGAACCCCGCCTGGGCGCCCGTCGCCTCGGGAGGGAATGGAGAGGAAGAAAACCGCACGCGGCGGCGGTAAAGCTCAGGGCGTGCTCTCCACGCGCACGGGGGCGCTGGCGGAGTCTCCGCGGGCCGGGGCGCTCACCCGGCCCCGCTCCACCAGCGCCGAGTCGCGCGCATCCAGCGCCTCCAGGTGAATGGTGGTGTCGACGGCCATCCCCATTTGCGCCGCCTCTTCGGGAGAAAGCGCCTTGGCCTCGGTCTCCACCTGCTGCGACGACAGCCCGTCCTCCCACTCCTTGTTGGTCGTGTCCATCTTCGCCGGTCCCCCCGCCGCCTTGTCGCCGCCCCTTCCGCACGCGGCCACGAGCAACGCGGCGGCGAGCGCCAGGGGCAAACGGCGGAACCCAGACATCGGCATGATGGCGTCTCCGTAGGATCTCGGAAAAAAAACGATGGGGCGGCGGCCCGCGCTCAGGCGCGCGGGCCCGCCGCTTCGAGGAAGTCGCGGACGCGCTCCCACACTTCGACGGCCCGCTCCCAGTGCGGCAGCCCGCCCGTGGGAAGGCCCACGACGGTGACGTTGGGGCGGCCGTCCAGCTCGGGAAGGCGGTCGTAGTTCTCCTGCCGGCGGTTCTCGACCGTGCCGTGAATCACCAGCAGCGGCTGCCGCAGCCGGCGGAAGGCGTCGGCCGAGTCGCGCGGGAACATCCGCCCGCTCAGGAAGTCGTCCAGCGGCAGGGCGGCCCCCTCCATCCGCGAGGTCTCGGCGGCGAAGTCCACGAACTCCTCGGGGACGCCGAACTCGGGGGTGAACAGGTTGTCGGCCGCGAACTGGTACAGCGACTCCGGCGTGGTCAGCCGGTCGTAGAAGGCGCGCTGCACCCCGGGAAGGGTGAACAGCAGCCGCGACCAGATGCGCGGCAGGGCGCCCGGGTTCTTTCCCAGCCCCGAGGGCTCCAGCGCCACCAGGGCGTGCACCAGGTCCGGCCGCCGCCGCGCCACCTCGGCCGCGTACGCCGCGCCCAGCGAAAGGGCCACCACGTCGGCCCCGCCCGCGGGCTTCACCACGCGCTCCAGGAAGTGCTCCAGCTGGTCTTCCATCAGCCCCGGCTCGTAGGCGATCTCCGGCCGGTCGCTGTGCCCGAAGCCCACCCACTCCAGCGCATACAGCGGCCGGTCGGTGTAGCGGGCGAACGCGCGCACCATGGGCCGCATCTCGTGCGCCGAGGCCACCGCGTTGATGGAATGCAGGAACACTACCGGCCGGCCCGTGCCCTCGCGCTGGTAGTAGGCGTAGAACACGTCGCCCCACGCCACGTACTCCAGCGGCAGCCCCAGCGCGTTGGGCAGCTCCGTCACCGGCTTGCGGCGCGCCTTGCGGGCACCCAGCAGGTACACCGCGTACGCGCCCAGCGCCGCCGCGCCCAGCCCGGCCGCCGCCTTGCGCCGCGTGCTCCCCAGCAGCGGCGTGCCCTTCGCTTCGTCCTGGCGCTCTTCCGGGCGCCCCTCGCGGCCCGTCTTCGGACCCTCGTTCACGGCCATCCGCTCCTCTCGCGTTCGCTCCCCGCCAGCCCCGTCCGTCCCCCGTGCAATCCCCGTGCAAACGCCAAGGCCCGGCGACTCCGCCGGGCCCGTGCACCTCCTCCTCGGTCCCCGGCCGCGCCTGCCGTCAGGGCTCGGCCGCCGACGCCACCGCGTCGCGGGGCGCGTTCAGCGACTGCCACCCCCGGTCGGCCAGGTCCAGGATCCCCCAGCGCTCCCGCACCCCCGCCGCGGTCATCCCGCCGGGAAAAATGCGCACGCCGGCCGTAAAGAACAGCAGCACGATCAGCGCCGCCGCGGCTACGACCCCGGCCATGGCCGGACGGGGGAGCCGCGCGTGCGCGTGCTCGTCGGCGCCGCGCGCGGGGCGCATGTACATCACCACGATCACGCGCAGGTAGTAGAAGTACGACACCAGCGACGCCAGCACCAGGACCACCGCCAGCGGCGTCAGGTTCTGCGGGGCCGACACCAGCGCGCGAAGGATGTATAGCTTGCCCAGGAACCCCGCCGTCAGCGGAAAGCCCGCCAGCGACAGCAGGAAGATCGAGAACACCGCCGCCAGCAGCGGCTTCTGGTGCGCCAGCCCGGAATAGTCCTCCAGCGTCACCCGCTCGTCGGCGCCGCGCGCGTTGGCGATCACCACGCCGAAGGCGCCCGCCGTCATCAGAGTGTACACCAGCAGGTAGAAGAGGAAGGCGCCCGGCCCCCCCGAGTTGATGGCCAGCAGCGCCGTCAGCAGGTACCCCGCGTGCGCGATGGACGAATACGCCAGCATGCGCTTCACCGACCCCTGCGTCGCCGCGATCAGGTTGCCCCCGATCATGGTGAGCATGGCGATGAAGAAGATGGGGATGCCCCACTGCTCGTACCCGCCCGCGAAGCCCACCAGGAACACGCGGATGAACGCCGCGAACGCCGCCGCCTTCACCCCCGTCGCCATCAGCGCCGTCACCGGCGTGGGGGCGCCGTCGTACGCATCCGGGGTCCACATGTGGAAGGGCATGGCCGCCACCTTGAACCCGAAGCCCACCAGCAGCAGCGCCATCCCCGCCATCAGCATGGGCTCGTCGCGGTTGCCGGAGATGAGCAGCTGGTTCAGCCGGGCGATGTTCGTGGTCCCCGTGGCGCCGAAGGTCAGCGCGATGCCATACAGGAAGAACGCGCTGGTGAAGGCGCCCAGCAGGAAGTACTTCAGCGAGCCCTCCGTGGAGCGCGCGTCCAGGCGGTCGAAGCCCACCAGCACGTACACGGCCACCGACATCACCTCCAGGCCGATGAACACCATCAGCAGGTCGGTGGCGCCGGCCATCAGCATCATCCCCAGCGTGGCGAACAGGATGAGCGCGTGGAACTCGCCGCGGTTGATCCCCCGCCGGTCCAGGTACCCCATCGACAGCAGCAGCGCCATCCCGGCCGCCAGCAGGCAGATGAAGTTCACGATCACCCGGAACGTGTCCAGCGCCACCATCCCCGGCTCCGAGCCGGCCTGGTGGCTCATCCGGTACAGCGCCACGTTGGCGACGGCCGTCAGCACCAGGCTGCCGATGGACAGCCAGGGGATGGCGCGGCTGGACGGTTCGGAGCGGTTGCCCTTCTGGAACACGTCCACCAGCAGCACCGCCATCGCGCAGAGCGAAAGGACGATTTCCGGCAGCAGCGCCCAGAAGTAGTGGCCCTGGTTGGCCAGGTTCAGTTCCATCAATCGGCTCGGGCGCGGGTCAGCGGTTCGGTGCGGCGGCGTCGAGTGCGGCAAAGCCGAAGGGCTCCACCACGGTCGACCGCCCGCTCATGTCCAGGATCATCTGCGCCGCGGGCTCCATGCGGTCCAGGACGGGCTTGGGATAGAAGCCCAGCCACAGGATCAGCGCCACCAGCGGCACCAGGATCGTCATCTCGCGCAGGTTCAGGTCCGGCAGCCGGCGGTTGGCCGGCTTGTCGAGCGGGTTGAACAGGATTCGCTGCACCATCGGCAGCATGTAGTACGCGGCGAAGATCACCCCGGTGCTGGCGATCAGCGCCATCCAGGGCGCGGCTCGGAAGGTGCCCAGCAGCACCAGGAACTCCGAGAAGAACCCGGCCGTCCCCGGCAGCCCGATCGAGGCCATCGCCGCGAACACCAGCATCACCGACAGCAGCGGCACCGAGGCCGCCAGCCCCCCGAAGTCCTCGATCTCGTAGCTGTGGCGCCGCTCGTACAGCATGCCGAGAAGGAAGAAGAGCATGGGCGTGGACAGGCCGTGGCCGATCATCACCAGCAGCGCGCCCTGCATCCCCTGCAGGTTGAAGGCGAAGATGCCCAGGATCACGAAGCCCAGGTGCGCCACCGAGGTGTACGCCACCAGCTTCTTGGCGTTGGGCTGCACCGCCGCCACCATGGCCGTGTAGATGATGCCCACCACCCCCAGCACCATCGCCCAGAACACGGTGCGCGGGTCCGTGGCCGCGTCGGGGAACAGCGTCACGCCGAAGCGGATGAAGCCGTAGGTGCCCATCTTCAGCAGCACCCCCGCCAGGATCACCGATCCCGCCGTGGGCGCCTGCACGTGGGCGTGCGGCAGCCAGGTGTGGAACGGGAACACGGGCACCTTGATGGCGAACGCCAGCGCGAAGGCCAGGAAGAGCAGGAACTGCTCGGCCTCGGTGGTGCGCACCGGCAGGAAGGCGTAGTAGCTGAAGCTGGGGAGCGCGCCGCCGGCCTGTGCCCGCCACCACAGGTACACGATGGCCACCAGCATCAGCAGCGAACCGATGGTGGTGTACAAAAAGAACTTCACCGCCGCGTACACCCGCTCCTTGCCGCCCCACACCCCGATCAAAAAGTACATGGGGATCAGCATCATCTCCCAGAACATGTAGAACAGGAACATGTCCAGGGCCACGAACACGCCCACCACGCCCGACGTCAGCGTGAGCAGCGCGGGGTAGAAGGTGCGCTGGCGCTCGCGGATGTACGTCCACGAGCCCAGCACCATCAGCGGCAGCAGCAGCGTGGTCAGCAGCACCATGAACAGGCTGATGCCGTCCATCCCGATCTGGTAGCGGATGCCCCAGTCCGGGAACCACGCCGCGTTGGCGCAGTTCTGCATCAGGGGGGTCACGTTTTCGCGAATGCCCACTCCCGCCAGCCCGCCCGAGTTCACGAAGGTGCAGGTGCCTCGCGGGTCGAAGACGATGAACAGCGGCAGCGAAGCGACGAACTCCAGGATTCCCACACCCAGCGCGACCATCCGCGCGTTCCGCTCGCCCGCCAGGTACGCCGCCAGCGCGCCCAGCACGGGGAACAGGATCAAAAAGGTGAGGATCCAGTGGCTCTGGTAGATCGATTCCATTTCCGTCCGCGCGTCAAAGGGCCATGAAGCTGCCCAGCACCACCAGCACACCCACGATCAGCACGAACGCGTAGGTGTTCACGTATCCGGTCTGGGCCCGGCCCATCCACAGCCCCAGCGCCTGCGCCATGCGGCCGAACCCGTCGACCATGCCGTCGATGCCGCGGTCGAAGCCCCACTGCAGGCGCGACAGGAAGTTCACCGGCTTCACCACCGTGCGGTCGTAGAACTCGTCCACGTACCACTTGTTGTAGAGCGCCTTCTGCAGCCCGCCCTCGTACGCCGGCTCCACGTCAGCCGTCCGCACCCGCTCGTTGCGCTTGCTCACCAGCACCCACGCCAGCGCCAGGCCACCCAGCCCGATGACGATGGCCAGGATGATGGGCCAGGCCGCGTGGTGCGGCTCCACGACGTTCTGCACGTTCTCGCGCATCACCGTCTCGGAACCGGCAAGCACCGGGTGCAGCCAATGATGCAGCGCCGCGCCCTGGCCGAAGTCGAAGAGCTCCACGATGGGCACGTGCTCTTCCACGTTCAGCAGGCCGCCGAGGGTGGACGCCAGCGCCAGCACGATCAGCGGAAGCGTCAGCGTCCAGTTGCCCTCGTGCAGGTGGCTGCGCTCCGTGTCCGTCCCGCGGAACCGGCCGAAGAAGGTGTAGATCATCATCCGGCCCATGTAGAAGGCCGTGATGAACGCGGTGATCGACAGGATGATGCCGATGGCCCACATCCAGGGCGCCGGATCCATCCCCACGTGGTTCATTCCCGACGCGAGCGGGTTGGCGCCCTCCGCGCCCAGCCAGGCCGCGCCGATGATCTCGTCCTTGGAGAAGAAGCCGGCGAACGGCGGCACGCCCGCGATGGCCAGCGTGGCGATCCCCATCGTGGCGAAGGTGATCGGCAGGTGCTTCTTCAGCCCGCCCATGTTGCGCATGTCCTGCGCGTCGGCCGGGTTGTGCGTGGCGTGGAAGGCACCGTGCATGGCGTGGATCACCGCGCCCGAGCCCAGGAACAGGCAGGCCTTGAAGAAGGCGTGGGTCATCAGGTGGAACACGCCGGCCGTGTAGGCGCCCATCCCCACCGCGGCGAACATGAAGCCCAGCTGCGACACGGTGGAGTACGCCAGCACCTTCTTGATGTCCCACTGCTTCAGCCCGATGGTCGCGGCGAACAGCGCCGTCAACGTGCCCACGACGGCCACCACCAGCGACGCGGTCGGCGCCATCGCGAAGATCACCGACGAGCGGGCGACCAGGTACACGCCCGCCGTCACCATCGTCGCCGCGTGGATCAGCGCCGACACGGGCGTGGGGCCTGCCATGGCGTCGGGGAGCCACACGTACAGCGGCAGCTGCGCGCTCTTGCCGGCCGCGCCCAGGAAGAAGAAGAGCGCGATCGCCGTCACCACCGGTCCGCCGAACTCCAGCGAAGCGGCCGCCTGGAACACGCTGTTCTCCCCGGCGAAGTCCAGCGTATGCAGGTTGGCGAACAGCAGGAACATCGCCATCAGGAACCCGAAGTCGCCGATGCGGTTGACGATGAACGCCTTCTTCCCCGCGTCCGCGTTCGCCTTTTCCTTGAACCAGAAGCCGATCAGCAGGTAGCTGCACAGGCCCACGCCCTCCCACCCCACGAACATCAGCGGGTAGGACGATCCCAGGACCAGGATCAGCATGAAGAACACGAAGAGGTTCAGGTACGCCATGAAGCGCGGGTACCCGGGGTCCTCCTTCATGTAGCCGATGGAGAAGATGTGGATCAGCGAGCCCACGCCGGTGATGATCAGCGTCATCACCATCGAGAGCGGATCCAGGAGCAGGTCGAAGCCCACCTGCAGGTTGCCGACGGGCATCCACTCCCAGCCGTAGATGGGCTCGAACGTCCCCGCCCCACGCATGCTCATCCAGTTGAGCACGGCGATGGCGAACGCGGCCAGCAGCACGCCGGGCGCGATGAACGACGGCGCGACGTGGGTCCACGGCTTGGGGCCACCATGGTGCCCGTGGTCGTCGTGCGGGTCGTGCCCGTGCGGGTCGTGCCCGTGGGCGTCGTGCGCGTGGCCCTGGTGCGCGTCGTCCGCGTGGTCGCCCGGGTTGGGGCGCGTGCCCCGGTCCAGGTGCTCCTGCTCGCTGGGCGCGCCCGCGTGGGCGTGCGCCAGGGCCGGGGCGGCGGCGTGGGCGTGGTGCTCGTCGTGCCCGTGCGAGTCCCAGTACGGGTCGCCCACGGGGGGAACGGCGGGCAGCGCCTTGCGCGCGGCGTACAGCGCGATCAGGCCGTTGACCAGAAAGCCCAGCAGCGGCAGGCCCAGGATCAGCCAGGGCAGCACCGGGTGGAACGTGGCGCCGTGCGAGGCCGCTTCGGCGCCGTGCGCGGCGGCGGCCGGCGCGCCGTGCGCCGCTTCGGCGGCGTGTTGGAGGAGCATCACCCCTACCACCGTAGCAGGCTGAAGTTCTTGATGTCCACCGACTCGCTGTGGCGGAAGACCGAGATGATGATGGCCAGCCCCACCGCGGCTTCGGCGGCGGCGACGGCGATCACGAAGAAGACGAACACCTGCCCCTGCACCCCGGCGTAGGGCGAAAGCGACACGAAGGCCAGGTTCACGGCGTTGAGCATGAGCTCGATGCACATGAACAGGACGATCGCGTTGCGGCGGATGATGACCCCCGCCACGCCGATGGAGAACAGGATGGCGCTGAGCGCCAGCGAGTACTGCAGCGGAACGTGCTCCACGTGCTCCTCAGATCTTTCTCTTGGCCAGCGCCACCGCGCCCACCACCGCGATCAGCAGCAGCATGGCCGTGGCCTGCAGCGGAACGACGTACTCCTGGTACATGGGAATGCCGATCAGCCCCACGGTGCCGCGCTCGGCCGTCTGCGCGGCCAGGGCGGCGTGCCCCACCTCGGCGCCCACGCCCGTGGGCGGAAGGCCGGTGAACATGCGGCCCAGCAGCGCGATCATCACCAGCGCGGCGCCCCCCGCCATGATCTTCCACCCGGTGCCGCGGATGTCCACCTCGTAGTCGTTGCCCAGGTTCAGCAGCATGATCACGAAGAGGAACAGCACCATGATGGCGCCGGCGTACACCAGGATCTGGACGATGCCGATGAAGAAGGCGCCCAGGAGGGTGTAGATGGCGGCCAGCGAGAAGAAGGTGCCGATCAGCCACAGGGCGCTCGACACGGGGTTCTTCCGCGAGATCACCATCACGGCCGAGCCGATGGCGCAGGCCGCGAAGAAGAAGAACAGGATCTGGGTCAGCATCTGGTATCCACGTTGTCCACCCTCATCCGGGGCCCACCATTCAACATCATCGGTCCAACAGCATCGGTGCGCGACGGCCAGGGCCGGCGCACGCCCCCTCCAGGGGCGGTTGAAACCGCGGCTGGAACGTCACGAAGTCCGCCGTCGCGGACTGCTTCCTCGTCATTGGCGCGGTTCGACCGAACCGGCGCACTCACCGGAGACGGAGAGCGCGCACTCCGTCGTTACTTCCGCACTCACGCACTCACGCACTCACGCACTGCGCACACAGCCAGCCGCCTACTCGCCGGCCGGATCCGCCGGGTCCCACAGCAGCGTGCTGGGGTGCGTCTGCTTCATCAGGCGGTCCAGGTCGTACACGAAGTTGTCGCGCGTGTACTCGCCCGCCTCGTAGTGGTTGCCCACGTGGATCGCCTCCACCGGGCACACCTCCTGGCACATCCCGCAGAAGATGCAGCGGAATTCGTCGATCTCGTAGACGATCGGGTAGCGGTTCCCCTGGTCGTCCTCGCCCGGCACCAGCTTGATGCAGTTGGCCGGGCAGATGGTGGGGCACAGCCCGCACGCCACGCACTTGGGACGCCCGTCGTCGTGCGTCTCCATTACGTGCGTCCCCCGCCACCGCGGGCTCAGCTGCTTCTTCTCGTCCGGATACTGGATCGTCTTTTCCGACCGGTCGCCCGCCGACTGCACCAGGTGCCGGAAGGTGAGCGCCATCCCGGAAAGCGTGGCGCGGATGTACGACGACTTCCGCACCGGGCGCTTCATGACCTGAACCGTGGCCGCCATAGTTCCGTGCCTCTATCTGACGGCAGAGCCGGGCGTCGTCAGCCGCTGGCGCATCTGCTCCGCCCGCCGCCGCGCCAGGTGCTGCGCGTGAATCCGCTTTTCGTCCATCGAGCCCGTGCCGGAGAGCACCCGGCCCCGGTCCATCAGCCACATCACGGCGAACAACATCACCCCGTTCACCGCCGTCAGCACCAGCCCGCCGTACAGGGTGATGGCGCCGAGGCCGCCCTCGGGCCCAACCCGCACGAACGGCTCGCCCGCGCTGTCCAGCGCCAGCACCGTGGCGCCCGTCACCACGACGGCCACCAGGGCGGCGGGAAGCATGATCTTCCACCCCAGGTCCATCACCTGGTCGTACCGGAAGCGCGGGACCGTCCAGCGCACCAGCATGAAGATCAGGATGAAGAAGAAGGTCTTCGCCGCGAAGAAGCCGAAGCTCACGACCGTCTTCCAGATGGCCGGCTGCGCGCCGATCCAGCGGCCGTCGGCCCCGAAGCCCAGCATGTCGTCGCCCCCGTAGCCGGGGATGTCCCAGCCGCCCAGGAACAGCGTGGCCATCAGCGCCGACACCGTCAGCACGTGCGCATATTCGGCGATGAAGAACATGCTGAACTTCATCGCGCTGTACTCGGTGTGGTAGCCGGTGACCAGCTCGCTCTCGGCCTCGGGAAGGTCGAAGGGGAGGCGGTTGGTCTCGGCGAAGCAGCTGATCCAGAAGAAGAAGAACGACACCGAAAACGGCAGCGCGAACCACAGGTTCATCTGCTGCTGCTTGTACACGATCTCGGGAAGGCCCACGTTGCCGACCACGAAGAACAGCGACATCAGCGACAGGCCCAGCGCGATCTCGTAGCTGATCATCTGCGCCCCCGCGCGCAGGCCGCCCAGCAGCGCGTACTTGTTGCTGCTGGCCCACCCGGCCAGGACGATCCCGTACACGCCCAGCGAGCTGAACGCCAGCAGGAACAGAATGCCCACGGGCAGGTCGGCCACGATCATGGGGATCACCCCCCAGCGCGTGGGGAGCGGCGCCGCGAAGGGGATCACCGCGAAGGTCACCAGCGCCGGGATGATGGACAGCATGGGCGCCAGCGTGAAGAACACCCGGTTGGCCTCGGCCGGGTTGGTCTCTTCCTTCAGGATGTTCTTGATGCCGTCGGCCAGGGGCTGCCCCAGGCCGCCGGGACCCACGCGGTTGGGGCCCAGGCGGTCCTGCATCCAGGCGCTCACCTTGCGCTCCATCAGCGTCAGCATGGCCACCACCACCATGACCACGCTGAAGGCCGCGATCACCTTGATCATCGACCACACCAGGAACGCCGTGTCCGACGGCTGGTGAAGGTTCGAGATCGTCTGCACTGCTTGCATTCGCGTTCGGTCCGTTGGGCCCGCGTTCGTCAGGGGCCGGCCTGCGTGCCGGTCCCCCGCCCTGCTCAGATGGGATCGCCCGCGCGATCCGCGGAATCAGTCGCCCGTCTCCTGCAGCTCGCGCACGCCGGGAAGCACCGCCCCGTTGGCGCCCAGGTCCGCCCAGGCCAGTTGGCCGAACTCGGGGCGCACGGCGCCCAGCGTGGCGAACGCGTCGGCCGCCGTTCCCGGCGCCCCCGCCTCGCTGATCCCCGCCAGCAGCACGCCCAGGATCTGCCACGCCGGCCGCGCCATTCCCGGCGCCCGCACCGCGGGCCAGAAGCGCTGCACGCGGCGCTGGATGTTCGTGAAGGTGCCTTCCATCTCGGCGAAGGTCGTCGCCGGCAGCACGAAGTGGGCGTTGCGCGCCGCGGGGCCCAGGTGCTGGCCCACGTAGACGAAGAGCGACGCGTTGGCGCCGAAGTCCGCCGGCGCGTCGCCCAGCTCGTCGCCCAGTACGAAGAGCACGCCCGTGTGCGCGGCCAGCGACTCCAGCCCGCCGGTGCCGTCGGCCCCGCCCGTGCGGGCGAAGCCGAACAGCTCGGCGCCCACGGCGTTGGCGGCGCGGTCGCGGCGCAGCGCCAGTTCCGGGAAACCCGGGAGAACCACCTCCTCGCCCCGCTCGCAGCGGAACACGCCCTCGCCGCCGCCCACGGCCTCCATCACCCGGCGCAGCGCGCCCATCCCCTCGTTCGCCTCGAACGGGGAGACGACGGCCCGCGCGCCCCCCGCGGCGCCGCGCAGGGCGTCGGCCAGGCGGGTCAGGGTGTCGGCCCACGACATGGGGACGTGGCGGCCCGAGGCGTCGCGCACCAGCGGCGCCTCGATGCGGTCCACGCGGTTCATCCAGTTGTAGTTCAGCCGCCCGAAGTCGCACATCCAGTGCGCGTTCACCTCGGGGTTGGGGCGCGGCTTCAGGCGCATCACCTGGTCGTCGCGCGTCTCCAGCCGGATGTTGCACCCCATGCTGCAGTTGGGGCAGACCGAGGGAACCCGGTCCAGGTCCCAGGCGCGCGCCTTGTGAAGGAAGTCCTTGCTGACCAGCGCGCCCACGGGGCAGATGTCGACGATGTTGTCGGCCCAGATGTTCCCCGTCAGCCCCTCGTCGTAGAAGGTGTCGATCACGGCGCGGTGCCCGCGCTGCACCACCGTCAGCCGCTCGTCCTGGGCGACCTCGCGCATGAAGCGCACGCAGCGGGTGCACATCACGCAGCGGTCGGCGTAGAAGAGCACGTCGCCGCCGAAGTCGTCGCGCCCCAGCACCCGCTTGGGCTCGCGCGAGCGGCCCATGGCGGGGCCCTCGGCCGAAACGTAGTCCTGCAGCTTGCACTCGCCCGACTGGTCGCACACCGGGCAGTCCAGCGGGTGGTTGACCAGGTAGAACTCCAGCACCCCCTCGCGCGCCCTGAGGGCGTTCTCGCTCTGGGTGTGCACCACCATGCCGTCCGTCACCGAGCCCACGCACGCGGGGACCAGCTTGGGCGACTTTTCCACCTCGACCAGGCACATGCGGCACTGGGCCGGGGCCGACATGCCGGGGTGGTAGCAGTAGTGGGGGACGTCGACGCCCGCCTGGGCGCACGCGTCCAGCAGGCGCGTGCCCTTGGGCACGTCCAGCGTCATTCCGTCTACGGTGACGGAAACGGTCTCAGGCGTCGGGGTCGGTTCGGCCATCGCCGGCTTCTCTTTCGTTCAGTCGTGGCCGGCGGTCATCGCCCGCCGGCCCCGGCGAGCTGCCCGGCGTCCATCAGCGCCAGGTAGTCGTCGCGGAACTTCTGGATGGACGACACGATGGGCGCGGCGGCCGCGTCCGAAAGCACGCAGATGGTCTTTCCCGACATCTTGTCGGAAATGTCCAGCAGCGTGTCGAGGTCGTCGGGAGTGCCGCGGCCGCGCTCCACGCGCTTCAAAATCTTGCTGGCCCACGCCGTACCTTCACGGCAGGGCGTGCACTGGCCGCAGCTTTCGTGGGCGTAGAAGTCCACCATGCGGCGAACCTGCTTGACCACGTTGGTGCCGGAATCCATCACGATCACCGAGCCGCACCCCAGCATGGTGCCGGCGGCGGCCATCGACTCGTAGTCCATGCCGATGTCCAGCTCGTCGGCCGTGAGGATGGGCACCGACGAGCCGCCGGGGATCACCGCCTTGATCGGCTTGCCGCTAGGGGTGCCGCCGCAGACGTCGTAGATGAACTCGCGGAAGTTGAAGCCCAGCGGCACCTCGTAGTTGCCGGGGCGCTTCACGTGGCCGGAGACGCAGAACAGCTTGGTGCCGACGGACTTCTCGGTGCCCCACTGCTTGTACCAGTCGGCGCCGTGGTGCACGATGTGCGCGGCGGCGATCAGCGACTCCACGTTGTTCACCGCCGTCGGGTAGCGGAAGGCGCCCGCGATGGCCGGGTACGGCGGCTTCACCCGGGGCTCGCCGCGGCGCCCCTCGAGCGAGTTGAGCAGCCCCGTCTCCTCCCCGCAGATGTACGCCCCCGCGCCGATGTGCAGGGTGATGTCGATGTCGTGACCCGAGCCCATGACGTTCTTGCCCAGGTACCCCGCCGCGTACGCCTCTTCGATGGCCCGCGCCATGACCTGCGCCGCCTCGAAGAACTCGCCCCGCACGTAGATGTACGCGTGCTCGGCGTTGATGGCGTAGGCGCCCACCACGCACCCCTCGATCAGGGCGTGCGGCGTCCACCGCATCAGCTCGCGGTCCTTGAAGGTGCCGGGCTCGCTCTCGTCGGCGTTGCAGACGAGGAAGTGGGGCTTGCCCGGCTCCTTCTTGGGCATGAAGCTCCACTTCATCCCCGTGGGGAAGCCCGCGCCGCCGCGGCCGCGCAGCCCCGACGCCTTGACGATGTTCACCACCTCGGCGCGGTCCAGCCCCAGCGCGGTTCGCATGGGCTTGTAGCCGCCGAGCGCCTCCCACCCCTTCAGGGTGCGGGCCTCGGGGTTGCCGAAGTGCTCGGAGATGACGAGCGTCTCGGCCGGGTGCCGGTACGGATATGCCATGGCCGCCTCAGGTCAGCCGCGCGAGCACGTCGGGCACGCTCTCGGGCCGCACGTTCTCGTAGTAGAACTCGTTGATCTGCACCGCCGTCGGGAACCCGCAGGCACCCAGGCACTCCACCTCGATCACCGTCCACAGCCCGTTGGCCGAGGTCTCCCCCAGCTCGGTGCCGGTGTGCTTGAGGAAGGCCTCGAGCACGGCGTCGCCCCCGCACAGGTTGCACGAGATGTTGGTGCACACCTGGATCAGGTACTTCCCGACCGGGGCCAGGTTGTACATGGTGTAGAACGTAGCCACGCCGCGCACGTACGCGGGCGGAAGCTGGAGCTTCTCGGCCACCTCGTCCTGCGTTTCCGGCGACAGGTACCCGCGGATCTCGTGCGCCAGGTGAAGCGCGGGAAGCAGCGCCGCCTGCCGGTCCGGGTAGCGGCTGAGGATCTTCTCCAGCCGGTCCTCGTAGGGCCCGTGGAAGATAGGCGCCTGCGGGTCCTTGGTCGCCGTGTGGTACGGCAGGGTGCCGGCGACGGAGGGGTGGCCGCCGTCCGCCGGGCGCTCCCCGATGAAGGCGGTGCCCCGCACGTCGGCTTCCGTCAGCCCCGCGAACTCGCCGGTGTCACCCACGAAGCCGGGGTTCTGCACGGCCGCGGGCCACGACGTCGGGTCGTATTCGCTCCCGGCGCGAATCGGCTCGGCGCTCATCGGTCGATCTCTCCCAGCACGATGTCGAGCGACGCGTTCACGGCGATCACGTCGGAAAGAAGCGCCCCCTCGATCATGTGCGGCAGGGCGGCGATGTTGATGAAGCTGGGCCCGCGCACGCGCCAGCGGACGGGCTTGGGGCCGCCGTCGCTGACGACGTACATCCCCAATTCGCCCTTGGACGACTCGACGGAGAACCACGACTCGCCCACCGGGGCGCGCACCCCCTCCATCACCACCTTGAAGTGGTGGATCATCGACTCCATGTCGTTCATCGCCGCCGTCTTGGTCGGCAGGATCACGCGCGGGTCGTCGATGTTGATGGGGCCGCCGGGAAGCCGCTCGATGGCCTGGCGAAGGATGCGGATGCTCTGGCGCATCTCCTCCATCCGGCACATGTAGCGGTCGTAGATGTCGCCGTGCTCGCCCACGGGCACCACGAAGTCGTACTGGTCGTAGTCGTAGTACGGGCGGTCCTTGCGGACGTCGTAGTCCACCCCCGAGGCACGCAGGTTTGGCCCGCTGAGGCCGAAGTTCACCGCGTCCTCGCCCGAGATGACGCCTACGCCCTGGGTGCGGCCGATCCAGATGGCGTTGTTGGTGAGCAGCGTCTCCACCTCGTCGAGCACGGGGATGAACCCCTCCATCCACTTGCTCAGCTGCTCCACCCACCCCGCCGGCAGGTCGGCCATCATCCCGCCGATGCGGGTGGACGAGGTGGTGATGCGCGCGCCGGTCAGCGACTCGTGAAGGTCGTAGATCAGCTCGCGCTGCTGGAAGGTGTACAGGAAGACGGTGAACGCGCCCAGGTCGATGGCCGTCGTGCCCAGCCAGAGCAGGTGGCTGAAGATGCGGTCCAGTTCCATGCACATCACCCGCACCACCTTGCACCGCTCCGTCACCTGGATCCCCATCATCTTTTCAACCGCCATGGCGTAGGCGCAGTTGTAGATGAGGGGCGCCAGGTAGTCCATGCGGTCGGTCAGCGGGACGATCTGGTTCCAGTCGCGGTACTCGCCCAGCTTTTCGAAGCTGCTGTGCAGGTAGCCGATGTGCGGGATGCACCGCACCACCGTTTCGCCGTCCAGCTCCAGCACCAGCCGCAGCACGCCGTGCGTGGCCGGGTGCTGCGGGCCGATGTTGATGAGCATGTGCTCGCCGGCCACGTCCTCGTGCACCTCGCGGGCTTCGCCCTGCACGGGAACGATGGGGGCGTGCACCAGGCTGCCGCCGGAGGCCAGCTCGGGGCTGCGGGTGACGTTGTAGACGACTCTGCGCAGCGCCATCAGCCCGCTCCGATCCCAATGCCGGGCATTTCGCCCTGGTTCGGCTGGCCGGGTCCCCCCTCGACGATCACGTCGGGGAGCGGCTGCCCCAGCACGTGGGCGATCTCCAGCTCCTGCGGGGAGTAGTGGTCTTCGGTCTTCATCGAAAGCGCACGGCGGGTCTGCTCGGCGCGGCTGAAGCGCCCGCGAAGGGGAAAGTCCTTCCGCAGCGGGTGCCCCTCGGCGTAGTTGTACGGCATGAGGATGCGGCGCAGGTCGGGGTGCCCCCGGAACACCACGCCGAACATGTCGTACACCTCGCGCTCCATCCAGTCGGCGGCGCGCCACAGGAAGTAGGTGCTGTCGATTTCCAGCGCCTCCAGCGGAAGCTCGCACTTCACGCGGAGGTTCAGTTTGGTGGGGATGGACCAGAGCTGGTAGACGACCTGGATGGCCCGGCCGCCGCCGTAGTCGATGGCGGTCAGGTCCTGCAGGAAGTCGTACCGCCCGGTGTCCTTCAGCCAGCCCAGCACCTCCAGGTTGCGCTCGGGCGGGATGTAGACGATGTGCTCGTCGCCGGCCACCACCTCGTGCCGCAGCACGCCCGCGCCGAAGTGTTCGCGGAGCGCGTCGACGGTGGGGTGCGGCGGCAGGTCGCCGGCCTGCGGGGGCGCTCCGGGCGCCTGGGCCTCGGAGGGGCCGGGGCCCTGGTCCAGCCCCTTGAGGCCCTTCTTGAACTCGCCGTTGGCCATGTCCGTCAGGGCAGGCGGTCGCTGACGCGCACCACGGCACCCGTGCTCACCAGGCCGCTGGCGCGGTTCTGGTTGGTGCTGTTGCCGAAGGGCAGCGTGATGCGGTCGATGGTTTCCTGCGGCAGGTAGCTTCCCGTTTCCGGGAGCTGGTCCACCGCGTTCCACTCGTCCTCGGAGCTGGGCGACGAGTTGCGGATCTTTTCCTGGATCAGGAGGATGCCGTAGATCAGCGACTCGGGGCGCGGCGGGCAGCCGGGCACGTACACGTCGACGGGGATGATGGTATCGATGCCCTGCACCATGCTGTACACGTCGAACACGCCGCCCGTGCTGGCGCAGGCGCCCATGCTGATGCTCCACTTGGGCGAGGGCATCTGCTCCCAGATCTTCTTGAGCACGGGGGCCATCTTGTAGCTCACGCGCCCCGCGCAGATCAGCAGGTCGGCCTGGCGCGGGCTGAAGCTCATGCGCTCCATGCCGAAGCGGGCCAGGTCGAACCGGGTGGCGGCGGTGGCCATCATCTCGATGGCGCAGCACGCCGTGCCGAAGGGCATGGGCCAGAGCGAGTTGGTGCGCGCCCAGTTGACGACGGCGTCCACGCGGGTGGTCAGGAACCCCGGCGAGCCGTCGAACAGGTTGCCCTGCTGCTGCTGGGTGGCGGGCTGCACGCTTCCGGGCAGCCCCTGGTGCACGGCCAGGCCGCGATGGTCGCGCGGCTGGCCCTCGGTCATATCGCCAGCATGGCCGGACGGGCGGTCGTTCAGTCCCATTCCAGCGCTCCTTTCTTCCATTCGTAGACCAGGCCCACCGTCAGGATGAACACGAAGATCATCGCCGTGGCGAACCCTTCCCACCCCAGCGCCCGGGCCGAAACGGCCCAGGGCAGCAGGAACACGGTTTCCACGTCGAAGACGATGAACAGGATCGCCACGACGTAGAACTTCACCGAGAACCGCTCGCGCGTTCCCCCCAGCGGCACCATGCCGCTTTCGTAGGGCGCCGACTTGTTCTTGGTGGCCTTGCCCGGGCTGAGCACCGTGGACAGCACCACCATGAAGATGGCGTTGACCACCGAGACGGCCAGGAGGATCAGCACCGGGATGTAGGGTCGAAGCATCGCTTCGGGCCTGTCCTGACGAAGTTTGTGAAACGTTTCACTAGGGTGGAGCCGCGGCAAGATACAGCCCCGCTACAGCGCGGTCAAGCCAGCCCCGGCGCGGGTTTGCGGCCCCTTGCCGCTCCCCGCGGGCGGGCATAGGTTGCCCGCCAGACCCCGGCTCTCGCGCGCCTGTCGTCTACCCCCGTGCGGCCGACCCGTTCGGCCCCCGGC
>JGI12273J12029_10000682_pt1 | contig 17910 bp, 14 predicted proteins | sample SoiCrureplicaC0C_FD_12029 | JGI IMG/M metagenome (IMG submission 12029) | reverse complement strand
CTGCCGATGGGTGTAGGGACGGGGAGCACTCGGCCTTCAGCGAGCAACTCGTCGAACACAGGGGCCGGGACGGGGGGCGAGAAGAGATAGCCTTGCATCAGATCGCAATCTTGCGCTTGCAAGAACTGGAGCTGTTCGGACGTCTCCACCCCTTCCGCGACCACATCGATCTTCAAATTGTGCGCCATCGCGATGATCGCCGTCACGATCGCCATGTCGTCGCCGTCGCGCGGGATGTCCCCTACGAACGAGCGGTCGATTTTCAACGTGTCGATGGGGAAGCGTTTCAAGTAGTTCAGCGAGGAGTAGCCGGTGCCAAAATCATCAATGGAGATGTGAATGCCGAGTTCCTTGAGTGCGTGCAGTTTTTCAATCGCGCGGTCGGCATTCTGCATGGCGACGCTCTCGGTGATCTCCAACTTCAAACACTCCGGGCGCAACGACGTCTCCAGCAGGATGCCCGCGATCATGTCGACGAGGTCGGGATGCTCAAACTGGCGCGGGGAGAGGTTGACCGACACATGCAGGTCGTGATACCCGGCCTCATGCCACCGCTGCGTCTCACGGCAAGCGGTGCGCAGCACCCACTCGCCGATCGGCAGGATCAAGCCGGTCTTCTCCGCGACCGGGATGAAGCGCGCCGGGGAGATCATCCCTTCCTGCGGGTTGTTCCACCGCAAGAGCGCTTCCATGCCTTGCACCTCGCCGGTGGCAATGCAGACGAGCGGTTGGTAGTATACGATCAGCTCGTTCTGCTCCAAGGCTTGGCGCAAGCGGTTCTCCATGCGCAGTTGTTCCAGTATCATCTCGTTCATGGCTGGCTGGTAGAACTGGAAGTTGAACCCGCCGCGCTGCTTGGCCGAATCCATCGCCGTATCAGCGTTTTTCAAGAGCGTTTCCGCATCTTGTCCGTCTTGGGGCCATGTCGAGATGCCGATCGACAGCGTCACATGGTGATCCGTTCCGTCGACCGACAAGGGCGAGGCAAACCGCTGTAACACCTCTTGGGCGCGCTGCGAGATGTCGTCAGCCGATTGGCCAGCTGGCACGAGCAAGGCAAATTCGTCCGCCCCGAGGCGGGCGAGCAGATGATCTTCTGGCATCAGCGCACGCAGCACCGCGCCCACTTCCTTCAGGAGGCGGTCGCCTGCGCCGTGGCCTTGGCTTTCGTTGATCGTCTTGAAGCGGTCGAGGTCGAGGAACAGCACGCCGAACATCGTGCCCGCCGGTTCTTTTTCCCCGGTGGCAATCTCCTGCTGCAGCCGTTCGCGAAACCGCTTGCGATTGGGCAGGCCGGTTAGTTCGTCGTGATTGACGAGCTGCATCATCTTTTCCTTCGCCCGGCGGTTGGACTCCTGCATCAGCTCGTCCAGTTGTTCGGTCATGTCGTTGATCTGCTCACCGAGCGAGCCGAGCTCGTTGTTTTCGCGCACTTCCAGCCGCCCGGACAGGTCCCCCTTGGCCACTCGCCGGAGGAAGACCTCCATCTCGAACAGCGGTTTGAGCTTCTGGCGCGATACCGTGCGCACGACAAAGTAGATCGTCGCAAACGCCACGACATAGGAGACGGCGAGAATCCAGATAAACCGCTCTTCTAGCTTGCTCTGCGAATAGAGGTCGACGGTGATCGTCATCGCCCGCTTGTCGGGCAACGGCATGTAAAATTTCCAAAACTTCATCCCATCCTGCTCGAACAACTGCCGCTGCTCCCCTTCGCCGGCCAAAACGCGACGATACATCTCCTCATCCTCTGGCAACTCGGTGGTCAGTTTGCCGAACAGCACGGGCGAATCACGAAGCGGGTCGATGATCTTGCTCTCATCATAGTGCTGGAGGAACGGCTCAATGTTGACCACGGCTGCTTCCTTGATATTTTTCTCTTGAATCAGTGACCCGATCATATCGGAAATGTTCGTTTCATAGGTGCGCAACTGTGTATCGCGGTCGATAATATAGGCATTGATCATAAACGGCGTTGTGCCGTCGTAATAGTAGGCATATTTAAAATAGGATGTGTTCCACGCTGACTTTGAGACTGGCCCCACCCAGTAGTTGCGGTCAGCAAACCCATACCCGACGGTGACGGGCTCCCGGTTCATCAATTGATTGAACGCGGTAAACCAATACCCCCACCCTCGCGAACTCAATCCCACTTCGCCGTCGGTTGACTTCGACACCACGATGTCATCGCCCTTGCGCTCGAACAGCGAGAGGCCGTACAAGCCCCACTCCTTCTTCAACCGCTCCAGCTCTTCATTCGAAATGCTGGCCGCCGAACGTCCGCTCAGGTCGCGCGCAATCGAACGCGACGCTTGCTGCAGGTAGAGATCGTTCTGGTGATCCACCAGCCGCCCCGCTTCCCGCGACGCTTCAATCGCACCCGCTACAATATCCTTCACGGTCGTGACATCCGTTTCAATGTGTTTGTCGATCTCCACACGCATGGTCGTAAACGTCAAGGAGACGGTCAAAAGTCCAGTCACGGCGAGTATCAACGAACTGCGCATTAAGATCTGCGCAGCGATCGACTTGCGCTTTTTCCCCGATGCGGTCTTGCTTCCCCAACTGATCCCCAACGTGCAAGCCTCCCCTACGACCGCTTAATTTTATATATTGTTAATGTGAGAACACTTTAATTTTACCACTGAATAGCGAGAAAAAAAAGAGACCCGTTTATTCGGGTCTCAACTCTTTCATAAATTGCTCCATACGGTCCATTGCTTCCCGGAGCACATCCATCCCGTACGCATAGGAAATACGCACATATCCTTCGCCATATGAAGAGAAGGCATCGCCAGGTACGACCGCTACACGGGTCGACTCCAGCAATTGTACAGCGAACTCATGTGACGTGCGCCCCATCCCCGAGATGGAGGGAAACAGGTAAAAGGCGCCTTCGGGGCGTTCCGTCGCCAGCCCCATCGCCTGCAGCCGTTGGTAGACATAGTCGCGGCGCTCTTGGTAGGCGGCGCGCATCGGCAGCGCATCATCCACCCCGTTGGTCAAGGCTGCCAGTGCCGCTTGCTGAGAGACAGACGCGGCGCAGGTGGCGTTGTATTGGTGGATCTTCAACATGTGGCGCGTAATTGCAGCAGGTGCGAACGTGAAGCCGATGCGCCACCCGGTCATCGCGTGGGATTTGGACAGGCCGTTGATCACGATTGTCTGTTCGCGCAGGCCCGGTTCGTTGGCAATCGAGACATGCTGTCCGTTGTAGACCAGCTCGCTGTAAATCTCGTCGGAGAGCACGAACACCTCGCGGTCGCGCAACACGTCCGCAATCGCTGCTACATCCGCCTGCGCGAGCGTAACGCCCGTCGGGTTGGAGGGATACGGCAAGATCACGCAGCGGGTCTTGTCGGTCAATGCAGCCGCAATTGCTTCCGCTGTCAACTTGAACCCCGTCTGGCGGGTATCGACATGGACAGGCACCGCTCCGCAAAGGCGAATAATCGGCTCGTAGCCTGGATACACCGGGCCCGGCAGGATCACCTCGCTGCCCTCCGTCAAGATCGTGCGCAACGACGTGTCGATCGCTTCGCTGGCGCCGTTCGTGACGATCACTTCCGTCTCCGCGTCGTACTGCTGCCCGTAGCGGGAGCTGACAAAATCAACCGCTGCTTGGCGGAGGGCCAACAGCCCGGCGTTGTGCGTGTAGGTGGTATGGTTGGCGGTGATCGCCGCCTTGGCCGCTTCCTTGACATGCTCCGGCGTGGGAAAATCCGGGAGGCCAATCGTCAGCGAGATCGCATCTGGCACTTGTGCCACGCGATTGAAAAACAACCGGATCCCTGACACTTGGAGGTCTCGTGCGCGTGGGTTGATCAGGTGTTCCAAAATAGGTTCAGTCCTTTCCGCTATCCACTGTAAGGCGTTTGGATCATCATACCACTTGTTGATCTAGGTGTAACCTAGTTGCCCCTTACGGGTCTATCTCTCAAAGAGATTTCGTACGAAAGCGGGGAGACTGATGAAAGCGATTGCTAGAGCACTTGGCGCACTGCTCGTTGTAGCCGTGGGCCTCACAGGATGTGCCGACTCCACCGCTGATCCACTCACGAACGAGACGCTGTCGAACGCCCGACAGGTCTTGCACCTCGCACTTTATGACGAGCCGTTGACGTTGGACAGTGCACGAGCGACAGACAACATGGCCTTCCGCGTGCTCGGACAGTTGGGTGAAGGGTTGGTGCGCCTCGACGCGAACGGCCGCCCGACGCCTGGCGTAGCGACCGATTGGAACATCTCGTCCGACGGACTCACTTATACGTTCCACCTGCGCACAGACGCCCGTTGGTCGGACGGTAGCCCGCTGACCGCCTATGATTTTGAATATGCGTGGAAGCGCGTACTCGATCCGAAGACGGACAGCCCCTATGCGTTTATGGCCGCGTGGCTGCGCGGCGGAGCAAACTACATGCTCGGCAAAGGCTCCGCAGATCAGGTCGGCATCCATGCCATCAGCGAGCATGACTTGCATGTCACGCTGGAACACCCTGCCCCCTTCTTCCTCGAACAGATGGCATTCCCGGTCTTCTATCCAGTGAAGCAGGCCAGCGTCGAGAAGCACGGACCTGCCTACGGGCAGGAAGCGGCCACGCTGGTCACCAACGGGCCGTTTATCCTGCGCGGGTGGGAGCACGCACAATCGCTACAGCTGGAACAGAACGCACATTACTGGGACCGCCTCAACGTGGCGCTGGACGAAGTGCAGTTTCAGGTAGTCACCGAGGCCCAAGACGCGGAGACGCTCTATCTGGAAGGCCAACTGGATCGCTTCACGCTCGACCGCGATCAATACCAGCGGTATAAGTCATCGGCCGAGCTGACGATCACCCCGGAGCTCGCGACCGGCTACCTACAATACAACACCCGCCACCCGGCGTTCGCGCATCCGCTGGTCCGGCAAGCGCTGACCTATGCGATTGATGCGACCTACTACGCGCAGGAGATCCTCGGCAACGGTTCGGTGGCTGCTACAGGTTACGTGCCGCGCGGCATGCCCAACGGTCAGGGCGGCGATTTCCGAGCGGATCATGGCGATCGGCTCAACCGAGCCCAGAACCGCCCGCAAGCCAAGGCGCTGCTCCAACGCGGTCTCGCTGCATTGGGTCTGACCGAGTTGCCGCCGCTGCACCTGCTCATCGACAACAGCACCCAGTCGATGCGCGCCGGGGAGTTTTTTGTCCGCGAATGGAAGGAACAGTTGGGCATCACCGTGCAATTGGATGCCGTGCCGTTCAAACAGCGGCTCAAGCGCACCGAACAACGCGACTATGAGATCGTGTTGGCGCTGTGGGGGGCTGATTACAACGATCCGATGACCTTCCTCGAACTGTGGACGTCAACGCATCCGTTTAATGAGAACGGCTATCGCAACAGCCGCTACGACCAGCTGATCGAAGCCGCTCGCCGCGAACCGGACAACAGCAAGCGCATGCAACGGCTCGGGGAAGCGGAGCAGCTGTTGCTCCAAGACATGCCGATCGGCCCGCTCTTCTTCCGCAGCACCGTCACACTGACCAAGCCATCCGTTCGTGGTTGGGTGAGCATGCCCTTCTCGCCCGACTTCGATCTCAAGCGAGTCCAAATCGCAACGGGGACAAAATAAATTTTTTCAAAAAAGATTGATTTAGGTGAAGGGATTTTATGAAAAGGTGCATCTATATAGGTGTAACCCTTCTGCAGCAGGAAGAGACGTTCCCCCCATACATCAAGTCTCTATTCCTGTGCATACCTGTGGCCGAGACACTCCCCCCAGAGTCTCGGCCGCTTTTTTTATTTATCGCGCCGTATAACCGCCGTCGATCACCACCGCTTGCCCCGTGATGCTACGCCCCTTCTCGCTGGCGAGAAACACCGCATAGTCGGCCACTTCTGACGGGTCGAGCAGGCGCTGTTGCGGCACTAGCGGATAGATCACTTCAGCGAGCACCTGCTCCCGCTCAACGCCATAGGTGCGGGCCAAGTCCTCGAACTGGTTGCGGACGAGCGGCGTGTCCACATAGCCCGGGCAGAGCGCGTTGACCGTGATACCATGCGTCGCTCCTTCGAGCGCTGCGACCTTGGTCAACCCGATCACCCCGTGCTTCGCTGCGTTATAAGCGGCCTTGCCAGCAAACCCCACCAGCCCGTTGATCGAGGCCATGTTCAAGATGCGCCCATAGCTTTGCGCCTTCATGAGCGGAAACGCGTGTTTGATCGCGTAGAACGGCGCGGTCAGCATGAGTTGGACGAGCCGTTCAAACTGTTCAGATGGAAACTCCTCCAGCGGTGCGACGTGCTGGATCCCTGCGTTGTTGACGAGAATGTCCAACCGCCCATAGCGAGTGAGAAGCTGGTTGATGCTGTGCTGCACCTGCTCCTCCCTCGTCACATCACCCACCAGCGCCATCGCCTCGAAGCCCCCTTCGGTCAGCCGCTGAACGGCTGCTCGTGCAGCTTCCTCGTTGCGGTCCGCCACGCCGACCTTGGCCCCTGCGCTGGCGAAAGTCTCGGCTAGCGCCCATCCAATCCCACTTGCCGCCCCCGTGACCAATGCCACACGATCCTGTAACTCACCCATTCGTCCTTCCTCCTCTTCCTGAACAACGACGGGCAGGTCCGCCATGTTTGCTGTCGGACCCGCCCTTTTTTGCAACATTCAATTAGTGACTCATGAAGAAATTCCACATGATCCGCGTGGCATCAGGCCCCGCTGGATCGGTGTACGTCCCGTTGGACGAACCGCCCGACCAAGCGTGGGACATGCTGGTGACCTTGTAATACTCGATCAAGCTCGCCCCATTCTTGTCGTTGTACACATACTTCGTGTAGCTGCGGCCGCCAGGTGCCGTAGCTGTCGTGGTGACGTCTGCCCCGTCGTTCATCGAGTTGTTATCAGCGCCATCGTCCACCCGGTCGTTCAACTGGGCCCACGAGGTCACGACTTGCGCCGCATTGATCGGCGCAACGATCGTATCGCTGGTGCCGTGGAACACGATGACTGGCATGCTGCGCTTGTAGCTGCCCATCTCCACGTACATGTTGTTGCCTGTCAGCGTCGGGTCCGCGCCGCCATACTTCATCGCGTTGATCCCACCGAATGCCGTATCGGCCGCGTCATACTCCACGCCTGCCGAGACCCCAACACCGCGGAAGACGTCCGGATACGACACGCCCATGATGGTGGCCATGCCGGCACCTGCCGACAACCCAGCCACATACACGCGCCCTGCGTTGATCGAATAGCGCGATTTCACCACATCGACCATCCCTTTGATGATCGCCGGCTCGCCAGCCCCTCGATGCTGGTTGTAGTCATAGAACCAGTTCCAGCACATGTTGGGATTGGCAAACACGTTCATCTCCGGGTAGAGCACGATGAATCCCTGCTCTTCCGCAAGCGCGTTCATCCGCGTCCCCGCTGCAAAATCATCGGGGTTCTGCAGACAGCCGTGCAACATGACCATCAACGGCACTGCGGTCCCCGCCTTATACGAAGACGGCACATAGACCTTGTAGTAGAAGTTGCTGCCGTAATAAGACTGCGTGAAGCTGGCCGCCTGCGCCGCCGGAGCGAGCGCTACGAGCACCATCAGCAGGCTTAGGACGATCGCCAACCCTTTTCTGCCTCCCTGTCTCATCTGTTATCACCTCCTTTCAAGGAACGTGATGAGATCCGCTACCAACCGATCAGGTGCTTCCACATTGGGCGAGTGTCCAATGTCTTCATAGATGCGCAGTTCCGCGTTCGGAATGCTGTCCCGGGTGCGCTCCATCATGTCGAGCGAGATCAGCCCATCGAGCAGGCCATAGAGGATCAAGGTCGGCACTTGCGTATCAGCCAGCGCCGCCCGGTAGTCGAGCTCGGAGATTGACGTATAGTTGGAGATCACCGTCGGCCCCGCCACCATCGCGTCATCGACGAGCTGTTCGAAGAACGCGCCTGTCGCCGCTGTCGGCATCACCGCTGCCAACGCCATCTTCATCAAGTTGCGATCGCGGATCATCTGCTCGATCAGCGGCTTGCGCTCCTCCGGCGTGACCAAGCCGTCGATCGGAGCGGAGTTGAGCAACACCATGCCCTGCACCAGCTCCGGTGCTTGCACAGCGAGGTCCATCGCGACGGCCCCGCCCATCGAGTGCCCGACCACCACCACTCGCTCATGGCCGAGCGCCTGCAGAAGTGCCCGCACGTCGCGGCTGTATTGCGGCACGTTGTAGCCTTCGCCCGGACACGCGCTGCGCCCGTTGCCCCGCAAGTCAACGCGGATGCAGGTGTAGCGCGCGGTCAGCGAGGACCAGACCGGCTCCCACCATCGAGCGGAGGCGACGTTGCCATGAACCAAGACCAGCACCGGATCGCCTGTGCCTGCCTGCTCATGATACAGATCGACCCCGTTGATCGGAAGAAACGCCATTCTGTGCACCTCCTTGTCGTTTGCCTGTCCATTTGTCACGGATCGTGCCGAGGATGCCCTTCGGGAAGAACATCACGATCAATACGTACAGCACACCGAAGATCAAGAACCAGCGGTCGAACGCTTGGCTCAACCACTCCTGTGCGAAGGTGATCACGCCTGCGCCCAGCACCGCCCCGAACAGCGTGCCGACGCCGCCGATGATCGTCATCAGCAAGGCGGAGATCGTCTGGTCTAAGGACAGCACCGATGTGTTCACATATTTCTGAAGCACCGCCCACATGCCGCCTGCCAGCGCAGCGACGATACCGGAGATGACCAGCGAGGCCAGCTTGTAACGGAGGACGTTGTAGCCAAGCGACTGGGCGCGTTGCTCGTTCTCGCGAATGGCTTGCAGCGTCCGCCCCAGCGGTGAATGAACGATGCGATGCAGGATCAGATAGACCAGCACCAGAAACGCCAGCGCGAGGAAGTAGAAAGTCGTGCGATCGTTGAAGATCGCTGGTACCCGCACATAGGGAATCCCATCGGAGCCGCCCGTCAGTTCGCTGAACTTGTCGGCGAAGATGAAGAACAGCTCGGCAAACGCCAGCGTGATCATCGAGAAATACACATCTTTGACACGCAAGGAGAGCAACCCGATCACGAATGCCGTCACGGCCGCGATGGCCACACCGATCAGCAGGGCCACGGGGAGCAGGTCAGGGTTCTTCACCTTGGTCAGCAGAATGCCGACCGCGTAGGCACCCGTGCCGAAGAAGATCGCGTGTCCAAAGGATACGATGCCTGTATAGCCGAGCAAAAGATCGTAGCTCATCCCGTAGACAGCGAGGATGAACACAGAGATCATCATCGAGAGCAGAAACTTGGACGTGCCGACGAACGGCAGCGCGAGCAGTGCCACCAGGAGCAGCAGGCCCCATACCTTGCGATTGGTCAACCAAGATCGTGTGCGCATCGCTCTACCCCCTCGCCCCGAACAGGCCCTGCGGCCGCAGAATCAACACGAGCGCCATCAGCGCCACGTTGACAGCCAGCGCTACATCGGGCACATAGTAGGCCATGAACGTCTGCAGAATCCCGACCAACAGCGCGCCGAGCGCAGCTCCGATATGGTTGCCGATCCCACCGATGACGATCACGATGAACGCGTTCAGCTGGTTCAACATCCCGAGCTCCGGGTGGATCGAGCCAAACGACGGCCCGCTCATCACACCGCCGAACGCGGCCAGCGCAGCGCCACAAGCGAATACCCCCGTGAACACGCGGCGCACGTTGATCCCGAGCGCCTGCACCATCTCCGGGTCTTGGACACCCGCGCGGATGATCATGCCAATCTTGGTTTTTGTTAACATAAAATGAGTACCTAGCAACACGAGCAGTCCGACCCCGATCAGGAAAATTCGATACACGGGGAATGAATCCTCAAGGAGGGTGACCACGCCTTGTAGACTCTCCGGCTTGTCAAAACCGAGAATGTTCGGCCCGAACACGATCTTCAACAGCTCGATCAGTACGATCATCAAGCCCAATGTGAGCAAGATCTGCCCGACATGATTGTCATAAAACTTCCGAATGAACAGCCGTTCCATCAGGAACCCGATCACCAGTCCAACTGCTGTGCCGGCCAGCGCGCCGAGCCAGAAGGAACCAGTCGCCCCGTACACGGCCCAGCCGATGTAGGCGCCCCAGATGAAGATCGCACCGTGTGCGAAGTTGAGGACGCCCATCAGCCCGAAGATCAGCGATAGGCCGATCGCGATCAGGAAGATCAGCGCACCGAGCGCGACCCCGTTTACCAGCAAATTGAGCGTTAAGGACAAGACCTCTTACCTCCCTGCCTCACACGACCGGCTACACGCCGATGCCGAGGAATTTTTTCTTCAATGCGTCATCTCCGCGCACATCATGCATCGACCCTGCATAGACGGTGCGGCCATCATCGAGAATGAACACGTCATCGCCGACACCGCTGGCCATGATGAAGTTCTGCTCGACGAGCACGATGGTCGTCCGCTTCTTCAACTCTTGAATCGCTCCCATCACCTTCTCCACCACGATCGGCGCGAGGCCCTTCGACGGCTCATCGATCAACAGCAGGCGGTTGTCGTTGAGAAACGCTCGGGCGATCGACAGCATCTGCTTCTGGCCGCCGCTGAGGTGCCCGCCCTTGCGCTTCCAAGCGATCTTCAAATCGGGAAACAGATCCAGCGACAAGGCCAGCCGATCTTCGGTGGCTGCGTCCTTGGTCCGCATCGCCAACTTCAAGTTCTCTTCGACTGTCAAGGCTGCGAACACGCCTTGATCTTCTGGCACATAGCCGATCCCGCGCTTGGCGATCACGTGCGGCGCGAGACCTTGTAACGATTGCCCTTGGTAGACCACCTGCCCACTGCGCGGTGGCGTGAGACCCATGATCGAGCGCAGCGTGGTGGTCTTCCCTGCCCCGTTGCGGCCGAGGATGACGGTAACGCGCCCTTCGCGGACGGTGAGGTTCACCCCTTGCAAGATGTGAAACTGTCCGATATAGGTCTCTAGATTCTCAACCGTTAACAACGTCGTCATAGAGCCCTCCCAAATACGCAGATTGCACCCGCTCGTTGTTCATGATCTCCTCAGGCGTCCCGTCGGCGAGCAATTTGCCACCATAGAGCACAGCCAGCGAATCGGACAAGTCGAGCACCAGATCGATCTTGTGCTCGATCAGCAGAATCGTATGCTCCCCAGACTGTTTCAGCTCCCGGATCACTTCGATGATCGCGGGCACTTCCTCCAGTGACATGCCTGCTGTCGGCTCGTCAAGCAGCAGAAGCTGCGGCTCTAACGCCAGCAGAATCGCGATTTCCAGCTTCCGTTTGTCTCCGTGCGGCAGATGCTTCGCCAGTTGATCGCTACGCGTTCCGAGATGCACCTTCTGCAACAGCTCTTCCGCCCGCTGCTCGAACTGGCGAAACGTGCGGTAATGCGAGAAGAGTTTGAACCCGGCCTTGCCTGCCGCCTGAGCGGCCAGTCGCACGTTTTCCAACACGGTCAAGTTCGGGAACACGTTGGTGATCTGGAACGACCGCCCGATGCCGCGACGCGTGCGCTCGTGCACCGCCAGCCCCGTGATATCTCGCCCTTGGAAGTGCACCGAGCCAGCAGTGGGCTTCAACTGCCCACTGATCAAGTTGAAGAACGTTGTCTTGCCCGCGCCGTTCGGCCCGATGATCGACTTGAACGTGTGCGGCGCCAACTGGAAGTCCACGCCTCCGACCGCCTGATGCGCGCCAAACTGCACTGCCAAGCCCTTGGTTTCCAACAGCCACTCGGCCATGATGTCATGCCTCCTGTTTGGCAAAAAAGGCCCTGCTGCAACTGCGAAGGCAGGGCCATACATGCCGTTTACTTGCCCACCGTGATCGGCGGGGCCGTTTCTTCCGGGCTCATCTCTTTGATCAGCGTCGGCACGAGGTGATCGACGCCTTCCTTCTTCTCCAGCTTCACAATGTACATCGGCTGGAGCGCTTGGTGGTCTTCTTTACGGAAGGTATAGTCGCCCTTCGCGCCTTTGATGGTCAAGCCTTCCAGCGCAGTGATCAGCTTGTCAGCATCGGTCGAACCGGCCTTCTTGATGCCTTCGACAATCGCGATACCCGCTGTGAAACCACCTGCGGTAAACAGGTCAGGCAGCGAGTTGTGGTCTTTCTTGTGATGCTCCACCAACCAGTCGTTCTCCTTGGTCTTCGGCAGGCCGCTGTAATAGGCGGTCATCCCTTGCAGGCCAACAGCGGCGTCCCCCATCGCTTTGATGCCGGCGATGTCTGGGATCCCTGTGGTGACCTTGATCTTCTCGTTCACCTTCAGCTCGTTGATCTGTTTGAACAGCGTAGCGCCGCCAGCACCTGCCCAGGAGACGAGCAGCGCATCAGCACCCGACTGTACCGCTTTTTGCAGATAAGGGGTAAAGTCGTTCGTGTTCTGCGGCGCGAACTCTTCCTGTGCGACCGTACCGCCCGCTTTTTCAATCGATGCCTTCCAGGCCGCAGCAGACGATTTGCCAAACACCGAGTCAGGTGCGAGGTGGAAGACGTTCTTGCCGAGGTTCTCCACCATGTACTTCGAGCCCGTCGCCGAGTCCTGCGCCAAGTTGCGGCCCGTGCGGAACACGTATTTGTTGAAGCTCTTGCCTGTGATCTCATCGGCAGCAGCCGGGTCGACCATGAAGATCTTCTTGTACTCCTCCGCCAACGGCAACAGGGCGACCGCGACAGCGGAGGAGGCGGTGCCTTGGAGGATATCCACTTGGTCTTCCTCGAGGAGCTTGCGCGCTTTCTTGATCCCTTCATCAGGCTTGCCCGCATCATCTTCGATGATCAGCTCGACCTTGCGCCCGTCGATCTCGTTCTTGCCAGCGGTCGCATATTCGATCCCGAGCTTCAAGCCGTTGATTTCCTGCGCCCCGTATGATTCCAACGCGCCTGTCTTCGACGTGACGACGCCGATCTTGATCGGTGTTTTGTTGTTGCCCGCTTCGCTTGCCGTACCGTCCGCTTCCTGGCTACAAGCCGTCCCTGCGATCATCGACAGTGCCAGCACCGAGACGAGGCCCAAGCGGCTCCATCTGTTTGACTGTTTCCCGTGCATCGAACATCCCCCTTAGTTTCATTTCGGAAAGTTGTAACAATTCTACCGAATGGTCGTTACACAGGAGTTACACGTCCTAACATCCAGAGATTTCCTCAGCTGAACAAAAGGAAATGACACAAATGTATCGAATACTAGCATACGTTGTGGGGGGAGGGACATTTGGAGGAGGCACACCAAGATGCTGCATGACAAAACCATCGAAGAGCTTGATGACCTCTACTACGAAGCTCACTCGCAAGGCGCCACGCTACTTGAGCTGAAGCAGATCCGTGAAGTGCAAGAGAAGAAGCTCATGCAAGCGCCGCCCGAAGAGCGCAAGTTCCTCGCCCGACAGATCCGACAACGCTGCTACAAGACGCTGTTCTCAAACGACTTGAAGCAAAAGCTGCCCGGTCTGCGCAACTATCTCTAGATCAATCCCACACAACGAGACAAAAGAGAAGCATCAACAAACAAAAACACCCGAGCTGCCAGGGACAGCGCCGGGTGTTTTTTCCATTTGTAGACTACCCTTCCCCCCAGCGGATCGCACAGGCATCCCATGCGTACCCAATACCTGCACTCACCAAGACAGCCAGATCGCCGTCGCGCAATCGCCCACTGGACAGCCCGAGCTCCAACGAGAGGATCTGGTCGATCTGTCCAATATGTCCATACTCGGAGAGGTAGGTCGATTGCTCCTCGCGCAGGCCGAGCTCGCGCAGCACATAGTCGTGGGCCGAGCGCTTCATATGCAAAATTGACAGATAGCCGATGTCTGCCACCGTGGCATTGCTCTTCTCCACCGCGCGGTGGATCACGCGAAGGAAGTTGTCCATCGATTTCTGCTCCAACCGCTGCTTCATGCCCTCCGGGTCCATCACATCGAGGTAGTTCAACTTGCGGTCAAGCGCTTCATGCGAAATCGGGTGTTTGGTTCCGCCAGCCACTACCGCTACATCCTCTGAGAACGATCCGTCGGTGAGGATGTGGCTCCCGAGCAGCACGTTGCGCCGATGCCCTTTTTGCAAAATCACCGCGGCCCCGCCTGCGCCGAGGTTGTACATAAACCGCGTGCGCGGGTTGGTATAGTCGATAAAATCGCAGTTGCGGTACCCGCCGGCGAGCAACACCGTCTTCACGTCCGGGTCCGCTGTCATCAGATCCTTCGCCAGCTTCAGCGCCATCACCATCGTGCCACAGCGCTGTTGCACATCGAATGCCCACGCGTTGATCGCCCCGACCTCATGCTGGAGCTTGATGCCAGCCGTCCAGAGCGGATATTCCTTGTGCTCCTCGCCCACATAGATCACCACATCGATGAGGGCGGGGTCGACGCCGCCTTTCGCCAACGCTTGCTGGGCGGCCCAGACTCCCATTTGACAGGTATGATCGTCCGGCCCCGGCACCGGTTTCTGCCGAAAGCCGAGCTTGGTCTCGATCACCTCTTGCGGAAGCCCGGATTGCTCCGCGATGGTGGCTGCCGTCTCAAAGGTAGACGGTATATAAACGCCAGTGCTGACGATGCCGATCGGTGTGCCGTTGTGTTTCATGGTACGCAAACGCCTCCTTCTCATTGGCCCAAGCGTACCATGTAGCAGTTGCACAGCAGTTACTAACGGCGCATCAGCCGCTGATACAGGCGGGTGGTCTCCTCTAGCGGCGACAAGCCCAGCAGGTCCTCTAACTGCGCCACGCACCGCTTATACGCCGCGATGACCAGATTGCGCTCGCCGCGCTGATGATGACAGGTCATCAGCAACCGATAGGCCGCTTCCCAGCTGGCATCTGCTCGCAACAGTTGCTCACAGGCTTGCACCGCCTCTGCATACCGCCCGCGCGCCATGCGCAGCTCTGCCAAGTGCTCCAGCGCACGGGCATACAGCGTCCGCAACCGGTCCCGCTCCTCCTGACACCATTCCAGATAGGGCGAGTGCTGAAGATACTCCCCTTGGTACAGCACCAGCGCCGCCTCCAGTTGCCGCTCGGCAACCAACGGTTCACGATCGGCCAACGCCAGCCCCTGCTCAGCACGCGATGCGAACTCGTCCGCATCGACCCAGACTGATGTGCCTCGCACCAATCGGTAGGTGCCATCTCCGCGTTCGAGGAAGAACGACTCCGCCCGCGCTTCACGCTTCGGCTCCAACACGTTGGCAAGCGCGTGCAGCGCGACCTTAAAGTCCCGGTTGGCCGTCTTCTCGTCCACCTCCGGCCACAGCCGCTCGTACAGCTCTTCCTTTTGCAAAAGGTGCCCCCGCCGGGTCACCAACAATTGAAACAGCTGGCGCGACTTCTCCCGCTTCCACTCCTTGCGCCCGACCGCTTCTAACCCGCGATACACCTCGAACTTGCCCAGCGTCTGCACGCGCAAGCTATACCCCGGATGCGCCGTCACCCCGCGCATTCCCAAGTGGCGGAGCAAGCGTTCTGCCGTCTCACTCCCCTCGTCGCGGGCGGCGAGCAACGCCGGGACGGTCACATGCAGGTCACAGGGCCCAAACAAAGTACGCTTCAGAAACAAATTGTCGTACCCATAGCGGTCCACCGTCTCCAACAACTCGCGCATCAACGGCACTACCGCTTCCCCGCCGCTGCGCTGGAGCCCAACGCACCGCCACAGCTGTGCATTGGCCACGCCAAAGCGATCGCCACAGGCGGCAAACCCCGTTTCCGCCTCGACCAGCCACGGCAAGGCCTCTTCGTCCTGCCCCCAGAGCGCATTGACCATACCGAGCGACAGGCGCAGCAGGTTGGCGCACCAGTAATCCTCGACTCGAATCGCCAACGCCAGCCCTTCCCGCCCATAGGCGACCGCCTGCTCCAGCTCGCCGAGCAATCCTGCCGTGTTGCAGAGGCCCATCAACGCCTCTACCTTGCCCCGCTCCACACGCAGCTCGTCGCTCATGCGCATCGAAGTCTGGTAAAACTGTTGCGCTTGCTCCAACTCATGCGCCAGCGCATAGGCATGGCCCAGCCGCATGTAGCCCACCGCCTCCACAAACGGCGAGCGCAGCGCTTGCCCGATGCCGATCCCCAGCTCCGCTTGGTGACGGCTCGATTCACCTTCCCCGAGAAACGAATCGATCAGCGACAAGAGCAGGTGTAGCTCCCGATGGGACTTCGCCACCCGCTGCGTGTGCCGCCCTTCCTCCACCTCGCGCGCCATGATTGTCAGCGTCATCGCCTTCGCTTCCTGCAACCGCCCGGTGCGCAGACAGATGCGAGCATCCAGCTCGTCCCGCACTTCATAAGGCACGAGCGCATCGGCTTGCTGAATCAGCTCCGCCGCTTTATTTAACTCCCCCGAATTGGCGTAGTTCTCGGCCAGCAAGCGCAACACATGCGACTTCGGCTCAGGATAGCGATCCCCCAGCACCTGCACCGCCAGTTCCAACCAGCGGATCGCTCCGCTTGGCTGCACGGTGTCGAGGTAGATCTGCGCTTGTCCTCGATACACCCGACTGCGCCCGATCGTGTCCCCTTGCCGGATGTAGGCCCCTTCCGCCAGCGTGTACCAATGACCGGCCTCGTGAAAGCGCGACAGACCACGGGCGATCTCGCCCCGCCAGAACGGCAGCTCGGGATGCAGCTCGAACCAATCGGACGACAATCCATCAATCCAGCCTCTGAGCAGCTCCAACCGCCCGGTCTGCAGGCACTCCTCGCCAAGTTGTAGCAACACCTCTACGAACCGGGCCTGATCGCCAGCCGCTTGCCAATGCGCCAACGCGGTCGGCCCATCGCCAAGCGACCAGAACATCTCCCCGGCGGCGCTCTGCAACGCACTCCACTCCGCTGGCAGAAGCGCCGTCTTCGCATGCGTGATCAGAAAGCGCTGGAACAAGCGATGATAGCGATATACGCCAGGACCGAGGCTTGCGACGAACAGCCCGTCCCGTTCCAGCCCCGCGAGCACGTCTGCCGACTGTGTCTGCCCGAGCAGTCGATCGCACAGGTCTGGCTCCATCGTGTGCAACAGGCATGTGCGGAGCAGGAACGCCTGCGTCTCGGCAGGCTGGCGATCAAACACCTCTTCGGCCAAGTAGTGAAACAGCCGCAACCCCGCATCGGCCCCACCTTCGTTCTGCGCCTTCCAGAACGCCGAGAGCTCGATGCCGCGCTGGAGCCCCTTCCAGACCATCTGTAGCGCGATAATCCAGCCTTCCGTCTGCTCTTGCAACTCCTGCACCTGCTCGTCCGAGAGCGCGATCCCGTAGGCTTCCTCAAATAGTTGCTGCACTTCCTCCGTGCGAAACGCCAGTGTTTCCTTGTCCATGAGCAGCAGATCGTATGTCGACTGCAACCGCTTGACAGCGGCCGACGTCGGAACTTGCCGCGATCCGATCACGAGGTGCACCTGAGCGGGCAGGTAGCGAATCAGCACATCGAGGATGCCTTCGATCTCTTCCACACCTGCGACTGCATGATAATCGTCCAGCACCACCACCGAGGGATCAGGAGCCCATTCGGCCAGATCGTTAATCAAGAGCGTCAGACCCGCCTGCCAGCTGGACGCCCCACTTTCTGCTTCTTCGAAGAGCCGCATCGTGCGCTCGCCAATCTGCGGATGCAACGCGTTCAAGGCATGCACCAAATAGTGCAAAAAAAGCCGCGTATCGCGCTCGCCTTTCTCAATCGAGTACCACGCCACATGATCAACGTGCGTGCAGAGATGCGTCACCAGCGCCGTCGTTTTGCCATAGCCCGCATCCGCCTGTACGAGCGTGACCGGGTAATCGAGCACCTGTACGAACAGCTCATCCAACCGCGGCCGCCGCAGGCAGCGCGCCTTGGTGCGCGGGAGTTGCAGCTTCGGCGCCAAGACCGTTTGACGATGCATCACGCATCCCTCCAGAACCAGTATCAATAGCTCTATTGTACTCGACACGCAGATCCC